>Ga0209254_10004826_pt1 | contig 12371 bp, 10 predicted proteins | sample FrelakmetDIP11DI_FD_187148 | JGI IMG/M metagenome (GOLD analysis project Ga0209254, IMG submission 187148) | Freshwater lake sediment microbial communities from the University of Notre Dame, USA, for methane emissions studies - DIP11 DI (SPAdes)... | ecosystem: Environmental > Aquatic >...
CGATCGGCTTCGGCGCCCGCATCCTCCGGGAAGACCCGGCCCGGCCGGCGCCGAAGTACATGAACTCGCCGCAAACATCGCTCTTTGACAAAGGCAACGTCCTGTTCGGGCTGGACATGGCCCGCAAAGCGATCCGCGACGCCGACCTGGGCGTGCTGGTCGAAGGCTACATGGACGTCATGATGTCGCACCAGGTCGGGGTATGCAACGTCGTGGCAGGCATGGGGACGGCGCTGGGCGAGACGCAGATGCGGCAGCTCAAGCGCTACACGGGCAATATCACTCTGGCCCTGGACCCGGATGCCGCGGGCGATCACGCCACGCTGCGCGGCCTGGAGGCTGCCCGCCAGTCGCTGGAGCGCGAATGGGAGCCGGTGATCAGCCCGACCGGCCTGGTGCGCCAGGAGAGCCGGCTGAAGGCGCAACTGCGCATCGCGGCCCTGCCGGACGGGATGGATCCTGACGAGTTGGCCTACCAGGACGTTGAACGCTGGCGCCAGGTGATCGCTCAGGCACGGCCCATTGTCGATTATTATCTGGCCATCGTCGGCCGCGAAGAGGATCTGAGCACCGGTCACGGCAAGGCGAAGGCGGTCGAGCGCATGGCGCCGCTGATCGCCGAGATCGCCAACCCAGTCGAGCGCGGCCACTACATCCAGACCCTGGCCCGCCTCGTCCAGGCCGACGAGCGCCTGATCGCCGCTCAGGTGGCCACCTTGGGCCGAGGCGCCGATCTCGCCCGCCAGGACGCCAAGTCGGCCGCGAAAGCGCACAGCCCGCGGCCCGGGGAGACACCAGCGCAGGGCGGCGGCGCAGGCGCAACATCCGGCGCAGCGCGCCGCCCGGGCGGGGAGTTCGCGGGCTCAACGCACCGCACGCCGTTGTCCGGCCTTGAGGAGTACATCCTCGGCTGGCTGTTGCTGCGTCCCGAGCTGCTTGCCAGCCTGGACGCAGAGATGATCGGGCAGCAGACGCCACCGCTGGGGCCAGAGGATTTCGCCAGTGCCGAAAGTCGTGCGCTCCTGACCGAACTTCAAGTCACGCCCGCGTCGGGCGAAGATCTGAGCCCGGAGGATCGCCTGGCAGAGCTGCCGCCGCTGTTGGCTGAACATGCTCGGAGCCTGGTGGCCGACGTGCTGGGCAAGCCGCCGCTGCCTGATGAGAAGCTGACCAAAGATCTGGTCGATTCTCTGCTTCGTCTGCGCGAACGCAACCTCGGCGCGCAGATCCAGAACGTCAAGTCGCTGATCCAGGAAAGCGAGCGCGCCGGAGCGCCCGAGGACCGGGAAGGGGCTCGGCAGTTGCACGAACTGATGACCGTCTACTCGGCCCAGAAACGTCATATTCACAAGTTGCTTGAGGTTCGTTCCTTTTCAGGCGCCTTGGCGAAAATGCAAGCCGAACGCAGAGTATGAGGACAAGTCCATGACCGCTGAACGGCGGCGCAGAACACCCCGCTCCGAATCCGATCCGCTCGACATTGCGCCTGGGGTTCCTGTCGCGCGCGCGGCGAGAGCGTCGCGCAAGCCGAGCCCTGCGAAAATCATGGAAGTTCCGGTCGAGGAAAACGACCTCGATCAGGAAGAACTGGTCGAAATCCGGCTTGCCGTTGGCCCCGACGGCTTGCCCCACATGATCACAGAGCCGATCTTCGATGACGAGACCCCTGTCATCGAGCGTGATCTCAAGCTGGAGCAAGAGGTCGAGCGCGAGGCGCGCAAACCGCTCCATGAGGTGATCGATGACTGGGGCGATCCCTCCGTCACCAGCGACCCGGTGCGCATGTACCTCCACGAAATCGGCCGCACGGCGCTGTTGAATGCGGAGGAAGAAGTCACCCTGGCTACCGCGATCGCCGACGGCAAACAGGTCGCCCAACGCCTGAAGAATGACAGCCTTACACCGGACGAGCGCGACGAGTTGACGCTGATCCGCCAGCGCGGCCGGGCCGCGGAGCAGCGCCTGGCGTCGGCCAACCTGCGCCTGGTCGTCAGCGTGGCGAAACGTTACGTCGGCCGCGGCATGTCCTTCCTCGACCTGATCCAGGAGGGCAACATCGGCCTCCTGCGCGCGGTGGACAAGTTCGACCCCACCCTGGGTTACAAATTCAGCACCTACGCGACGTGGTGGATCCGCCAGGCCATCAGCCGAGCCATCGCCGATCAGGCGCGCACCATCCGCATCCCCGTCCACATGGTCGAGAGCATTAACCGCCAGATCCGCGTCCAGCGCCGGCTGATGCAGGAGCTCGGCCAGGAGCCGACCCCGGAGCAGGTCGCGCTGGAAATGGATTACCTGCCGCCGGAAGATCGGCGGGCCATCGAGGATGCGCAGGCCATCGGCGAGCCGCTCGACCCGAGACTTCACCGCAGCCTATCGATTGCCGCGGCCAAGGTGCGCCGCGTCATGCGCATCTCGCAGGAACCGATGTCCCTTGAGACGCCGGTCGGCACCGAGGAGAACAGCTCGCTGGGCGACTTCATCGAGGACGACAGCCTGCCCGGACCGGCGGATCAGGCCAGCCGCCACCTGCTGAAGGAGCAGATGACCGAGATCCTGAGCGGGCTGACCGAACGGGAGCGCAAGGTGTTAGAGATGCGGTTCGGGCTGAAAGATGGCATGGCGCGCACGCTGGAAGAGGTCGGTCAGGAGTTCGGCGTCACCCGCGAGCGCATCCGGCAGATCGAGGCCAAGGCGTTGCGCAAGCTGCGCCACCCCATCCGCAGCCGCAAGCTGCGAGATTACCTGGGGTGATTTGACGCACAGCCGGTTTTGGATATAATCGGGACTGTTGATCCTCGATAGCTCAATTGGCAGAGCATCCGGCTGTTAACCGGAGGGTTCCTGGTTCGAGTCCAGGTCGAGGAGCCAGAGAAATCAAGCGCCGGGGCGAATGCCTCGGCGTTTTGTTTTCCCTCACCGCGCCAAAAGGCATTGATTTCCGACCGGTTTAGTGATATGCTATCAGCAGGTCGGGACCAGAGCACATCGCCACGCGCTGTGCGTCGGGGCATGCCCCATAGCCGAAAGCAAGCAACCCCCGTGCAGCCGCGCGGGGGTTGCTTGCTTCGAGCATCCCGCCATGATGCAATGGTGTTCCCTTCGGAGAGGAGGTGAGGGCCATGAAGTCGTTAGAGAATATCGAGATCGCTGTTTTCGGCGTGCCGACCCGCAGGGATGTGCTTGAGAGACTGCGGAGGAACGAGCCGTGTCGCGCTGATCTGTTATCCCTCTACTGCACCTTCGCCTCGGGCAAGGATGACTATTTGCTTCGCGACATGCCGGGTACCGAGGTGTGCGAACGCTGTCCCCGCTTTGAGGAAGCGCGACAAATACTGACGACTGACTGGGAAGAATGGGTTCTCGCTATGCAGGACGTGTTTACCTGAGCCACCCGCAGCAAAAAATCGCACGCCACAGATAATCCAAGCCGGCGATCGCTCTGAAGCTTTGACAAGCCTATTCCAGGGATTGTTCCGGGGCACGAATGGGCCGAGGCACCAGCCTCGGCCCGAGATTTGATGCGCTGCGCTCAGCGCCGCAAGGCGACTAACAGCGAGCTCACCAGCAAGATCACTACCGCCACCCCGGCCAATACCCAACCCAAACGCCACAGCGGTGAAGTGAAGCGCAGATCCACCGTATGGCTGCCCGCCTCTAACGCCACACCCTGGAATAGATAATCCGTCTGCAGGGGCGCGCCTTGCGCTCGCCCGTCCACCGTGACCTGCCAGCCAGGATACCAAAGCTGACTCAACACCAGCAGCGCGGGTCCGTCCGCGTTGACCTTGACCGTCAGCCGGTTCGGCGCGGACGCAATCTCGGTGACCTGGCCGCTTGAGGTTGAGGCTAAGGTTGAGGCTGAGGCGCCTTCCACCACCGCGGTCATCGCGGGGTCGAAGTCCGGCGCGTGGATGGCGTTCCAGGCGTCCTCGTGGCTGGCGGCAGGTTGGATCTTGGACGCGAAGAACGCTCGCGGCAGGGTGCGACGGTTCTCGTAGACGTTGAGCTGGGGGTCGCCGTCGAACGCCAGGGCGAACTTGTCCCAGTCCAGCGTCACATCCTTCTTGGCGATGACATAGCGGATGTTGAGCAGGTCGTACAGCCGGCTGGAGCGCGAGCCGAGGTTCTCCCAGTAGCGCGCCGCATCGGCCAGCGCCAACGGATTCGCCACCCCACCCACGTCCTCCAAGCCATACAGGAGCGCGGTGTCCGGCTGCCACAGGTTTTCGATGTCCGTGCGCGTGTCGATCCGATACGGCCCGCCGGCCTGGCCGGCCAGATAATAGGCGATGGCGGGCTGCTCAAATCCCAGGCTGGGATTCTTGCCGCCCAAATCCTGGTACGCGCCCAGGCTGGCGAGATCGAGCAGGACCAGCCCTGCGGCCAGCCAGCCCAAAGTGGTTGCCCGCGCCCAGTTCCCCCGCCGCGCCGACAGCCACAGGAGACTCGCTAACAGCAGCCCGGCAAAACTGAGGACTGCGATCAGCGTGATGGAGACGCGCAGCTCGATGGCGGGTTCACGATCCTGGACCAGCAGCAGCGCCACGTACGCCAGCGGCACACCGATCGCCAGGACGGCGGCCGTCGCGTAGGCGACGATCCGCCAGACCTTCTCGAACGCTGCCCTGGCCGCCCCCTCGAGCGGCCGCAGCGCGGCGTCCAGCCCGATCGCGGCCAGCACGGCCAGCGCGAAGTCGGTCAGCAACACCAGGCGCGCCGGGGCGCGCAACTGTCCGAAGCCGGGCAAGAGCGTCAGCCAGCCGTGCGGGATGGCGTAGATGCCCAACGCCAGCACGAAAGTGATCCCGGCCAGCCCGGCCCAGGCCCAGGTGCGCCGCTCACGTCGCAGCGCCAACGCTAACCCCGCCAGAATCAACGGGAAGATCCCGATATAGCCCACCTCCACCCGCGGCCATGCGCCCCAATGAAACTGCGGCCCGCGGCCGAAAAAGCCGGGGATGAGCCAACCGATCCATTGCGCGGGCGAAAGGGAATAGCCCGCGGCCTGGGTGTAGTCCCAGCCGGCGCGCGCTGTGTGGCTGGTGAGCTGGAAGGCCGGCAGAAGGATGGGGGCGGCGAGGAGGAGGGAAACAAGGAAACAGGTAGACAAGGAAATAAGGGCGTAAAGTGCGCGGCGACCGGGTCCCGGTTCCTCGCGGTTCAGCCAGAGCCACAGCCCGGTGTAGATCGTCAGCGCCATCGCGATGAACAGCGTCGCCTGGATGTGCCCGGCCAGCGTCGCGATTGCGAGGAGGACGCCGGCGAATAGCGAATAGCGAATGGCGAATCGCGAATGAACGTCCTCGTTGCTTCGTTGATTCGCAGATTCGTTGATGCGCAGATTCGCCGCGAACGCCCAAAACACCCACGGCAGCCAGCTTGCCACCGCGTTGAAGTTCAGGTTGCCGAAGTGCGTCAGGAAGGCGTCGGAGAACATGAACGCCAGCGCGCCGGTCAGCGCGGCCACGCGGCGCACCCGCAGCCCGCGCGCCAAGAGTAGGTACATCCCCGCGCCCGCAAACCAGATGTGGCCGATGCTCAACCATTGCAGCGCGACGTAGGGAAAGTCCGGCTTCAGCAAGAACAGCAGCAGGTTCGGCGGATAGAGGAAACCGGCCTGGATGTCGCCGATGTGAGGTACGCCGCCGTAGAGCGCCGGGTTCCACAGCGGCCACGAACCCTGTTGAAGGGCTGCCGCCGCAAACCGGTAGGTCGGGAAGAGGAACGAGACCAGATCGCCGCCGTCCGCCGGCATCCAGTTTTGCCCGACCACCACCCGCCAGAAGAAGCCCAACGCGGCCAGCGCCAGCAGGCCCAGACCGACAACATCCCGGTGCCAGGGCGACTTCAGTCGGCCGCGCCGGAAGGCAAAGCGCGTCAGCCCAAACAGGATCAGCCAAAGGAGCAGAGGCAGAAGCCAGACCATGCGTTAACGGTCCTTTCTCAAGCTTGCGGTGAGATTCATGCTAGTTTAGCACGTGTGTATGCGCAGAGCAAACGGGGTTTTGCGCTGTGGCCATTGCTCATTGACCTGCATCGATGGTTGCCCACGTAAGTGGACATCGCGGCGCCGAAGAGGCGTTGAGGTGCGATTTCAATCGCTGTGCGGTTTGCCGCAGCCGCCGTCTTCAGGTATTATGCCGCTACGAACTATCATCTCACGCCGAGGTTTGCCTCTGTGACATCATTCCTGCGCCGCCGTTTCTGGCTCATGTTGGGCCTGAGCATCGCCCTTGCCGCCGTGATCCTGATCCTGATGCCGGGCGAGAAGACCCTGGGTTGGGTCATCAAGATCGTCTATCTCCATGGCGCGCTCAGCCGCGCCGGGATGGTCGGCCTCTGGGCAGCCGGGATCGCCGGCGCGGTCTATCTGATCCGACCGCGGCCGGCGCTCGCCCGTTGGACGGCCGCGCTGCTGCTCAGCGGCTGGAGCTATTGGGCGGCCCACTTCATCGTCAGCATGCCGGCGACCAGGCTCACCTGGGGGCCGTGGGTCGCCTGGGGCGAGCCGCGCGTGACGATGACCTTGCAGGTCCTAGTCGCCGGGTTGGTGGTGATCGTGATCACGCGCCTGCTCAAGGACGCCCGTTTCACCGCCGCGGCTGCGATCCTGTTGGCGGTCGCCGTGGCGTTTCTCGTCGGCCGCACGGGCGTGCTGCGCCATCCGCTGGATCCGATCGGCACTTCGCCCTCGACGTTGTTTCGGCTGGTCTACCTGCTGCTCCTGGTTCCGGTGGTCGGGAGCATGTTCTTGATCGCGTGGCGGTTGGCGCAGGGCGAAGCCATCGATTCAGCGTCGATCACGACGACGGAAGACAGCGCCGGCGCCTCATGAAAGACCACCCGAGCCATGATTCCATGCGTGCTGCGTTTGGCAAAGGAGAAAACCGATGAAGCTCGTCAATGTGCAGGAAATGCGCCGGATCGAACAGGCCGCGGATGCCGGGGGCCACTCCTACGCGACCATGATGGAGCGCGCGGGTGAGGCTGTGGCCAGCAGCGCGGTCGCGCTACAACTCATCGAGGCTGGGGAGCGTGTCCTCGTGCTGGTCGGCCCGGGTAACAACGGCGGCGACGGGCTGGTGGCCGCTCGTTATTTGCGCGAAATGGACATCGAAATCACGCTCTACATCTGGAAGCGCGACATCAAGGGCGAGGGCAACTTTCGCAAGCTCAAACAACGGCGCCGCGGCACGGACATCCTCTGGGCCGACAATGACCCGGGCTACGCCAAGCTGCGCGAGGAGATCAGGCGCTCGGAGTTGATCATCGACGCCCTGCTCGGAACCGGCGCGGCCCGGCCCATCGACGGCCAGCTCGCGCAGATCATGGCAGTCGTCAATGACGAGGTCCTCGCCCGGCGGACTGTCGAGCCTGAAATCGGTTTCGGCGATCTTGGCTTGCCCCGCTTTCCCCTCATGGAAGCGTTCAGTCTGGGCGCGCCAACGCCGCCCCGGCCCGCGCGTCGTGAATCTGACGATGACGATCTGTTCGACCCCGACTTTGACTCCGAAGAAGGGACGGACCTCTTCGACGCTGAAGGCATGCCCGAGGGTGTGTTTGACGAGGATGAAGATGAGGAGGCGTGGGACGACGACTGGGAGGCCGAGGAGTCGCCGAGGTTGCCCTGGCCCGAGCTGCCGGTCCTGGCGGTGGACTGCCCCAGTGGATTGAACTGCGACACCGGCGCGCTGGACCCTGCGGCAATCCCCGCCGCGGTCACGGTGACGTTTGCCTGCCCGAAATGGGGACAGCTCCAGTTCCCCGGGGCCGGCGCCTGCGGACTGCTCGCGGTGGCCGACATCGGCGTGCCGGAAGCGTTGCTCGCCGAGATTACCGTCGAGTTGATGGGGCCGGAGGATGTACGAAGGTGGCTGCCGAGCCGGCCGCTGGATGCACACAAAGGCACCTTCGGCAAGGCGTTGATCGCCGCCGGCTCGCTCAACTACACGGGAGCGGCCTATCTGAGCGCCGCGGCCGCCACACGGGCGGGCGCGGGCCTGGTCACGCTGGCGATCCCCCTACCCCTGCACGCGGCGTTGGCCGGCGTGCTGCCCGAAGTGACCTGGCTGCCCCTGCCCGGGCCGGAGGGTGTACACACCGCAGCGGGTGCGGCGAAGCTGCTGCACAACACGGACGATTACGATGCGCTGCTGGTGGGTCCGGGGCTGACGAGCACCGAGGATGCTCAAGGCTTCATTGAAATGCTCTTTTCGAGTGCTGGCCTGCCGAAGGATGAGTGGTCGGGGCTGGTCGTGGTGGACGCCGATGCGCTGAACCTCCTGGCAAAGCTGCCCGACTGGCCCGGCCGCCTGCCCCCTGGCAGCATCCTGACGCCCCATCCCGGCGAAATGGCCCGTCTGACCGGGATGACGGGTCGCGATGTCAACGCCCGCCGGATCGAAAATGCTCAGCGCTGGGCTGCTGAGTGGGGTCACATCGTGCTGCTGAAAGGCCCGCACACCGTGATCGCGGCGCCCGATGGCCGGACCGCCGTGCTGCCATTCGCCCTGCCGGTGCTGGCTACCGCCGGCAGCGGTGATGTGCTGGCGGGCGGCATCGTCGCGCTGCTGGCGCAAGGCCTGCCAGCGTTCGAGGCCGCCATTGTCGGCGCGTACTTGCACGGGCAGGCCGGACTGCTGATCTCACGCACGGCGACGCTGGCGGGCGTCGTGGCGCGGGACGTCCTGGCCAGTTTCCCGGAAGCGCTGCGGCAGTTGTACACGGGTAACTGAGCGGGCGGAGACGAAAACGCTCCACAAGCCGAGCCGTAAAACTCAGCCTGTGGAGCGTCTTCGTTTTCGGAGCGCGCGCGTCTGCCGCGTTCCATAGACCGGACCGACGTCAGGAAATGCTGAACGTCACGCCGGGATCTCTGCGGGAACGTCCGGCACTGCGACGGGTTTGCTCAGCTTGACCTGAGCTTCCTGAACGACCTGCTGTGCCTTCTTGACATTCTCAGACAGCACGATGCGGCCCTGCTCCTGCAGTGCATCCGCCTGCTGTTGTGCCTTCGACCTCAGCTCGTCACCCTTTTCGGTGATGTCCTTGCGCAGCTCTTCGCCCGATTCCGGCGCAAGCAAGAGCGCGGCCGCAGCGCCTACCAGCGCGCCGAGCGCCAACCCGATAATGAAACCGCCACCTTTTGCACTCATTTGTATCCCCCTTGGCGCTCAATCGCGCCCGTTGCTGCGGCCAAATAGCACACTCACAGCCTGCCGCACACCGGCCGTGTAGCTTGATACCTTGACAACCGGTTGCACGACGCGGTCGCTGACAAACGTCGTTGTACCTCGTATCGTGCCCAGGGTCTCTTGCGTCGAGTAGAGGATCGGCATGACCTCGTCGCGCAGCATTCTGATCAGCCGCGTGACCTGCACGATCAGTATGCTCAACAGGACACCGACCACCAGGGACTCCAGCGCCAGGATGATGATGCTTAAGTCACGTACGCTGCTGAGGTTCATTCATCGCCTCCAAACGCCATCAGTGTAGCACACTAGGGGCAATTCGTAAAGCCCAAAACGCGAGCTCGCAAGCCTGTGAATGGTTCATGCGCGCGCGCCGGTGCGCCATATCGAGCGACCCACAGCCAGCAGCGCGACCGCACCGGCGGTGCCCAGGAGGAGCTGCACCTGTCCGATGCGCCCCCAGTCGAAGCCCGCCAGCGTACCGATCAATTGGCCGGCCGCAAAACCGAGCAGACCAGCCAGCATGTCACGTCCCAACTGGCGCCAGCCGCCCCAGCGCCAGGCCGAAAAGAGCAGCGAGTAGATCAAGGCCAGCAGAACGCTGAGCCATAAGCCCGGTGACAGCACGACATCCAGCGCCAGGTCGAACCACTCGTTGGGGATCATCCGGCGATCTCTTTGTCGCTGCGCGTCCGGCTGATCGTCCCGCCGCCCAGGCAGCGCTCACCCCGGTAAAAAACGGCTCCCTGGCCCGGCGTGATATCCCGCAGCGCCGCGACAAACTGCACCTCGGCGTCCCCGTTGGCCAGTGGGATGATGGTGGCCGCGACAGGTGTGGCCCGGTAGCGGATTTGTACCTCCGCCTCAAACGGATCGGAAGGCGCTCCGCCTGCAATCCAGTTGATCGGCCCCGCGGCCAGCCAGCTTCGGCCCAGATCCGCGCCGGCACCCACGATCAGCGCGTTGCGGGCCGTGTCCAACGCCAAAACATAGAGCGGCTGTGCCGCTGCAATACCCAATCCTCCCCTCTGGCCGATCGTATAAGCCGGCAGGCCGGCATGCACACCCAACTGACGGCCGCTGGTGTCGAGGATGGGGCCAGGGCGCATCGCTTCCGGCGCGTTGTCGGCCAGGAAGCGACGGTAATCCCCGTCGGCGACAAAGCACAGATCCTGGCTCTCGACCCGCGACGCGGTCGGCAGGCCACGCTCGGCAGCCAGGGCGCGCACCTGCGGCTTGGTGTACTCGCCCACCGGGAAGAGCGCCTGCGCCAGGTCGACCTGGCCCAACACGCTCAGGACATAGGATTGATCCTTGCCCCGATCCGCGCCGCGCCAGAGCTGATAGCTGCCCGCATCCCCGCGCCGGATGCGGGCGTAGTGGCCGGTCGCCAGGTAACGAGCGCCTAGCGTCCGCGTCGCGTAGTCCAGCAGATACCCGAAGCGGATCGTGCGATTGCAGTTGAGACACGGATTCGGCGTCTGGCCGGCCGCGTACGTCGCGATGAACGGTCTCACGACTTCCCGCTCGAAAGTCTCCTCGGCGTTGAGTACATAGAAAGGAAGGCCCAACTTGTCAGCCACGCTGCGCGCGTCGTGAACGGACTCGACCGAGCAGCAGCGATTCGTTGCAGCCTCGATCGGCCCGCCGCCGAGCGTGGGCGGCAGTGGCTCGGACCACAGGCGCAGCATCACGCCGATGACCTCGTAGCCCTGCTCGACCAACAGCGCGGCAGCCACGGAGCTGTCCACCCCGCCGCTCAGCGCAACGACGACACGTTCAGGCATGTTCAGTGTTCCCGGGAGTGAGTAGACAAGGAGACAAGGAAGTAGACGCCTTGTTTCCGTGTCTACCCGTTTCCTCGCATCCTCTCCACAATTTCCGGCAACTTCGCGACCACGAAATCCACGTCCGCCTCGGTGTTCTCCCGACCCAGCGTCAGCCGCAGCGCGCCAAGAGCCTCGATCGGGTCGAAGCCCAGCGCCGTGAGCACGTGGCTGGGAGTCGGCGCGCCGCTGGCGCACGCCGAGCCGGAGGACGCCGCCACACCCGCCAGATCCAGCGCAATCAGGACCGACTGGGCCTCGACGCCGCGGATGACCAGGCTGGCGTGACCCGGCAACCGCTGGGTCGGATGGCCGGTCAGCTCCGCGTCGGGGATGCGCGCCAGCAGCGAGGAGATGAGCCGATCGCGCAACAGCCCCAGGCGCGCGCCTTCAGCCTCGCGCTCGGCCTGGGCCAACTCCAGCGCGGCCGCCATGCCGACGATGTAGGGTACGTTTTCGGTGCCCGCGCGGCGGCCGCGCTCCTGGCTGCCGCCCGTCTGCGCGGGCAGCAGCCGTGTACCGCGGCGCACGTAGAGCAGCCCCACACCTTTCGGCCCGTAGAACTTGTGCGCTGACAGCGCCAGCAGATCGACATTGAGCGCCTGCACGTCCAGGGACAACTGGCCGCCGGCCTGCACCGCGTCGGTGTGAAAGGGAATCCCGCGCCGGCGGGCCACGGCGCCGACCTCCGCGATCGGCTCGATGGCGCCGACCTCGTTGTTGGCATACATCACGCTGATCAGCGCGGTGTCCGGCCGGATGGCCTCTTCCATCGCCGCGGGATCCACCAGACCGTAGCGATCCACCGGGACGTGCGTCACCTCAAAATCGAACCGCTCGGCCAGATCAGCAGCCGTGTGCAGCACCGCGTGATGCTCGATCGGTGTAGTAATCATATGCCGCTTGCCCCGCGCGGCCGCGGCAAGTCCCACCCCACGCAGCGCCAGGTTGTCGCTCTCGCTGCCGCAGCCGGTGAAGACAATTTCGGCTGGTTGACAATTCAGCACGCGGGCGATCCGCGTGCGTGCATCCTCTAACGCGGCCGCCGCGCGGCGGCCCAGCCCGTAGAGGCTGGACGGGTTGCCGTAAAATTCCGTCCAGTAGGGCAACATGGCCTCCACCACCCGCCGATCCACGGGGGTGGTGGCAGAATGATCCAAGTAAATCACCATAAGCGAATTCTACCCTCAGTCGCCGCAGTTGCCAAACCGTTCTCTCCCGACATGACCTGCGTCATTTACCACGCGGCTAATCCGTGCCAGAATACACGTGCTTTGACGACGGAGGCCGAGCGGCTTCCGTTCGTGGTCCGTATCTTCATCGTCTGCGTGCCAAGTGCCTCCGCACTTGG
>Ga0209254_10004827_pt1 | contig 12371 bp, 17 predicted proteins | sample FrelakmetDIP11DI_FD_187148 | JGI IMG/M metagenome (GOLD analysis project Ga0209254, IMG submission 187148) | Freshwater lake sediment microbial communities from the University of Notre Dame, USA, for methane emissions studies - DIP11 DI (SPAdes)... | ecosystem: Environmental > Aquatic >...
GTTGCGCCGGACTCGCTCGGGCCATCCATGGTCGCTCCCCACGCGCCATCCCTGGCGCGTGACGTCCGGCGCAACACGCCGCCACCGCCGCCTGATGTCGCGGACCGACGGTGCCAGGCACTCGTGTACCCGCGGCTCAGGAGTCCTGCACGCAGAACTCATTGCCTTCCGGATCCAACATCACGGTGTAGGTCGGGTGCACGTCGCGAACCGTTGCGCCCAATCGTACGAGCCGAGCCACTTCGTCGCGGCGCGGTTCACACACCAGATCCAGGTGAACTCTGTTCCTGCCGACTTTGGCCTGCTGCGACTTCTGGAAGAATAGCGTGGGGCCGTCGCCATCGAGCGCAACCGATGGATCGGATTCCGGCGTCAGACCCAGGCTCGCAAGACGCGCGATCTCGGCGGCGTCATACGGGCGTACGTTGTAGTCATCGAGCGCGTCGGCCCAGAAACGGGCGAGCGTCGACGGGTTCAACGCATCGATGACGATTTCTTTGATCTGCGCCACCTACCGACGCCTCCCCCGTTACTCAAAGAGCGTCAGGCACGCCAGACTTTTTTGTTCATCGAGCCGAACATCTCCGAGAGTTCAACACGCGTCGGCGTGATCCGCACCGGCAGGAAGTTCGGATCGTCCGGGCCCGTCGAGCCGAACTGCGTCAGATCGTAGTCGATCGCTTGCCAGGCATGGTGCCGATCAGCGGTGGCCGTACACAGTTCCGCGGTTCCACGCACGAGCACGTGAATAAAATCCGGCGGCGCCACCTGATACTGCACGTCGACATGCGGATTGGCACGCATCTGCTTCGCTTTCGGCGACTGTGGTCCGGTCGCGAACCACAGGACCTGGCCGTCCCACGTCGGGTGCACGATACGCACCCGCGCCTCGTTACCAGCAACCGTGGCTACTGCACACCAGATGGCGCGCTTGCAGGCCGCGTCGACCGCCGCAAAAAACTCCGCCTCGTCTTTCTTGTTCATGTTGCTCAATGGTTTGCTCCTGACTTTTGAATGCTGATTTCGACACCCCTTCTGAAACACTCAACTATTCGGATTTATGCAGATTGTTCGCGCAGCAGCGCATCCGTCAACGCCGCATAGCTCGCGAAGCCGAACTTCGCCTCGATTTCTTGCCGCCACACGCGATCCAGTTCAGCCGAAATCTCTGCCGGAAGCTCCGCGGCGTGCTCACCCACCTTGCCTTTGCGCACCTTCGCCGAATCACTGCCGCTTGGCAGACCCGCGACCTGTTCGCTGCGCTCGCGCATCAGGTGATCATCGAATCGGTTTTTGTGCGCCAGCATGAATTCCAACGATGACTGGCGCAGCACGATGCCTAGCAGTTCATCGTCGAGGGCGATGCCGACGAACGCGGCGACCCGGCGCACCGTCGACGCGAGATCCCGATTCATGTGCTCATAACACAGCAGCAGCACCTTCGGATCGTGCCGCTGCTGCCACCACGACGCAAGGTGATGCCAATAGTCGCGCCGCGCGCCGCGGCGCAGGTATTGTTTGCGCGCAAACGTTTCGATCGACACGCTGCCCGGCTCGAAGAACCAGCCCTCCATAAAACGGAACGCCGACACGAGTGCATCCTTCGAATCCCGGATCGAGACGATGTACCGCGCCCCTTTGGGAATCAGATCGTAAGGCAGATGGCTTTTGTAGCCGCGCGGCCGTGCGCGCTGCGGCGCATCGAGATCGAGTCCCAGATCATAGGCGGTCTCGATCCACGGTACGACGCGCGAGATGTCGTCGAAGTCCATGTCACCGCGGGTGCGCAGGCCGTGGAAAACCTGTTGCAGCCACGTTGTACCACACTTGCCGAACGGCGAGATGATCACGTCGGTAGGTTGCGGGCGAAACGCAAGTCCGTGCGTAAGTCCTTCGGCACTGCCCAGGTGCGCGATCCGCGCAACGAATGCATCGAACCCCACCGGTCGGGTCGGCACCGGATTTGTCGTCATGAAGATGTCCAGTTGAGTCGCGGCGCGTGAGTATACTCAACACGGTTCGATCAGTCGGCAATCAACAGGGGCATACCATGGCATTCAAGGGACTCGATCACGTCGTCGTGCGCGTCAAAAACCTGGACACCGCAATTGACAGCTACCGGAAGATTCTCGGCATCGAGCCGAAGCGTGCATCGTCGAGCGCGCTGAAAGCCGAACAGGCATTTTTCTACTTTGCCGACGGCACCTTTGTCGAACTGATCCAGCCGACCGACGACAGTTCTCCGATCGCGGGTTCGCTGAACAAGCTCGGTGAGGGGATCCACACCGTTGCCTTCGCAATCGACAACCGTGAGGCGACGGTCAAACAACTCACCGACAATGCAGTGCGCACGATCGGCGGCGCCTTCGTGCACCCCGCATCCGCCAATGGCGTCCTGCTGCAGCTCAGCGAGAAGTAATCCGCTGACGCCGCGCCGGCACCAGCACCCCTGCGATAAGTGGGTCGAGTGCCTTTCCTGCAGCAGGAAAGGCACTCTGACCCACTTATCTCCCACCACAGAGCATGAGGAGAAAACGTTATGAACACCCTGAAACAAGTCGCCCCGGCATTCGTCAAAATGGCCCATCAGATCGTCTGGTGCACGGCTGCAACCGTTGACAGCGACGGGAGGCCGCGCTCGCGCGTCCTGCATCCGATCTGGCAGTGGGACGGCCGCGAGCTGACCGGCTGGATCGCGACCGGCCCGACACCGACCAAACGCGCACATCTGAAGGCGAGCGCGTTCGTATCATGCAACTACTGGGCGCCGTCGCAGGACACGTGTGTGGCCGAATGCCGCGCGAGCTGGGCGTTCGATGACGACACCCGCAAGATGGTCTGGCGGCTGTTCAAGGAAGGTCCGGCACCGGTCGGCTACGATCCCGCGATGATTCCCGGATGGGACAGCCCGACGTCGCCGAATTTTGCGGCGCTGCGGCTGGAGCCCTGGCGGCTGCGGGTATTCCCCGGCACGGTTTTGATGGGCAAGGGCGGCGATGTGTTGACGTGGATGGAGTGAGCGCTATTCCAGAAAGAAGGGGGTCAGAGTGCCTTCTGCGGCAGAAGGCACTCTGACCCCCCTTCTTTCTACGTCACTCTGCCTTCCCCTGCTGCGTCAAATACTGATGCAGCTGGCGATCGTGGCGACTCGTCGCCGATAGCGGACCCGGCCGCACCCACGGCTCCCACCGCGGCGGCGAACCCACCGGCTTATCGCCCATCACCGTCACGCGCTGGATGATGCGCTCCCCAACGAAGTCGTTCAGCACGAAGTGCTGCGTGCAACGGTTGTCCCACATCGCGATGGTGCCCTCGGTCCAGCGATAGCGGACGGTGAAGCGCGGGTTCGTCACCCACTTCGTCAGATAACGCAGCAGCACGTCGCTTTCGGTCGCATTCATCTCGACGATACGCCGTGTGAAATGTTCGTTGACGTACAACGCGCGGCGGCCGGTCAACGGATGCACACGCACCACCGGATGCACCGCCATCTTGTCGGGGCGGTTGTGCGGCAGCGCGTCGTGCAGCGCGGTGAGACCGTCGCACAGATCGCGCATCGGTGCAGACAGTTCGTCATACGCCGCATACAGGCTCGCCCACATCGTGTCGCCGCCGGTCGGCGGACACTTCACCATTTTCAACACCGACAACAGTGCCGGCTCCGATTGAAAGGTGATGTCGGTGTGCCACTCATCGGCGACGCCTCCGTGTGACGCTGCGAGCTCGAACAGTTCGGTGTGCGGCGTGAACGGATTTTTCAGATTCGGATGGCCTTCGAGTTGGCCGAAGTGGCGACCGAACGCAACGTGCTCGTCAACCGTCAGGCGTTGACCCGGGAAAAACAGCACGAGATGTTCGAGCAGCAGTCGTTCGATCGCCGCAATGTCATCGGCCGACACGTGCGCTAGATCGATGCCGCGCACTTCGCCCCCCAACGCGCCCGCCAGACGCCGCACGTCTCGGGGCGGAGCCGCCTTCACAACGCTGCTCATCAGAATTTCTCCCCGGCCGCTCGGCGCCGTGCCATGTCTTCGAGGTCGACCGTCATCGGCGCGCCGCGCGCCAGCACGGCATCGACGCGCGCTCGCACGGTGTTGTCCCACGCCGGGTGCGGCAGCACGTAGAAGCGGTCTTCGTGGATCGAATTGAAGACGACGTCGGCGATCTCCGACGGCGCTTTGCCCTGTGCGAGCATCGCGCGCCCGATGTCGAGCATCGCCGGCGCGATTGCGCTCCCGGCGGCCGCGAGTTCCTTCGGCCGATTGCGCTCTGCGTCGATGATCTGCGTGTTGACGAAACCCGGACACAGTACCGATGCACCGATCTTTGCGCCGCGCGCGCGCAGATCGCGCAGCAGCGTTTCGGTCAACGCAAGCACACCGTGTTTACTGACGCCGTAGGTGCCGCCGCCCGGCATCAATGCCGCGAGTGATGCGGTGTTGACGATATGGCCCTCCTCGCCGTGCGCGAGCATGTGCGGCACGAACGCCTGCAAGCCATACAGCACGCCCCAGAAATTCACGCCCATGACCCACTGCCAGTCCCGATCGGAAACTTCCCAGACCGGCTTCAATGCTTCGCCCGTGCTCGCGACACCCGCGTTGTTGCAGACGATGTGCACCTTGCCGAATTCGTCGATCGCCCGCTTCGCCAATGCCTCGACCGACTCGCGGACCATCGTGTTCGCCACGACACCCATCACTCGATGCTGGCGCTGCTCGAGTTCAGCGACCGCACGATCGAGTGCGTCTTTTTCGATGTCGGCGAGCACGACGTTCATCCGCGCCTGCGCGAATCGCTCGGCGAGCGCGCGACCAATGCCGCTGGCAGCGCCGGTGACGACCGCGGTCTTGCCTTCGAATTGTTTCATGGTGGGTACTCTGTAACAGGGATAACGGATATCGAACGGTACCGGCCGTATGGTGCGGCGGCAGTCTTGCCAGGGTCAACACGTTGCGCTCGCCCGCTGCGTCGCCGTTGCGAATCTCACCCGGCTTCCGGCACTATCGCGTTTCGGCGAGATCGCCCGACGCGCCTCCGTACAACTCAGGAACAACAAAAAATGACCAACGGCGGAGCCTGTTTTGCAAATATCGCCGCCGCGATCAGCGTTCCCGGCTGCGGCCAGCAACAGTCCTACGTCCCGGTCCGTCCGCCGGACGGATCGAACGGCTGCTTCGCCGCGGAAGGCAACTCATGAACGCATCGACCCCATACAAGGAATCGGCAATGCGAATGAGCACAGTTGAAACGTCGCGCCCAGTGATGCGCGCGCCGGCTTGTCTGCTCGGCCTCGGCCTCGTTGACAAAGCGGCAGGATCGCCGCGAAGAAGGGCACGGATATGACGGCGAAACTCGAGAGCGCTTCCGTGCGGGTGCACAGCGACGTCGGATGTTCGCATATGGACGATCTAACCGCTAACCGTTCGACAGAGGTGCATTAGGTGTCCGCGCCGCTCGACGACATCACGGTTATCAGCATCGAAAGCTGGATGGCGGCGCCAAGCGCCAGCGCAATCCTTGCTGACCTCGGCGCCGATGTGATCAAGGTCGAACCGCTGACCGGTGACCCGATGCGCGGAATGAGCCGCCCTGCAAAGATCGACGGCAGCTTCAAAAATTACGACTTCCAGTTCGACGTCGACAATCGCGGCAAACGATCGATCGCGGTCGCACTCGACACGCCCGCCGGATCCGCGTTGGTCCAGAAGCTCGCCGGCAGCGCGCACATCTTCATGTGCAATCTGTTGACGCACCGGCAGGCCCGTTTTGGTCTTGATCCCGCGAGTCTACTGGCGATCAACCCCAAGCTGGTCCACGCCACCTTGACCGGTTACGGCACGACCGGGCCCGAGGCGCAACGGCCGGGCTACGACGTCACCGCATTCTTCGGCCGCTCCGGCCTATACGATGCAAGCCGCGAGGGCGACGACGGCACCGTGCCGATGGCGCGGCCTGCTCAAGGTGATCACACGACCGGCCTCGCAATGGTGGGAGCGATTCTCGCCGCACTGCGCATGGCCGAACGCACCGGCCACGGCCAGGTCATCGAGACGTCATTGTTTGAAACCGCGGTGTGGACACAGGCAACCGATTACGGCGTCACCGCGGTCGACCGCGCCCCCGTGCGACGTCGTGCCCGGCATCAGATGTTGTCGCCGACCGCCAATCGTTACCCGTGCGGCGACGGCAAATGGGTCGTGTTCAACATGCCCGAAGAATCCGCGTGGCCGCGGCTGTGCCGCGTCATCGGTCGCGAGCAATGGCTCGACGAGCCGCGATTCATCGACGCGCGCAGCCGCTACCAGAACATGGCGGCGCTGGTCGACGGCATCGATGAGGCCCTGGCAGTGAGGGGTCGCGACCAATGGGGCGTGATCTTCGACGCCCAGGGCATGATCTGGGGTCCGGTACTTGCGTTGCACGAGGTTGCCGTCGATCCGCACGCGCACGCGATCGGGCTGTTTCCCGAAATCCAGCACGCGCAGTTCGGTCCGTATCGAACAGTCAACGCGCCGATGCGGTTCCATACCGCCGACGTCAAACCGCGCAGCCCGGCACCCGCACTCGGTGAACACTCACGCGAGGTGCTGAGCGGGCTCGGAATCGCCAGCGCCGAGATTGACCGCTTGATCGAGCAGAAAGTGATTGGGCCATAGCGCAGCATCGGGAAAGGGGGTCAGAGAAAGGGGGGCAGAGTGCCTTCTGCCAAGCAGAAGGCGCTCTGACCCCCTTTCGACCCCCCTTCAAATCCACTTTCAACAATAAGGTACTCCGACATGGAACCGGTTCGTTACGTCGATACGCTGAACGCACACTACGCGTCTGCCGGACACCCGCCATATCAATGGTCCGTCAACGACGACGCCCCGCTGCATCGACTGGACCGACCTCTGTCGGCGTGCACGGTGACACTGCTGACATCGGGTGGCATCTCGTTGTGCAGCATGCCGGCGTTCGATCCGATGGCGCGCAATGATCATCGCCTCGACGCGATCCAACGTGACGTCGCCGCAACCGACTTCCAGATTCACGATGCCTATTACGATCATGGCGACGCCGACCGCGACATCAATTGCCAGTTCCCGATCGACCGTCTGCGCGAACTCGCGCAGCTCGGCGAGATCGGTGCGATCGCACCGCGCTTCTGGAGCGGCTTCATGGGCCGCACCTACAACCGCTCGAAGCTCATGCAGGAGTCGGCGCCGGCGTTCGCCGCGGAGCTGCGCCGCGATCGTGTCGACATACTGATCGCGGTACCCGCCTGACCGCTCGATCACCAGACCGTGGGTCTGGTATGCCGCGTCGTAGAAGAACTCGGAATTGCCACCGTGTGCGTCTCCACGGGTCGGGATCTGACGGCACAGGTGAAGCCGCCGCGCAGCGTCTTCGTCAATCATCCGATGGGTAATGCGTTCGGCGCCCCCGGTGACACCGACATGCAGCTGAAGATCCTTCGCGGGGCCTTGCAACTCGTGCAAACGGCCCAGCAAGGGGGCGTACTGGTCGATCTACCCAACGTCTGGCCCGAACCGTTCCAGTTCAACCCCGGTGCCCATCGGATGTAACGTGCGCGGCGCTCAGTGGGGCGTAGTAGCCCGATCGGACCGCGCGCGTTCGAACTGCACCGGTGTCGCCATCTGTATTACCTGCGCTGCGCCGCCCACTGCGTCCGCCGGCAAGGGCTGCAGCACGGGTCCCATGCCGCGCCCGCCAAATCCGGGCGGCGCACCCGGCTCTAGCAGGCTCGCACCGTTGATCCCGGTCAATACATCGCCCGCCTCGATCCCGGATTCCGCCGCCGGGCCATCCGGCGTCACACCGGTAATCGCAACACCCGTCCGTTCTTCATGCGATCTCCGTCAGTCAGGCCCGCTCACGTGGCCGCAGAAAGCGGCGAATTTCGGCAACAACCTCCGGAAGCGCCGCGGACATATGCAGATGATGCGGCCCGTCGAGAGTGATTTCTTCGAACACCGGCAGCACCGCTCGCACCAGCTCGAGGGATCGCTTGAACCAATCCTCGCCGTTGCGCGCGACAATCATCAGCGTCGGCGCCGTGGTGCGCTTCGCGAGCGCCACGACCACGTCGTCAGGCTGCCGTTGCGTGTGCGTGCGTCGGATCCGCGGCTCGGTGGACCACACATAGCCGCCATCGGTGACCCGATGCCCGCGTTCGACCAGCGCGCGCGCCGCGGCGAATTCGATGCCCTTGGCTGCTTCGAGGCGCGCGGCCATCGCATCGAGCGATGGGTAGCCGCGCAGGGCTCCGCCGCTCATCGTCAGACAGGCATCGAGGTTTTCCCGAATCCCGTCCAGCATCGTGTCCACTGACACCGCCTCAACGTAACCGTCGATACAGATCTGCGCCGATACACGCTCGGGATAGAGTCCGACCAGTTGCGTGCTGTATTCGGCGCCCATCGAATGGGCAACGATCGCGAAGCGCTGCCAGCCAAGTCGATCGGCCACCGCGATCACATCCTGCACATCGAGCCAGCCCCAGTAGCCGACATCGGCGGGTCGCGGGTCGGAGTAACCGTGACCGGCAAAGTCCATCGCGTAGAGGTCCAGTTCCGGCATCGCCTGCGCGAACGCGTCGAACGAGTTGGCGTTGTCGAGCCAACCGTGCAGCGCAATCGTCGGAAACCTGCCACCGCGAAAACGTTTACCGGCAATCGTGCGGCCGGCGATATCGAAACGAACTTCATCACATGCGCGCATCAGTTCCCTCGTTCGAAGCAATGGTGGCTGCTACGCCTGTTTACGCGGAATCCGCACGACGATTCCGTCACATGCGTCATCGAGCACAATCTGACACGCGAGCCGACTGCCGCGTTGGCGGCCCCAGACGTAGTCGAGCATCTCGAGTTCATCCGGTTGTGGCGCGCGCAACCGCGCGAACCATGGCGGCGACACGTAGCAATGACACGTCACGCACGTGCACGCGCCGCCGCACTGGGCTTTGATACCGGCGACGCCGTGGTCGAGCGCGCAATCCATCACGGTCTCTCCGGCGACGGCCGCATGAGTCTCCCGCGTACCGTCGGGATGTTCGAAGATCACCTTCGTCATGGCAATCAGAAAACGTCCAGTGTCGGTAGCTGTGCGTTTCCCTGGACACAGTCCCAGAGAAAGACCGCCAGTCCGAGGTCTCCGGTCCACAGCGAATACTTGCGCTGCCCGTATTGCTCGAGCGCGCGCGCGGCTCGATCAATGCCGTGCATCGCAAATGCCCGCGCCCGCGCAAGCCATCGCGCATCGCCGGTGCGCGCGTACAGCTTGAGGAACGCATAACCCGCGCCGACCACACCGTGACACAACACCGGAAATTTTGTCGTGGGACCGGCGCGCCAGACTAATTCACCGGCTTCCAGCAACAGCGCATCGAACGACGGGCGCGAGCCCCCGTCGCGCAATCCCGCCATGCACGCGACCACACCCGGCGCACCGCTGCAGAACTGCATCAGCAACGGCATCGACTCCGCTCGATTCGACGCGCCGACACGGTGCGGCCAGTTCGCCAAGCCACCATCACGCAACGCCGTGCGCTGTAGCGTCTGCTCGATCCGATCCAGCGCTGCGTCGCGTCGCTCGATCGGCAGCAGATGTGCACCGCGAACCATCGCATACGCGTTCGCAACAAAACCGTGCAGGGCGCCGAGGCGGGTTTCGGTGTCGCCATAGAGTTCGGCGACCCACGCCCAACAACCCGGCTCATCGACCCACGTCCAGCGATCCCACAATGCGTCGAAGTGGCGTATGAAAATTTCTACCCAACGCGCCTCGCCCGTCATTTTGTGCATCAACAGCGCCGCGACCATCGAACCGGCCGCACCCCACAACACGCCGCGGGTGTCGCCGGCCTTCTGCTGCAATAGTGAGTAGATCTGTGCTGCAACCTCGCTCGACGGCTGCAGTTTCCACGACAGCATCAACATTCCGGCGTCACCCATCAGATACGACGCCAGTTCGCGTCCGAGGTAGTCGTCAGCTGCCGCGTTCGCACGCAGATCGTCGTGGTGGCGCAGCGTCAGCTCAGCCACCGTTGCCGCGTAGGCTGGCCCGGTGCTGATCGCGCCCCGCCGCACCAGTTCATCGAGCGCCCAGATCACGCCGGCCGCACCGTAGTACAACGGCTTCATGGCCGAAGGTCGTTCGGGCGAGATATCGAACGGATGGATGGGCCAAAGGCGTTCGGCGCAAAAAACGCGCTGCGCATCCGCGGCGATGCGCGCAATCACCGTCCGCGCAACCGCTTCGTTCCAGTCGGCGCTGCTCGTTGCCTCGTGCCGCTGCGGTTCGTAGAGCTGCATGGGCCGCGATGTTATGGGAGGCGCAACTATTTCACACGTTCTCATATCGAGCCTTCCGGCGCGGTCGCGCCGGCGTCCACGCGCATACCACGCCCGCTCGCGAAAGCCGCCCTCTCGCGAAACCTGAACAGGGCCGCTACCATGTAAACATGATCCTCGATCTGCATGCTCACTCGATCAAATCCGACGACGGCCGCGCCAAGGTGCGCAACTACTGTCAGTGGATTCGTTCACGCGAAATTCCAATCGACGGTTTCGTGCTGACCGAACACCGGCAATTCGACGCCGAATCGGACTACAGCGGGCTCGTGGAGGAATTCGAGCTGACGATTCTGAAAGCCAGCGAAGTCGAGACCGACTACGGCCATGTCCTCGTGTTCGGCGTCAACGATGCGCTGCGCGGCGAGTTCGATTTCGGCGCCATCCATCTGTCGCTTGCCGACGTCATCGCCGCGTGCGCGAAGCACCACGCCGTAGCCGTGCCGTGCCACCCGGGCCGCAAACGTGTCGGCATGTCTGCGCACCTCGAAGCGCTCGGCGTGCCGGCGGGCGTCAGAATCGTCGAAACGTTGAACGGCGGCAGCCGCGACGGCGAGGATGAAATCGCGGCGGTGATGGCGCAGCAGCACCATTACCTCGGCATCGGCGGCAGCGACGCGCACATCGTCAGTCACATCGGCCGGTGCGCGACCCGTTTTCCAGCACCGATCAATAACGAAAGCGAACTTGTCGAAGCACTGCGCGCCGAAGTATTCACAGCCATCACACTCAAGATACCGATTTAGCAGCATGACGTTAGATATCGAAGACCTGAAAACCCGGTTCCTGAACGTCGACTTCGACGAGCAGACGTTTACGACGACTGCAGCGAAGCTCGTCGACTACGCAAAAGCGTGCGGTGAACTCGCGCCGCGTTATACCGACCCGACCCATCCCGACTTCCAGGCGCCGCCGACGTTTCCGTCGAGTTTCAACGCCGGCCGACGACTGCCGGATGGATTCCCGAGTCTGCCCGGACTCGGCATGGACGCGGGCAAAGCGGTATCGCCGAAGCTACCGATCCGACCCGACACGAAGTTGATCGGCAAGAGCCACATACACGACATCTACACGAAGTCGGGCCGCTCGGGCCGCATGGTCTTCATCGTGATCCGGATGGAACTCTACGACGCAGCCGATGCGCACCTGGCGTCGGCCGATACCAGCATGGTGATACGGGAGCGGCCGGAAGCATGACGATCAAGACGATTGCGGACGTGGAGTTCGGCGTGCAGCTGCCGGTGTTCGCGCCGGACACCGGTATCGAAAACGTGCGTCGTTTTGCGCGCGCCGCGGGTTGGGATCGCCCCCGATTCACCGATCACGCGGCCGCCCGCGCCGAGGGGCTGCCCGGAGCCCTGGTGCCCGGCATCATGAGCCAGGGCTTCCTCTCCGCGATGATTCACCGCTGGGCGCCGGATGCGCGGGTCACGAACATCGACACGGTGTTTCGTGCACCGGTCATCGTCGACGAGGTTTATCAGATCAGCGGTGTCGTCACCGACGTCGACGAAGATGCGGGCAGCGTGGTAATCGACCTGACGGTGACGAACGCCGCGAACGAAACCCGCGTGTTCGGTACCGCTACGGTGGGCGTGCCAACGACCTGAATAAGGGGTCATCGCCGATGAGCGATCACCCGGCGCGACTCCGAACAGTGGTTGAACGACGGATTTGTTCGCGCGAACAGTTCGCGCCGCACGACTGCGGATAGCGGTCGAGCGACGGCTGTTCGGCGCGCCGGACACGCAGAAGACCACGTCCCTGTGGGCTCGCCTCGCGCCGTCCGGGCGCGAGACGGTCCGCCGCGCCGAACAGCCGTCGCTCCACATGAATTCCAGCGCGCGACTTCGTTTACAGGTGCCATCGAGACGGCACGATCAGCTGTGACGTCGTCAAGACATCGAGCGGATCGGTTCACGCGCTACGGGCAACACTTCTATTGCACGGTGGACACGCCGACATCAGGTGGAGGTGGAGGCGTGTTGCGCCGGACCCTCTTGCGCCAGGGATGGC
>Ga0209254_10004828_pt1 | contig 12370 bp, 12 predicted proteins | sample FrelakmetDIP11DI_FD_187148 | JGI IMG/M metagenome (GOLD analysis project Ga0209254, IMG submission 187148) | Freshwater lake sediment microbial communities from the University of Notre Dame, USA, for methane emissions studies - DIP11 DI (SPAdes)... | ecosystem: Environmental > Aquatic >...
CAAAAAGAACATAACCGTCGCATTTTTCTATCGAATCACGGGGTTCGAAAAATTTTCATGGAACCCTCATTTTTGGCTTGACTGGCAAAATAATATTGTAATATTGTGCTAATCAAATCAGCCTGAGCCTTCAAGTTCTCCGGGGCTCAAAATCAGAGAATGCAGTCGCGCGTTAAGGATCGGCAGCGGGGTCAGTCCACTCCGTGTTTCAGCGCAAGCGTTAGCCCCGCCGACCATTGGACATATTGAGTCATCGTTGTGGCAGCGATTCATGATCATAAGGGCGTCATTCATCTTAAATCTCATCCCGGCCAAACTGAAATAATGTAACGATCGCGACAGGGGCGGTATCAGGGCGCTCCTGCCAGGAAAGCGGGAGTTCATTCCTGCGGACAATCGCGGGGAGAGCGGTACGTATGGGCATCGTGGTTGAAAACATCTCGAAATCGTACGAGGGCAAGAAGATCCTCGACGATATTTCCTTCGAAATCAAGGACGGTGAGTTCGTCACCGTTCTCGCGCCGACGGGGGAGGGCAAAACGACGCTGCTGCGAATTCTTGCAGGAGTGGAGAGGCCGAACAGCGGAAAGGTGTTCTACAACGGCAAGGATGCCACGGATCTCCCTGTTCAAAAGCGCAATGTGGCCATGGTGTATCAGTGGTTCATCAACTACCCTTCCATGAAGGTGTACGACAACATCGCCTCCCCCCTGCGAGTATCACCGAAAAAGCCTTCCAAGGCGGAGATCGACAAAAAAGTTAGAGAAGTTGCTGCGCTTCTAAAAATTGACTCCCTTTTGGATCACTATCCCTCTGAGATCAGCGGGGGACAGCAGCAGCGGCTGGCGATCGCACGAGCCCTAGCCAAAGATGCCGATTACATCTTTCTCGATGAGCCTCTCACCAATCTGGACTACAAGCTCCAGGAAGAGCTGAGAGTGGAACTCAAGAACATTTTTAACAGAGAGAAACAGGGCGCCATCATCTTTGCCACTCCGCAGCCGATTGAAGCGCTTGCCCTGGCCACCTATGTCGGTTTTCTCCATAAGGGCCGGCTGATGCAATTCGGGCCGGTGGACGAGGTTTATCGAAATCCTTCTTATATGCAGGTAGGAGCCTATTTCAGTCATCCAGGAATGAACATTTTTGAGTGCCAGCGAGTGTCGGAAAATAACAGGCACTGGCTCAGGGCCTCGGATCAGCTCAAGGTTCCGGTGGATGATCTGCGAAGTGTCCTGACCAAGGATCGCTATATGCTCGGCATCCGCGCTCACGCCATCAGTACGGAGAAAAAAGAGGAAAGCATGATTCCCATCTCAGCCAGAGTGGAACTGGGGGAGGTGGTCGGCTCGGACACGGAATTGCACCTGAGTCACGAGGGCCTCTCGTTGGTTGCGCTGCTGATGGGAGTGGGGCACTACGACCTTGGTCAGGTGATCACGGTTTATCTCCCCACGAAGCGCTTATTCATTTTTGACAAAGAAACGGGAAAGCTGGTGGCGAAGACTCATGTGGAGGAATGATCGGTTGACTCCTATCTGGTTTTTCACCATCGGAGGTAAAGGTCATGCCAAGGGTTGAGCTGAAAAACATCAGCCATTCGTATGAGCTCGGGTACTGTGAAGTCCTGCCTGCGGATTGCGATATGAGTTCAGGATTCGTGATCAAGGATCTTGACCTGACCTGGGAAGACGGAACAGCAAACGCCCTCCTCGGTCCCTCGGGTTGCGGCAAGACGACTATCCTTAATATTGTATCGGGTCTTCTGAGACCCACGATGGGTTCGATCCTCTTCGACGGAAAGGACGTTACCGCTCTTTCGCCGATGAAGAGGCATCTGGCTCAAGTGTTTCAGTTCCCAGTGGTGTATGACACCATGAGTGTTTTCGACAATCTGGCCTTTCCCCTTAAGAACTCGGGGGTTTCAAAGGACAAGATCAGGAAAAGGGTCGAGGAAATCGCCGAGATCCTTGAACTCACTCCTCTGCTCCGTGTCTCATCGGGAAGAATCACTCAGGCTGAAAAGCAAAAGGTCTCCTTGGGCCGGGGCATTGTAAGAGAAGACACGGCCGTGATCCTCTTGGACGAACCGCTCACCGTGATCGACCCCAAGGAAAAATATATTCTTCAGAGAAAACTCAGAGAAGTCCAACGCAAGCTGAAGATCACGATGATCTACGTCACCCACGACCAGCACGAGGCGCTCACTTTTGCGGATTACGTGGCAGTGATGAAAGACGGAGTCGTCGTGCAGAACGGCACTCCGGCGGATTTGCACTCTGAACCGCAAAGCCCCTTCATCGGGTACTTCATCGGAAGTCCGGGCATGAATCTGCTGGAGTGCTCCATGAAGGGAAACGATTTGGATTTGCACGGGTTCCACCTGAGAATATCGCCGGAGATGAAGGCTAAGCTGGACCGATCGATCTCACCATTTCAGTTTGGTATCCGGCCCGAGTTTGTGGAGCCCGGCAGGGAACAAAAGGAAGACAGTATCCCCATGAATGTGAACTTGATTGAAAATATGGGGGCGTACAAGATCCTTAACTTGACCTCCAACGGAATCCGAATCAAGAGCCGGTTACCCGCAACTGAAAAGGTTTCTGTGGGAGATCGTCTCTGGGTCGGCTTCCCCGAAGACAAAATAAAAATCTTCAAGGACAACAAGCGAGTGTTCTGACCCCCATGGTTCACCCCTGGCGCATCCGGCTAGCCAGAGGGCGACGGCTCAGGAGCGGCACCGGTGAAAGGATGTTGAGTTCCGACAGAGCAGGAGAGTGACATGAAAAACAGGGCTTGGCTTTTCTTGACTCCCGCCTTGGTACTGGTTTCGTTGAGCGCCTTTATCCCGTTGATGACGGTCGTCAATTATTCCCTCCATGTTTTGTTCCCAGGTTCCATCCCCTACTTCGTTGGGCTGCAGAACTTCAGAGAAGTGCTGAATGACGAAGTGTTCATGGGGTGCATCAAGCGGCAAATCATTTTTGCTCTCCAAATCCTCATTATCCAGATCCCCATGGGACTGGCCATTGCTCTGGCCATGCCCAAGAAGGGAAATTGGTTGACCCTGATGATTGTTCTTCTGGGGATTCCCTTGCTGATTCCTTACAACGTGACCGGCATGGTGTGGAGGGTGTTCACTCGAATGGATCTCGGCGTGGTTCCAAGGGTCTTTGCCTCCCTGGGATATGACTACAGACCCGTTGAGCACGTTGCGGATGCCTGGTGGACAACGGTGGTCATGGATGTGTGGCACTGGGTACCGCTCGTGACCCTTCTATGCTTTGCAGGGCTGCAGACCATCCCTGACGCTTTCTACCAGGCGGCCAAGATTGACGGAGCTTCCACCTGGGCGACGTTCAGGAAGGTGACCCTCCCCAAGCTCCGGTACGTGCTGACCATTGCCGTGCTCCTAAGGACCATGGATTCCTTTAATATTTACTCGGAGCCGTACATTCTCACCGGTGGGGGGCCCGGCACATCAACGCTCTTCATGAGCATTTATGTCTCGAGCCAGGCTGCGGGCGCATTTGATATGGGCACGGGCGCGGCCCTGTCCGTGGTATACCTCGTGATCGTCGTGCTCCTGTGTTACCTCTTGTATACCATGATGCTCAACGTCGGGAAGGGAGGTGCCGACAGATGAAAAAGAAAGTGGTCGGCCTGGTCCTGTATGCGATTTTCTCGCTCATCCCAATCTACTGGATGGTGAATTGCTCCTTCAAAACCACGACGGAGATCCTCAGCACCTTTCGATGGTTTCCAGAGCATCCCACACTTCGTAACTACCTTCACATATTCGGCAATGAGGGCTGGAGAGCCAGTTTCATTAACTCTTTTGAATATGTAGGTCTCAATGTGCTACTGGTGCTTGTCGCAGCGATTCCCGCGGCTTACGCCTTTTCCAGATGGAAGTTCAGGGGAGACAAGCACCTCTTCTTCTGGCTTTTTACCAACCGTATGGCTCCAGGGGCCATTTTCATGATTCCCATGTTCGAGCTTTACGGCAACATGGGGCTCTTTGACACCCCTATGGCCGTGGCCCTTGCCCACTGCCTTTTCAATCTGCCTCTTGCGATCTGGATACTTGAAGGCTTCATGTCCGGGATTCCGAAGGAGCTTGACGAAACCGCCCTTATTGACGGTTACAGTTTCGGCAAGTTCTTCATAAAGATTTTTCTGCCTCTTATCCGACCGGGGATTGGGGTCGCGGCGTTTTTCTGCTTCCTTTTTTCGTGGACCGAGCTCGTGCTTGCAAGGACATTGACCAGCGTTAATACAAAGCCCATTTCGGTTACCCTGACGATCAGCCTTGGCGCAGAAGGCTGGGACTGGGGAGTGCTGGCGGCTGCGGGGGTCCTGACCATGCTTCCGGGCGTGATCCTCGTTTATTTTATCCGAAATTACATCACCAAAGGTTTTTCCATGGGGAGAGTGTAATATGGAATGGATGCATTGGACCGTGCCGAGTGCGATTGGATTCGCGACGCTTTTCGTGATGCTGTGCGGCCTGGCTTACCTGGACAAAGTGTCCCCGAGTTACGGCCGCAAGGGGTTCCTGCCCATTGTTACGACAAGAGGGGACCGGGTGTTCATGTCCATTGCATCCCTGGTCATCATCGTTTTCCTCTGGTTGAGGTTCTTACCCGAGGTCACCGTGTGGGGGGCGGTTGCGGTTTCTGCGGCTGTCACGGTGATCTTGCTGAAATGGGCGTGAACAAGCTGGCCACAGGATAACACGAGCTGTGCGAGGGAGAGTCAACCGACTCAGGGGGAGGGTCCGATAGCACGCGGATGGTTGAGGTCAGCTTGCTTTGGGATCCAGCAGGAGAAAGGAGGTGAGAAAAGTCGCAAAAGATTGGTCTTGGGTGAAGTTAGGGATTAACAATTATTCAAAAGGGGTAAAGCATGAAGAATCGAAGCAAGTTCATCCTGTTTGTTTTGGTGGCCTTCTGCGGGTTGGCGCTTACGCTGAGTTTTTTCAGCGCAGCCCGGGCCCAGGACATCTCACCGGCTCAGAAGGCGGCTATTGAGAATTGGATCAACAGTTTTCAGCCGAGCTCTCTGTCGAAAGATGATCAGGTCAAGGAACTGACTTGGTTTGCTAAAGCTGCGGCACCTTTGAAAGGCATGAAAATCAAGTCGGTCGCGGAAAATATCCAGACCCACAGCTACGAGGCCGAAGTGCTGGCCAAGGCATTTAAGGAGATCACGGGCATCGATGTCACCCATGACATTATCGGTGAAGGAGAACTCATCCAGAGGCTCCAGACCCAGATAGCCACGAAGAAGAAGATCTACGATCTCTATATCACCGATTCAGACCTCAAAGGGACCCACATGCGCAAGAAGAGCCTCGTCACCCTCAGCGATTACATGAAGGGTGAGGGAAAGGCTTACACAGATCCGTACCTGGGTCTGGACGACTGGCTGAACCTCGAGTTTGGGCAGGACTATGATGGAAATCAGCTTCAAATCGCTGACCAGACCTTCCCGATCCTTTACTGGTTCCGGTATGACCTGTTCACCAACCCGAAATACAAAGAGATGTTCAAGGCAAAATATGGATACGAACTGGGCGTGCCGGTCAACTGGGCTGCTTATGAAGACATCGCCAATTTCTGGACCAATGACGTAAAGCAGATTGACGGGAAACCCATCTGGGGTCACCTGGATTATGGAAAGAAGGGCGCCTCCCTGGGTTGGAGATTCTCGGATGCGTGGCTCTCCCTGGCCGGTTGCACAAGCCCGGGTCTGCCGAACGGTCTGCCCTCGGATGAATGGGGCATTCGCGTTGAGAAAAGGATCCCCGTCGGCTCCATGGTGGAAAGGGGCGGCATGGCCAACAGCCCGGCTGCTGTGTATGCCCTTTCAAAGTACGTGGAGTGGCTGAAGAAGTATGCTCCGCCTTATGCAGCGGGCATTGAGTGGTCTGAAGTCGGCCCGATTCCCGGCAATGGTGAAATCGCGCAGACGATCTACTTCTGCGGAACCTTCATCTCCTACCCGAATTACTCCACACCGGGTAGCCCGGTTTGCGACAAAGACGGGAATCCTCTCTGGAGGCTTGCTCCTCAGCCTTACGGCAAGTACTGGAAGCCTGGGATGAAAGTCGGTTACCAGGATGCAGGCTCGACTTCTATCACGGCCGACGTGACGGGTAAGGATAGGGCAGCGGCTTGGTTGTGGGGCCAGTTCATGGTATGCAAGAGCGTGAGCCTCAAGAAGCTGATCGTGGGCAACACCCCGATCCGCAAATCCGACCTCTACTCTTCTTACTGGACGCCGGAAACAGAGAAAAGGTACGGCGGCCTGCTCGAATTCTACCGGGCGCCTGTGCACAAACTCTTTACGGATACAGGGCTGAACGTGCCCGACTATCCTCTGCTCCAGGAACAGTGGTGGCACTTTGTGTCCATGGCCGTGACCGGCGAGATGACGCCGCAGCAGGCTATGGACGGTCTTGCCAAGAAGCAGGACGAACTCATGGGCAAGCTCAAGCTGCCTTTGTATTCTCCGAAATTGAACCCGCTCAAGGACAAGGAATACTGGTTCAACCAACCTGACGGCCCGGCACGGGAAATGAAGGATAGAGAGAAACCTGAAACGATGGATTACGATCTGATGGTGAAACAGTGGAAAGAAGAAGCAGCGAAGGAGAAGAAGTAAACTTCGCCCGGGGCAGGTCGGTCAAAGAACCACCTGCCCCGGCTTGTTTTAAATCGTAACATCATGGACCTCGATGGCCTCGTGCAGGCGGAGAAGAGGCCGCCTGCACGAGGCCATCAATGCATTTGGAATTTTGTGGAAGCGGCAAGAAGCCGATCAAGCAAATTGCGGAAAGGTGGCAGGTAACCGATGAAGGCACTCGTCAAGACACAAAAGGGAAGGGGATTTCTAGAGGTCAAGAACGTTGAGGACCCCGTGCTGGGTGAGCATGAAGCACTTATTCGAGTTAAGGCTGCCGGCATATGCGGTACGGATCTTCATATTGAGGTAGACCGATTTCACTACAACCCGCCCGTTATCCTCGGTCACGAATTCTCGGGACAAATTGTCGAAGTCGGGAAAAAGGTCGTGGGCTACAAGCCCGGAGACCGGGTGGTTGCCGAACCTCACAAAGGGGGATGCGGCACCTGCCGTTACTGCCTGACAGGACAGGTTGAGGTGTGTCGCGAAAAAAGAGCGATCGGATACAAAATCGACGGAGCGTTTTCCGATCTCATCGCGCTTCCGGTGACCTCCTTACACCGCATCCCGGACAACGTGTCCTTTGAAAAGGCTGCCCTGTGCGAGCCTCTGGCTGTGGTCGTCAAGGCGGTTCTCGAACGAAGCAGGGTGGAGCCTGAGGATTTTGTTGTGGTTATGGGTTGCGGGCCCATCGGGCTTCTGGCCGCAGCAGCGGCCAAGGCCGAGGGAGCGCGCGCCGTGATGGTGACGGGGACCACGGGCGATGAAAAGCAGAGACTTCCCGCAGCAAAAAAAATGGGCATGGACTACACGGTCAATGTGGAAAAAGAAAATGCCCTCGCGATGGTGAACGAGCTGACGCAAGGGGCTGGGGCGGACTTGATCGTTGAAGCCAGCGGCGCGGAGCCGGCCATTCGGCAAGCCTTTGACATGATCAAGATCGACGGGAGAATCTGCGGGGTGGGCATCAGCGGCAAAGACGCGATTTCTTTGCCGTGGGATCTGGCCATCCGTAAAGCGATCAATGTGTCGTGCAGCTTCAGCTCCAACTGGACCAGCTGGGAGCGGGCCCTTTCTCTTCTGGCGAGCGGGAAGGTCAATGTCGATCCAATGATCAGCGGAACCTTTCCTCTCAAGGAATGGAAAAAGGCTTTTGATCTCCTTCGAAATCTCGAAGCCGTCAAGATTCTGTTGATCCCGTAGCCGGGATCTTTCTCTGCAAATCGGATTCATTTGCACAGGAGGGGCGTTCATGAAAGATCAACTGGTGCTAGGCGCGGACAGCAGTACGAGTGCAACCAAGGTAATCGCATTTGATGCTCAAGGCAGACCTGTGGCAGAGGGTTCCAAGGGATATCCTCTTTACACGGAGAACCCCGGCTGGGTAGAGCAAGACCCGGAGGACTGGTGGGAAGCCTTCAAAGGAGCCTGCCAGCAGGTGGTATCGAATCCTGCGGTGGACATCAAGAAAATGGTGGGAATCGGCATTACCCACCAGCGGTTCACCTTCGTGCCCATGGACAAGAACATCAAGCCCCTCCGAAGGGCGATCCTGTGGAACGATATCCGTTGCTCCAAGGAAGCGGACTACGCCAGGCAGAAGGTAGGAAAAGAGCGCATTTTCGAAAGGACCGGTTATCCGCCGGGACAGTGGACGCTCTACAAAGCTCTGTGGCTGAAGAACAACGAGCCGGAGCTTTATGAGAAAATCTACAAGCTCGTACTGGTTCAGGACTATCTGATTTATAAGCTCACCGGCAATCTGGTGACTCTGGAGGGAGCCGGGACCATGACAGGCGCTCTGGATATTGCCAGCCCCAGGAAGTGGGCCATGGACATCATCAAAGCCCTCGGGGTCAGGGAAGATATATGGATCGAGCCTATCCTTCCAGGCGGGGCCGTGGCTGGTCAGGTGACGAAAGCGGCGGCCAAAGAGACAGGCCTCCCCGAAGGCCTTCCTGTGGTGACAGGGGCCGGGGACCAACCTTGTGGCACCCTAGGGGCCGGGGTGGTGGAGCCAGGCGAATTGGGCATCAACGGAGGGACGTCGTGCACCAATGAGCTGGTATCCCGCGGTCTGCCGGAGAGGAAAAAGGTCAACTACTTCATCGAAATCAATCCCTCGGGCGCCTACATCGTGGAGAATTATATCCCCAGCGGCGGTTCCGCTCTGATGAACTGGTACAAGAACAATTTTGGTTACTTTGAGGTGAGCGAGGCGGAAAAGACAAAAAAGAATATCTGGGAAGTCATCTACAATCAGGTCGGCGAGAGCCCTGTGGGGAATCGAGGGATGATGGTCGTGCCCTATTTCCAGGGAGCCAATGGCCCCTACTGGGATTTGAATGCCCGCGGGGTTGTGTTTGGACTTCACACGGAGTATGGCCGGCCGCACCTGCTGCGTGCTCTGATGGAAGGCCTGGCCTATGAATCGAGACGGCAGGCTGAGCTCATGGAAGAGGGCACAGGAACAAAGGTAGAGCAGATCAAGATGTACGGAGGGTCAGCGCGGAGCGATTACTGGAACCAGATTTTTACCGATGTGTTCAACAAGACGTTGCACCTCCCAGAAACGGCTGAGACGACCGCTTTGGGCGCTGCGATTGCTGCTGCGGTTGGATGCGGAATGAGCCCGGATTACAAAAAGGCCGTGGGCACCATGGTCAGCATCCGAAAAACTTATAGACCGATTCCTCAAAATGTGATACGGTACGAAAAGTTCTACAGAGAAGTGTACGTCAAATTCTATGACAGGGTGCAGGAGTTTATGCACAAGATTGCGGAGATCAACGAACAATTCGATCCATAAGAGTTTCGAGTGCCTTGAACCTAGATTGTGCCTTCACCTCAATAGGCAAATCAGAGGCCTCTGGAGAGTGACATGGAGCAGATGGACATAAACTACGAATCAAAAGTGCCTCTGTATTATCAACTCAAGGAAGAGATCAAGAAAAAAATTCTGAACGGGACCTACAAAGAAAATGACCTCATCCCTTCGGAGCGCGAGATAGGCGAGCAGTTCAATCTTTCTTCAACCACGGTGCGCCGGGCCCTCAATGACCTGGTCCAGGAAAAGCTGTTGGAAAGGAAGGCCGGCAAAGGGACTTTCGTTCGAATGAGCAAGGTGAAGAGGGATCTCCGGAAAGTCCTGGGTTTTACGGCGAACATGCAGGAGATGGGGCTTTCCCCGGCCACAAGAGTCCTGAGCAAAAAGATCATTCCTGCCAATCTTTTCGCAAGACAACGGCTGGGTCTTGCGAAGGGGACCATGGTCCTGAAACTCAACAGGCTTCGGCTGGCCAATGATGTGCCCATGATGCTGGAAACGAGATATATTCGAACGGACCTCTGCCCGGGGATTGAAAAACACGATCTTTCCTCTTCCCTGTGGAAGGTTTTTGAGAACATCTATGGCCACAAGCCGAATCGTCACACCCAGAACGTGACCATTGCGAAGTTCTCAGTGCCCCAGGCGGCCATGTTTGGACTTGAGGGCGGAGCCCTGGCTTTTCTGATCAATGGGGTGACCTACTTCAAAGACGGTCTGCCCATTGAGTGTGAAGAGTCTCTCTACCGGAGCGATAAGTACGATCTGGCTTTTGAGGCTTTTCTGGAAGAATAAGGGTTTTCCGAAGGAATCATGAGGTGAGCAGGGGCCGGCTTTTGCCGGCCCCTCGTATTTAAGAGGCTTTACGTTTTGAAACCCTCTGAGCACAGGTTTCCGAGATTTTGATGAAGTTCTGGACGTCCCAGCTATCGGATCCGACCCCGACACCGTCTGTGTCCCGGGCTTGCGTCATCTCCAGGACATTCTTCACTTTGACGCTTCCTCCGTAAATAATCCGGGTTTGCAGGGCGGTTGCTTCCGAGTAATACTTCTTGATCATCTCACGAATAAAGTGATGAGCTTCTCCGGCTTGCTGGGGCGTAGCGACGTGACCCGATCCGATGGCCCAGATCGGCTCGTACTCGATGACGGTGTTTTCCATCGCCTGAGAAGTGAATCCCTCAAAGCAGGTGAGAAACTGGTATTCGAGTTTGGCCAGGGTCTGGCCCCGCTTTCTTTCCTGGAAGGATTCTCCGATGCAGACAATCGGGGTGATCCCGTGCTTCAGACAGGCCTTGGCCTTCCACTGCACCCGCTCATCCGTGTCTGCAAAATACTCCCTTCGCTCCGAATGGCCGACCACGCAGTAGCGGGCGCCGGCATCGCTCAGCATGGCCGCGGAGATTTCTCCTGTAAAGGCGCCTTTTTCCTCCCAGTGCACGTTCTGTGCACCCATGGAAATGCAGGGGATTCCTGGGGCTTCACCGGCGAGCACCTTGAGCAGGGTAAAGGGGACGCAGAGCACAAGCTCGACCGCTCCAAGAAATCTCGGTTCCGCGCTCCTGATGGCCGAGATATACGCCAGTCCCTCCTCAAAGGTCTTATTCATTTTCCAATTGCTCTGGACGATGAACTTTTTTCCTGCCGCCATATACAGATCCTCCATGTTCTGCTGAACTCACCGTTTCATGCTTTACCCTCGGAACCGAAGACCCGGATGAACCCCATCGTCTTGTTCTTGATTCGTTCCGCTGCTATCTTGGTGAAGGTGATCGGATCATAGCTTGGCGGAGTTGCCCCAACAAAGCCGCGCATGGCGTCGCAGAACTCGATGCAGATCTGGGTCCAGATGTTGATCTTGGCTGCTCCGGACTTCACGAGATCACGGAAATCCTGGTCCGTGAGGCCGGTGCCGCCGTGGATCACCATAGGGATGCTGACGGTTCTGCCGATCTCCTCAAGGCGCCGGTAATCAATTCTGGGTACATCCTTGTAGAGGCCATGGGCGGTTCCGATGGCAGGGGCAAGGGCGTCAATACCGGTCTCCTGGAAGTACTGGCGGCATGAAGGGACGCTGGCGAGGTTGTCCTCTTTTTCCCGCACCTCCTTTTTTTCATCCACAGAAAAGATGCAGCCGATTTCCCCTTCCACGGTGATTCCGGCGGCGTGAGCTTTTTCCACCACTTTCTTTGTCACGGAGATATTTTTCTCGAGCGGTTTGTCGGAAGCATCCATCATGACAGAACCCCAGTTGGCTTCTATGCACTGGAAGACCATTTCGATTTTGCTGCCGTGATCGAGGTGGAGCACCATGGGGACACGAGGATAATCATCGGAAAGAAGGCGCGCCCAGCCGGCAATGGTCCTGGCTCCGAAATATTCCACCACGGGTGGCAGCGCCTGGATGATGACCGGGCTCTTGGTCTCTGCGGCCGCTTCCACAACGGCTTTCATCGAGAGCTGATCAAAGATGTCAAAGGCACCTACCGCGTATCTTTCCTTTTTGGCTTTGGCAAGAACGTCTTTCAAGGTGACATAGGGCATAGGGCATAGCCTCCTTTCAGTCAGCGGTTTTCAATAAGAAATCTTCTTTCACTGCTTTTTTTTCAGAAGCGCATCAGACGGCTCCACAACACGTAGGCCAGGGCAGAGGCTTCCATGGGCATGCCCGGATGCCCTAAGTTGGCCTTCTGAACGGCGTCCACACCCAGGAACTTGATGGTGTTGATGCATTTCTCTGCAAAGTCCGGACGAACATGTCCTGATTTTTCGGGCTGGTCGCTCACAGTTTCCTCCAATAAAGGAAGTCACAAGTCACAAGTTACGAGTGACGAGTGACGAGTCACAAGTAAT
>Ga0209254_10004829_pt1 | contig 12368 bp, 14 predicted proteins | sample FrelakmetDIP11DI_FD_187148 | JGI IMG/M metagenome (GOLD analysis project Ga0209254, IMG submission 187148) | Freshwater lake sediment microbial communities from the University of Notre Dame, USA, for methane emissions studies - DIP11 DI (SPAdes)... | ecosystem: Environmental > Aquatic >...
GCTAGGCTGGATGCATGGGTCTGTGGGGTAGCTTGGTCCATCCTTCGGGCTTTGGGAGCCTGAGACCCCGATTCAAATTCGGGCAGACCCACCACTCGTCTTATCCAGCACTTTAATTTTCCCACTAAACTAAAAATCTTTCCTATCTGGATGCGCCTCCGAATAGGGCTTTACCAGTTTAATGTACGCACATTTAAATATACGAATAGCAAACACCGATTGAAATTAGAAAGTCCGTCTGTTTTGTTACAGGCCGTTTTTCATTTTCACCACAGAGTGGATATCGTGACAACTTTCACAGATCTACAGATATCGAATAAGATCATCATGGCAATGAACGACATGGGTTGGAAAGAACCCACACCCGTGCAGATAGAAGCAATACCGGTAGGCCTCAAAGGCGGCGACATGTTCGCCCAGGCACAGACCGGAACGGGAAAGACCGGCACTTACGGTTCCATAATACTGGAAAGGATCAGGCCTGGGATGAGGACCGCATCCGCATTGGTCCTCGTTCCCACAAGGGAATTGGCCAATCAAGTCTCCGAGGAGCTATCCAAGCTCTCCAAGTTCACCAACCACAAATGTATCCCTATCTACGGGGGGGTCGGCATCGAGCCCCAGATCGCTAAGCTCAGGACGGGCACGGACATCGTTGTGGTCACGCCCGGCAGGGCTAAGGACCTCATAAACAGGAACGACCTGGACCTTTCGAAGATATCGATCGTCGTACTAGACGAGGCGGACCGCATGCTCGACATGGGTTTCGCTCCGGACCTCAAATATATATTATCGAAGGTGCCCAAGAAGAGGCAGTCGCTGCTGTTCTCCGCGACCATGTCGCCGGAGATAAGACATCTGGCAATGCGTCAGATGGTCAACCCCCAAGAGATACTCGTCTCTAAGGACGAGCCCGTCCTGGACCTTACCAAACAATATTACATCATAGCCAACAAGGACGAGAAGCGCGACGCGCTCTGCACCATCCTCGACATGAGCGATCCCAAGGCCATAGTGTTCTGTCACACCAAGCGCAAGGTCGATCAACTGACGAAGAAGCTGCTGGCCTTTGGCTACCGCGCGGGCGCGATACACGGTGACGTCGCCCAGAACAAGAGGGAAAGGGTCATCAACAGTTTCAAGGACGGTTCCATCCGCGTCCTGGTGGCCACCGACGTGGCGGCCAGGGGATTGGACATCAATTCTGTAGATTGTGTCATAAATTTCGACGCGCCGGACGATCCGGACACGTACGTTCATCGCATAGGAAGGACCGGAAGAGCGGGAAAGGAAGGCACCGCAATATCGATCTTCATGACAGAGGAGCGCTACATGATCAGGGACATCGAGTCCAGGACCGGCAAGCCCATCGATCCGTTGAACATAAAGGTCATGCACAGGCCAGAACCCGACATCAAGAAGGTCTTCTCGGTCCAGTACGTTCCACAGGGAAGAGCGCCCACGAGCCCGACCATGGGGACGAACAGGAACAGGCCTGCGAACAACAGAGCATCCATCGAGATCAACTTCGGGAACGCGGATGGACTGAGCAAGGGCGAGGTCGTGAATCTGGTGAGGACCGGCACCGACCTGTCCCCCCGGGATGTGGGAAGGATCACCATGGGCGAGAGATATTCCCATGTGGAAATTGTTAGAAAAGACGCGGGCAGGGTCACCACGGACCTCTGCGGTCGTACCTTCATGGGCAAGGCCGTTGAAGCGCGCGTGGTTTAGGCCAATACCTCAGATACCTATTATTATCGCCTCTTCCGCCAGTTCATCTCTCACAGCCCGAACCTCGGGGCATCCCGATATGATCTAGGTCATTACTACGCGCTAAAGGAGAAGGACGACGCAATCTTCTTCCAAGTTCAAGAGAGACTTGCATTCTTCTTCTATCGCATCGGAGATTTCCTCGTCTTTGACGCCGATCAGAATCCCGATCGATGATTTAAATTCCTGATGTATCCACAACATCCTGGACACGAATTCATCGATGTCCTCCACCCTGTGATAGTGCATGAGCTCAATGGGGTACAAATCATCCACTATGAGTGTTGGGATGCAGGCATTGATGCAAGTGTGGTCTTCCATTTCCAGCCTGAACCGAATCTCATTGGCCAATAGGCGACGAGAGGCCGATGAGTCGGATGGATTCCAATTTGATATTAAGGCGGTAAGGGCGGGAAAGCGTTTGGGCTTGGCTTTTGGCCTTTCCCTGGAGTTGGGTTTCTTAGTCTTCTTTGAGGTGCTGGATGAGGGTACAGTCTCCGCCAATGATGACTCTTTTCCTGGCCCGACTTCGAACGTATTTCTCATTCCTCTAAGAATCCTTCTTACTCAAATTAGAGGATTTCGAATGCTGCTTTAAAAAACGTTTACTCGATAGTATCACATTTGATTGCATTTACGCAGACCACTCACCGCCCGTTCCTCACGGCATCCTCGAAGAATGCATCGATACGGCCCTACTAGCCAAAAAAAGGAAAAAAGAACCTTAAGGTTTTTTTAATGCTATCTGGACCATTCCCGCTTTACATCCTCAGTATGTTGGCATACCAACGTTCGTTGATTATCGAAGAGAGAAATAGAAAATGGTTTCAGCTCAAGAAACGCCGGAAATGCCGTTATTGACTTGGAGAGGCGACTTACTGGCTACGCTTTGTGGTCAGTACGGGCAGACCCACCACTGCCTTCATCCATTATCTCATTTCTTCTTTCAATTAACGGAGAAAAATCATGGGATTCCGGGAACGATCCTCGTTCGTAGGAGGATCAACGGAAATCCCCTTCCCTTAGCCGGGCCTCAACGCCTCTTACGATTCCAGGCCTTATGACGCGCACGCTGATCAGCCCCCTGTCCTTCGCCTTGTATTGCAGCTTATGCTTTTCCGTGCCACGCAGGAAGTCCAGCTCATCAAAATTTCGGTTCAAGCATTCTGCCAGTATCTTGCCACGAAGCACGGAACCGGGCGAGTAATGGGAGAAATCTGAATCGTAACCAGGGATATAGTAAAGATACCGTTTTCCATGTATGAAACCAAGGTTCAACGCTATGACCCGGTCTCCTGAATAGAGACCTTTAAATGTCACGCCCAGTGAAGCGGCCTGCTCCCCGACCACCATGGAGAGAAAACGCCCCATCCTCGGGAGCATGAATGGACTGCTCCCCTCCCCTTCCCAGCGCTTGATGTTGATGCGCTTGAGCTCTTCCAACCGCGGGCGCAAATCCTCGGTTGCATAATATTCGCGATATTCCACATCAAGTTCCTTTCTCAGCTTGCTCCAATAGCGCCTTTGATGCTTCTCCACCCCAGGGGCGGTTTGGAAATACTGCTCCTCCCCCACGGACAGGTCGACATAGAGCGAGGTTCCCCTCACAGACTCGAAATCGGGGAAGGACCTCTTGAATGATGCAAAGGTCGGGCCGGGCTCCCATAGCTCCCGAAGCTCCAACACGTCCCAGCACCTCATGCCCTGGATATGCTTCCAAATCGCTTCGAGCACATCGGGGTCCTGGTCCTGGGAGATAACGCCCAAATGGTCCGAGGGCCCCGTGGCCAGGAATTGCATTTTGGTCCAACGCTTCACTCGGCCACGAGGGGTAAGCATCATGGGGGCAATGCCAACTACCTCTCCATCGCGCAGCACCATGAGGGAGCGCATACTATGCTGGTCGCCCCAGATCCTCCACCAGCTCCTTATCCATTCCGGACGGAGGAAGACATCGTCCTCACCGCTTTTAGGGAGAAGATCCAGCCACCGAGGCGCTAGCTTCATCAGCTCCTCGAATGAGCGGATTTCCCTCACTTCCAGGTTCATCGGTAGGTCGTATGACATTTCAAGCGATAATCCCTTGGTAGCCACTTCCGGTTCAGGGACCTTAAGGCGCGATCCTTCCTTTGCCCGCAACTTACCGCAGGAGATGGTGTTGGCGGGATCCTCGAGCCCGCGGTCCTGGCAGCATCTTAATCGCTAAATAGAGCACCGACCCGACCGAGAAACCCGTCGGCCTCGACCCATCCTTCCTGTCCTCAGCGATGTTACGAGGATAATTTTAATAGGCTTTCGCGCAATAAAAAATCGAGAATGAAACATAAGATCGTTGCCTCCCTCGAGGATTTGGATCAGTATAGAGAGGAATGGGAGAGCCTCCGTCTCGAGAGCCGTTCCTCAATCTTCTCTTCCTTCGACCTCGTCCGATTATGGCTAGATACGTTCAGCAGCATAGCGCAACCTCAGATAGTCGTTGTGGAGGATCAAGGCACCCTGGTCGGCCTTGCACCGATGTGCATGCACAAGCATTCCGTGGCTGGTCTGCCGATCCGCACCTTGACCATGGTTGGAAAAGGAAAGGACATCGTGGGCTACAGCTTGCTCTCCATCATGGCCAAGAACGACGATGATGCCATCCTCTCAGAGCTGGTCAGAGGCGTGAAGATGGCCAAGTGGAACCTGATGCAGCTCTATGCCCTGGACCCCGCTCCATCCACGGTCAGGTTCCTGGATCTGCTCAGGATGAGCTTTACCTGTCAGCCATACGCGGAGGTGAACAATATCTTCTACGAGTTCCCGCCCGAGGGGGACATCGCCGCCCGGTTCGGGAAGCATAACCGTAAGATATTGAAGAGCATCAGGCGAGACCTGGAGAGGGAGGGCAGGATGCAGGTCCGCATCGTCGGGACCGTGGAGGAGGCGGAGGCCGCCATGCGCCTTTACGTCCAGCAGCACCAGGAGCGCTGGGCCAAGAAGGGTGGGAGCATTTTCAGGGACGGGAAGAACGTCCGCCAGCTGGTGGAGATGGGGAAGCTGGCAGTAGGTAGGGGCACCGGAGCCATATACGAGATGCTCATCGACGGCGAGGTCGCCGCCCAATCCTTCGTGCTGTTCGACGGGGACTTGGTGCGTGGGTACCGCATAGGCATGGTCGACAAGTTCGAGGAATTCTCGCCCGGCAAGCTCCTGATGATGCTGGTTATGGAGGACATGCGCTTCCGCGGCTTCAAGGGCTATGACATCCTAGGCGGCGATGAGGACTACAAATACCACATGATGACGCATGAGCGCACCCTCCCCGCCATCCAGGTGCTGCGAGGCTCCCTCCTGATGATGTCCAAGGTGCGAAATTCCCCCCCAGTCCAGCGCCTGGACGAGCGGCTCAAGGTGCGCGATCGGATGTTGCGGCGCTTGAACGATGGTTGAGGTTCCGAGGCCGAGGACCTTCCTTCTCCGAATCTTGATTGCCCGATTCGCCATGGCGGGATTCCCTTATTCTGATCGGTGGTGGAAAGTCGACCAGCTAACGCGCGCTGTCCTTCAAGATGGCCCTCGGCCTTACCACGCGCTCATCCGTGCCGATCATCTCACTTCCGTCTCTGATGCCTCGTCTCCACGGCCTTCTCGTATGCAGCCAGGGTCTGCTTGGCGCTACGCTCCCAAGTGAAATCGTATGGCACGATTATCTCCACCTGTTCCGATTTGCCGGTTCGGCCAAGCATGTCGTTGATCGCGGACGCCATCGCATCTGGGGATGCGGCAGGCACCACCGCTTCCATCCTATCCTTGATCTCTTGGACCACCCCGACCTCGGTCGATATCACCTTGCATCCCGCGCACAAGGCCTCGAGGATGGTGAGCCCGAAGCCCTCCTGCTTGGAAGCACAGACGCATGCGTCCGCCACCAGGTAGGTTCTCCATAGCTCCTCGGGGCTGACCCGCCCCCGGAACCATACGCGATCGTGCACACCTAGCTCCCTGGCCAATAGCTCTGCCTTGCCAGCATTGCCGCTGCCCACGGCCACCAGGTTCACTCCGAGCTCCTTCGGCACCTGGGCCAATGCTCGAACGATGGTGAGAAGGTCCTTGCGCGGGTCGTCCACCCGGCCGACGAATAGGAGCATCGGACCTTGGGGAAGCCTCAGGCTGGCCCTAAGTGCCTCCCGGTCCTGCGGCCCGGTGGGAGCCCCTTGAAGGTCGACCCCGTTCCAGACGACGTCCACGAGCTTCTCCGGGACGTGATAAAGGGATTGAAGCGAGCCCTTCGTCTCCTGGCTGACGGCGATGTAGCGGTCGGCGAATCGAACGCCATATCGCTCCACCAGGGGCACGAGGAAACCATTCTCGCCCTGGATATCCTGTAGCCTGTCCACCAGGCGAAGGTTTGCCTTCCTCGCCGTCTCCCCCGACAGATGATGCCCCGTAGAGATGTAGGCAGGCCCCTTGACGCGGTCCCTGAAAGCGAAGAAGCCTATTCCGTTGATATGGACGATGTCGACCTTCTCCTTGGCCCTCTCCAACCTCTTGGTGGCATTGAGGCAGAAGGACATCCACCCTGGGAACCAATTTCTGGACAGGCCGAAGCGATTGACGACCACGCCTGGAATCGGATGCTCCACGGCCGTGCCCCCGCCTGGGCTCGGGACAAAGACCTCCATCTCGTGACCTAGCTTGGCCAGATTTGCGACCAGGTTCTCTGCGTAAACGCCAGCCCCGCCGAAGAGCCTTGGCGGGTACTCGAAAGTGATGAAAGCGATGCGCATCGTGCGTCAGGACAACAGCATCCAGGATTATGATATGCTTTACTATGGGATGCCGATCGTTGCTATTTTTCCGTTCTGAGCAGTCATCGTTCGACCGGGCTTAGATCAGGATGTCCCCGTCCTTCATGATCAGCTTCCCATCCACCCAAAGGCTCGGCATATTTACCAGGCAGTCCTGGTGGATGAAGGCGCGCCCGTCGTTGTCCAGGTTCATCCCGATGGCGAAGTGGACCGTCCTCCAGACCTTCTCGTCCTCCAGCATGTTGCAGGTCATGGTGGCGGCGGGGTTGATGCCTATCCCGAGCTCCCCCAGCGCCCTTGCGTTGCGCTCCTCCTCCGTCTTCCCCACATCCCTGGCCATCTGCTCGCCCTTCCTGATTACCTCCAGCAATCGCTCCGCCTCCTCCCCTCCGGTGATCTCGGTGACGAAGCCATTCCTGTAGACCACCTTGACCGGGGTCTTGGGGATGACCGCGTCCGGGACCAGGTCGATCGTGCCGTCGAAGATCATTACCCCCTCCGCGGTCTGGTTCTTGGGGGATATGAAGGCTTCCCCGCAGGGCAGGTTGCCACCCTTGCCAGGGAGCCTGATGTCGCCATCGTCCACTTGACCCTTCCTGCCCTCGATGGAGAAGGTGATGTCGGTGCCAGCGGGGGAGGTGACCCTGACCTCCTTGCCATCGTCCAGGACCGCCTTCAGCTTGGCGGCCAGCTCGCGCATGGCCTTGTAGTCCACCGCCACGGTGCGCTCGAACATGTCCACCGTCGCCCCGGGTGACCAGAAGCTGCGGCTGCGCTTGTCGCCGTCGAGGACCAGGTCGAAGATGTGGTCGTACTTCTTGCCGTCGCGGCCCATGTAACCGATGTTCATGCCGTAAGGGTCCTTGCCCACCTTTTGCGCGCACACGGAGATGATGACGTCCGGCGCGCTCCTCACCGCATCGAGAACCAGCCTCTCGGCGAATTCGTACTGCGTCTTCACCGGCTGAATCATCATGACCGCCTTCGCCTTCACGGCGAGGGACGCCTCGTAGAGCGCCTTGGCTATGGGGAAGACGTCCCCTTCGGTGTTGGTGATGATGATGACCTCCTCCCCCTCCCTCACTCCCAATACGTCCTGCACGGCGACCTCTGCGGCCCTCTTCAGCTTGGACATGCTTGCTCCTCCAGCCTAGAAGCCTCTCCCTCGATTAAAAAAGCTCGGGCTCGTAGGAATCCATTTTAACGGAGTAGGTAGTTAGTCGGGCAGATGAAGGAGTCGACTACCCTCCGCGAAGGCTCAAACGTCCCGGACTTCGAGATCCCGGACGATGTGAACGTTCCTTTCCGATTGAGCGAGAAGGTGCGCTCCGGTCCCATGGTCATAATATTCTTCGTCTCGGTCTGGGGCATGATGTGCGCGGTGGAGATGTCCACATTCCGCGACATGATGCCGAGCTTCGACGAGGGGGGAGTGCATCTCTGCGCCTGCGACACCAACAGCGTGATGTCCAACGCCGCCTGGAAGGAACAGATGCGCGTCCCCTTCCCCATGCTCAGCGACTTCGATGGTGCCGTGGCCGCGAAGTTCGGCATCCTGTGCGGGGAGGAGGGCTATCTTAAGGGCCGGTCCAACCGAGCCATCTTTATCATCGACTCAGGGATGAGGGCTCGCTACGTCTGGGTCGCGGACGACCCTTCCTATGAGCCGGACTACGACGAGGTCCTCAAGGTGGCGGTAGAGGTCGCATCCGAGAGAAGGTCATAGGCGGACGAGCTCGTAATGGTAGAACTCGTCGAAGCTCCATAGATTGGCGACGCGCATGCTCGGGAAGTAACCTGGCACCGTTCCCTCTTCGATCCTCTCCTCCAATGGCGGCCCGAAGGACGTCTCCTTACGTTGGAAGTCGACCACGGTGCATTTGCCTCCTGGACGGATCACCCTTTCCACCTCCATGGCGAATGCCTCACGGTCCTCGACCTCGTGCAGCATGTTCACCATTATCACCCGGTCCAAGCACCCGCCGGAGAATGGAAGCTTGGAGGCGTCCGCCTGCATCGGCACCAGCTTGAGGCGCTCGAACTCGCCGGCGGAGGACATCAGGTCCTGGAGCATCTCGCGCTGCGCATCCACCGCCAGGACCACCCGGCAGCGGATGGAGAAGGGTATGGAGAGATATCCAGTGCCGCAGCCGAGGTCGGCGCAGACCTCGTCCAAGGTCGGCGCCGCTCGCTCCAGGATCCCTTCCGCGGGCTGGACCTTCCTACGATGCTCGTTCTTCAGCTGCTTCTTGTGCCCCGCCTCGAACCTGTGCGGCGTCATGCCTTGTCCCTCAGTTCCAGCTTCCTCACCATGAGCCGGGCTTGGTCGCGGGAGACGCTTCGCTCCACCTCGACCAGCTCCAGCCTCTTCGAATGCAGGGGCGAGTCGACGACCAGGCTCTCGTACTCCCCACCCTCCCCGGACGGGTTCACGCCCTGGGTGCGCCTGAGCTCCAAGAGGTCGTTCAGCGCCCCCTCGTCCAACGGCCGCCCCAGCCATTCTGGGCCCAGGCCCTCGGCCATCACCGCCACCACCACCGCCCTCACCCCGGAGGATATCAGGTCGCTCATCAATGCGCCCTGCTCCTTCCTCCATAGTGGGGAGAAGACCCTCAGGCCGAGGCGCTCGCAGACCCAGTTGATGCGGTCCCATTGATAGTTGGAGGCGATGGCCCCCGTGACCACCCCGTCCACCCTGATCAAGCCCAAGGCCCTGGCCATGGCCTCCAGGTCCCCGTCCTCGGTTCCGTCGGAGCGCGCCGTGACCATGCTCCTGCCCATGGCCTCGGCCATCTTGGGGAGGAGGTGGAGGTTAGGGGTGTGGAACACCATCGAATGCGGGTCGCTGGGAAGCACGCTCACCAGCGTGCTCACGGAATGCCCCTGCTGCTCCATCAGGTAGATTGCATAGGTGGAGTCCTTGCCACCCGAGAATAGGGCCGCCAGCCTCATGGCCGTTGAAGGAAGGCGCTGCTGGTATTTGCGGGTTGCCACCCGAGGTTAGGGTTTTATCCCCGCATCGCCGTCCAGGGGCACCATGTACTGCGCCAAGTGCGGCAAGAGCATCAAGAAGGAGAAGCTGGAGGCCATCCGGAAGGAGCTGATAGAGAAGTACCAGCGCGACCCTTTGGGGAAGGGGGTCTGCCCGGTCTGCGGCACGCCCTTGGTGGACTTGGAGGAAGCGAGGAGGAAGAAGGATGCGCATTGAGGAGCTTTCGTCGGTGGAGTTCGCCAAGTTCGTGAGGAAGAACCCATTGGTCTTCTTGCCCTTGGGGGCCACGGAGGCCCACGGGACCCATCTGCCCTTGGGCACGGACTCGTTCCAGCCAGAAGCGCTTTGCGAGGCCCTCGCCGACCGTTTGGACGGCTTGGTGATGCCAGCATTGCGCTATGGCCATCACTCATCGACGCGCAACATGCCTGGGACGATGACCCTGAGGTACGACACGCTCAGGGCGCTGGTCGCGGACGTCCTGGACTCGATGGAGAGGAACGGGGTGCGCCGGGCCGTGATCGTCAGCGGTCATGCGGGGTCGCTGCACCTTGCGGCCGTCCGGGACGCGGCCGAGGACTTCGTGCGCCGCTCCAGCATGAAGCTGATGGTGCTGACGGACTATGACATCGCATACAAGTTCCCCCTGCCTGAGGACAAGGAATGGCCGGACGGGCATGGCGGCCTCATCGAGACGTCGCGCATCCTGGCGATAAGACCGGACCTGGTCAAGAAGGAGCGGCCCCGGGGCAAGTTCCTGGACAAGGGTTACATGATCGTGGCCGACCCCCAGACCTGCATGCCGGAGATGATGGCGGGGGACGCGACCAAGGCCTCGGCCGAGCTGGGGGACCGGATCAACCAATTCATACTCGACCGCCTGGTCGAGCTCATCCAAAGGAACCTGATGGGGTGATAGCGTGGACAAGAAGAAGGCGGCAGCGGAGGCAGCAATCGACCTGGTGAAGGACGGAATGATCGTCGGCCTGGGAACGGGCTCGACCGCCAACCATGCCATCGAGGGGCTGGGAAGGAGGGTCGGAGCTGGGCTGCGCATAAAGGGCGTGGCCACCTCCAAGGCCACCGAGCAGCTGGCCAGGAAGGTGGGCATACCTATCACGACCTTGGAGGAGGTGGGGGAGGTGGACCTGACCATCGATGGGGCGGACGAGGTCGACCCTAGATTCAACCTCATCAAAGGGATGGGGGGGGCGCTGCTCAGGGAGAAGATCGTGGCCTTCGCCTCCAAGCAGGAGGTCATCATCGTGGACGACTCGAAGTTGGTCGAGGTCTTGGGCAAGATGTCCCCCTTGCCGGTGGAGGTCGTGCCCTTCGGTCATACCAAGACCCGGGACGCGCTCGAGTCGTTGGGGTGCAAGCCGTCGTTGAAAGGGGGTAGCGCTCCCTTCTTGACCGACAACGGGAACCTGATCTACGAGTGCAGGTTCGAAGGGATCGAGGACGCGGAGATGCTCGAGGCCGAGATAGACCTGATACCTGGAGTGGTGGAGAGCGGCCTTTTCATCGATCTCGCCACCACGGTCGTGGTGGCATCCGCCAAAGGGGTCGAGGTGAGGAGCAAGAAATAGGCAACGGCTCAGACCTGTGCGGTCAGGACCGCGGTCTTCAAGGCCTCGATGTTGGCTTCGATGCGCTCGATCCTTTTCCTTTCCTCTTTCTCTAAGGCCTCAACGATCTTGTCAAAGGGGATGGAGAGCTTGTAGGCATGGACCGGCCGGCCCTTCCCTTCCTTCTTGATGTCGCGCTTGTTGACCCACTTGCGCCTTCTCAGCTCCTGCATGGCGATGGACACCTCAGGTTGCCTTAATGCCGTGGATATCTCGATCTCGACGGAGGTCGTTTCCTCCTTCTTGCGCAGGAACGCGAGCGTCTTCGCCACGTTCTTGGGCATCCCGGTGTTCATCAACATCTCCACCAGGGTTTCATCCTTCTTGCTGAAGCCTCTCTCCCCCATAAATTTCACCTTATCAAATATTATTAATTGGATATATACCCTTTTCTATTTCCCTCATTATTTAATTGCTGGCTCTTTGCTGGACATGTCGTTCTAAGACCGGCTTACGACTGCGAATTGGCAGGTTTTCCATCGCGAAGTATCGAAAAATATCGCATGCTATAAAAAAGGTACGATATTTATCATATTACGAATTTTCGGGTTGCGGATGCTGGCTAAATCCGAGATTTATTAACATCGTTAATAAGATAATGATATGACAATCTATCCCAATGATACCTTGACCTTCCATTAAACTTGGACTTCTTCTGGGCTCCATGGCCGCTTACTGCTTTTTCATCATCATTAGTCCAGAGTCGTCATGACGATGATTTCCAGTCATTTCTACGGTCATAAATAGCCTAAAATGAAAAAACCCAGGGCAATAAGCAAAATCACCCCGATGACGACGGAAATGGCCTTTAGGATGCTCATAGCCTTATGATCCCCCATTCTACCATTGCAGGTCCTTTGTATTTATGAGTTGCTGAGATCCGAAGAACTATGGTTGGAGAAAGCATTTGAAATCGTCTAATTGCATAGCTCAGGTCTCTGTTACCGAATCTGAATGTTCCGATCTCAAGGAGCGTCCAGGCCAACTATTGCTTGGCCCTATTTCTGATTCTTGTCGACAGGAACCTTCTTGACCTTTTTGGCAATGAACAGGTCGTAGATCAGCCAGACTATGACGCCGTAAATCACCGCATTGAAAAGCGCTGCGGCCAGGGTAGGGGCTGCAACGCCAACCACTTCATAATCAGTATCCACCCCAATGACGGCGTCATATATCCAACCGCCTGGA
>Ga0209254_10004831_pt1 | contig 12365 bp, 16 predicted proteins | sample FrelakmetDIP11DI_FD_187148 | JGI IMG/M metagenome (GOLD analysis project Ga0209254, IMG submission 187148) | Freshwater lake sediment microbial communities from the University of Notre Dame, USA, for methane emissions studies - DIP11 DI (SPAdes)... | ecosystem: Environmental > Aquatic >...
AGAGTGAACTCAGGCAGTCGCTGGAGGAAGTGCAGCGGCTCCGCGAACGACTGCAGGAAGAAAACCTGTACCTGCGTGAAGAAGTGAAATCACTGTTCATGAATTCAGAGATTGTGGGTGACAGTAAGCCCATGAAAGAGCTTCTGTCACAGTCCGATCAGGTAAGCGCCACTGACACCACGGTGCTCATACTCGGCGAGACCGGAACGGGCAAAGAGCTTCTGGCTCATGCAATCCACGGAATGAGCAGACGGAAAGACCGCGCGATGATTGTAGTCAACTGCGCATCGTTGCCTCCCACGCTGATCGAGAGCGAACTCTTCGGCCGAGAAAAAGGCGCCTACACCGGTTCACTCACCAAGATGGTCGGACGCTTCGAGATTGCGGACGGGTCCACCCTGTTCCTGGACGAGATCGGGGAACTGCCCCTGGAACTGCAGAGCAAACTGCTTCGGGTCCTCGAACAAGGCCAGTTCGAACGGCTTGGATCCACAAGAACCGTCAAGGTCAATGTCCGCCTCATTGCGGCAACCAACCGTGACCTTGCCAAAGACATCGCTGATGGGAAATTCCGGAAAGACCTGTACTACCGATTGCATGTATTCCCCCTGACCGTCCCACCGCTCAGAGAGAGGAGAGAGGATATCCCGTTGCTCGCCTGGTCGTTTGTGAAACAGTTTGAAAAAACCCTGGGCAAGACTGTTGAAAGCATTCCGAAGAAGAACATGGAAGCATTGATGAACTATTCCTGGCCCGGGAACATCAGGGAACTGAGAAACGTCATCGAGCACGCCATGATCTTGAACTCTACCGGGACTCTTGCTGTTGAGCTGCCGGCTGGAGCATTGTCTGAGCAATCAGGATCTCCTGTTCTTCAAGACATTGAGCGCAAGCATATAATCGAAGTGCTCGAAAAGACCGGTTGGCGCATCTCCGGGAAAAACGGCGCATCGGAGATCCTCGGCATGAAGCGAACCACCCTTCAGTCAAAGATGAAAGCCCTCAGCATCAAGCGGTCAGTCTTGTAATGGATATCCCATTCACATGAACAGGGCGAATGTCCGGTCCTGCGAGACAAGAGTGCGACAATCGGTCCAAACAATCCCCAAACCCATAATGCCGATATAAAGTCAATTTGCCGAAATATCGGCAAACGAATGGCGCTTTTCATCCCATCCCTGAATACCTCAATCCTGGAATCGTTCCAAATTTACAATAGGTTAACTTCTCAAATATAGATTTCGTCTCTTCTGGCATAAATTTCGCGTTAAAGATTGTGCTAGGTCACAAGGGGTCTGCGAAAAGGACTGAACCCACAGCGGTCTGCTCATTGCAGAAGAGTTTGAAACACAGGGGAAAAGGATGCTTGGATTTCAACAATAGATAAGGGGAAAAAGATGAGAAAAGTGTTCGTGGTCATGACGGCAGTGATTTTCTGTATTTGCTTTGGAGCGGGAGGGTTTGCGCAGGAGAAGAAAGGAGCAGCTGCACCGAAGTCCACCGCAAGCACCCCAAAGCCGAAAACGGTGAAGGAGAGAGTGGTCACCAAGACAGCCACGGTCGAAGCGATCGACCTGAAGACCCGAGTGCTAACCCTCAAAGACAAGGATGGCAATGTGGGGGACCTCAAAGTGAGCGAGAAAGTGAAGAACCTCCCGCAGGTGAAGGTGGGGGATCAAGTGACGGCCAAATTTTATGAGTCGGTTGCCATTGAACTGGCAGACCCCGGAACACCTGTGCAGGCCGGGACCGCGAAGACCGTGAGCAAGGCGGAACTCGGGGAGAAGCCGGCGGGGGGTGAAGTGCATGTGACATCCGTGGTTGCGAGCATCGTGGCGATTGATGCCGAGAAGAACGTGGCAACCCTCAAGGGACCCGAGGGCAAAACCGTAAACGTCAAAATTCAGGACCCCAAGAAATGGCAAAGCGCAAAAGTGGGGGACAATGTCAGGATCACGTACATCGAGGGATTGGCTATCAATGTTAAACCAGTCAAAACGAAATAGGACGGCCGACTGAAACGCGGGGGATACCCTTAATGATTCAGGCAATGGTGAAAATGGAGTTCGGGCCGAAGAAGGTCGCTGAGGCAGTGAAAATCCTGCGATCAATTGAAGAGCGAATCAGGGCTACAAGAGGCTGCATCAGTTGTTCAGTCTACCAGGAAGCCGGAAATCACTGCAGCGTCGTTTTCGAGGAGAAGTGGAAAAGCGACGCGGATCTGCAGCGCCACTTACGCTCGGAAGACTACCAGAAGGTTCTCATGGTCATTGAGATGGCCGATACACGTCCGGAGATACGGTTTGAAACTGTCTCGGACTTAGGCGGCGTGGAAATTATAGAAGATGCACGCACCGGCAGCAAGGTGTAGCGAATTGCGTCTACGAAGGGTGCAATGGAAAAAAGGAGATGTCATAATCATAATTTCGAAAGGAGACTAGCACATGAAAAGGAATTGTCGTTTGTGGAGTGGAATGATTGTAATGGTTGCGATGTTGGTGATGGTATCCGGCGGGCATGCAGCGGATCCGCAAGGGTGGAAAGTTGAAATCACGCCCTATGCATGGCTCGCGGGCTTGTCGGGAGACCTGAAGGTGCAGGGGCACAAGGTTGAGTTTGAAAAGTCATTCAGTGACCTCGTCAGTGCGGTAGAGCTTGCCGCTGGGGTTCTGGGCGTGGTCCAGTATAATCGCTTTCTCGTCTGGGGACAGACCGATTACTTTTCGCTGAACACCGATAAGATGGATGTAGACGATCAACCCAAAGGAGGAAAACTGGCTACCAAGCTTTTCTTGAACGAAATGGCTGTGGGATACCAGTTCGACGGTTTCTATGAGGGCCAGACGTTCGATACGCTGATCGGGGTTCGGATGCTTCGGTTCGAGACTGATCTGGAAGTGTACAGCACTGGACGGACCCGCAGCTCCAAAAAAGATCTTTATGACCCGATATTCGTCTTGCGGCCCAGTTTCCCTCTGTTCCCATCGATGATCAAAGGTCTTCGCTTCAATCCGACACTGGCCATCGGCGGCGGCGGCAATTCGGACCTGGTCTATGAACTGCAGCCGCAGATACAGTACGATTTCAACGAGCATGTTTCCGTGCGGTTAGGCTACCGCACCGTCGGTTACAAATTTAAAGGAGATCATAACAGCGATAACGAATTGAATGTGAACCTCTCCGGTCTGATCTTCGGAGTCGGTGTAAAGTTTTAGCGCCACGCCTGTAGGTCCAGCGGATTCGAATGGGAAGGGGAAAGCCTTTCGGCTTTTCCCTTCCTGATTATCAGGAAGGAGGTTTTCGCAAAATGAAGATGAAAAAATTATGGGCAGTTCTCGTCGGGATGATGTTTCTGGCGGGTTGTGCCACAACAAATACACAGCAAAGCGGGTTCTTGGGGGATTATTACAAGAATTTAGGCCCCGGTCCTGAGGGTGGCGCCAAGATGCGCTGGATGAAGCCGGGCGCTGATTTCGGGAAATACAACAAGGTTATGCTGGACAGTGTTGTCTTTGCTCTGGCCGGGGATGCGGAAAACAAGACGATCGACCCGGAAATCATGAAGGACCTGCAGGCTAAATGCAACCTGGCGCTTGTCAATGCAATCAAAGAGAAATACCCGATCGTCACTGAGCCGGGTCCGGACGTCGCGCGCATTCGCATCGCGATTACGGGAATCAAGCCGAGCTCCCCGGTCTTAAGCGCGGTCACCAGCGTCAATCCTGTTGGGTTGGTCGTCAACCTCGTCAAGAAGGGCGGCAGTGGATCGTATACCGGTTCGGGGGCAACGAATGCCGAGTTGATGGGTCTTGATTCGGTGAGCAACGAGGTGATCATTGTTGCCCAGGACGAGGCGACGGCAGGTTTTACCGAGCGGTTCAGCAAGTATGGTTCCGTTGAAGAGTCATTTAAATATTGGGGGGAGAAGATCGTAAAATTCCTGGACGAAGCGAAGGCGGGAAAGAAATAGGCTGTCCCTCTTTCGACCGGCTGAGCATGATGAGTCGCGGGAGTAAAGTAGAGTGAACGACAGTGGAGCGGCTATGATGATATCAAGAGGTCATATGCAAAGGGTAACGATAAAGCAAGATGGCCTCAATTTTTCGAAGGTGGTGTCGGTTTAGCCGTATGCGTGATCGTATTGGTGTATTCGAATATCGGCAGCCTGCTTTGGCCGCGAGTCGCGGCCGTGATGCTTGTCTATTATATCGCGTCATGGGCGATTCTGGCCGGCCTTTTCAAAACGACGACCGCCTATCGAATCAGAAATGAGATAAACGGGGCATGCGTTCTCGGCTTATGCGGCGCGGCTTCAATCCTGGCGGGAGCGATCCTGATTTTTTTTGCGCCGTGGCAGGTGTTCTGGCCATGGCATGGCTCATCGGCATCCTTGCCGTCGTCCTCGGTATCTTCTTAATATTTTTCGGTCTGAAACTCCGGAGGCTGCGATCCGATTTGAATTAACGAAGGGATGATGACGCAGGATAAGGAGACAGTGTCATGGAACAGATTCACGAATTGATCGATCTCGCTGCCCGAGGCATCGAGGTTCTGGCCGTGGCGATCATGGTAGTCTTCATCATTGTCGGAACCGCGCGCTGGTGTATTCACTCCGTCAACAAGATCAATGGAGGCTACGAACGGTACCGTGTCGTGTTGGGGAAAACGCTGCTGATCGGGCTCGAACTTATGGTGGCGGCCGACATCATCCGTACGGTGGCCCTCGATTTAACGCTGACAAATATTACTCTTCTGGGCGGTCTTGTTATTGTCCGGACCTTCCTGGGATGGTCGATTGTCGTTGAAATCGAAGGGCGCTGGCCGTGGCAGATCAAAAAAAGGGACAGCCCTAACCCCATCGAAGGGATGGACACCAATGCCGCCCAAGGAAAGGGTACGGCCGCCCTGGCGGATGTAACAAGGGCTGAAACATAAGGAGGACAATGAATATGGGTGATTATTTCGGTTTTATCGAGGGATTGCTGGTCCGGTTGGATGGGCCTATGAGTTTCCGCTTCCTCATCCAGCCGCTGATGGCCCTTTTCTTCGCCTTCCGGGACGGCAGGAATGACGCGCGGAAGGGACAAGCACCCTACTTCTGGGGCCTCTTCACCGATCCGGAGCATCGAGGCGACATGTTGCGGAGCGGCTGGAAGTCCATCGGCAAGGTGTTCATCATCGCCGTCGTTCTAGACAACATCTTTCAATACATTGTGTTCCATAATTTTCGTCCGGGCGGCGGGCTGATCGTGGCGGTGATTTTGGCGCTCGTCCCCTATCTTCTTTTCCGGGGTCCCGTCAACCGTTTCATATCCGCGAAAAACAGGGGAAAGAACCATGAACGAAAAGACCGATAACCAGCTACCCAAAGAGGGCCAGGCCAAGCCGGCTTCGCCAACGCCGGTTTCGACGGCAGGCGCACGGACGGGATGGGGAGCAGGAATCACGAAGATCCTGTCCGGTTTTACATCTGCCCTAGGCTTGGGTCGAGGGAAGACGGATGTATCCAGTGGCCAGACCAGCGACGTGAGTACGAACCTCGCTCACCAGCGCACAGACCTCGCCATGGAGCGGAACTACCTGGCTGCCGACCGCACGCTCATGGCCTGGATCCGGACAGCACTCTCCATGATCAGCTTCGGGTTTACCATCGGCAAGCTCGGACAAGTCATGGAGTCCGTCGAGGTGTCTGCAGCCTTCCGTACCAAAACGGTGAGCGTCGAGAGCATTGCCTACTTTCTCACGATCCTCGGGACCGTATCGATGCTTGGGGCCGCTTTTCAGCACTGGGTCCGCATGCGTCAGCTCCGTGCCATGGGCTATCAGGTGCCGGTCAGCATCTCGTTCATTGTCGCACTGATGCTGGCGGTGGTGGGAGGTTTCGCGCTGAGTTCCCTCGTCCTGGCTCTATGAAATATGCGGCAATGTGGGCGAGACGCGTGGCAGCTTTGACTCGGGTGTGTTCATGAGCTGGATTTTGCATCATAAATGGAAAACTTTCCTGCAGTCCTCAATGTGTGCATCGCCGGTCGCATCCATGGCAGCGGCGCTCCTCGCGGCTCCCCTGATCCGCACGATCGACGAGGGCACCCGGTGGACGCTGATGGGTTTCGGCATCGAGGGGTCGAGGGTCGTGGTCGGGGCGCTTGCCTCCTCGCTCCTGACTTTCATCGTCTTTGCCTTCAGCATCATCCTGCTCGCGGTCCAGCTCGCCGGCGGCCAGCTCTCGCCGAGGATCATCGCCAGGGTATTCGAAAGCCGTCTTGCCAAGATTACCCTGAGCGCCTTTGTGTTCTCATATACCTATACCTTGGCGGCCCTTAGCCGGATTGAAGACCGTGTCCCCCAGCTTCCCGTCCTTGTTGCGGTCCTCTCCAGCCTTTTGAGTCTCGCACTGTTCCTCTACCTGATCCAGAAGGTAAGCCAGAGCTTTCGGCCCGTCATGATTCTCACCCGTATAGCCACGGATACCCGCGCCGTGATCAACGCCGTCTACCCAAGCCCGTTCGGGGCATGCACGGAAAAGCGCCCGGCTCCGGATTTCAACGTTCTGCCGACCGCGAAAAAGATCTTGCACGGCGGACGTCCGGGTGTGGTGCTCGCGTTCGATGCACGCGGCCTGATGGAGAAAGCCAGGCGCGCTAAGATTACGATCGAGTTGGTCCCCCAGGTGGGTGATTTTCTGGCCACGGGAGAAGAGGTATTTCGGCTTTATGGAGAGAGTGCTGACGCCGTGATGGAGGCCGACCTGCGGCGATGCATCATGCTGGGCTCGGAGCGGAGCCTGCAATACGACCCGGCCTTCGGGTTCCGTATCATCGTGGACATCGCGGAGAAGGCACTCTCCCCTGCCATCAATGATTCCACAACAGGGGTTTTGGCCATCGATCAGATCGAGCACCTCCTGCGCCTGCTCGGAGAGAGACAACTCGACACGGGTGTTGTTCGGGACTCCTCCGGAGAAGTACGGCTCGTGCACCGCACGCCCAGCTGGGAGGATTTCGTAACACTGGCCGTGACCGAGATCCGGCTTTACGGAGGCAACAGCCCCCAGGTCACGCGGCGGCTCATGGCGATGTTCGAACATCTTGTGCAGGTTGTGCCCGCACAGCGTTCCGAGGCGCTGCAGAAAGAATTGGCACTTCTTCAGCGAACCATTGACAGAGGATTCGTCTACCCCGCAGACCGCAGCCTCGCCGCAGTCGGCGACCGGCAGGGTTTCGGCAGCAGGCAGCGTGACCATAATAATGGGATGGCGGCAAAAAGAGATCATGAGTCGTTGGCAATTGAGTGATGCGTATTATGAAAAAACTTGGAACAATTGAGAATTTATCGCTGCTCGGTGGTCCGCTCCATCGGCTGGGCCGCCGTTTGGGACTGGTCCGCGGAGAAACGAATACCTTTTTGATGGGGGTGGCACTCGGCGCTTTTCTGTGGACTGTCCTGATTGCGTTGATGTTGATCGAGGGAATCAGCGATAAGATTTTTTCTCTCTCCGTGATTGGCGGGCACGTTCGCCTGCTGGCGGCAATCCCGCTGTTCTTCCTGTGCGAAACGTCCGTGGATCCCCGGATGACGGAGTTTGTTCGCACGATCGTGCGTTCGGAGGTCGTGCCCCAGAACGCATTGCCGGCGTTGGAATCATTGTTTGCACGCGTCGTCCGGTGGAAGGACTCCTGGCTTCCGGACATGATATGCCTCCTGGCGGCGGTCCTGCTGTCGCTGATCGGCCCCAAGTTTGCTTTGTCCGGAGCGACGACGGCATTCAACCCGGGCCACGTTGCGGGCGGCATGACCCTGACCGCCCAGTGGTACTGGATCGTTTGCCTGCCGCTCTTTCGATTCTTGATGTTCCGCTGGTTGTGGCGGATTGGGCTCTGGTCTTATTTCCTCTGGCGCATTGCGAAATTGGAGCTCCACCTCGTTCCGACTCACCCCGACGGCGCTGCCGGATTGGGGTATCTGGAACTTGTGCAAATCCATTTCGCGCCGTTGGTTCTGGCGATCTCGACAGTGCAATCTGCGTCGTTCGCCGAGGAAATTTCCTCAGGTGGATCAGCTTTCGAGGCACTTTACCCGGCGCTCGCGATAATTCTGCTTGTGGACGCGGCGCTGTTTCTCGGGCCCCTGCTTCTGTTCGCCCCCAAGCTCTGGTCCTGCCGGATGAAGGGTTTGAGCGACTATATGGAATTAGCGGCTCATTACGTAAGCGGTTTTGACAAGAAATGGCTGGGCACGGACGCTTCCTCCGAGCCCTTGTTGGGCACGCCGGATTTACAGTCACTGGCCGACTTGGCAAACAGTATCAATATCGTGCGGAATATGAGCTGGGTTCCGATGAGCCCGCGTCTGTTGATGAATCTGTCGATAGTCGCGCTGCTGCCGATGTTGCCGCTATTTCTTTTGAAGTATCCCATTGCAGAATTGGCCGAAAAATTCATCACAAGGTTGACCGGCATGTGATCACTGCACAGGATGGAATGAAAGAGAAGCTTTTGAAAGTCAACACGAGAACCAGCACAAACGGAGAAGTACAATGACCAAAGACTTCTTGCAGGAGTATGGGCTTACCCGCGTGGTCCTTGCGCTGCTCTCCATGGCTATTCTCATTGCGGCGAGTTTCTGGGTCCTGCATCCTTTCCTTACCGCGCTGGTCTGGGCCGCCACGATTTTGCCCGTCGGATTGCCGGGCACCACGGTGAGAACTCCCTGATCCTTGCTGCCAGAGCGATCCGGGCAGTTGCCCTCGGGGTTGTGGGTACCGCGCTGATCCAATCGGTTCTGGGCGGCATCGGCCTGGCCGTCAGCGGGGTCCCTGCAATAGGGATCCTTACGGCACTCATTTTCATGTTCTGCCTGGCCCAAATCGGACCGGTGCCGGTGCTCCTTCCAGCGGTGATCTGGCTCTTCTGGACGGATCAGACAGGATGGGGAATCGCCATGGCCGTCTGGACAGTTTTTCTCGGCACCATTGACAATATCATCAGCCCTTTCTTGATGAAGAAAGGGGCTGACCTCCCGATGTTGCTGGTCTTTGCCGGGGTTACCGGGGGGCTCATGGTTTTTGGCATCATCGGGCTCTTCATCGGGCCGGTGGTTCTGGCCGTCTCATTCACACTTCTGAATGCATGGGTAACCGATGAGAGAGCGGAAGACAAAGCCGAGTCCACGGTTCCGGAGCATGAGACCGTGAGCAACACGTTGTGTGATTGACACCCTGCAGAAACAGGGATTGGAAATCAGGTGGAGGTGCGTGATCGGCAAGACGTGCAGGATTTTGATGATTCTATTGTTTTTCTTCGTCTGGCCTGCACTAGGAGGGGGCAATAGTTTAATTCCCGAAGGGGAATGCATGCAGGGCTGCGATGCAACATTTTGGGTCGGTCCTGTCTGGCAATGGGTAGAGACCGTTTATACAGACGAGAAACAGACCGTGCCGTCCGAGCCGCAACGCTATACCCTCCAATTTCTGGAAAAGGGCGACTTGCATGTCAGGGCCGACTGCAATCGGAAGGGGGGAAGGTATTCCGTAGAGGGCAACAGGCTATCGCTGGAAATGAACCGTTCCACTATGGCGGCCTGCGGAGAAGGCTCTCTCGAAGGTCAGTTCGTAAAGGAACTCTCAGCCGGCACAAGCTTCTTCCTGAAGGGGGGCGGCCTGTACATCGAACTGAAATTGGATTCCGGTATCATGACATTCAAAAGGCAGAACCGTCCATGAACGAAGTTTCAGGAACACGTCAAGTAAGGAGAGGAGAATCCGATGAAAAAGAAGATCTGTCTGCTGTTGGTTTTCCTTGGCATCTTCCTGCCAGCGCTGCCTGTCTGGGCCCAGGAGAAGGCAGATGAGACGGCCGAACTGGCCAAGAAGCTTGCGAATCCGATTGCCAGCCTGATCAGCGTGCCGATACAGGGCAATCTGGATTTCGGGATCGGCCCCGCGGACGCTACGAAGCTCACCGTGAACATTCAGCCGGTTATCCCGTTCTCCCTGAATAAGAAGTGGAGCCTGATCACCCGGACGATTTTCCCGGTGATCTATGCCGAAGCGCCGGCTGCCGGCCTCGACAGCACCTCCGGCCTGGGGGACATCGTGCAGAGTTTCTTCTTTTCGCCCAAGGAGCCGGTGGGGGGGTGGATCATGGGAGCCGGTCCGGTTATGCTCTATCCCAGCGCGACCGAGAAAACCCTGGGCACCGACAAGTGGGGGTCAGGACCCACCGCGGTGATCCTGAAACAGCAGAGCGGCTTTACGTACGGCATGCTCGCCAATCACATCTGGTCCTTCGCCGGTGACAACGACCGTCAAGATATCAGCGCCACGTCTCTTCAGCCGTTTCTTGCGTATCAGACAAAAACATATACGACGTTTTCAATCAATACAGAATCGACCTATGACTGGAAATCCGAGCAGTGGACCGTTCCCATAAACCTCACCGTGGCCCAGATGGTGAAGATCGGCGGCATGCCGATCCAGTTCACGCTGGGTGGGCGTTACTACGCCGACAAGCCCGACGGGGGACCTGACTGGGGTTTGCGCTTCGGGGTGACCTTCCTGTTTCCGAAGTGAGCTGGTGAAGAGTTGACATATCAATAGCGGAGGTGTTTCCATGCGGTCATTCAGGGTAATCCCATTGCTGATGCTGTTTCTGTTGACGGCTTGTGCGTCAACGGGGCCCTCCACCATTGCCCGGGACCGGTTCGATTATATCACCGCCATATCAGAGTCCTGGAAACGGCAGCTGATGCTTAATCTGCTGAAGATCCGGTATGCCGATGCGCCGGTGTTCATGGACGTTGCGTCCGTAATCAACTCCTACGAGGTGGCGGGAGAGGTAAGCCTCCGGGGGCAGTTGGCCGATAAATTCAACAATGCCCTCGCGGGTGACCAGATTCTCAGCCTGGGGGCTACCGGCCGGTATGTGGACCGACCGACGATCAGCTATCAGCCGCTTTCCGGCGACAAGTTTGCCAGAAGCCTGATGATGCCTATCCCGATTTCGGCGGTGCTGTTTCTGATTCAGAGTGGTTATCCTGCAGACCTCGTCATGCGGGTCTGTATGAACAGCATCAACGGACTGGATAATTCCTATGGCGGTCCGGGCAATCCGCGGGAAGGCAGCCCGAAGTTCCACGAACTCGTGTCGGCAATCCGCCGGTCGCAGTCCGTCGGAGGGATGGGGATGCGCATGAAGACAGCCAAAGACAGGCAGCCGGTGATGATGTTTCTCAGGCCGGCGGACGATGCAGCCATGGCTGCACCCAATCGCAGAATCCGCGAACTGCTCGGTCTTGATCCATCAGCCAACGAATTCACCGTTGTCATAGGGGATTTCCCGGACAACAATCTGGAAGTCAGCATGTTGAGCCGGTCGATTCTGCAGGTCCTTGTTGATGTCGCCTCCTCTATCGACGTGCCTGCTGACGACCTGGCGGACGGACGCGTATATGCTCCGCAACGCACTCCCGAACAGGAGCGGCTATTTCCGTCACTGATCACGATCCGGACCGGCTCAACGGCACCTGGTGATGCCTTCGCGTCCGTTCAATACCGTAACCGGTGGTTCTGGATTGAGGACCGCGACAGGCAGTCGAAACAGATGCTCACGTTCCTGATGATGCTGTTTTCACTCACCGAGACCTCGGCTGTTCAGGCGGCGCCGATTTTGACCGTGCCGACCCGGTGAGGTTTGGAGTCTTCAGGCATGAGTAATATTGTCAACCGATATCTTCCAATAACGATCTGGTTGCCCTGCTATCGGAAAGAATGGCTGCGCCTTGACGTGGTCGCCGGTCTGACGACCGCAGCGGTGGTCATTCCCAAGGCGATGGCCACTGCAACCATTGCCGGCCTCCCGGCGCAGGCGGAAATTCCGCTGGCACCCTAGGTGAAAGGGCATTCGATCATCGCGGTAAAAGGGGATGGCGACCCGAAACGGGGCAACGACGGAGTCGTCGAATACACCAGCGCCCACCTTGATGGCATGGAATCGGAATTCATTGTTAGGAGTGATCACTCGAACCAGTTAAACCCGCTTGCCATCGATGAGGAAAGGCGTATTCTGCTGGAGCACTTGCAAGCATCTTTTCCGGATATGCCGCATCAGAAATAATCGTTTACAGCAGTTATGAGGCGATCACGATGCACAAGGAAAGAAGAAAACTTGATAATATACCAATCATTATGCTAAACAAACTACATTATTCCCCTTTAGTCTACCAGTCGGTTCGGTATCCGGGACCGGTTGTTAGAGTGGCTTTGTCATCGCGTTCCTATATTGAGGAGGCCTGAAATGCAGAGAAGATTTTTATGGGTTGCCGCGGCAGCGGTATTGCTGATCTTGATCATAACGACCGGCTGCAGC
>Ga0209254_10004833_pt1 | contig 12363 bp, 12 predicted proteins | sample FrelakmetDIP11DI_FD_187148 | JGI IMG/M metagenome (GOLD analysis project Ga0209254, IMG submission 187148) | Freshwater lake sediment microbial communities from the University of Notre Dame, USA, for methane emissions studies - DIP11 DI (SPAdes)... | ecosystem: Environmental > Aquatic >...
CGATCCCCGAGATGGCCAGTATCGGAATTGACGAAGCGGCGGCTCGTACACGTTATAGAGGAGTCATAGTCGGCAGGGCACGATTCAACGAAATCGCCCGAGGTCAGATCTCAGGCATTCATAACGGTTTGCTCAAGATGGTAGCTGATCCGACAGGCGAATACCTCCTTGGCGTTCAGATTGTCGGGGAAGGCGCGACGGAACTGATTCATGTGGGTCAGATGGCACTTCAGCATGCCGCCACAATCGACTCATTTGTTGAGAACATCTTCAACTTCCCTACGCTGGCTGAATCCTATCGCGTCGCAGCGTTTGATATCGTGGGGCAACGCCAAAAACGACTGGCCTCAAACGCCGCATAAGACAGGTGAGAACGGCGAAGTACGCGACGGTTCAAGACATGAGACGCTCCGAACCCCAACCGCCGGCTCACGCCTCACTGAAGTCCGGCTCACCCGTTTGACTCAAAGGCGGGACACGCGTTGGATCCCTCCCCTGCCGACTTCACCGCAGACGAACCCTGCTTCTCCGACCACGCCAATAATCCAGATGCGAGAAAACGCGCATCGACCACGTCCAGAATATGCCGCTGCAGTTCATCACGAAAGGGTGCGAGACTCTCATCGTGAAGATAGCGATCAACCGTGCGAGGCAACCGCCGTCTCCAGGCCTGTGCGGCCTGGCGCGCTCCGTCTGCCGCAAGCCCTCCATGACTGAGAATGGCACGGACCTCCTGCTCAAAAAATCCGACATGCACCTCTTCGTCTTCCATAATCGAAGTCAGATCAGGCCGTAAACCCACTAACAGTCTGGCGAACTCCAACCCCAATGTTTCGTATCCATAGAGATGGACCGCGAGCACCCTCCATTGATTGGGCACACGAGGAAGCGCGGTCTTCCCATGCGACTTCGTTCCCAGCAGCAGCTCAAACTGCTTGAGGTGCTGCGCCTCTTCTTCCTCATGCCGACGCAAAAACTGTAGCACTCCAGGAGGAACGTCCTGCGCTTGCGCAGACCGTACCGCCCACAAGGCCATGGCCTCCGCTTTAAGGAATTGTTCCAGGATCGCCCGTTCGCAGGTGGAGGGAAGCAGAGGAGTCATACGCCAGTCTACCGGAACGGATAGGACGGAACCAACAGGTGAGCAGAAACACAAAGGCGAATGCGAAAAACACCGCAGATCACACCAAAACTACTGATGCCACGCTGTAGACACTCTCCAGATCATTCCTGTATGATAACGCCCTGTTACGTACCATCGTTTCTGGCGGTGTAGCTCAGTTGGTAGAGCAGCGGACTCATAAGCCGCGGGTCTCCCGTTCAATCCGGGACACCGCCACCACACCGCACTTCGTGCGAGTAGTCCCCGCCTTCTTACGCACCGTTATTAAGACGGCGAATCGCCAACGTTCCCTAGCCGCAACAGCCGCTTGCGAACGCCTGCCGTTGCTGAGAGGCATTCCAACAGCGCTCACAGAGTTCGACGGTTGAATGGGTCATCCCATCAACGCATGCCATTCGTCTCTGGACCATTGACCCACAGTCCGAACAGGCGCCAGTGATTAGCACGTCCGCCCTACGCTCTTGAGCCAGCATGAGACACCATCTTTGTGTTCGGACGTGCGCGCTGATTGCAAACGGCCGACATGAACTCCTGCCCTCCTTTGAGACTCACCAGATTGTGCCACAAACGAACCGGGAACAACTTTACCTTAGTCCGACAGAGCTCCCCTTGCATCTCGCGCAACTGGCCGTTCAAGGAGTCCACCATACGTTCCAGGTCAACGAGCCGGTCTGCTGCTACCAGTCTTCCCGCTGTAGTCATCATGTCCTCCATTCGTTGTTACACCGCACAATGTCGAATCACGCCGATGAGAATGCCTTCGATATGAAACGTATCTGACGGCCTCACGATAATCGGCTGCATCGCCGCGTTCGCTGGATGCAGCTCAATGTGTGAGTCCTTCTTGAAGTAGGTCTTGATCGTGGCCTCGTGATTCACCAGTGCCACGACAGTTTGCCCGTTCTGCGCGGTCTCCTGCTTCCGCACCACCACCAGATCGCCTGGCAGAATGCCATCCTCTTTCATCGATTCCCCTTTGACGCGGAGCGCAAACGTATTTCCACCACGCAACATGCTGGGTGGCACATCGATAAGTTCAGACTGGGGAACCGGCTCAATTGGTGAGCCAGCCGCCACCAGCCCTGCCATGGGAATTTCAGATGAGCGTCCCAACTGCTCCAGTGCGACTTGAACCATTCCTGGAATGCGACGCATACCCGCCTCGTAGCGTGCGACCGACACGCGTGTCGTCTGCAATGCATCGGCAAGTTGCTGCTGGGTCAGTCCCAGCTGTTCTCGAATTCGTTTCAGGTCGGTTGGCCTCATGGTGTAACCAATGGTTACACACACTACGTCAGACTGTCAAGCCCCTCCCCTGAGATCCTAATAATGATGGAGAAAACCCAGTCCAGGAGAGAGGTCTGTGCATAACTCGATCAGCAACCGCGCTCCCAGTGCAGAGATTCGTTATTGTGATGCGTGATATGGCTGCTTTTCACTAGGCTTTGTTGTTTTTGACTTATTTTTCGAGAAGTACCCCTATATATAGTGGTGGCATGTCATTTCCCACCAATGCCTATTTTTTAGGCAAAGACGTGTTAGAGGTAGAGAAATGCGCTGTATTTTGCAGGCAGGGTGATCTTATGAACAGACTTATCCACAGAAGCTGGGGAGAGGATTTTGCGCACATTTTCCTTGATCTTTTTATACAGATTTCTCGGTCCTCTCGATTATCGCCTATCCTCGGGTAGTGCAACGTGTTCTTCGCGCGTGACTGGCGCGACAGGTGAGACGGTGTGAGGGATGGAAGTTGAAGACTGAAGGCTGAAATATTCGACACTTCGAATCGCGCTTTTCACGCCCGCCTCGCCAGGCTCCCGCGAATGCGGCCTAGCTCGATCGCGGCACAAGATGCACAGCCCCGGCCTTGATCGCGGCGATGACGGAGGCACCAGGCACCAGGCGCAAATCTTCCACCGCCCCGCGCGTAATCGTTGCCGTGAGCGGAAACCCACAGTCGATCGTCACCTGCACCATCACGCCTTGCGGAGCGATGTCGGTCACCCGCCCCAGGAGATGGTTCCGGGCACTGGTCATGCCGCTCCCCGCCTGTTCCAACACTACGTCTTCGGCACGGATACAGACATACACGGCTGCACCGATCGCATCACTACTGAGACCTTTCAACCTCGTTCCGTTGACAGCCACCGTGGTCAACCCGTTCGCGTGCTCGATCACCTGGCCTTGTACGACCGTCTCCACACCGACGATGCGCGCCACCTCCGCATTGGCCGGACGACTAAATACCTCATGCGGCTTCCCGACTTGATGGACCAGCCCTTTACCCATCACCGCCATCACATCGCCCAACGTGAGCGCCTCAGACCAGTCGTGGGTCACAATGATCGAGGGCAAAGCCAATTTTTTTAACAGACTTCTGAGTTCCCCTCTGAGCTGAAGGCGGGTTGGGGCGTCTAACGCCGACAAGGGTTCGTCGAGCAAGAGCAGTTGCGGCCGCGGCGCGACCGCCCTGGCCAATGCCACTCGCTGCTGTTGTCCACCGGATAATTCTCGTGGTTTTGCCGCTTCCAGCCCCTGCAACTGAAACAATTCCACCACTTCCGCAACTCTTTTGTTCCTGTCATGGGACGCCAGGGCTCCCAATCCATATGCGATGTTTCCGGCCACGGAATAGGTGGGGAAGAGGGCGTAGTCTTGCGGCATGTACCCGATCTGTCGATCTTGCGGGGAGATCCTGATCCCCGACTTTGTATCCAACCAGATCCTCGACAGGAACTGAATTATCCCCTCTTCCGGCCATTCGAGTCCCGCAACAGACCGGAGAATCGTCGTCTTGCCGGAACCGGACGGACCGAACAGGATCAAGACAGTCGAGGCCTCGACCTCATAGCGGAGATGGGCGTGAATAGGCGCCCGCCCGGAAAAGGTCTTCGTGATATCGATGGTCATTTCTGCGGCCATACCGCCCACACCTTTCGATTCATCGCATAGACGAGCAGTAGCACGCCATAGGAGACCGCAAGCAACAACAGCGCCGTCTTGGCGGCCCCGGCATAATTGAGCGCCTGCACCTCATCATAAATATCGATCGAGACTGTTCGCGTTTCACCTTCGATGTTGCCTCCGACCATCAACACCACACCGAACTCCCCCAAGGTATGGGCAAAACTCAACACAGCGCCAGTCACGAGTCCCGTCATGGATAGAGGAACGATGAGCTTGAAGAAGGTTGAGATCTTGGACACCCCCAACGTCCAGGAGGCTTCGATCAACCGGCGATCGACCTGTTCAAAGGCGGCGGCGAATGGTTGCACGGCAAACGGCAGACTGTAGAGAATCGATGCGAGGAGCAGCCCTTCGAAAGTAAAGGGGAGCGGATGCCCGACCAGGTCGCTGTAGAATCGACCGACCGGGCTATGAGGACCGATCGCGACTAGAATATAAAACCCCAGCACCGTCGGAGGAAGCACGAGCGGCAGCGCGACCACCGATTCGACAATGAACTTCCAGCGCCATTTTGAGAATGTGAGCCAATAGGCAATGGGCAGTCCGACGATCAGCAAGACACCGGCCGTCAGGCTGGCCAATTTGAATGTCACCCAGATGGCCGTCCAGTTCATCGAATTTCACCCCTTACTTGCATCGAAACTGAATCCCCCAACGCCGTCCGCTGACTTCCCCTTCCGCTCCTTCCACGCTTGACATGGTTCTGTAGCCCTGCACTTCCCCATCTTTGAGGACGGTATAGCCCGAGGGACATTTCTTCTCGATGAGCGTTATCGCATCCTTGCGATGCGGTGATCCCATTGGACCGCCCCGATCTTCCTTGAACAGGTACGTCACAACTCCACCGGTATCGGTTTCATGCGTGAGCAACACTGCCTCGGAACAGCCGACGCCAGTCACGAGCACGGCCAACCAGACCACCCTCGCCCATGGTTTAACCAGGCAACGTGAATCCAAAGCGTTTCATAATCTCCTGCCCTTGAGGGCCTTTGATGTATTCCAGAAACTGCTTCGCGGCCTGGGGATTCTTGGATTGTTTCAAGATCACGGCGCCCTGTTCCAGAGGCGCATGTGCGATCGCAGGAATCTCCCAATACTGCCCGGCGGCCTTCATGACCGGAGCGAGCGCCAAGGACAGGGCGATAATCCCAGCATCGCAAGCGCCGGATTCGATGAATTGCGCCGCTTGCGAAATATTCTCTCCTAGGATGAGCCGGTCTTTGACCTGATCATAGACCTTGAAGTGCTCCATCGCAGCCACTGCCGCCCTGCCATAGGGAGCATGTTTGGGGTTGGCGATGGCGATCTTCTTGACCGTCGGTTCGCGCAAGATCTCCAGCCCCTTGGAGAGATCCAGGTGCGACCCATTGTCGGTCCACAAGACGATCCGTCCGACGGCATAGGGATAGAGCGATCCCGGCACGACGAGGCCAGCCTCTTCCAGTTTCTTGGGGTAGCCGATATCGGCTGAAAAATAGAGATCGAACGGCGCGCCATTTTGAATTTGCGCATAGAAATTGCCCGAGGATCCGAGCGTCAGCTTCACATGGTGTCCGGTCTGCTGCTCATAGCCCGCAATTACTTCTTTGAAGGCATAATTGAGATCAGATGCCGCAGCAACTGTCAGTTCGCCCGCCCGTGCGATCGACGAGACCAACCCAACGGCCAACACCACTGTCGCCCACAATAATCCGCGTGTCTTCATAGCATGATTCCCCTAGAACATGATGGAATATTGAATGCGAATGGCATTTTCGATCAAGTTCCGTTGCACAGCATCGAGCGGCACAGTCCCGAATGAATTGAGCGCAACCGGGGGACTCGGCAACGGCGCGCTCCGGGCGAGGGCATACCCGCCCGTGCCGATAAACACGTTCGAGTATTGCAGCGTGACCTGATGGTCGTATGTGCCGCTGATATAGTAGGTCAGCGCCGCATCCACTTGCTTGATCAAATCGCCCGCCGCGTTTGTGTCGGGGTCCCACCAGGCATAGCGTACGGCGGCTTGCAGCTTGCGTGGCAGAATGAAGTAGCCCGATTCCGCATACCAGCCGGTAGCATTCCCGAGCAGCGCAGGCGCATATCCTCCTGTGCCTGCCCCCGGCACACCTAAGTAGGGCGCCCCCTTCTGATGCCGATTGATATTCTTCCAGTACCATTCGGCCTGCAGCGAGAACCCACGGTACTTGTAGACCACGTCAAACGCGTACGTGGAATAGTCCAATACCCCCCATCCAAGTTGACGACCGTTCCCATAGGTCGCGAGCTGCCGTCGCACATTCAGATTGGCGAGGTCGGTGCCAATGAATCCATTATCGGTCGCCGTATTGATCGCCGGATTGTAGGCGTAGCCTCCGCCGACTGCCAGCTGCGGCGTTTCAGAATAGACCATGTCGCCTTCGCCATACCCCGGCCGCCCCATCACGTTCCACATGAGTCGCGCCACGTACATCAACTGCGAAACGTCGCTGCGAAAATTCGCATTAAGATTTCGTTGAGCTGTATCGCAGCCGGTCGGGGTCCCACCGCTCTGCCCACCGGAACAGCCCTCAGTCGGCTGCTCACTGCCAAAGGACCCGAACCGGTTGAACCCAGGCCCTAACCCGTTAAAAATGCCGAAGTAATAATTGACGGGATAGATCTCTTCATCGTTCATGATCGTGAGACCGATATCACGGCGATTCAATCCACTCGCCGTGAAGGCATCCATCACCAAGGCGCGCTCGGCAAACTGCATGGACATCGAGTTATTGATCTGCGCCCGGTTGAAATAGGTCTTGTACTGGCCCAGCATCACGTTGAGCCAAGGCACGTGCGTGCTGGTGACCGCGGCGTCCAAGACCTGAACCGATCCGGGATTCTGCGCATTCTCCGCCGTTTCACCGGCCAGCTGAATCAAGTATTTCAAGTCCGGACTAAAGAGATGCCCCATGAACATGAGCCGGACACGGCGTAGATTAAACTGACTCGCATCGTTTTCTGACCGGTTCGCGCGGTAATCGCCGAACACGCCCAACAACTCGGGAAAGTTCTTTGCCTCCCCCGGATTGCGCCAGGCATCGTTGCGAAAGCGCTGCGTGAACCGTATCTGCACGAATCCGCGAATTTTCAACAAGAACGCATTGTCGTTCATCGAGAGGTTGAACCCGCGGTCGTACCAAGCCTTGAAACTCGGCTGCGTCAGGTAGGCACGCCGTTCGGATTCTTGAATGACGTTGTTGTACTCCTCTTGCGTGATGGTTCCCTGCTTCAGGGCCCGTTCGAGCAGTAACCTGGTAGCCGGATCAATCGACTCGACGAACACGTACTGGCCGTCTTTCTCCACGAGCCGACCCGAGTCCGCTGCCAGCGATGCACAGGGCATCGCCCACCACTGAACGGAAAGGACAAGAAAAACCACCCACAGCCATCGTGATTTCATAGGAATAGATTTCTCATCGCTAGGGAGTCGACCGACCGGCTGAGGCGCTTTTCAGAAATTCCCGATACTCAAGGGCGCGGACACCGGAACGATCAATGCTCCAGAATCGTCCCGGTTCGAAAAACAACAGAAACGATCCAGGCAACGGGGGCATCTGGGGATTGTTCGGAAGATAGCGATCGGAGCTTCGGATCGGCATTTCGGTGTGATAGTACTCAATCGTGATGTAGAGATAGGGGTCTCGCACCGCCATCCAGCCGGACGTAACCGTCTTCGCGTCGACACGATTCATTCCAGGAGCCGACAGCGAAAAATGGACGCGCGCCTCAGGACCCGCTTCCTGAAATGCCTCCACGAGGAACGGCGCCAGCCTGGCGATCTCGTCATCCCGCAACATCGTTTGCGGCGGCTGTTCGTCAGCAAACCAGCGCAAGGGCACCCGTTGCTCGGATCTCAGGGAAAACCCACGCAGCATGGATGCGACCTGACCGGCCGTCAGCTGCACGGGATGTGTATAGCCGGCCGGCTTCACCTCCTGCTGCAACACGACGTGAACAAGCTGACTCTGATGGATGGTCGTTGTCGTATACGGAAGGCGCGCGCAGCCATCGCTTGCAGCCACGACCGTGATCACCAGCATGACAAATCCTGTGCGAAGGCTCATGAATCCACCACTATCTCGCATGTGCACTCGTTGCCCCCTGCGGTGGCGGACCGTAGCCCAATGTCCTCAAGAGGGCCTGCGATTCTGCGGTTTGAATGGAGGCAAGAAATTCTCGGCAGAGTGCACGATCAGGACAGGACCGTTCCATCGCCATGGAATGAACTTTCCCCGTCACGCCGCGATCAGCTGCCACATCGACGACGCGCACCCGTTGACGTTCACGTGCCGCATCGGGGCCAAAGACGATCGCGACGTCGGCTTTTCCATTGAGCAGATGATCCAAAACCCCGCCGGCATCGGCGGCAATATCCAGCCGTTCGCTCACGGCCTGCGTAAGCCCTTTGGAACGAAACAATCTCACCGTCTCCTCACCCAGCACCGTCAAGGAGGGATCGGCCACGGCAATGCGTATTCGGGGATCACGCAAGGCCATATCAAAGGAAGCAGGAGCCTCGACGAGCGATTCGGGTACGACCAGCACCAGTGGAACCGAGGCATAGGCGACGGCCGTTCCAGGCAGTACATAGTACCGGTGCTGTAAGCGGGCAATGAGCTCATCTCCTCCGGGAGCCAGCAGATGGATAGGCCCGGTGCCGATAAAATACGGCCCTCTATTTTCAAGGGTCGAGATCGTCTGCCTGAGCGAGAGACCTGAGTCATAGTAAATTTTGACTCGCACATGAGGATGATTCGCCTCAAACTGTCGGCTCAATGCTTCGACAGGAACCGCGACGCTTGGCGAGGCGGCGATGATTAGATGTTCTGCTGCCCTCGCTGTTGTGGCGAGCACAATCAACAGCGCGGCGGATACTATTGCTCCCCAGATCAGTCGTCCTCTGCTCGCCAACCTAGAGCGCATGGCTTTTTCCAGTCTCCGTGGTGTCATAGCCGCCCAATGCTTCGATCTCGTCGCGAAACGGGCGGCTCACGATCGTCTCAAACAAATTAGCCAGCGTGGGATGGGACTTGAGGTAGGCTTTGGGAACCACAAGATCGTAGCGCGCGGCCTGAAGTGGTACAAAATCGAGGCCAAAGAGTTGTGCTGCAGACCTGATCCCGACCCCAACATCAGCCTGATGACTGGCGATGGCCCGGGCTACTTCAAAATGAGACGACACCCTACTCTCGTAACCGCGCACATGAACCGGATCGATCCCCGCTACGCGTAGCCGCTGATCGAGCAAGAGCCTGGCCCCCGCCCCCTCTTCTCGATTCACGAGGAGAATCTGAGCATCCGCCAAGTCGGATGCGGCACGGATGGACTTGGGATTTCCAGGACTGACGAGGAAGCCTTCCTCCCAGGTCGCAAACGTGACAACGTCGTAGTTCGAGCCTTTCAGCGCACGTCGGAGAAACGGCAGATTGGATTCCCCGGTCGTCAGGTCAAAGAGATGCAGGCCTGCCACATGCACCTCGCCCTGCTGCAAGGCCTGAAGCGCCGCCGTACTCCCCATGGTCCAGCCCACGACAGAGGTCTGATCCTTCCGATGCCGCAAATGCGCGCCGACAAGAAAGATCGCGGGATCACAGCCAGCGACAGAAATTTCCTGATCAATCGCCTGACGATCGCGTGACAGGTTCACTCGCACCATGGCGCCCGATGTCTGGCCATGCACATCCGTCGCGTACCCATCGGCAGGCACACTATAGGAAAGCACCTCGCCCAATTCCGTAACGGGCCGCACGACCATTCGAGTTCCTACCCTGGCCACCTTCACACGAACCGTCGAGGTCTTCTCATCGCGCTGGGGGAGATGGCCGATCAGTGTTCCTTCGATGACATCGTGCACCTCCGCAAGACGGAAGAGATCTTCCACTCGGCAGCCCAACGAGGCGCCCAGTCGAAGCGCGACCGCCGTGGTGGGTAAATAGAGATGAGATTCGATGGCCGAGACGGCCTGCCTGGTAATCCCGGATTTTCTGGCAAGTTCGCCCTGCGAAAGACCCTGGGCCACACGAATATCTTTGAGATGATTCTGAAAATGTTCGATGGATTCCGCTCGATGTGCCTGGGCCATAGTGAGCGATTGATAGCATGTATTATTGCTTTTAGCAATGATACATTGATCAATTAATCTTTATTACTGGGCTTTCAATGTCAATGTACGATTATCCATGCGACGCACCTACTAAGTTATTTCAAACGGCATCCGTAATGGCGCTCTATTGTTGACAATATGGATTCACATAGTTTATACGTAACTTATCAATCATGACCGGAATAATAGGAATTGACATGCGGTTCACATTGGTTCGGCGGTTTCAACTTCGAAGAATCTCCCTGAGCTTCCTCGCGTTCTTCCTCCTGACGGCAACTGCTATTCCCTCTCAGGCCTCCGCACTGGATTGGGTTCCGACAGATGAGGAGATCAAAAAATATCGCCAGAGCTGGAATCCCCTCTCCCACGGCCCCGTACTCCTCCAGGCTGTTGATACGCAGCCGAAGGGACAGCTCTCCGTGAGAGAGTTCCTGTTTTCTCAATTCGGCAATAGCAGCTTCGGCAACCAGTTGCAGTTTGCAACCGAGGCCAAGAGCGGCCCCGTCCAGCTCACTCAACTATCCCCTTCGGTCAACGCCTCATACGGGTTGACGAATCACATTGAGCTCGGCGCAGCCGTTTCCGTAAACGCCTTCTGGGCAAGCGCGAACGGTCAGGACACGTCCGACGTCGGCCTAGGTGACACCTCACTCATCATGAAGTATCGACCGATCGTGCAAGATCCAGCGGGTTGGCGTCCGTCCATCACCCATTACACCCAGATCGTACTGCCTACCAGCCGGTGGGCGGACGCGGAGAAACCTCCAGGGGGATTTGCCCCGCTCGGTCGGCTCCCCAGTACCAGGTTCGGCGAATTCGGATTGACGCAGGGACTCATGGCTCGCAAGAATCTCGAACCTGTTCGCATCAGTGCCGCAGTCTTCTACTCCTACGCCGCCCCGGGAGAGAACAACGGCACCACCACCTATACAGGCGACCTGATCAACACACGTCTGATCTTCGAGCACATCCTGGATGACAAGAACGGGTTCGGGTACAACATCGAAATCAGCACCTTGCACGGACTCACCTGGCGGGCAGACGGACATGCGGTCAACGCAGGACAGAAGAACGGTTTTACGATTATCGGTGTGGAGCCGGCGCTTCAATGGAACTTTTCTCAAAACTGGTTAGTCGCCGTCGGCTGTCAATTTACCGTGGCAGGCCAGAATGCCATCAATGCCATCTACCCGAATCTGTCCGTCTTCTGGTTCTGGGACAAGAGCGGGAAGATTGTCATGCGCTAAGGCAGCTGTCGCCATCGAACCACTGGCGGTCCCTGCGGTGCTGTGGTACCGTTCGCCATGAGTCGCACGTCCGTCGGCTGGATTGCTCGCCTCTCCATCGGCCAAAAACTCGCCATCTCGTTTAGTCTGATCGTCATCCTGTTGATCGGCAGCTTCTCCGCGACGCTCGTGTATCTCTCCCGCGTCAATAGTTACGTCGACCGGCATCAGCGAATCACCATCCCGGGCGTCGTCACAGCATCGGAGATGCTCCGCAACCTCTTCGACATGCAGACCCACATGCACCATCTCCTCGAACATCAAGCAGCCGCTGCCCAAGCTATCAGCCTGAAAACTATCACGGACATCGAGCACCAAACACTCGCGGCACTGGACACCTATCAATCGACCCACGCCGCCCGCACACACCCCGTCTTATATGGCATGTTGCAACAACATGGACGAGGCGACCTGGCAGACGAGGAAAGTCTCACGATCGTGGCTATCGCTGATGGCATGAGTGCCTTACGCGCTCAACGGGAAGACATCGAAACTGTCACAGGCCGGCGCCCGAAGAGTCTGTCGGGCACAGAACCTCTCTATGAGCAAACCGCGGCCAAGACCGCAGACGCGATCGCCTCGCTCATCGACATTCACCGCAAGATCGATGTGGAAATGAAAATCGAAGGAGATCGTCTCGTCGAGCAGGCACGGCTCATCGTCATCGGTGTCGTCAGCCTGCTGGGGCTTCTCATCCTATCGATGTATCTTATGATGAAGCAGCTCGTCGCCGAACCGCTGAAGCGGCTTGCCGCCACGGCAGATCGTGTTGCCCACCATGACCTCACAGCCCAGTTTGAACCATGGGCCACAAGAGATGAGGTCGGCACCCTGGCAAACTCCCTGACGACCATGCTGGCGAA
>Ga0209254_10004835_pt1 | contig 12363 bp, 11 predicted proteins | sample FrelakmetDIP11DI_FD_187148 | JGI IMG/M metagenome (GOLD analysis project Ga0209254, IMG submission 187148) | Freshwater lake sediment microbial communities from the University of Notre Dame, USA, for methane emissions studies - DIP11 DI (SPAdes)... | ecosystem: Environmental > Aquatic >...
CGCGTCGGCGCCGACCTTGTCGCACCACGCCTGGCTGATGGGCGCGCCGCCCACGAAGACCTTGACGCTCTCGCGCAGGCCCTCGGCCTTGATGACCTTGATCGTCTCCCACTGCATGTTCATGGTCGTGGTGAGCAGCGCCGAGAAGCCGACGATCTGGGGCTTGTGCTGGCGGATCGCCGCGATGAAGTCCTCGGGCGGGACGGACACGCCCAGGTCGATCACGGTGAATCCCGCGGCTTCCATCATCATCGCGACGATCTTCTTGCCGATGTCGTGCAGGTCGCCCTGCACCGTGCCCACGACCACGGTGCCGATCTCCTCGGTCTTCTCCGCGACGATCAGGGGCTTGAGCAGGCCGAGCGCGGCCTGCATGCACTTGGCCGACATCATCACTTCCGGCAGGAAGTACTCGTCCATCTTGAAGCGGCGGCCGACCTCGGCGATCCCCATGGCCATGGGCCCGGCGATCAGCGTGCGGGGCGCGATGCCCTTGCCGAGCAGGGGCTCGATGAGGCCGTTGGTCTTCGCGTGCTCGCCGTCGATGATGTTCCACTCCAGCACGTGGAACATCTCCTTGACCTCCGCCGGCGCGTCGGCCCATCGATCGGTCTGCCGGGAGTCCTCGATGTCGTACTGCAGGTCCTCGATGTCGTTTTCTTTGTCGGTGTCGATGTCCAAGGGCATGTGCTGCTTCCTCGCTGTCGTGGCCGTCGCCGGCCGCTGGTGGTTTCGTCCGGCGGGCCGCCGGCTCAGTCGCTCGCCGCTTCCTCGTTCCTGCGGCGCCGCGGCTTCTTCTCGGACCAAGGCTCGTAGCCCTCGCCGGTGTCGGCGCCGGGCGGCGGCACATCGGGCAGCGGATACACGCCGTACTCGTGCGCCTCGTCGATCATGGCGAGCACGTTCTCGGTGGGCACGTCGTGCTCGAGACGGTGGGAGCTCGACAGCAGGTAGCCGCCGCCCTTGCCCATCTCCCAGATGCGCGCGCGCACCTCGGCGCGGACCTGCTCCATCGATCCCCAGGGCAGCGTTTCCTGCACGTCGATGCCGCCGTAGAAGAACATCTCCTTGCCGAGCAGGCGCTTGCGCGAGGCCGGGTTGGAGTGGCGGGCGACCTTCGGCGGCAGGCTGTCGTGGCCGTCCACCCCGCAGTCCATGAGGCCGCGCATGAACGGCTCGGCCAGGGCCCCGCAGGTATGGAACTGGATCTTCCCGTCGGGGTTCTTCCTGAGGTAGTACTCCTTGATCGTCCGGATCGAACGCATGTAGTGGGGCTTGAGTTGCGCGTCGAACATCGCGAGCGACTGGAAGCTCGTCTTTTCGCTCGCGAGGTCCTCGGGACTCATGCGCATCCAGTCCAGGTATTCCCCGCACTGGTCGATCATCGCCTTGTTGGTCTCGATCTCGAGGTCGACGAGCTTCGTGAGGAGCGCGTCGAGGAACTGGGGCGACTCGATGAAGTCCGAGAAGATCTTCGCGTAGCCGACCATGTACTTCGCCTGCTCGTACAGCCCCCCGCGGCCGGCCTGGCCCATGAGGGCGAAGGGCGTGTTCTCGCGGATGTGCTTGCAGTATTCGCGCAGCGACAGCCCCGGGATGGGCGAATCGTTCCACATGGATTCGTCGCGCGGATCGGGCCAGGGGTAGGCCTCGAGGATCTTCAACCCCTCCTCGAGCGGCGCGCTCGTCGCGTGGAAGAGCGGGTAGCCGATCATCTCGTAGTAGCCGCCGCGCTCGTGCGGCGTCCACTTGCGCACGACGCCCCACTCGTCGACGTTGATCTCCGCCGAAGGCGGCGAGATGCCCATGTCGAAGGGCACCTCCTCGAATCGGATGGGACGGAAGCCCGGAGAGCCGCCCATGGGCCCCATCGAGATGCGCAGGAAATCGACGTCGAGCTTCTCGGCCAGGTCGATCTCGAAGCTCACGTCGGTGGTCCACGTCGTGGAGCCGGTCCGGTAGTCGCGCGTGTCGGCCTTGTAGTCGAGCCCGACGGCCTTGCGCAGATTCTGGTAGCCCTCGATCGTGCCCCACAGGCCGATCGGAACCCGATCCGGCTCCCGGAGACTCAGCGCGTCGAGGACACGCCTTCGTTGCGGGGGAATGGCCTTGCCGATGATTGCCGCCATGGTCACCTCATGTTCTGGATGCATGCCCCGCGAGTCGGTCCAGGGAGGACCCCGCAGCGGGAGCTTCAATGCGAGAAGTTACCCTTGCTGCGCCCAGCAATCGACAACTGCCTTCGCAAGACAGCCATGCGCTAGCAGCATACCTCGCTCGCCATTCCGCGCAGCCGAAGCGCCCGGGGCGCCAACGGCACCCCGGGCACGACATGCAAGGCGTTTACTTCACCCAGGGGGGTACGAATTCCACGAACTTACCGCCCTTGTAGACCACGTACGACATATCGCGGACCAGCAGGTGCTCGGGGGCGTTGCCCTTGCCGATGTTCACTTCCGGAACGACGCTGCCCTTCCAACCCTTCATGCCTTCCAGCGTCTCGACCAGGCGTTCGCGGGTCACGTTGTCGCGGCCCATTCGCTTGAGCGCTTCGGTGAAGACCTGGGCGCCGGTGAATCCCCAGAGGTGAATCGCATCCGGGTCTTCCTGCGGGTAGTACTTCTTGAGGACGCGAAGGGCTTCCTGGATTTGCGCCGCCGGCGAGTCGAAGTCGCGGAAGATCGTCGCAAAATACACGCCTTCGACGGCGTCCTTGCCGGCGAGCTCCGGAACCTTGGGGCTCTTGCCAAAGAACACGTTGACCACCGGGACGTTCCAGGCGAGCTTCTTGCGCTCGGTATAGAACTTGGCGGCGGGCTCCGGCGCGCACGAGCAGATGACCGCGTCCGGATTTGCGTTCTTCATCGTGAGCACCTGCGAGCTCACGTCCACTTCCTTCGGCTCATAGCCCTGCTCGGCGACCAGCGTCACGCCATGCTGGGCCAGAACGGCCCTGATGCCCTCCATGTGCGTCTTGCCGGACGGATCGTTCTGGTAGAGCACCGCCACGGTCCTGGCCTTGAAGACCTCCTTCACGAATCGGACCAGGTCCTTGCCCTCGTCCTTGTAGCTCGGGTAGAGAGGGAACACCCACTTGCTCGGGTACTCCAGCACTTTTCCCGCGCCCGTACCCGGACCGATCAGCGGCACCTTCTGCTCCGCCACGTAGTCGATCACGGCAACCGTCGGGGCGGAGCCCAGCGGCGCGACGATCGCGAAGCAATTGTCGCGTTCGGCGAAGCGCTTGACGATGCCGGCCGTCCGGGCCGGCTCGTACTTGTCGTCGACCATGTTGAAGTTGATTTTCCGGCCGTGCACGCCACCGTTCTCGTTCACGTGCTTGAACCAGGCGTCCGCGCCCTTGCCCATCCGGAAGTAGCTCGACGTGCTGCCCGTCATCGGCTGGTAGGAGCAGATGAGCACTTCCTTGTCCGTGACCCCCGGATGGTTCTGGGCCTGAACCGAACCCGCGGCGAGCGCGAGAGCCCCGAAGATGCCGAGCGCGCCCCAATGCCTTCTCGTTGCCTTCATCGTGTTCTCCTCCGTTATTGGATCGTTTCACACGGGCATGGGGCACCGGTGCCGCGAGCGACGGCCGGACTGTCAGCCGTGGGACCCCATGTACGACTCCACCACTTCCTTGTTGCGCCGCAAGTCCTCGGATGGGCCCGATACGGCGATCTTGCCGACCTGGAGCACGTAGCCCAGGGTCGTGCTCCTGAGCGCGACGTGCACGTTCTGCTCGACGATGAGCATGGTCATGCCATGCTCCGCGTTGATCCGGCGCAGCGCCGCGAAGATGTCGGCGACCAGCAGCGGCGCGATGCCGAGCGAGGGCTCGTCCAGGAGCAGCAGCGTCGGGCGCGCCATGAGGCCACGGCCGATCGCGAGCATCTGCTGCTCGCCTCCGGACAGGGACCCGCCCAGCTGCCTCATGCGCTCCTTGAGCCGGGGAAAGAGGTCGAGGACCATGTCGAGGTCCTGCTTGATGCCCGCCGCGTCCGTGCGCGTGTAGGCTCCCATCCGCAGGTTCTCGAAGACCATGAGGTCCTTGAAGATCTTGCGCCCCTCGGGCACGTGCGCGATCCCTTGGCGCACGACCTGGTTGGGCGTCATGCCCCGGATCGAGCGGCCGTCGAACTCGACATCGCCCGCCGCGGGCCTGAGCATCCCGGAAATCACCTTGAGCGTGGTCGACTTGCCCGCTCCGTTCGATCCGAGGAGCGCCACCATCGCCCCCTTGGGCACGTCGAAGCCGACGCCCTTGAGCGCCCGCACGGCACCGTAGCCCGCCTCGACCGACTTCAGGCGCAGGAGCGTCATGCCTCGACCTCCTCGCCCAGGTAGGCCTTGATGACCGCGGGATTGGCGCGGATCTCGGCCGGCGTGCCCTGCGCGAGGTTGGCGCCGAAATTGACCACGTAGATGTAGTCGCAGACGTTCATGACCATCGACATGTCGTGCTCGACCATCACGATCGTGATGCCCAGGTCCTTGTTGATCCGCCGGACGACCTCGCGCAACTCCGCGGTCTCCTCGTCGTTGCAGCCCGCCACGGGCTCGTCCAGCAGGATGAGCTTGGGCTCGCCGGCCAGCGCCCGGGCGATCTCGACCCGCTTCTGGTAACCGTACGGCAGGTTCTTGACGGCGTTGTCGAGCTCGTCGGAGAGGCCCAGCATCGCCGCGATCTCCGTGGCGCGCTTCGCGAGCGCGCTCTCCCGCCGCCTCGCATGGGGCAGCGAGTACAGGTTTCCGATCGGCCCGCCGGTCAGGCGGTGGGCGCCGATGAGGATGTTGTCGAGTGTCGATTGCTCGCCGAAGAGATTGATGTTCTGGAAGGTCCGCGCCATGCCCAGGCCGATCATCTCGTGCGGCTTGCGTCCGTCGATCAGCTTGTCGTGCAGGTAGACGTGGCCTTGGTCGTGATCCTGGAACCGGGTCAGCACGTTGAAGAGCGTTGTCTTGCCGGCCCCGTTGGGCCCGATGAGGCCGACGATGCGGCCCTCCTCCACCTCGAGGCTCACGTCGTCGCAGGCCACGACGCCGCCGAAGCGGACCGTGACGTGCTCGCAGCGCAGGATGCTCGCCATCAGGGTTCCCCCTTCGAGGCGACCACGCGCAGTTCGGGCGCGGGCGGGGTCGTGCCATGGCCTGCCACTTCGAGGCGCCGCCGGCGCCAGGCGCGGAACGGCCGGGCCACGACCTCGCAGACGCCGGCCGGCGCGAACATGAGCACGGCGATAAGCACCGCGCCCTTCAGGATGAAGGAGAAATCCGCGAGCGTCTCCAGGACGAACGGCAGCATCGCGACGAAGGTCCCGCCGACGATCGGACCCATGAGCATCGCCGAGCCGCCGACGACCGCCGCGACCAGGATGTCCACCGAGTACCAGATGTCGGAGTAGACCTCCGCCGAAACGTAGTGCGTTATCAGGCCGTTCAGCGCGCCCGCGGCCCCCGTGATGGTGGCGCTCACGGTGAAGGCGAGCGTGCGGTACTGCAGGCGGTTCACGCCGCAGCTCTGGGCCGCCTTCTCCGCGTCCCGCAGGGACTTGAGCGCCCGGCCCAGGCTCGATCGCACGAGGCTGAAGATGAAGATCGTCACGCCGGCGAGAAACGCGACGGCCACGTAGTAGAACTCGGTGTCGCCGATCACCTGGCCGAAGATGCGGTTGGGGGGCAACGAGATCCCTTCCCGGCCCTCGAAGACCTTGACGTTGTTGACCACCGCTCCGACGAAGAAAGCGAAGCCCAGGGTGCCGATCGCCATGAAGGGCCCCGCGAGGCGCAGGAAGATCAGGCCCATGAGCATCCCGACGAATCCCGCCGTGATCGCCCCCGCGATCACGCTCAGGATGAGATCCAGGGCGAGGTGCTTGGTGAGCAGCGCCGCCGTGTAGGCGCCGATCGCGAGGAACCCGCCGTGGCCCACCGACACGAGCCCCGTGTATCCGCAAAGGATGCTCACGCCCTGCGCCGCGATGATGTAGACGATCACCAACGCGGCCTGGCCCGCCATCCAGCCCTTGAACCCCGGCAGGAGCGGGGCGACGAGCAGGATGGCGAAGAACGCCACGACCAACGCCACGTTCTGCTTCTGGAAACGCTCCTTCAGGCGGGCCACCGCCTTCGGATCGAGGATCGCGGCCGAGCGCTTTCCGGCGGAATTCTTCGCCACCATGTCAGATCTCTCTCCGCTTCTGGATCCCGAACAGGCCCTGCGGGCGCAGCGCGAGGAGCGCCACGATCATCACGAAGGCCGTCGCCGTCTTGTAGTGCGAGCCCAGGTAGCCCCCCGCGAGGTTTTCCGCGACGCCGATCATGAGCGCCCCGACGACGGCACCGGGAATCGAGTAGAGACCGCCGAACACCGCCGCGACGTAGCCCTTGATGAGGACCTCGTCCATCATCTGCGGCGATACGTAGAGGATCGGCGCGATGAGGATGCCGGCGAACGCGCCGAGGAACCCGGCCATGCCCCAGGTGAGCATGACGATGAAGCGCACCGGGATGCCCATCAGCTTGGCGGTCTCCGGGTCGTCCGTCACGGCCCGCATCGCGATGCCCTGCTTCGTGTACCGGAAGAAGATGAACAGGACGACGCCGATCGCCCCGGCCCAGCCCATGTTGATGAGGTGGCCTTCGCTGATGATCACGCCGAAGATCTCGACGGGCGTGGGGTTGAAGGTCACCGGGAAGGCCTTGGTGTCCCGCCCCCAGATCCAGCCCGCCACGCCGTGCATGATGTAATAGACGCCGAGCGTGGCCGTGAAGAGCGTGAGCCAGTCGGAATCCGCGATGGGGCGCATCACGAGCCGCTCGACGACGATGCCGAGCAGCACGGTGAAGGCCACCGTCGCCGCGATCGTCGCGTAATAGTTGAGCCCGGACTTGAGGAAGAGCACGGCCACGAACGCCGCGATCATCGAAAAGTCGCCCTGGGCGACGTTGATGGTTCGCGTATTGCGGAAGACGACGACGACGGCGATGGCCGTGAGCGCGTAGAGACTGCCCGTCGCCAAACCGCTGATCAGCTGTTGGCCCAGCATTTTCATCCTCCTCGCGGTGGCCCGCGCCGGCCATGTACCTGGCCTGGTTGTTCCGCATCGCCCGGACAGCGGCCCGCGAAATGTGACGCCTAGGATACCCTGATCAATTTTGCGGGTACTGCAACGCGCACGGAATCCGCATGTCCCAACGGCAACGCAACCATGCGCCTGCCGCATGCCCCGACCTCCGCACCGATGACCGATGACCCGTTCGACTCCCTGCTCGCCCGGGCGACGCGCGTACGACGCCTCGCACTCGTGCCCGAAATCGCGCTGCAGCTCTCCGACGACCTGCCCACGCTCTGGGCGGCCCGGGAGGCGGTTGCCGGTCGAACGGGCTCGACAGCGCCTTATTGGGGCGTTGCCTGGCCCGGCGGACAGTCCCTCGCCCGATTTCTCCTCGACCGGCCAGCCCTCGTGGCCGGAAAGCGCGTGCTCGATCTCGGCGCCGGATCCGGGCTGTGCGCCATCGCCGCCGCGCTCGCGGGCGCCCAAGTCGTGACGGCGAGCGACATCGATCGGGACGCCTGCCACGCCATTGCCCGAAACGCCGCCCTGAACCGGGTGTCCGTCACGATCCGGAGCGACGACCCGACCGGCCGTGACACCGATGCCGACATCGTCCTGGCCGCCGATCTCTGGTACGAGCGGTTCTTTGCCCAGCGCGTCACCGGCTGGCTCCGCGACCTCGCCCGTTCCGGACGGGAGGTCCTGATGGCCGACTCCGGGCGGGCTTTCGTGCCACGTACCGGGATCGAGGAACTCGCCCGGTACGAGCTGGCGCCGACCCGGGGGCTGGAAGTCAGCGAGACCGCTTCCGCGAGCGTCTTCCGGTTCTCGGCCGCCACGGGCAATTCCTCGCCTTCCGCATAGGTACCCGTGGATGCATGCCTGCCCCACGCCCGGCGCATGCCTCGGCAGCCGAGCCGCCACCGACGTTCTGCTACATTCGATTCGGGTCCGGTGCCGCCCTGGCCGCCCCCGGGCAAACAGGGAATCGGCGCCGGGACCCGCACAAGAACAAGGGGTTCGGCGGCCCGGCGCCCCCACCGCAGGGAAGCAATCGGAGGAGAGGCGATGAGCAAGCGATTTCCCATCCCGGATTTCGACCGGGACCAGTTCAAGAACCGCGCCTGGGTCGCACCCAAGCCGATCGACGAAGGCGAGCAGGCCCGGCTTGCCGCCTCCGGTGCCTATGGTGCCTATCCGGTCAAGGCGTCTGCGGCCCTGGCCGAAAAGTTCGGGCTCCGCGGCGATCATCTTCACCTGGTGATGTGCGTCCTGCCGAACAAGCCCGTCCAGCTCAATGGCCGGTCCTGGGCCTGGTACATCCAGCGCGGGCTGGTGATCGATTCGCTCGATCCGGCCAAGGCCCATGTGCTCGCGGACTGGAAGACCCCCCGGCCCATGAATACGCGCCTGGGTCCCGATGCGGGCGTCACGCTGCCCGGAGGCGTCGTCTATCTTTTTTGCGGCCATCGTTACTCGGATTACTGGATCGCCAATCGAACCCTCGTCGATTCCGAGGCGCCGGCCGGCGCCCAGGGCTACAGCGTCCTTTCCGCGACGGACGACGACAACGACGACTTCCACGCGTGCAACCTGTCGTTCAGCTGGAACTGACGCCCGCCCGCTCCCGCACGGCCTGACCGCCATGCCCAAACTCGTCTTCATCCAACCCGACGGCAGCCGGCAGGTCGTGGCGGCCGAACCGGGCCGGTCCGTCATGGAAGCCGCGCGCGTGCACGGCATTCCCGGCATCCGCGCCGAGTGCGGCGGGGAGTGCTCGTGCTCCACCTGCCACTGTTATGTGGACCCGGATTGGGTGGAACGCCTTCCGTCTCGCGACGACGACGAGGCCGGGCTCGTGGAGTTCGCGTGGGAGCCGCGGGAGACGAGCCGTCTCACGTGCCAGATCGTGGTGACCGAGGCCCTGGACGGCCTCGTGCTCCGCGTGCCCGCCCGGCAGCTCTGAACGGCCACTCCCGAAGCGAAGGACACCCGCCCATGGGCAACCCGAACTGGATCAAGGTGGCCGGCCCCGGCGACTGCCCCGAGGGCAGCGTCCTGGGCGTGGAGGCCGGCGGCCTCGATGTCGTGCTCGCCTGCCACGAAGGCCGAGTGAGCGCGCTCGGCGCGCGATGCCCGCATGCGGGCGGACCGCTCGCGCAGGGTACTATCGAATCGGGCGTCCTCGTGTGTCCCTGGCACGGGAGGGAGTTCGACCTGCGGACCGGAGCCTGCGAAGGCTACGCCGGCGTCGAGACCCACCCGGTCGAGATTCGCGCGGACGGCATCTACGTGATGGCACCGACTGCGGGAGCGACATGAGCGACCTGATCACCGAACTGCTTTCCAAGCGCGATGTCCTCGTCGCCGATGGCGCGATGGGCACCAACCTCTTCCTGCTCGGGCTCGCCAACGGCGCGCCCGGCGAGCTCTGGAACGTCGAGCACCCGGACCGCGTGCGCTCCGTGTACCAGGGCTTCGTGGACGCCGGCTCGGACATCATCCTCACCAACACCTTCGGCGCCAATCGCTTCCGGTTCGCCCTGCACAAGCTCGAGGGCCGCGTGCGCGAACTGAACCGCGCTGCGGCCAGCCTCGCACGCGAGGTGGCCGACAAGGCGGGGCGCCCCGTCGTGGTGGCCGGCTCCATGGGCCCCACCGGCGACGTGATGGTGCCCCTCGGGCCGCGCACGAGTGCCGAGGCCGAGGAGGCCTTCCACGAACAGGCGGCCGCGCTCAAGGAAGGCGGCGCCCACGTGGCCTGGATCGAGACCATGTTCGCGGAGAACGAGCTCGAGGCCGCGGTGCGTGGCGCGCAGCGCGCGGGCCTGCCCATCGTCGCCACCATGACCTTCGACACGGGCGGGCGCACGATGATGGGCATCCGACCCTCGGACGCCATCAAGCTCTCGAAAGGGTTGCCCGCGAGGCCGGTCGCCTTCGGCGCGAACTGCGGCATCGGCCCGTCCCAGATGCTCGACTCCATCCTCGGGCTGTCGCAGGGCGCCGAAACCGGGGACGTGATCGTCGCCAAGAGCAACTGCGGCCTGCCGGTGATGGGCGACGACATGAAGGTGCGCTACGACGGCACGCCGGAGGTGATGGCGAGCTACGCCCGTCTCGCGCGCGACGCCGGCGCCCGCATCATCGGCGGCTGCTGCGGCACGACCGCGATCCACGTGCGCGCCATGGTCGAGGCGCTCGCCAGCAGCCCGAAGGGCGAGGTGCCCACGTACGAGACCATCGAGCGCGTGCTGGGCCCCATCCGCAAGAACACCACCACGCAGGCCGAAGCGAAGCGCCGCGCGCCCCGGGGCGCCTGACCCGCCCGCCCGCGCACGGCCCCACCCCAACCCGGCGAAAGACGGAGCGAGCCATGAGTGCCACGAAAGAGGACCTGGGATCGCAGCTGGCGGCCATCAAGGGCGCCAAGCTCGTGAAGAGCTTCTGCTACACCTGTCCCTGGCAGTGCCCCACGGAAGTTCTCGTGCGCGATGGCAGGATCGTCTACCACAAGGGCAACCCCGAATCACCCAACAACATCGGCGCGCGCTGCGCGAAAGGCATGGCGAGCTCGTACCTGCCGCGCGATCCGGACCGCCTGAAATACCCGATGCTCAGGACCAACCCCAAGGGCCAGCCGGGGCAGTTCAAGCGCATCTCGTGGGACGAGGCCTTCACCTTCATCGCCGACAAGCTCAAGGCCATCCGCGACAAGTGGGGCCCGGAGGCGGTCGCCTACACCTGCCACCACGACCCGAACACCGTTTTCTTCCGCCACCTGCTGGGCGACCTGTACGGCACGCCCAACAACTACACCCACACGTCCGGTTGCGAGCAGGACCGGCGCGCCGCGTGCCTGACCCTTTTCGGGCACGTCTTCCCCATGCACGACTTCGTGAACTCGCGCTACGTGATGCTCTGGGGCATGAACAATCTCGGCGCGAACCAGGGCCTGTGGGAAAGCCGCGCGCTCATCGAGGCGAAGAAGCAGGGTGCGCGACTTATCGTCATCGACCCGAACTTCACCGAGACGGCGCAGAAGGCGGACGAATGGATCCCGATCCTGCCCGGCACGGACGGCGCGATGGCGCTCGCGATGTGCCGCGTCATCATCGACGAGGACCTCCACGACCGCGACTTCACGGCCCGCTTCTGCGAAGGCTTCGACGGCTTCCGCGAGCACCTGCGCGAGAAGGGCTACACGCCCGAGTGGGCGGAAGGCATTTGCGGGGTGCCCGCCGCGACGATCGCCCGACTGGCGCGGGAATTCGCGACGACCAAGCCCTCGATGTCGGCCATCTTCAAGGGCTCGGGCTACTACACGAACGGGGCCGACGCCGGCCGCGCGTGCTTCATCCTGAACGCGCTCTGCGGCGAGGTGGACAAGCCCGGCAACCTGATCCTGAAGGACTGGGCGCCACTCGCCGCGCCCGTGATCATTCCGGATTCGGCCAAGACAAAGCCCTCGAAGCCTCCGCTTCACGTCGCGATGGGCTACCCGCTCGCGCCGGACCTGCCCAACGCCCGGCTGCCCGACGCCGTCATCGACGGCAAGCCCTATCCGGTGAAGGGGCTGTTCGTGCAGTCGACCAACCCGGTGATGAGCGATCCCAACCGCGACCGAGTGCAGGAGATGTTCCGGCACCTGGAGCTGGGCGTCGCCATCGAGATCTTCATGAGCGAGACGGCGCTCGAGTGCGACATCGTCCTGCCCGAGACGTCCTTCTACGAGCATGCGGAGATCCGCCACGGCATGTGGCTGGGCCCGCAGGTGATCATCTGCCAGCCCGTCGTGCCCCCTGTGGGCGAGTCGAAGCCGCTCTACGACATCGTGAAGGGCATCGCCACGAAGATGGGGTGGGCCGAGCACTTCCCCTACGAGCGCTGGGAGGACTGGGGCGAGCTCATGATGAAGGACATCCCGATGACGCTCGGCGAGTTGAAGGAGAAGGGCTTCTGGGCGGGGCCCGTGCGTTACAACCGCGTGCCCGATGGCCTGCCGACGCCCTCGGGCAAGATCGAGATCCGCTCCCAGGCCTACGCCGACGCGGGCTTCGATCCCTACCCGGTCTACACCGAGCGCACGGTGAAGCCCGACGCCGACTTCCCGCTGCAGCTCACGCACTCCAAGCTCAGCATGCACTGCAACCTCGTCACGCAGAACAACCCGTACCTGATGGAGATCTGCGGCGAGAACTGGGTGGAGATCAATCGCGTCGACGCCGCGAAGTACGGCGTCGTGGACGGGTCGTACGTCGTGCTGGAATCCCCCAAGGACCACATCCGCATCAAGGCCAGGGTG
>Ga0209254_10004837_pt1 | contig 12361 bp, 11 predicted proteins | sample FrelakmetDIP11DI_FD_187148 | JGI IMG/M metagenome (GOLD analysis project Ga0209254, IMG submission 187148) | Freshwater lake sediment microbial communities from the University of Notre Dame, USA, for methane emissions studies - DIP11 DI (SPAdes)... | ecosystem: Environmental > Aquatic >...
CCCGGCACCCCGGCAGTCGAGTCGCCAGGCCCCGGGGCTTCGCCCGGTGTGGCGCCGGCGCGGCGCTGCTGCGTCGTGCTCAGGTCGCGCACGTGGACGGTGTTGCCCACGCGCTCGAAGCGGGCCAGCCGACTGCTGACCCCCAGGCCCTTGTCGGCGGTCACCGCGCCGGCCGGCACGCGCACCACCTCGGTGTACCAGAGCAGTGGCTTGCCGATCGACCCCGCTGGCAGCACCACCAGCGTGTTGGCGCCCTTGCGGTAGGCCGTGACGCGGCCGGCACCGATGCGCTCGGCACCCTGCAGCACGGCGGCGGGGTCGGCCGGCTGCGAAGCGGCAGCGGCAGGCTGCGGCGCAGCGGCCTGGGCCCAGGTAGCTGCTGGTGCGAAGGCCAAGGCCATCGCGGCGGCGGCGATTGTTTTCAAGGCGGGGGTCATCGGGCTCACTCCTTTGTTCGGGATCAGCGGCGCGGCAGCGCAATCAAGGGTCTTGGTTTGGCAGCGCCGGCCCGAACAGAGCGGCGCTGTGTCGCTCGGCACGTACAGGTTCGTCATAGATCCGCCTGGGCGTGTGTCTCACCGATGCGGCGCATCAGCCACAGGCCGTACAGCGCATTCGGCAGCACCAGCAGCATCGGCATGAAAGTCATCAGCGTCATGGGGCCGCCAGCACTGCTGGCCTGGGATTCACCGCTGCGGGCCGCCGCGATGGTGAAGGTCGCGAAGTCCCACAGGCCGTGGACGACGATGCAAGGCCAGAGCGAGCCGGTGCGCAGGCGCAGGGCGATGAACAGCAGGCCGCTCAACGCGGCGGCCGCCGACTGGATTGCGGCCGAGCGCAGATCGCCGGTCATGAAGACGTTCAGGATGTGGATGGCGCCGAAGGCCAGGGTGGTCAGCGCCACCGCCGGCCAGATGGACACCGTGCGCCGGAACGCCTGCAGCAGCACGCCGCGGAACATCAGTTCTTCCGACAACCCGACCAGGAAGGTGTTGAACAGGATCCACAGCAACACGCCCACTGGCGGGAGCCCGAACACCACGGCCAGGCCCAGGCCGACGACGATGTAGAGCATGGGCAGCCAGGTCAGCCACAGGCTGCGCCCGGATGCGGGCATGTTCAGGCCGACGTCGCGCCACTGCTGCCAGACGACCAGGGCCAAGAGGAACAGCGCCGCCAGCAGGAAGGGCCACCCCAGGCCGCGTGTCACGGCCTCCAGCAGCGGCGCTTCGCCGGTGTGCATTTGCCCGCCGACCACGGTGATGAGCAGCCAGCCGACGAAGGCGGCGAGTGAAATCGCCAGTCTCTTGTTCATGGACAGCCAGGCTCCGTCATGCGCGGCAGGCGCGGCCCGGCGCAGGGTTTTGCGAATTCGAGCGGGGTGCGCATCGTCAAGCAGCCGGCGCGCGCAAGCGCACGAAACGCAAGATCGCGATGGCCGCCACCGCGGCACCCACCAGCGCCGCGACGAACAGCGAGCCTGCGTTGCCTGCATAGCCAAAGTAGCCCACCGCAGGCATCAGCACGACCAGCGTGGCCCACAGCACGCGCTGCTTGCCCGAGGGCGCGATCCAGACCGCTGCCGCGCAGACGCCCAGCACCGACAGCGCCATCGACACATGCAGCAGGGACTTCAGGGCGAAGGTCATGCCGCGGTGGTTGCAGATGCCCCGATCGAAAGCCGCGGCCGGGCACAGGTGCTGCTCCACGAGGTAGTGAGTTGCCACGGTGCCTGCAAAGAAAAGGTACAGCAGGCCCACGCAGACCGGGACGAGCACAAGCCACCTGAGCGCGCGCATGGCGGGCTGTCGAAATCAGCCGCCGGTCAGCAAGGCGTCGGGCACGTCGTAGCGTTCGTCGCTGCCGAAGCGCACCGTGACCAGGTCGCCCTGGCGGCTCGACGTCATGGGCTGCGCCGAGTCGGACGTCACTGGCTGCCCCTTGACGAACAGCACGTTGCGCGCCCGCCCGTTGGCGCCGCGCAGTTCGACCGTGGCGGTGCCGTCGCGGCCGCGCCGGACCACGCCGGCCTTGCAGCTGGCGCCGGCTGCGCTGCCCAGCGTCTGGCACGGTACGTCGGCTGTGGCATGGAAGCGCGTGCCGGGGACCAGCGCATCCTGCGCGCCCGGCAACGGCGGGAGCGGCTGCCCGGTGACGGCCACGTCCAGCGTGTACTTGGCGCTCTCGTTGCGCCGCGCCGCGTTGCGCATCAGATAGACCTGGACCACGTAGGTGCCGTCGGCCGGCAGCATCAGCTTCGCCTCGGCACCGCTGGAGCTGCCTATGAACATCGCCTCTTCCTTGGAGCTGCGCGGTGCGACGTTGAAGTAGCTGGACGTGTTCGACGTCTTCAGGGTCACCGCCAGCGTCTGGCCGGCACGCGCGTTGATGGTGTACTCGGCGTCGCCGCCGCCCTTGATCGAGCCACGCATTTGCGCCGAGCTCTTGCCCTTGGCGAACTGGACCGTGTGGCGCTGGGTCGCGCCCGCTTCGCCGGCTGCCAAGGCCGTCAAGGGGACGGGAGCGGCCATGGCAAACAGTATGGCGATGGTGATGAAGCGGCTCATGTGAAGTCTCCGAAAAAGTGGGTGGTGAAGGGTTCCAGCTCGGTCGTCAAGGTGCATTGGCATGCCATTCAAGATGTCAACGGCGCAGCCGCAGCCCGAGCTCGAAGCTCGCGGCGCGCCCGCTGCGTGCCGCGTCGGCGGACATGAGCACCAGCAGGCGATAGACGGCGGTTTGCGCGAGCCAGAGGTCGATGCCGTCGGGGCCAGGCACTACACCAGAAATCCAGGGCAGGCCTGAAGGCTCGTCGACCTGCAGCACGAGCACGCGCTCGGCGTCCTTCAGGCGCAGCAGCAGCCGGTCGCCGGCCTGCGCGGCAAAGCTCACTGGCACCGGCTGGTAGGCGCGCACGGTGTCGCGCACCACCTGCTCGGGCCCGTTGGGCGTCAACTCGACGGCAACATCGGGGCGAGCCGTGGGCGGCGGCACCGCCCAAGCCGCCGCCATGGCGCCAAGCGCTGCAGCGGCAAGCAGCAGGCGCAGGCCCAACATGGGCCAACTCCGCGCAGGGCATGCCGCGCCAATCGGCATCAAAGTCCTTGGGGGTAGGAGGCTCGACAGCACCTCACCTCAGCCTCTTAGCCTGGGGCCCGAGGCGCCGGCGCCCAGACGAGGATGCCGCCGTCGGCTAACAGTGACAGGTGCAACCGGCCATCCACCAGCAGATAGCTGCGCACGAATGGCAACGCCTTGGCGACCCGTGGCTCCAGCGATGCCGGAGGGCACATCGCACGGGTGGACGCGAGCGAGCCGAATTCCAGGCTGCCCGAGCGGCGGCCGGGTGTGTCGCCAGTCGCCGCGCTCGCCTGCCAGGTGGCGCTGCCCCGGTTGCAGTCCAAGCGCAGGCTGGCGCGGCCGTCGGGGCCGAAAGCCAGGGTGTAGCTCGCGGGGTCGGGCGGCCGAGCGGTGCCTTGCTCGTCAGACATCGACTCAATGGCCACCAGCTGCCATTGCGTTCCCGCCAGGGGTGATGGTGGCGCGGTGGGCGGTGGCATGGCGGTGGTGGCGCAGGCCGTCACCACCGCAGTGGATAACGCAAGCGCCCACCTCAAGCCTCGGCTGAACGATGGGCCGGTCATGGCGGTTAACGTCCGCCTATTTGGCGGCCTTGCCCTTCTTGGCCGCAGCATCCAGCGCGGCCTTGTGATCCGCCTTCAATTTCTTGAGACTCGCGTCGTACTCGGCCTGCGTCGCCTTGGTGGCCTTCGCATCGGCGTCACGCTTGGCCACCAGCGGGTCCTTGCCCTTGGCGTCGGCGTCCTTGACGGCCGCTTCCACTGCGGCAGACACCTTGGCGTCACGCGCCTTGTAGTTTTCGATCAGACCGATGGCGTAGGCCGAGTTGGCGGCGCGCTGGTCGGCACGCAGTTGCACGATGGGGTCGTTCAACGCGGCGGCTGGTGTGGCGGCAGTTTGTGCAAATGCCGGGCCGCCGAGGGCAGCGATCAGGGCGATGGTCGAGAGGGTCGTCTTCTTCATGGGAGTCGACTTTCAGGCTGGTTTTGAGAAGCGGTGGGAACCGGGAGGGCTTTCAGAGCATGGGCGCCAGATCGCAACACGGAATCGAGCGTACGCAAGGGTGCCGAGGCACGTGTTGATCGTGTCGCGCGGCCTCACCTGCCGACGCGTGGAGCCGGCGGACGAGGCCGCGGGCTAGGCGTTGCAGGCGTAGTCGGACGTGTCGGTCACCGAGCGGACCTCGTTGCCGCGGGTTTGGACGTCCACGCACTGGCGGGTGGAGGGATTCCAGTAGAACCACTGGTACTTGTCACCACTGAGCTTGCGTTCGCCCGCCAGGCGGAATCCGCGGCGTTCCAACTCGCCCCAGGCGTACGCGGTGTCGCGGCGAACGATGTCGCTGACGTTGACGTGTGACTGGTACCCGCCGCGGTACTGGTACGCGTTGTCCGAACGGTAGCTCGACTCGTGCCCGCGTTGCTTGACGCCCTTCGAGAAGCCGTCGCTGTACTCGCGCCGGTTGTCGTAGTTGTGGTACGAATTGTTGTAGAGGCCGTCGCGGTACCCGCGCTCGAAATCCGCCGTCTGGCGCTCGTCGTAGCTCTTGTCGTCGCGTTGATGCGACTTGTGCGCGAGCGCGAGGACACCGAGCAGTGCCGCCGCACCGACCGCGACTCCGACGGCTTTGTTGTTGCCCGAACTGCTGTTCGAATCGTTCTGCCCGCAGTCGTCGTTGCCGACGGTCTTGATCTTCTCGTAGCGCCCGTCGCTCGTCAGCACGCGCACGCAACTCTTCCTCGAGGCGTTCCACCAATAGGTGTAGGAGCCCTCGTCGGTCTTCGAGGCGTGGTGGTTGGTGTACCCACGCGACTGAAGCTGCGTTTCGCCGTCGCGCCCCTTGGCGCCAACCAGATCCGACAGGTCGTTCGGAACCTGCGCCAGCGCAGGTGAGCCGTTCACAGCGAGCGAGAGCGCTGCGCAAAGTGCAAGGTGCCGCTTGGATCGGTTGGAGAGCATCGTGGGAGTCCTCATGGTCTGCAAGTGAAGGCTACTGGGGATGGAAAATGAACGGCACAACTCTGTCCAGGACAAAGTCAATTCGGCAGCCGGGGAGTGAACCAGATCGCATGATCGATCGCTATCCGAAAAGCGAATGACAAGATGGAGTCGAGCCCGGCCTCGCAGCGAAACGGTCGATGGACAGGGCGCGCGTGGTTCGCGAAGCGCAGGGCCTTACCGAGTGGGAGTCTGGGGTCTTGTACCCGCCGGCCATCGAGCCGCCAGGGTCTGCGACGGCGACTCACCGATGACCTGTCGGTACATCTGGGCAAAGCGGCCCAGGTGATCGAATCCGAGTTCCAGCGCAATGCCGGTCACGCCGGCGTTCGGCGCAGCGTGGCTCAGCCGGTGATAGGCTGCGCTGAGCCGCCGTTCGGTGACGAACCTCATCGGGGACATGCCGCGCCGGGATTCAAAGGTCTTTTGCAGGCAGCGTGCGCCGACACCTGCGACCTGACAAAGCCGCCCCAGGGTGATCGGCTCGCCGAGGTGCGCCTCGATCCAGCCTTCCAGATCTCGGATTCGATGCCAGCTCAGATCGCCCGGGCGCTCCGGCTCGAATCTGTCCAGTACAAGCCCAGCCAGCAGCGCGACGACTCGGCCTTCGGCCAGGTCGAGTTTCCGTACATCGACGCCGGGTTGCGTGGCGTGCATCAAGTCGAAAACCGCGGACACGAGGCTGGCCTTGTCGCGTACGGCGAGATCGAAAACCGACAGTCCGCCCATCCACCGGGCTCCCCGTGCGGGCTGCAGCGCCTCCACCTCGTCCTGCAGCGTACGCCCGGTCGGCCCGACCAGGAGCAACTTGCCGGGCGGGCTGGCGCGGGTGTACTCCCAGCCCGGTGGCGCGATGACCACAGTCGACGGGCCGGTCGGCGCACCGGCGCGCCGGCCTGTTCGATAAACGCTGCCCACCGGCATCGACAGATGCAAGACAGGGCCGCGAATGAAACCGCACACCGTCTGCTCGACGGCCGATTCAGTGCCAAGGAAGTTCGTGCGCTGGCCCGGCAGCTGGTACATCGAGAAGCCCATCGGCACGCCTCGGGGCGCCGCGCGAGAATTCCGCCCATCGTTGTCGCCAACGAACGCCCGCACCTCGTCGAGGTCGTCTGAACGAAAGCGGGTGGCCCAGGGCAGGGCCGACAAGTGACGGTCAGTGAAAGCAGGCAACATTGAAGAGCGCGGCTGTTGCAGCCTGCAAGCGGCGGCAGAGCCAGTTTATCGATAGTCACAGGCGGGCAAATGCCCCCGCGCGGCCCGGGTGTTGCAAGGCGTGTCGATGGCTGCGCGAATGGCCCATGGCGGAGATCCCGCCCCACCCAGCGCTGAGGACGGCAACATGGCTTGACCCGGGCATTCGCATTTCGGCTAGCGGTCGACCGGTCGGACTGATCCACTGACTGCCCCGTTGCAACGCAAGCCGTGGACGGCGAGGTCGGCCAGGGTCTTTAAACTCGACCCGATGTCCGTTTGTCGATCGCTGATCCCCCGTTTGACCCACCCGAACCTGAGCCGTTGGCTCCGCGGCGGCACGCCGGTGCGCAGACTCAGCCGCAACCTGGTGTCACTGTGGGTCGGCGCAGGCATGCTCGTGGGGTGCGCATGCACCCACGCCCAGGTGCTGCCATCGCTGCTGCCCGGCGCCGCGGCGCCTGCGTCAGCGGCGGCCAGCGCTGCGCCGCTCACTGCTGAGGAGCTTGCCGACCTGGTGGCCGGTGCACAAGAGCAAGTGCGGCGCCTGGATGCCACGGCCGCCAGCCAACCCGATGCCCCCTTGCTGGCGGGCCGCCGCCAGGCCGCCGAGCGACTGTTGGCGCTGTTGCAGATGCGCCAGCAGCGCGCCAGCGCGCAGACCGCACAGCAACCCGCTGGCGAAAGCCCGCCGGCCGACCAGACGGCCTTGCCGCCAGGGTTGACTGGTGCACCGCCCTATTCGGCGCTGGCGGTGGACGCGTTGCGCGACCAGCGAGACGGCCTGCTGATCCAGAAGAAAGCGCTGCAGGTATCGCTGGAGAGCCTCGGCGAGCAAGGTGACGTGCTGTTGCAGGCCCAACGCAAGGCCGGCGAAGGCACGCGCCGCAATCAGGAACGCATCGACACCGCAGCGCCCACGGTCGACAGCGGCGAAGCGCGGGCCGCGCTCGAACTGGCCCAGCTGGAGGAACGCGGGGCCGCGGAAGAGCTCGCGTTGCTGGATGTCGAGCGCGCCAACCAGCGCGCACGTCTGGCTCGGCTGGAGGCCCCGCTCGAACGCCTGACCGCGCAACTCGCGCGTGTGAAGCCGACGCAGAAGCTCGACGATGCCGACCTGGCCGAGATTCAGCGCCGCAGCGAACCGCTGCAGCAGTGGGTGAGCCAGGAACGACGGCGTCTCGTGAGTCGCTTGGCCAGTCGCACCGGCGCGGCTGCGGCCGACAGCGCGGGGGCGGCAGCGCGCGAGACCGATGCATTGCAACTGACACTGCGCTTTCTGTCGGACCTGGAGTCCGTCGGACGCGATCAGCTCGCGTACTGGCAGTTGCGACAGGCGGCCTACACCGCATCGGCTGCCGGCTCGCCGCGCGCGCCCGTGTTGACACCGCTGGCGCAGGCCGGCGAGCGGACCGCAGCCCGCCTGCGCGTCGTCAACGACCGGCTCGGCCTGCTGCTCAGCACGCAGCAACTGCAACGCACACGCCTGGCGGCGCTGGCTGAAGGCGATGCCGCGCGCACCGACGAACAGGCCGTGCTGGCGGCGCAGGAGGCGGCGGCCGAAACGCTGCGCCGTGTGCGCGACGGCCTGACCCGATCGGCGACCGTGATCGCGCGAACGCAGGAAGACCTGGGCGACGCGGGGCGACCGGCCGACGCCAAGGGCTGGCTGCGATGGACGACCCAGGAGGCGCAGGACGTCTTCGATCGCGTGTGGCAGTTCGAGCTCTTCAGCGCATCCGAGACGACCCAGGTCGACGGCAGGGTTGTCACCGTGGACCACGGCGTCACGGTGGGCAAGAGCCTGGGCGCGCTGGTGATGCTCGCCGTCGGGTACTGGGCCGCGGGCGGCCTGTCGCGCGTCCTGGTTGGGCTGATGTCGCGGCGCCTTCAGCTCTCGGTGCACATGGCGCGAGTCATGCGCCGCTGGTTCAACTCGATCCTTCTGCTGGTCGTGCTGCTGCTCGTTCTGAAGATGGCGCGCATCCCGCTCACGGCCTTTGCCTTCCTGGGTGGGGCGCTCGCCATCGGCATCGGCTTCGGGGCGCAGAACGTCATCAAGAACCTGATCAGCGGCGTGATCATCCTCTTTGAACGCAAGATCCACGTCGGCGACATCGTCACGGTCGGCGGCATGACCGGCACCGTCCTCGCCGTGGACTTCCGTGCAACGACGGTGCGGGGCTTCGACGGCATCGATGCGATCGTGCCCAACTCGACCCTGCTGGAAACCCAGATCAGCAACTGGAGCGGCGGCAACCCGAACGTGCGGCGCGTGATCGGCGTCAACGTGGCCCGCGGCTGCGACGTACGCAAGGCGTCCGAGCTCCTGGCCGGCTGCGCGCTGGCGCACGGATCGGTGCTGCCCGATCCACCGCCCGCGGTGTTGTTCGATGATTTCAGCAAGGACTCGCTGGTGCTTCGTCTGCAGTACTGGGTCCGCCTCGATGGGCCGCGCAGCGGCCCGGCCGTGGACAGCGACTTGCGCTACGCCATCAACGACGCGCTTCATGCAGCCGGCATCGGCATCGTGCTGGCGTAGCGCGACGCGAGCGCCCCGCCGCGTGCCGAGCTCGTGCGGGAAACGACGGACGGCGCGCCGTTCCCGCGACAGTGACAATCCGGTCTCCGCAAGAGACGCATTGAGATGAATCCGCATTCCCTTCGCTGGTGCCGGGCCGGCTGGATGGCGCTGGCCTTGATCCTCGCCGGTTGCGCCACCTCGTTGCCGACGGCAAAGCCACCGCCGGGCTTCGCCCAGGCGCCGCGCGAGGACGGCCGCCTCGCCGCCGTCGAGCGGCGAGTCGCCGCCGCGCACGGAGCAAACGCATCGGGGTTCCGGCTGCTCGAGCGCAACGCCGACGGCCTGACGTGGCGCGTGGCCCTCATCGAGAATGCAGCACACTCGATCGACCTGCAGTACTACGTCTGGTTCGGCGACGTTTCGGGTCAGTTGCTGTTGGCGAAGTCCATCGCCGCGGCCGACCGCGGTGTGAAGGTGCGCATCCTGTTCGACGACCTGAGCACGATGCTGCGCCGCATGACCAGCCCGGAGTTGCGCGACGCGATGCTCGCGCGCGTAGACCGCCACCCCCACATCGAAATCCGCGTCTTCAACGGTTGGCACGCGCGCGACTGGGCCGGGCGGGTCGTCGAAGGCGCAACGGAGTTCGAGCGCCTGAACCGGCGCATGCACAACAAGCAGATGATCGTCGATAACCGCGTGGCGATCATCGGCGGGCGCAACGTCGGCGACGAGTACATGGGCCTCGACCCCGAGTTCAACTTCCACGACCTCGACGTGATGGGCGTCGGCCCGGTGGCGCGGCAGGCCAGCAGCGTCTTCGACCGCTACTGGAACAGCGACTGGGTACGCCGCATCCCACCCTACAGCGGGCCGGAGAGCGGCACCTTGACGCCCGAGATGATCGAGCTGCCGCCCGAGGCAGCGACACACCCCGCGATGAAGGCGTTCCTGGCCGATGCCGGTGGCCGGGCGCGCGACATCGAGCGCCTGCCGGATTCGCTGTCGATCGGCACGAGTGCCGTGCACACCGACTCGCCGTCGCGCGCGGCCACTTCGCGCAACCACATGCCCGAGGCCTTTCGCGCGCTGATGCGCTCGGCCAGGCGCGAGGTGCTGATCACCAACGCCTACATCATCCCGGACGAGATCTTCATCGCCGACTTGCGCGAGCTGGCCGATCGCGGCGTGAAGGTGCGCATCCTGACCAACTCGCTCTCGTCGCACGACGTGCCCGCAGTCAACTCGCACTACGAGCGCTGGCGCAAGCCCATCCTCGAGACCGGTGCCAGCCTGCACGAGCTGCGGTCCGATGCCGCGATCCAGGCCGAGCTGGTGGACACGCCACCGGTCCGTTCCGGCTTCGTCGGGCTGCATACCAAGGCGATGGTCATCGATCGGGAGCGTTCCTTCATCGGTTCGATGAACCTCGACCCGCGGTCCGAGGTCTTCAATTCCGAGATGGGCGTCATCATCGACAGCACAGCGCTTTCCCATGCCTTGGCCACGCGCATGGAGCGCGACATGGGCGGCGCGAACAGCTGGCAGGTCACGCGCGACGCGGCCGGCAGCTTGCGCTGGACCAGCAGCGCCGGCGAGCTCACGAGCCAACCCGCGCGCAGCCTGTGGCAGCGGGTGCAGAACCTGGTCTTCAAGTTGGCCCCGGCTAGCTACTACTGAACCCGTGAGGTGATCCCGATGCCCGCTTCGCGCTGCTGCCCTCAGAGCCTGCGGTCACGCGCCTGCGGCGCCCTCGCCGCACTGGCACTGGCCGGCTGCGCGAGCTTCACTCCGCAGGTCGGCCCCGGGCCGGAGCCCAACGCGGCGTACGTCGACCTGACGACGCCCTTCGTGGCCATCGGCGACACGCAGGAGCACCTGTCCACGGGCTACCCGCTGCACGACAACGACAGCGCAGTAGACGCCTATGTCGAGGTGACCCAGCGGCCGCCGGAGCTGCCGCTGTTCGGCCGCCGCACGATGGAGTGGGCCCTGCAGCGCTTTCCGAACGAGCCTTACGTCCATCTCGGCGACGTGATGGATCTGTCGTGCCGCACCGAGGCCGAGCGCATGACGAAGATCTTTCGGGCCAGCGGGCGCAGCGGCGCGATCCTGCCGGGCAACCATGACGGGTTGATGTTCGGCATCTACGGCTACAACGTGCTCGGCGCCGTGGCCGACACCGAAGCCATCAAGTGGAACCAGGCCTGCCGGCGCGGTGCCGGCCTGGACGATGGCAAGCACAAGACCGCACGCGAAGCCTTCAGCAAGCGCGACTTCATCAACCTGTACCTGAGCGAACACGCCAAGATGCAGGCCGGGACCCCCGGGCTGCAGGCGGCGCCCGCCACGGGCCGGCATCGGGTGAGCTGGCGCAACAGCAACCCCGACGCGTTCCTGACGGCCATCGAAGCGAACCTGCTCGACGGCTACCAGTACGCCGACTCCTTCCTGGCCCAGCGCCTGAAGCTGCCGCGTGCGCCGGGCGCAGACCGCAGCGTCATCGTCATCGCGCTCGACACCAACCAGGCCGGGGCGCTGGTTGGCACCTGGGACGTCCTCATGGGGCGCAGCCCCGGCAGCCAGGGGCACATCCGCCCGGACCAGCTCGAGGCGATCGACCGCTGGGTGAGCGAGGCCGTCGACCAGGGCGACATCGTCGTCTTTGCCGGGCATCACAACTGGAAGTCGCTCGGCCTGAATACGCGCACCCTGCTGCGCAGCACGATGGCGCGGCTCAAGCACCCGCTGGTCTACCTGTCGGCGCACACGCACAGCGGCTTCTGGGCCGTGCACCGCGAGCTGTCGCGCCGGCCGCTGCTCGAGTTGAACGTCAGCTCTCTGTCGGACTGGCCGATCGCCTACCGCCGCATCAGCTTCGCCTACGACGCGAAGGCGCAGCGCCTGCTCGTGCGCGGCGATCTCCTCCCGCGTGGCGACAAGCCCAACGCAAGCTTCGACGACCTGCTGGCCGCCTGGGAGGCCGAGACCTGTGCGAGCACCGCCTGGCCGCTCGAGTGGATCAATGAGAACGACGCCGAAGTCGTGCGCAAGCAGCGCGAATCGCGCGGGACCCTGATGGAGTGGCTGATATCGGCCGCGGCGCCGGTCTGTGAAAGCTGCGAGCAGCCGCTGTACGTGCACGCCAACAGCTACCAGGACGGGATGCTGCAGGCCTTGCTGCAAGCCGACGCGGCCGTCAAGGCCAGCGGCATGCAACTGCCCGCCCCCAAGCTGCCGGCGTGGTGCGGCGCTCTGGCATTCGCAGGCTGTGCCCGATCGCTCCTGGACGAGAAGCCGCAGGACCGTCCCGGATACGTCGACCTGTTCCGCCGCAAGGCCGGGCTGGTGGCGACCGTCAATGACTTTCTCGACGACATCACCGAGCCCAGGGCCAAGGCCTACATGACCTGCCGCGCCGTGCAGGCGGCGAAGATCGATTTCGATGCCACGGACGACGCGCGCAAGGAGCACCGCCTCGAGACCCATCGTCGCGCCGAGCAGTTCTTTCGGATCGAGGCGAGTGTCGGCATGGAGTGAGCAGCGTGGCCCGCGTCACCG
>Ga0209254_10004838_pt1 | contig 12359 bp, 9 predicted proteins | sample FrelakmetDIP11DI_FD_187148 | JGI IMG/M metagenome (GOLD analysis project Ga0209254, IMG submission 187148) | Freshwater lake sediment microbial communities from the University of Notre Dame, USA, for methane emissions studies - DIP11 DI (SPAdes)... | ecosystem: Environmental > Aquatic >...
CTTCGGCCTCCGAATGGAAAACCCGTCGGGACCTGATCGTCCTCAGCACAGCTCCACAGAATAATAGAAAGAAAAGTATTCCTCTTCGTGAACTTCGTGTTCTTCGTGGTTCAATTAGAATCAATCGGGTCCAGGAAACTGCAAAACGACTGTCATCGGATATCTGCGTGGTACTCCTGCAGGGAACGTACGGCGCCATGTCCTTTTTGAAAAGCTTCAATGCCGCGGGCCGCTGCAACAGATGCGGCCACCGTGGTGATGTAAGGCACCTTATATTTTATCGCCGCCTTACGGATATAGGAATCATCATATTTGCTCAATCTCCCGCTGGGTGAATTGAGCACCAACTGAATTTCCCCATTCTTGATGGCGTCTACGATGTTGGGACGGCCTTCATGCATCTTATCGATCAGCTCGGCCTGAACCCCGTTTTCGGCAAGAAATTGATGGGTACCGCGGGTGGCCTTGATGGCAAATCCAAGTCTGCGGAATTCCCTCGCAACCTGCAGCGCCGCCGGTTTGTCCCGGTCGGTCACGGTCAGGAGCACGGTGCCGGCGGTGGGGAGACGCTGGAGGGCGGCCTCCTGGGCTTTGAAGAAGGCCAGCCCGAAGGAATCCGCCATGCCCAGCACTTCCCCGGTGGAACGCATTTCCGGGCCCAGCAGCGGGTCCACTTCGGGAAACATGTTGAAGGGGAATACCGCTTCCTTCACCCCAAAATGCGGAATATGCCGAGCGCCGAGACTCACATCCGATAGCTTCTTGCCCAGCATGATCTGGGTCGCGAGCCGGGCCATGGGGATATTGCACACCTTGGAAACCAGCGGCACGGTGCGCGAGGCCCTGGGATTGGCCTCCAGCACGTAGACGGTGTCGTTGGCGATGGCGTACTGGATATTCATCAACCCGACCACATCCAATTCCACTGCAATCCTGCGCGTATAGTCCTTGATGGTTTCAAGGTGCCGGGTGGGAATGCTGATGGGCGGGATGACACAGGCCGAATCCCCGGAGTGAATGCCGGCCAGTTCGATATGCTCCATCACCGCCGGCACAAACGCGTCGGTCCCGTCGGCAATGGCGTCGGCTTCGGCCTCGATGGCATCTTCCAGGAATTTGTCAATCAGGATCGGCCGATCCGGTGTCACCCCCACGGCCGCCGTGACATAGCGCTGCAACATCTCCCGGTCATGCACGACTTCCATTCCGCGCCCACCCAAAACATAGGAGGGCCGCACCATCAGCGGGTAACCGATGCGTGCGGCGACCAGCAGGGCTTCTTCGAGGGTGCTGGCCATGCCGGATTCGGGCATGGGAATTCCAAGGTTTTTCATCTTCTGCCGAAATCGATCGCGGTCTTCCGCAAGATCAATGGTTTCGGGAGAGGTGCCGATGATTTTCACACCGGCTTCGGCCAGTTCCCGGGCGATATTGAGCGGCGTCTGTCCGCCGAATTGAACGATCACGCCCTGCGGCTGCTCTTTTTCGTAGATCGCGAGCACATCTTCCACGGTAACCGGTTCAAAGTACAGTTTATCGGAAGTATCGTAGTCGGTGGAAACCGTCTCCGGGTTGCAGTTGACCATGATCGACTCATAGTCTTCATCGCGCAGGGCAAAGGCGGCATGCACGCAGCAGTAGTCGAACTCAATACCCTGACCGATGCGGTTGGGACCGCCGCCGAGCACCATGATTTTTCGCCGCTCACTGCGCTCTACCTGGTCCGAGGCATTATAGGTGGAAAAGTAGTAAGCCGCGTTTTCCACGCCGCTCACCGGCACCGGTTCCCAGCCCTGACTCACCCCCAACGCTTTGCGCCGCTCGCGCACTTCTTTTTCATGGATACCGAGAAGCTGCGCCAGGTAGCGGTCGGCGAACCCATCCCGCTTGGCGCGGATCAGCAATGCATCGGGCAAATTTCCTCGCCGATAGCGCAGGATTTCCTCTTCCAGCGTGACGAGTTCCTGCATCTGCTCGATAAACCAGGGTTTGATGTGGGTTTTCTCATAAAGGGCCTCCACCGTGGCGCCTTTGCGCAGCGCTTCGTACATAATGAACTGGCGTTCGCTGGACGGGGTGATCAGGAGATCCAGCAGCTCTTCAAGGGTCCGCTCGTGGAAGTCCTTGGCGAAACCCAGGCCGTGACGACCGATTTCCAAGGAACGGATGGACTTCTGGAAGGCCTCCTTGTAATTTTTGCCGATACTCATCACTTCGCCCACGGCGCGCATCTGCGTCCCCAGTTTGTCCTCGACCCCTTCGAACTTCTCAAAGGCCCAGCGGGAAAACTTCACCACCACGTAGTCTCCCCAGGGGATATATTTTTCCAGGGTCCCGGCTCGCCAGTAGGGGATTTCATCCAGCGTCAGACCTCCCGCCAGCCTGGCCGAAATGAGCGCAATGGGAAACCCGGTGGCCTTGGAGGCGAGAGCGGAAGAGCGCGAGGTCCGGGGATTGATCTCGATCACCACCACCCGACCGGTGCGGGGATCGTGGGCAAACTGGATATTGGTCCCCCCGATCACTTCGATGGCTTCCACGATGTCATAGGAATATTTTTGCAGACGTTCCTGCAACTTGGGGTCAATGGTCAGCATCGGGGCGGTGCAGAAGGAATCTCCCGTGTGAACGCCCATCGCATCCACGTTTTCAATGAAACACACGGTGATGCGCTGATTCTTTGCATCGCGCACCACTTCCAGTTCCAGTTCTTCCCAACCCAGAACCGACTCCTCGACCAGGATCTGGCCCACCAGGCTCGCCGCAATTCCCCGGCTGGCAACGGTGCGCAGTTCCTCCACATTGTACACCAGGCCGCCGCCCGTTCCGCCCATCGTGTAGGCCGGGCGGATGACCACCGGATAGCCCAGGGCGGCTGCAACCAGCTCGGCTTCCTCGACACTGAAAGCCGGTTCGCTCCTGGGCATTTCAATCCCCAGTTGGTTCATGGTCGCTTTGAAGGCAATGCGATCTTCACCCCGTTCAATGGCGTCGACCTGCACGCCGATGACCTTCACGCCGTAAGTGTCCAGAATGCCCTTGCGGGCCAGTTCCGCGGTGAGATTCAACCCGGTCTGCCCCCCCAGGTTGGGCAAAATGGCGTCGGGTCGTTCCTTTTCGATGATGCTGGTCATGGATTCGACGGTCAGCGGTTCGATGTAGGTCACATCCGCCATGCCCGGATCGGTCATGATGGTCGCCGGGTTGGAGTTGGCCAGGACAATCTGGTATCCCAGACTCCTCAGGGCCTTGCACGCCTGCGTCCCGGAGTAATCGAATTCACAGGCCTGACCGATGACGATGGGTCCCGAACCGATAATCATGACCTTTTTGATATCCTCTCGCCTTGGCATAGGGCAACCCTTTCTCAGCTAAGATTATAAGTGTGGCTGAAAGCAGTCCTCAAACCAAACAGTTTGGTTGCCGACCAGAGCCACCAAATAACGCGATTTTTCATCGATTTTTATAGGCGCGGAAGGACTTGCGGTCAAGCAAATAGGAGTGGTCAGCTAAGTATCACTAAATAGTTCCCACATGGCAGTCACGCATTTTTGCTTGGATCGCCAAGCACCCTACTCAGGCCATACCAGGTGGAGCAGGGAAAAGGCGCAGGGCAATCGTGCGCTGGCGCTCTCGGTTTCGAACAACAGCCTCATGCGGAAAACGGATCTGGCACTATGCGCGGATGGTGGCTATAATGGGTGGTGGAGGCTGAGTACATGAAAACCTACGCAATCGGCGATCTCCATGGCGAGCTGAAAATGTTGGAGGCGATGCTCGACAAGTTGCCTTTGACGGAGGACGACATGGTCGTTTTTCTCGGAGATTACATTGATCGGGGCACTGACGCCAGGGGTGTGATTGACCGGATTCTGCAGCTCAGGGAGAAAGGCCTCAAGCTCATTGCCTTGAAGGGAAATCATGAAGCGATGTACCTAAATTACCTTCGGGGTGAGGACGCTGACGGCCTTTTTTTGAATAACGGCGGCCGGTCGACCATCAGGAGCTATCGAACGCTTTGGAATAGAAATGGTTATCCGCCGGCAGTTCATCTGGAGTTCCTTGAAAGTCTCGCGCTCTTCCATGAGGCGGAAAATGATTTCTTTGTCCACGCCGGCGCACGCCCTTGCGTGGCGCTCGATGACCAGGCCGAAGAGGATCTGCTGTGGATCAGGAGCGATTTCCTTGGTTGCTCTTTTGACTTCGGCAAACGAATCATATTCGGCCACACTCCCTACAGGGAACCGCTCATTCAACTTGATAAGATAGGAATCGATACGGGAGCAACCTACGGTGGGAAGCTCACCTGTTTGTGCCTCCCGGACGAAATCTTCTATACTGTCTGAAATCCCGTCCCCAGAGGGACGCGAAGACACGGAGACATGGGGAGCGGGAGATGCGGAGATACGGAAACTGAGGTGAAAGGACGGAAAAAGGCTGAGGACTGCCTCGACTGCAACGGATCTATGGCATTGGCCACCAGATTCGATTCGATTACCGTGAAAATCCCCCCCGCCCCCATTTTCAAAGGGGGGCGGGGGGATTTGAATCGCTGCGAGTGAACGATTAACGCATTCATGACTGTTTGATCGGGTTGTTATGGGTTCGTTGCCTGTTTCAGAAATAATTCACATTGTCGGCGCCCAAAACGTGCTCACCGAACTGGAAGACCGCTATTGCTACGGCTATGATGCCAGCCGCCTGCAGGCCTTACCGGAATGTGTGGCGCTTCCCGGCAGCGTGGAGGAAGTGGCGGAGTTGCTCAAACTCGCCAATCGTGACCGGTTTCCGGTGTTCCCGCGCGGTGCGGGAAGCGGTATGGTCGGGGCTTGCATCCCATGGCGCGGCGGACTGGTTATGGGGTTCAATCGGTTGAACCGGATACTGGAAATCGATGCCGACAATCGGGTGGCCATCGTGGAACCGGCCGTGGTCAACGGAGTTTTGCAGAAGGCGGTGGCCCGCCACGGTTTGTTTTATCCGCCGGACCCTGCCAGCCTTGATTTTTGCACCATCGGCGGGAATGTGGCGATGTGCGCCGGGGGCCCGCGGGCGGTGAAATACGGTGTCACCCGTGATTATGTGCTGGGACTGGAAGTCGTCCTGCCTACCGGCTCCATTGTCCACACCGGCAGCCGAACTCTCAAGAGCGTGGTGGGTTACGATCTCACACGCCTGATGGTGGGCTCCGAAGGAACCCTCGGCCTATTCACCAAGATCATCCTGCGGCTCATTCCCGCACCCGAAGGAGTCCGCACCCTGCTGGCCATTTTTCCTTGCCTGGAAGACGCCGCTCATGCCGTATCCGCCATCATCAAGAACCGGGTGCTCCCCGCCACGCTCGAGTTGATGGACCAGGCCACTCTGCAGGTGGTCGAGAACCATCTGCAGATGGGACTGCCCGTTGCAGCGGAAGCCGTCCTGCTCATTGAACTGGACGGTTATGAGCGGACCCTCGATGAAGACGCGGACAAAGTGCAAAGGATTTGCCGGCAGGAGGGAGCCAACGCAGTTGAGATGGCCCGTTCAGAGGCCGAGCGGGAGCAGTTCTGGCGGGCGCGCCGCTCGATTTCACCGGCGCTTCGCCAGCTCAAATCGGGGAAAATCAACGAAGACGTGGTGGTCCCGCCCACCCAGATTCCCGCCCTCATTCGCACCGTTCGCGCCCTGGCGGAAAAATATGCTTTGCCCGTGGTCTGCTTTGGCCATGCCGGCGACGGTAACATTCATGTCAACGTCATGCTGGATCGAAACGATGCGAGTGAACTGATGCGAGCAGAAGCCGTGGTGGAACAAATTTTCCGCCGGGTTTTGGAACTGGGTGGAACGCTTTCCGGGGAGCACGGGATTGGGATCGCTAAGTCCCCATTTTTTCAATGGGAAGTGGGGCGTGAGGGATGGCAGGCCATGCGCAGCATCAAACAGGCCCTGGATCCCCTCGATATCCTGAATCCTGGGAAGATGTTTGAAGTCAATCGCGCTTTCTTCCGTGGCAACCAGTCCATACCGACACGGCTCTGACCGCGTCGCCTATTGCTTTGCCAGCCGGTCCAAAATGTCCAGGTTCTCTCGCATCCTTTTCTGCTCGGCCTTCTGGTTGACCTTATTGGGACGGTCCTTCCTCTTGCGTATCCGATGGGTGCTCTGTGAATTTGATGCCATGGTTTCACTCCCTGGTTCAGCTCAGCTATTACTCGATATGTTCACAATCGAACCAGGCGACTGTGTACTGCACCAGCCACCCGCGCTCGCACGGCGCTCCCCGTGGACTGCGCAAGCCATGCTTGCGCCTTGCATCATGCCACCCACTCGCGCGTGGGTGACCGGATTATCCCCTCTTGCAGCAACCTCACTATTCAAGCTATTTTGTCTAGCAGATTAACCGCCCCTTGTCACCAAAAAACTTTTCGAGTGTTTCCTACCAAAACGCCACGAACATCGCTGAGGCCTTCATTGAGCGACCCTTCCGGAATCCTGGATGAAATTGACCCATCTTTCCAGGCGAGGATATTGTCCCCGGCATGGGCCGTTAAGCAGTCGCCACAACCGCATCCAGGCCCCGGGAATGTAACGCAGAAAGCTTGTTTTCCCTTTCACCAACCCGAGATGTCCATAGGCGCCCAGAACCTGGAGATTCCTGGCCAGAAGCACGGCGCGGAACTGGGCACGAAACTGACGGCGGGTACAGTTCAGTATTCTAGCGGCACCCGACCAGTAGAGGTTCAGCAGTCTTTCCTGGAACTCGGCGGGAAGCATCACATAAGGATCGAGCAGAAGGGAGGCCAGATCATAGGCCGGCGGCCCGTAGCGCATGCCCTGAAAATCGATGAGCCAGGGGCTTCCTCGGTGCACCATGATGTTGCGGCTCTGGAAATCGCGATGCATCACGAAATCCCTGGCATGAGTTCCGGCGGACTCGGCGAGTCTTTCGAAATCCGGGCGGAGATCGTCCCCCACCTGCAGACCGAGGGTAGTGGAGAGAAAGGCCTTGCGAAAATACTCCAGCTCCCTTTCGAAGACAAATCCCGGATCGTAAATGGGATGATCGAAACAAAAACCGGCATCGAACCCCTCGGGGCTGCGCGCGTGCAAACCAATCAGGAGTTGCAATACTCCGTGATAGACGCGTTCCAGTTGTCTTGGCGAGCGCGCCCTTGCGACGAGGGTTTGCAGATGAACATCCCCCAGGTCGCTCAACAGGAAATGGCCCCGCTCCAGATCCGCCCAATGGATGTTCGGCACCGGCACACGATGCCGCGCTAGGTGTGTGCCGATGTGAAAGTAGGAGTCATTTTCGTCCACCTCAGCGTCTGGCTTGCGGGGTGAGATGAGGGCCACGAAACGAAGCTCCCCCTGCCGAATCCGGTGGAACTGGCGGTCCGACCCGTCCCCTGTCAAGCGCTGACTCTCCCAGTTTTCACGGGGAAGACCGAGCTCAGAGGCGGCCCGTTCCCACAGCCAAGCGAGTTCCGTTTCAGGGGGAGCAACCTGCGTCATTTTTCCCTCATCGCCGCAAAATGGCATTTTCGTGGCAGCCGCTCACAACGGCATCATCGGTCACAATGCAGTGACGAAGCGCGCTCCCCTCCCGCACGGTTGCCCGGTCCCAGATGATGGTATCTTCCAATTGCGCACCGGCCAAAACCCGTGAGCCGGCGCCCAAAACCAGGCAGCCGCTCACCTTCACATCGGGTGCAAGAGAGGCTTCCGGATGGACGTAGACACTTCTCCCAGTGACCAGAGGGGGAAGGAAGCCCACGGGTAAAGTAGTGAGCTCCCTGTTGAGTGCCCAATAAGAATCGATTTCGCCCATTTCTCGCCAGAACAGGTCCCCGGAAACCAGTGCGCGGGGCGGTGAGCCGTCCGAGATGAGCTGGCGGTATACGGCAAGAACATCCATCGGCTGGCACACAGGGAAAGCCTGCAAGATCTCGGGGTTCAGAAAATGGATGCCGGTAAAGGCCAGAAGCCGTATTCCCGAAACGTTTGGGTGCCAGGCGTTGGCCTCCGCACCAAATCCACGAATGGCGCTCTGTTCGTCCACGGCGACATGGTTAAAGGGCGTCCAGTCGTGCATGAGGAGACTGGCCGGAGCACCGCTCCGGAGATGCTGCGCATAGAGTTCGGGCAGGGGCGAATCGCATATGATGTCAGCGTTCACCACCACGAAAGGCTGGCCTTGAAAGAAATCCAGAACATTTCTTATGCCCCCGCCGGTGCCCAACAGTTCGGATTCCACCTCGAGATGCACGGGAATCGGCCAGTTCCGTTTATGAATTGCTTCCACCAGTCGTTCCGGCATTCGAAAAGCGTTCACGACGACCGCCTCGAACCCCAGAGTGTGCAGGCGGGAAATCCAGAATTCCAGAGGGGTGCTGCCCATGACCGGCACCAGGGCTTTCGGCCGCACATAGGTGAGCGGCCGCAATCGGGTGCCGAGCCCGGCAGCGAGGATCATGGCGCGCATGCTGATCTCCTCGACTTCCGGGTTCGGTACTGGGTCACGTCACAAATTCGAGTCACTGCACAAAGTCTCCTTCCCTCATCGGAGTCCGCACCTCAAATGGGTCAATACTTTACCTTTTAACTCTCGATCCTCTCCATACAAAGTTCTATTTGTCAAGCACTCCGATCACTGCAGCATAAAGGCTCGTAATGAAACAACCTTTACAGGAGAGATCAGACCGAGGCGGTTTTAAAAACCGCGTCGGTCTCGGTGAATGCTTCTTGAGCGCTTGGATCAACAAGAAAAACGAAAGATATATAGGTTATTTTGTTCCATACCCTAAATTCAAACAACATAGTTCAAGGTGGCGGCAGATGACGACGGAACGCCGTCCTGAAGCAGAACTCATCCTTCACTGAGTGCGAGCTCTCCTGACCAAGGAGGGAACCGGCCAAATCGTGTCACTCATCGAACAGGGTGCGTTTGCAGGCACCTTGCTTGTAACAAAATCTCCAACATGCCGTCATTTGCCTGTCACACTTCCGAGTTAGCCTTATGCAACTTCAGTCTCTGGTAGGAGCCAGCGAGGTGAAGCTATCTGAGGATGTGGCTGTGGGAAAGAGGAGGTGGTGCGTGAACTTCACAGCCCGGTGTTGGTTTTCCATTGTCAACTGTTTATAAATTGCGTAAGGAGGTCTTATGAAAATGCGGTTCAGAAGTGCTACCCTGTTGATTGTGCTGGCTGCCTTTGCAGCGGTCATCTGCCAACCCTCTTTTGGTCATGCCAAACTTCCGGTGAAGCATGTCATCCTGTTTATCGGCGATGGGATGCAACTGGAACACGAAGTCGCGGCCAGTCGTTACCTTTACGGCATGAACAATGCGTTGTCTTTCCACAAACTGCCCTACGAGGCCAATGTCAGTACCTGGGATGTGACCACCTATAACAGCTTTGCGGCAATTCTCGGTGTCCCCGCATATGACCCGCAAAGCATCACGCCTTCCGTGGGATATGATGCGTGGAGAGGAGGCGCATATCCCTATCCCCTGCAGAAACTGGGAATCGATGACGACTATTTCCTGAATCCGCGCTTTGCAACCGATTCGGCCTCGGCTGCCACGGCCTGGGCTACCGGCTACAAGACCGATGAAGGCAACCTCGCCTGGCTCCCTGGAGATCCTGCAAACGGCAGCCTGAAAACCATTGCGGAGATCCTGCGGGAGAAAAAGGGCTTTGCGATCGGCATCGTGAGTACGGTTCCCTTCACCCATGCCACCCCGGCCGCACATGTGAGCCACAACGTGAGTCGGAACAATTACCTGCAGATCGCTGACGAAATTATCAAGGAGATCCAGCCCGAGGTGGTAATCGGCGGGGGCCACCCGGACTGGGCCGGCGCCAGTTACATGTCTGCGGAGCTGTATGCTTCGGTCAAGAATGGTGGCATTTCCGAATATATCTTTGCAGAGCGCAAGACAGATGAAGACGGTGCGGCCAATCTGCTCGCGGCAGCGCAAACCGCCGCTCAGCAGGGCAAGAAGCTGTTCGGTCTGTTCGGCGGCACGGGCGGCAACTTCGAGTCGCCGGTTCCCTACGATCTTCCCGGGACACCGCTGGTGCTCAGGGCGACGAAAGAAAACCCGCTGCTCAGCGACGCAACACTTGCTGCTTTGAAAGTCTTGAGCCAGGACCAGGATGGCTTTTTCGTCATGGTGGAGCAGGGGGACATCGACTGGGCCAATCACGCCAATGACTATGCCCGGATGATCGGAACCACGTGGGACCTGCATCAGGCGGTCCAGGCCGCCATCGACTTTGTCAACCAGCCCGGGGATGGCGTCGATTGGCAAAACACCCTGCTGATTGTGACTTCAGACCACTCCAACAGCTACATGCGTTTGAACGACAAGAAAAAGCTGGATGCCGGCGACCTGCCGCAGCAGGTTCCTGGTGGCGCGTGCCCGCCCGGCTATGGCGGCGCCTGTCCCAACTATCCTGACGAGGAAGTCACCTATGGCAGCACCAGCCATACCAATGAATTGGTTCGACTTTACGCCACCGGTGCCGGCGTGAATCTGTTCAACAAATATGAGCATGCGTGGTATGGTCCTACCAAGATCATTGACAATACGCATATTTTTCACGTGATGGCGACGGCCGCCGGTGCACCTCAAAAACCGGCCGTCCGTTTGGCCAAGTAGGCGATTTTGCCGAACGCAAGGCTAGAGCGCCGCTGGATAGCGCTATAACGTGCTAATGCCTTAAAATCTCAGAGCCTTACGCACTCCACAGTGCGTGAGGCTTTGCTTTTTCCAAGTCCTGGATCCCCCACTCTGCCCCCTTCGCTGGCCTTGCTCAGCCGCCTTGCTCATACACCTGTTGACATTTACTTTTTCTTATTCTAAGATGCGCTGTCCTTGAGTTCGGTTGATTACGTTTCCAGGTGTGGTCGGCATTGGCCTTCTACATCTGGCGTGCGGGATTTAGAGGTGCAGTGTGCGTTTTCGAGGTTGGTTTCCACATCGGACTTTTGCCTCTGGATGTCTAAGGAACCAGAGAACACAGGAAATCGGTAACTGAGGCAGCAAGACTTGGAGCCTATGCCCCCGTTTGCCAAGCGCCGGGAGAACTAGGCTTTTTTCATTTTGAGAAAAGGAGAACGTCAGATTCAGCAGCCTAAATGATTTTATCCGCTGATCAACATGGCCCCAGCAGCCAGTGCGACCTTTGAAAAAGAGAAGGTATCACCGTTGATCGATTTTTAACAGAGTGACACTCCGAGAGTGAGAGCTTGTCAATTCTCTCGTTCATTTTCACAATGAGCGAAAAACCACAGCAGGAGAAACAGAGATGTTAAAAATAGTCAAGATGATGAGCCTGTATTTCTTGGCCGCCACGATCTGTGAACAAACAACGCTAAACATTCCCCCCCACCTGCTTCGAACAGATGCCCCGATACACCACGTAATGGTCTCGGCCTACGCAAATCATCCAAAGTGCACGGGTTCATCCCGCGGCGTGACATCGTCTTCGCTCAAAATTGGACCCGAAGACTATGGCAGGTTGATCGCGCTCAGCCCTGACATTGCTAAGCAGCACGATTTCGGCGACAGCTTCAACTTATGGGTGAAAGGCAAGCTGCACACGGTCGATTATCAGGACAGCATGCCGAAGCATCGGCGTAGGAGTGTGGACCTCTTGCTCCCCTCCATAAAATCTTGCATACAATTCGGACGGAATCCCGGAGTCTTGATACCCTTGGACAAAACTTGAGGGGGCGGCCGAATCAAGTCTCAAGGATTGCCACCCTCGAGCCAACTCAGTGCAGCGTCCTTGTCATGGTAGTCAAAGAGCCTGATATCGGCCTGCACAAAATGACCGGCAATCCGTGGCATGATCGATAGAAAGCCGCTGTCTGTCACAGCCGCCACCTTCTTGATGTGCTGGTGATGGTTCTTGACGAATCTAAAATGAGATAGCAGGGCCGCAAAGTCATTCCAACCCGTAAAGGACTTGGCGTAGACCATCAGACCATTCAGTTTACCATGTTCTTCGATGTAGGGATCGGCTGCGTGGGCCAATCTCTCGAAATCCACCGCTTGCAGGGGGCCTTCAGGCATAACGATCAGTATTCCCTTGTCACGCATCAGTTCATAATTAAGCATGTGTTTCTCTCCCGACCTTAACGGTCTCATGAGGCTTTTCCCGGCGCGCATTGCCCTTCGCCTGGCCAACTTTTCCGGACCTTGCCGGTCACAATACCCGGGTTCGGCTATTAATTTATGAGGAAGCGGTAGCTCGGATAGATGCAGGAGGAGGTAGCAAGCGGTACTCACCATCCATAGCCACACTTCGCAAGTATGCGGATGCGGTGGGTTGCAAGCTACAGATTAAGCTTGCTCGTAAATACGG
>Ga0209254_10004839_pt1 | contig 12359 bp, 8 predicted proteins | sample FrelakmetDIP11DI_FD_187148 | JGI IMG/M metagenome (GOLD analysis project Ga0209254, IMG submission 187148) | Freshwater lake sediment microbial communities from the University of Notre Dame, USA, for methane emissions studies - DIP11 DI (SPAdes)... | ecosystem: Environmental > Aquatic >...
TATCAAGCAGCATCAGGTCTGGGACGCGGTCCTCCAGCATGGTGAGCGCCTCGACACCGTCCTTAGCCGTCAGGACGTCCATGTTTTGACGCCGCAAGAGGCGTTCGGTGACCCGACGCACGGTCAGCGAATCGTCCACGACCATGACGCAGGCCCGGTGTCTCTCCGCCGCAGCCACCTGGGCGAGGGCTGCTCGATAGGCGTGAACCGCCGGCGACCGGGCCAGGGCCAGCAGGTCGATGATCATGGCAACGCGACCGTCGGGCAGGATGGTGCCCCCGTTCAGCCAAGGCACCGCACTGAGCTGGGGGCCGAGCGCCTTCACGAGGATACGCTGAGTCCCGCCCAAACTGTCCACTGCCAGGGCCAGGCGTTGGTCGGCCGTGCGCACCATAAGCAAGGGCTGCCAACGCTGTTCGCCCAGCTCCGGGTTCACGGCCGGATCCAGGAGCTTGCCCAGGTGCATGACCCGGTAGTCCTCACCGAGGTGCTCGAAGACCTGCGACGTGCCCTTATAGTACTTTGTCAGTGCATCCCGACCGACGCGTGCTACCGCCTCGATGGACGCCGTGGGGATCGCGTGGACCACATTGCCGACATTCACCAGCACCGCGTCGATGATGGCCAGGGTCAACGGCAGGCGGATGAGAAATTCAGTGCCGCGCCCCTGCTTGGATGTTAGGGCAACCGTGCCGCTCAGGCGCTTGACCTCCGAAGTCACCACGTCGAGCCCGACACCGCGCCCGGCGATCTGCGTGACCTTCTCGACGGTGCTGAACCCGGGCGCCATGGTGAGCTGCAGGAGTTCCTCCTCGGTGACGGGCACTCCGCTCTGAAGCAGCCCGCGCTCCAGCGCCCGTCGGCGAATCGCCTCCAGATCCATCCCGGCGCCATCGTCCCGTAGGCTAATCAAGACATCGTTGCCCTCGCGGCTGACGGTCAGCAGGATGGTGCCTTGTTCCACCTTGCCCGCAGCCTGGCGTGCTGCCGGGGGCTCGATGCCGTGGGCCAGCGCGTTACGCAGGAGGTGCTCCAGCGGGGCTCCCAGACGATCGAGTATGCCCCGATCAAGCTCCACCTCCGGGTTGCGGACCTCCAGCACGGCATGCTTGCCAAGGCTCTCCGCCGTCTGACGGACCAATCGCTGGAGGCGGGGCACGATCTGCACGAATGGCACCATCCGCGCCCGCAGCAGGCCGTCCTGGACATCCCCGGCGATGCGCTCCTGTTGTACCAGCAGATCCGCGGTCTCACGTTGCAGGTCGGCCAGCAAGTTCTTGACGCTGACCAGGTCGTTGACCGTCTCGGTGATACTCCGAGAGCGCTGTTGCAGGGTGGAAAAGCGGTCGAGCTCCAGGGGATCGAAGTCGTGAATGACCGCGCCCGTCTCCGACACATTGCGCTCGAAGCGATACAGGATCTGGGCCTCCGTTTCCAGATCGAGCTGGCGCAACTGTTCGCGTAGCCGCGCGACGGTACGATCAAGCTCCGCAAGGCTGAAACCCAGCGCGCTGTTCTGCCGGCCGAGCCGACCGCGGTAGATACTGATCTCCGCCGCGTTGTTGACGAGGCGGTTTAACAGATCCGCGCGCACCCGGATCTGCGCTGCCGGTGGCACCGGCGCCTTGGCCGGCGCAGCGACGGTCGAAGGAACGACCGCTGCCACGGGTTCGACCGCGACCGGCGCGGGCGCAGGGGCTGGCACGGCGGCCTCCCCCGCGGACACAGGCCCCGCCTCAAGCGGCGCGGCCAGGGCAGCGATCAGCTCCGCGGCCACAGGAACAGGGGCGCCTTGCTCCACCGCATCGACCTGATCGGACAGTGCATCGAGCGAACGCTGGGCGATGTCGAGCGTATCGTCGGTAACGGCGAGCTCGCCCCGGGTAATGGCGGTCAAAGTCGCCTCTAAGGCGTGACTCAAGTCGCCAATCGGCGCAAGGCCGGATAGCCTCGCACTACCTTTGAGCGTATGCAGGCGCCGCTGGATGGCGTCCAGGGGCGCACGCTCCTGAGGCGCACGCTGCCAGCGACGCAGTCCGTCGTCCAAATGGTCGAGAATCTCACGCGCATCCTCAAGGAAGAGCGCCGCCAGCTCGGCCTGCACGCCACCCACCGCCTGAGGACCAGCACGCTCGCCGCCAGGCGGGACACCCGGCGCCATCGCAGCCACACGCACCGGAACGGGCTGTGCCTCGGGCTCGACCGGTTCCGGGGCGGCTGCGGCCTCGGGTTCCACTTGGGCTTCGGCGGGCGCCTCGAAGGCAACCGACTCCGGTGCCGCCTCAACAGCCGCTTCGAAGACGGCAGGCGCGGCTTCGACCTCTTCCAGAAGTTCGGAAACGAGGGACTCGGGTTCAGGCTCAGCCGCGGCCTCGAACGCGATCGCACCGGACTCCGGCTCCACCGGACCCTCGATGGCGACCGACTCGATCTCGGCCTGGGCAGGTGGCTCGGCGGCGATGGACGGCGCTTCGGCGATTTCGTGCGCCAGGTCCGACAGTTCGATCAATTCGGCTTCAGGCAGTACGTCGAGGCCGCGCTCCGGATGCGACCATGGCGCCGGCATGGATGCACTGAGCCGCTCCGTCCATTCGCCTGCCTCGACGGCCACCTCGGCCAGAGACGACATCTCTGGTCCGGGATAGGGCAAGTGGTCGATCCGCTCGGCCAGCCCTTCGCAGGCACGGCCAAGGAGCTCGCTTACCGCGGGATCCGCCGCAAGGCCGCGCTTGTCCAGTTCAACGAAGAGCCGATCGAGGGCGCCGCTCACGCCGGCAATAGACTCGATGCCTGCCATCCGCGAGCTGCCGCACAGGGTATGCAAGGCGCGCAGCATGCCAGGCTCTGGGCGCAACTCAGCATCCGGGCCGGCATTGGCAAGGAACTCTTTCAGGGTAGCCAGATGCCCTCTGGCCTCGGCCACGAAGATGTTGAGAAGCTCCGAGTCGGCCTCGGCAGGCTCCTGTGCCGGGAGCGCCTCCCGGGAGGGGGCCTCCGTGATCGGTTCTCTGGCGGACACCGGCTCGGCTATCGGCGCAGCGATTAGGTCGGCGGCACCGCGCAACAGCGCCGACAGGTCAGTGGGCTGCCCGCCAGCCTCCGCCTCGATCAGGCCCGGCAGCGCTCTCGCCGTAGCTCCAACCTGCTCGATGACCGGCCCGGAGGCTACAAGCGCGCCGATGAGGACCTGATCGAGCAGCCTCTCCGTGATGGCCGCAACGTCTGCCAACCGCGTCGCCCCGACCAGGCGCCCGCTGCCCTTGAGCGTATGAAAGGACCGCCTCAAGATCGCAAGCATTTCCCTATCAGCGGGGTCAGCGATCCACCGCCCCAGCGTCTCGTCGATGCGTCTTTGCTCCTCGCGCGCCTCGTCCAAGAAGATGTCCAGGAACTCGGGGTCGATTTGGACACCGGTCTGCGCGAATTCGGGCTCCGGCTCCGGCTCCGGCTCCGGCTCCAGCGCCGCGCGCGCCTTGGGTTCGGTTTCCGGCGTCCAAAGAGGCTCCGTTCCGAGGGCCAACTGCGCAGCGGACAGGGTCTCGCCCGACGGAGCCCTGTCGGGTGAGCCATAGGGCGAACGTCCGGACTCGCGGCCGGGGACGGCACGCTGGCGACCGCCCAAGGTGTCCAGGGCCGCACGGGCCTGTGTCAGCAAGTGGTCTCCGAAAGAGGCACCCTGCGCCTGACCCTCCATGTAAAGGTCTACCCCCGCAATCGCCTCGGCGAGCAGGTCGAGGTCAGTCGGGTTCGGGAGCCAGTCGCCTTCACCGAGTCGCTGCCGGAGGACTTGTCCAACGTCGTCAACGACCTGCGCGGCGGACTCCTCGCCCAGCATATGCAGGGCGGCGGCGACGCCTGGCAGGAGGGGGGGGACATCGCCCAGTTTGGTCAGGTCACCGGGCTCGAGTGCATAGTCGGCGACGGCCTGTTTGGCTTTGGCCAGATCCACGCGCGCCTCACGCAAGGTGACGCCGATCAGGACTTCGGCGTCGCGCGCCCCTCCTCCCGCGCCGGGTGCAACCCGCCGCAAGGCGTCCTCGACAACCAGCAGGTCTCGGGCAAAGCCCATCAAAAAGGCATCGTCTGCCGTGCCCTCACCCCTGGATACGCCGCCGATCTCGTCGGCCAAAGCGCGGAGGCGGCCGACCACGTCTGGCACATTGCCGATGGCCAGGGTATTGGCAAGTTGGCGTAAGGCCGCCTCGGTGGACGCTAGCTGCTCCGGATCCTCGGCGCCCCCCCGCACGAACAGGTCGAGGCGATCCTCGATTCCGGCCAACTCGCGGAGTACTTCCTCGGCCAAGCTGCCAAGGGCGTCGACTCCGAGTGTGCTTCGTCGCGACGACTCTCCGAGGCCAGGCGGCGCCTCGGTCTCGGTTTGGCTGACGTATTTTGCCTCCAGGTCCGACACCAGCTCCGACGCGGGTTGGAAACCCGCGAGGACGGCCAACAACTCGTCAATCAGGTGGCGCGCCTGCGGCGCTGGCCAAGCGGGCTGAGGTTCGAGCACCGGCTTGAAGATGGTGTCGACGTGACCGAGCAGTGCCTTGGTGGTCGAGTTGAGCGGGATGCCGCCGCTGAGGATCCCGACGACCATGGCATCCGCGGCGCGGAAGGCGTCGGAGAAGACGCCGTGATCAAAGAATCGGTGCAACTGGTTGAACATGCGCCCCAGACCGACCAGCCCCTGGCCGACTTCGCCCTGGAAGACATGAAGCAGATAGCGGTGGTAGTGCGGCCTAACCTTGGCCACAACCGAGGCAAGGGAGCTAAGTACCTCCGAGGTTGGCGTCTGTTGTCCGACGAGCGCCGGAGACGGCGCCAGCAGCTCAGCCGCCTTCAGGGGGCGAGTCCCGCGGGAAACGCGCAGGTCGTTGATGGACGGGAGCAGGATGACCGGCGGATCGTCGCGTCCTGCCTCCAGCCTGTCCAGGTAATTGGGCAGCTGGATCAATGCCAGCATCAGGGCCTCGGCAGCCTCGTCGCGATTGGGCAGGTTCCCCGCGGCCAGCCCCTCCAGCAGCCGCTGCATTTCTTCAGCGAGGCGCGCCGGGGCAATCAGCTCGAGCGCGGACAGCACCCCTCGCACCTCATAGAGAGCGGCAATCCCCTCACGGCAATCCTCCTGACCGCCGCTGGCGATAAGGGCCTCTAGCTGCGCACGGACCCGGCGCAGGCTCTCGATGAGTTCTCCCTTGACCCACTTGAGGCCACCGACGGCCCTGTTTTCCGGCATGACTGTGTCCGCTGGGTGTTTACTGGGTAGCCGGCCGTTAGGAAAGCCGGAAACCGGCCACGGAACGTTGCAGTTCCACCGCCAGGTCGGCCAAAGTCTGGACCGACTCAGCCGTCTCGCGGGTACCCGCGGTGTTGCGCTGGGTGATTTCCTGTACCACGCTCACGGTGGCGTCGAGCTGCTTTGCCTGCTGGGACTCGCGTTGGGCGGACTCGGCGATTCGACGGGTCAGCTCGGCGATGTAGTTCGACACGTTCTCCGTCTCCTGGAGCGCGGCGCCGGCGTTCTCCGCCAACTTCGCCCCCTCCACCACGCCTGAGGTGCTGGCTTCCATGGAACTGACCGCCTCGTTGGTATCCGCCTGGATGGTTCGAACCAGAGCATCGATCTGCTTGGTGGCGTTACTGGAGCGCTCCGCGAGGCGTTGCACCTCGTCGGCGACCACCGCAAACCCGCGGCCAGCTTCCCCGGCCATGGCTGCCTGCATGGCGGCATTCAGGGCCAGGATGTTGGTCTGGTCGGCGATGTCGTCGATCAGCTCCACGATCTCGCCGATCTCCTGGGAACTCTCGCCAAGGCGCTTGATGCGCTTGGCGGTCTCCTGGATTTGCTCACGGATCTGATCCATGCCCTGGATGGTCGCGCGCACTGTCTCGGCACCGCGGCCGGCGACCTTCACGGAGCGCGAGGCGACCTCCGCGGACTCGCCGGCGTCGCGCGCCATCGCGTCGATGGCGCTGGTCATGGCCTGAATGGCGTTGGTTGCGGTGGCGATCTCTCGCGCCTGCACCTCGCTGGCCTCCGCCAGCTCCGTCGCCCTGGCGCGAGTGGACAGAGCGGAATCGGCGACCTTTTCAGAGGTGTCGTTAATGGTTGTGACCAGCTCTCGCAGGGCATCGATGGTGAAGTTGATCGAGTCGGCGATGGCGCCCGTCACCTCTTCGGTCACGGTTGCTGTCACGGTGAGATCCCCGTCGGCGAGGTTCCCCATCTCGTCAAGCAGACGCAGGATCGCCTCTTGGTTGGCGTCGTTCTGCGCCTTCGAATCGGCCTCCCGTCGACGCGAGTCACCAATCAACTGCAGCGCCAAGAGCAGCAGTAGGAGTGCCGCCAGGATCCCGAATACGAGTACCGTATCGGGGCCGACGGTCACCGGACCAACCTTCAGGCGTCCAGGGGTCTGACGGTAGGTCTCGATGAGCCCGTCCAGGACAGCACCCAGTTTCGCCCCATCGCCAGCGATCTGCGCAGGGGTACCCAGCGCCGGCACCACGGTTGGCACCGTGGCCATCAGCTCTTGAGCGCCTCCCATCATGCTCTGAAATACGCCTCCGACCCGCTCGAGCGCCTTGCGCACATCCGGGTCCTTTTCGGGTTCGAGGCCGCGATCAGGGTCGCCCTCGATGAGAGCGTCCAGCCCCTTGGAAAACTCCTCAGCCGCGTCGAGCCCGAGGTTCATGGCCGTTTCGGTGGCGGTGCCGCCCGCGAGCAACTCCCCGAGTGCGCGGAACATACGCTCCACTGGCGCCAGCATCCTTGCCGCCGCGAGCACCCGCGCCTGGGGCTCCTTCTTGCTGGCCAGCAACTGAGCAACCTCGTCCATGGCGTTCGACAGCTCAGTGAGTTTCCCCCGCGTCTGCTCAACCATCCCCGGCACCCTGAGGATGGCGTCTTTCGCGGCGAGGACCCGATCCGCCCCATCTCGCACCGCGGCCCAAGCGGTTTCAGCCGCCTTGAGCTTGGCGGCGACTTCAGGCGGGGCCGGCGGAAGGCCTGCCTTCGGATCGCCCTTCTTCAGTTGGTCGAAACCGGTCTGGAGCGATGCGCGCAGACGGGCCAGCCGCTCGAAGGCCGCCTGGTCGACACGGACCGCGTCGCTCGCCTCCTTGGCCAACTGTTGCGCCTGACTCTGCTGCGTCGCTACCTTTAGCAGGGACTTCGCACCATAGTCCGCCCAGCGCTCACCGTGTAAGAAACTGGCAAAGGCCAGGCCGATCGCGATTGCGAGCAGCACGGAGAGCACAATGATCGAAGCATTGGCTCCGCCCTGACGCCGCCCACCTAGTCCCGATACCATCGTTGTCGCCACCTTCGTTCCCCCTGTCGCAGAATCGGAATCTTTCTTGCGCCGCCAATGTTGGCGCCATCGCCGCCGGGCCTGAATCCGGTGCGCGCGACCCGTGGTCGGCAGGCGTCACCCATCCCCGGCGCTGTTACCCCTTGCCTCAGGCAGCCGCCAGGCTGAGCCTCGCATCCTGGGCCATCCGCCGCAAACTGAATACCGGGTATTGTTCCGGCCCAAGCGAAAAGCTTCCCGTGACCAACGGGCAGATCGCGGCGTGCATGTCCGGCAAGTCTTTCCTGACAGCCGCAGCATCGAACCGCCGAATGCCCGTTACGTCGCTGACGAGAAGGCCGAACGGAACCTCTGCGTCACGCACCACGAGCACACGGTTCTTCGGATTTCGGGCCGTTGGAGCCTCGAACAGGAGGCCTCGTAGGTCGAAGATGGGCAGGAGTGTGCCTCGATTATTGGCAACTCCGCGCACCCACGGGCGGGTCGCCGGTACGGGAGTGATGTCCCTGGGAAATTCCAGCACCTCGGCAATCTCCTCCAAATCCGCCAAAAGCGCGACTTGGCCCACCCGAAACAGGATGCCGGCCCAAACCTCGGGCGGCTTCTCGCGTTGCGGGAGACCGACGGCGTGCGCCTGACACCGCCGCTCCAACGCCCTGAGTGCAGCAAACAAACCATCCGCACTCACAACGCCGCCCGGCGCGGTCGGATCACTCACCGAGGGCCACCTTGACTCGCGCGACCAACTCCTTGGGATCCACTGGCTTCACCAGGTAATCAACCGCCCCTTGACGCAAACCCCAGGCACGATCCGTCTGTTGACTCTTGGTCGTCACGACGATGACGGGAATTTGCGCGGTGGCCGGGTCGCGCTTGAGCATGCGCGTCGCCTGGAAGCCGTTCAGCCCGGGCATGATCACGTCCATCAGAATGAGATCCGGATGCAGCCTCTGAGCGGCCTCCACGCCCTCCTCCCCATTGACCGCCGTCTCGACGCGAAACCCCGCCTTAATGAGCGCGTTGCGGAAGATCGTCGTTTCGGTCGGAGAATCGTCCACAATGAGAACCGTCGCAAGGCTCGGCGTGGGGCTCAATTCCCCGGCGTTTCCTTGGGGTTTCTTGAAAAAATCGATCATGTCTCTACCTTTCGCATGGCGGTACTATTCTGCTGGGAGCCTGTCTAGGGTTCACAGCCCCCGCTGGGCGAAGCGCCGAATCGCATCCAGCAGTTCATCGCGGGTAAAGGGCTTGGCAAGATATTGCTCGGCCCCGACGAGGCGCCCCCGGGCACGATCGAACAGCCCGTCTTTACTCGACAACATGATGACTGGGGTGTCACGCAGAGAATTGTTGTTCTTTATGAGGGCACAGGTCTGGTAGCCGTCCAGACGCGGCATCATGACGTCGATGAAGACCACATGCGGACGCCAATCGATGAGCTTCGCCAGCGCCTCAAATCCGTCAGCGGCAGTCATTACCTCACAGCCGGCTTTGATCAACAAGTTTTCGGCGGTGCGCCTGATCGTCTTGCTGTCATCGATGACCAGCACTCTCAAGCCCGAAAGCTCACTGGGATCTCCCTCGCCACTCATCGACGCCCCCCGGTCCCCCGACACCTCATGCGCAACCGCCCAGCCATTGGCCTCGCTCCGCCATCGTCAGACCCAAAGGCCATGCCATTCACGTCCCCAGGGGGTACCAATTCCATGCCCACGCAGAATAGCCTATAGCAAGAAAAGGTGCGAACTGCGCGCCCCTCGCGGCAGTTATCGACACTACCGCTCACCGTCTCACGCCAATTCATTCGGCACATCGCGGCGCCTCAAAGCAGCCCGAGGCCAGATCCGGCCTGATCCCGCGCCCCGACGTCCGGCGCGCCGGGGCCGCGACGAGCCCCGCCCGGCAGCCCTCCAGAGCCGCGTAACCAGCCCGCACTCCTCCGCAGCAGATTGGAAGTATCCCACAGTTTCCCCACACTGAACTCGACCGAGTTCACTATTGTCAAGCCCACACTGTCGGCGACATCGGCGGCCGCACCCCCGCCAGGCCGGACGGTCGACGGCCGGGCGCAGGCACGGGGTAGAGAGCTCGATGGCTGGTCGTGGGGCTGACGTAGGGACAGGGATGTGCGAACGAACCCCTCCGCCCAACCGAGAAGGCCCAAGCGATCGGGGTCCTGCGGCGCAACTGGCGGCAACGCAGATCATTGCGCCACCCCAAGAGCACCGCGATCCGACGCACGCCGCCGCGACTCGGAGCTCCCCCAGCCGTGCTCCGCGAGACCGCAAACCAGATCTGCACTTCATGGACGCCGGGGCCTATGATGCGGCAGGCTCGCGCAAATCCGGCTCACGACGCCCACTCATTGCGTATGAAGGAACGTATTCAGGACGGCGGCCTTGATCTGGTCGAGGGTAGCCCCCTGGCTGTAGGAGAGGAACACCTCATCTCGGCTCTCGGTAGACAACCGCTTGTACATCATGAAGGTGCCAAAATCACGCTGTTCGAGCAGGCGTTCGAAGTCGGGTCGAGCCGCTGGGGCGGTGACTCCTGGATTGGCTGCACTGGGCGCATCGGGCTCAGCAGATACGGGAATTGCTGCGGAAACAGCGAGGACGATGGCCGCAAACCGAACGACCGCGGCAAGGCATCGGTGGCAGGAGACACATGTGTTCATCGGGATGTTGTCGATCCCCTTTGTAATTCTTGCGTGGCCCACCATGCCCGACCTTGCGGCGCCGATGACAGAGTCTCGCTCGCGAGTTGGCCCCCCAACCCGCTTCCCCGTCATCCCCCGACCCGCGGGCCGACCTGATGGTGCTGTGACAATCTAGCAACTGCAGGTTGGGTATGCAAGGGCAACGCCTGGGGCCCACCCAGGGCGAGCGTTGCCCGCAGACAACATGTGGCGCATGGCTGTTCTGACGGCCGTTTGCGGACTGGAGTAACATGCTCGAATGAACCTGGAAATCGGAATCGTCATGGACCCGATCGGGTCCATCAACATAAAAAAGGACAGCACCTTCGCCATGATGCTGGCCGCCCAGCGCCGCGGTTGGCGGCTTTGGTACATGGAGCTCGGGGACCTGGCTCTCACACCGGAGCATTGCCTGGGCCGGATGCGGGAGGTCGTGGTCGAGGACAACGCCAGGGATTGGTACCGCTTCGGGGCGACAGAGGTCCGGCCGCTGGCTAGCCTCCCGGCCGTCCTGATGCGCAAGGATCCGCCTTTCGACATGGAGTACATCTACGCCACCTACCTCTTGGAACAGGCCCAAGACGCCGGCACCCTGGTGGTGAACGACCCGCGGACCCTGCGGGACGCAAACGAAAAGGTCTTCACGGCGCGCTTTCCCCAGTGCTGCCCGCCCCTGTTGGTCACGCGCAGCGCGGTCGACATTGCCGAGTTCCTCGGCCGACACGGCGACATGGTGCTGAAGCCTCTGGGCGGCATGGGTGGCCTGTCGGTCTTCCGGGTCAGCGCGGGGGACCAAAACCTGAACGTCATTGTCGAAACCCTGACTGACCACGGCCGACGCTACTGCATGGCCCAGCGCTATATCCCCCAGATTGCCGAAGGGGACAAACGCATCCTGCTGGTCGATGGCCAGCCGGTGCCTTACGCCCTGGCACGCATCCCGGCGCCAGGGGAGAGCCGTGGTAACCTCGCCGCCGGCGCCTCCGCCCAAGGTCGACCCTTGAGCGAGCGCGACCGCTCCATCGCGACCTTGGTCGGCGATGAGCTGCGCCGCCGGGGGGTCCTGTTCGCCGGAATCGATGTCATCGGGGATTACCTCACCGAGGTCAACATCACCAGCCCAACCTGCATCCGCGAGCTCGATGCCCTCTACGGGCTCGATATCGCGGGGGACCTGATCGCCATCATCGAGGAGAAACTGGGTGAGCACTAGCCGCAGGCCGTTGTTTGCGCCCGCATGGATTCTGACCCTGGGCCTGGCCCTCGCGCCGATTGCCGGTTGCCGGGACGAAACCCCGGTCGTCACCGCCCGCTTCATCGCCTTCGACACCCAAATCGACGTCAGCATCGTCGGCGTCAGTCGTGCCGATGCCGAGCGCGCCGCAAGATTCCTGGAGGAGGACTTCGCCTTCATGGACCGCGCCTGGCACGCCTGGGACCCCGGCCCGCTGGGGCGAGTCAACCAACTCCTGCCGACCGGGGAGGCATTCGTCGCGCCCCCTTCCATCATGCCCCTGGTGAGCTTGAGCCAGAGCCTCTACGAAAAGAGCGGCGGCTTGTTCAACCCCGCCATCGGTAACCTCAACCACCTCTGGGGTTTCCACGGCGACGATCTCAAAGGCCATCGACCGCCTGAGGCGCGAGAGATCCGCCGGCTCGTCGCGGCGGACCCGGGCATGGATGACGTACACATCGATGGGCTGATGCTGCGGGGCACCAACCCGGCTGTAGACCTCGACTTTAGCGCCATCACCAAAGGCTATGGCATCGACCTGGCCGTCGAGCACCTGCGCGAGCTCGGCGTGCGCCATGCCATGGTCAGCGCGGGCGGAACCGTGCGCGTCATCGGCGAACGCTCGGGCCAACCCTGGCGGATCACGGTCCGCCGCCCCAGCGGGTCGGGCGTGCTGGCCGTGTTACAACTGCGCGGCGATGAGAGTATCGCCACCGTCGCCGACTATGAGCACAACTTCGTCTTCGAGGGCAAGACCTACCACCAGCCCCTGGATCCGCGCACCGGCTACCCCGCTGCCGGAACCCACAGTGTTACCGTCATCCACAGCGATGCCGCCACCGCGGAGGGCGCGGCCACGGCCCTCTTCATCGCCGGGCCCGAGGGCTGGGTGGAGGTCGCGCGGCGCCTCGGGGTGCGCTACGTGCTGATGGTCGACGGCACGGGCAGCGTCGTCATGGATCCGGCCATGGCCAAGCGCGCGGATTTTTTTGACAAAGGGCAGGACGTCCAACTCAGCCCGCCCCTGGTAGATCCCGCCGCGGGCGAACCAGGCAAGCCATGAGGGCACTGGCCGGCGTTTCCGGGCGGGAGCCGGAGGGCCGGATCTGCGCTG
>Ga0209254_10004840_pt1 | contig 12357 bp, 10 predicted proteins | sample FrelakmetDIP11DI_FD_187148 | JGI IMG/M metagenome (GOLD analysis project Ga0209254, IMG submission 187148) | Freshwater lake sediment microbial communities from the University of Notre Dame, USA, for methane emissions studies - DIP11 DI (SPAdes)... | ecosystem: Environmental > Aquatic >...
GCGATGTACCTGCCCGGCCGTCATCGATCGCCAAAGGTCGCCGCCATGGTGGACTTCCTGCTCGAGCACTTCAGCCACGCCCCGTGGCGCCTGCCTGTGGCGCGCCCGGCCCCGCGTTCGCGCTCCGCGATCGCGTGACTGCGCGACAATCGTCGCCCCTTCGACCCTCGGGACTGCTCGTGCGCGCCGTACGCATCGTCGGACTCGTCCTCGCGCTCGCCATCGTCAGCGGGATTGCGCTCTTCCTGTGGTTCCGGCAGGCCAGCCAGCCGACGCACGAAGGCACGATTCGAGTGCCGCTGCTGCAGCAGTCGATCCGCATCGAGCGCGACGAGCACGGCGTGCCTCACGTCATCGCCGCGAGCGAACAGGACGCCGCGTTCGGACTCGGGTATGCGCATGCGCAGGACCGCCTGTGGCAGATGGAGATGAACCGGCGCATCGCGGCGGGGCGGCTCTCCGAGGTCCTCGGCCCGGCGGCTCTCGACACGGACAAGTTCCTCCGAACGGTAGGCATCCGGCGCGCGGCCGAACGCATCCAGGCTGGCCTCGATGCGGAGAGCCGCGCGATCGCGGATGCGTATTCCGCCGGAGTGAACGCCTTCCTCGCGACCCGCAGTGGACCGCTTCCCGTGGAGTTCCTGCTGACGCGCGCCGCCGCGCCCGAGCCGTGGACCGCGGTGGACTCGATTGGGTGGTCGCTGATCATGGCGTGGGACCTCGCGCGCTACAGCCAGGCGATGGAGCTTCGCCGCCTGGAACTTGCACAGCGTTTCTCGCTCGCCGAACTGAGCGACATCTATCCACCGTATCCGGGGTACGGCCCGCCCGTGACAGCCGACTACGTGGAGCTTTACCGGCTGATGGGGCTGCGGCACGCCGGCGTGCTCGACAGCGCAAGGCGGCTCGCGTCAGCCGCGCCCGGGATCGCCTTCGGCTCGAGCGACGATGTCGGTTCCAACGGGTGGGTCGCGGCGGGCAGCCGCACCGTCAGCGGAAAGCCGTTGCTCGCCAACGACCCGCATCTCGGGCTCAGCACGCCGTCCCTCTGGTACTTCGCGGCGCTGTCGGCCCCAGGCCTCGAGGTCATCGGCGCCACGCTGCCCGGCGTGCCCGGCGTGCTGATCGGCCACAACGACCGCGTCGCGTGGGGCTTCACCAACACCGGCGTCGACCAGCAGGACCTCTACATCGAGCGAGTGAATCCGGACAACGCCGACGAATACGCGACGCCCGAGGGGTGGGCGTCGTTCGCGCGGCGCACCGAGATCATTCGCGTGAAGGGGCAGGCGGACGTCGAGCTGACGGTCCGTGAAACCCGGCACGGCCCGGTGATGTCCGGCCTGGTCGCGACGGACAAGGCCTTCGCGCATCCGAAGTTCGTCCTCGCGTTGCGCTGGTCTGCGCTCGAGCCCGACGACGCCAGCTTCGCTGCGATCCGGGCGCTGAACAAGGCGCGATCGGCGGATGAGGCCGAGGCTGCGCTGGGTCAGTTCCAGCTCGTGACGCAGTCGGCGATGTTCGCGGACGTGGATGGCCAGATCGGCATGGTTGTCACCGGACGGATTCCCCTCAGGCGACCTGACAACGACCTGCGCGGCATCGCGCCGGCTCCGGGCTGGGACGCGCGCTACGACTGGATCGGCTATCTACCGTTCGAGCAGGTCCCGCGCGTGCGCAATCCGGCCTCGGGCGTGATCATCACCGCGAACAACCGCATCGTCGGCCCGGAGTATCCCCACCACCTCACATTCGACTGGTTCCTGCCGTATCGGGCGCAGCGCGTCGAGCAGCTGCTGCAGGAGCGGGCACGTCACGACGTGACAACCTTCAAGACGATCCAGTCCGACATCCGCTCGCAGGCGGCGATCGACCTGATGGAGCGGCTGAAGGACACGCATCCGCTGACCGAGGCGGGGCGCGACGCGATCGCGCGGCTGCTGCGCTGGGACGGTCGGATGGATCCCGATCGTCCCGAGCCGCTGATATTCCACGCGTGGATGCGCGCGTTGAAGCAGCGGATCTTCGACGACGACTTCGGGCCGCTCGCCGCCGAGTACATCGATGCCGGCGAGCGAACGCCGCTGCTGCTGCACGTGCTGTCGGGCCAGGCGCGGTCGCGGGACTGGTGCGACGACCGCCGCACCGAACACCGGGTCGAGGGCTGTGCGGCGATCGCCGCCGAGTCGCTCGATGCCGCCGTCACCGAACTCACGTCCGGGAGCGGACGCGACGTGGCCGGGCTGCGTTGGGGCGAGGCTCACCTTGCGATCGGTGAGCACCGGCCTCTGTCGAGCGTCGGTTGGCTGGCGCGGCTCGTCGAACTCCGAACCCCGTTCCCCGGCGACACGTACACGGTGAATGTCGGAGCCCTCACTCACCAGGCCTCCGCGCCGTTCACCACGCGGCACGCCGCGAGCCTGCGCGCTGTCCATGACCTCGCGGCGCTCGACGCCAATTCGTACTGGGTGCAGTCGACCGGTCAATCCGGTTCGCCGTTCTCCGGCCTGTACGCGAACATGCTGCCGCTTTGGCGGGCCGCTGGATACCTTCCGATGCGGGCCGCCGTTGGGCGCGAAGCGCTTGTGCTGGAACTGCGGCCGAAGTGAAGCGCGTCAGCGCCTGCTGCCGGCGCCTTGCATGGTCGCGGAGTCGATCACGGCGGGCGGGGCATCGGCCAGTGCGGCGTCCAGCATCGCCCGCGCGACGTCAGCGGCGTCGATCGGCCGCATGCCTGCCGGGATCAGCCTAACGAACGGCCGCGTCGCGATCAGCGCCAGGCGTTCGCCAAGGCGGAACTCGTCGCGCTGTCCGGAGAGCAGGCTCGGTCGAACGATGACCAGCGACCGCAGTCGCAGCGCGGCGAGGTCGCGTTCGGTCTCGCCCTTGACGCGGTTGTAGAACACGCCGCTCGCCGGGTCGGCGCCGACCGCGCTGATCACGATCATGCGGTGGGCGCTGGCGCCGCGCGCCCACTGGCCGAGTGCGAGCACGTAATCGTGGTCCACGCGGCGGAAGGCCGCCTTCGAGCCCGCGCGGCCGATCGTCGTCCCGAGGCAGCAAATGACATCGATGGGCTGAACGGCCGGCGTCACCCCGCCCAGGACGTGATCCAGCCGGTCGTAGTCGGCGTCGACAACTTCGAGTTTCGGTCCCGGCTCGAGCGGCCGGCGCGACAGGGCAACGACGCGCCCGTACCGCGGCTCGCGCAGGAGGACGTCCAGCAGTCTGCTTCCGACGAGCCCGGTGGGGCCGGCGACGATGGCCGTTCTCGATCCTGTCTTCGCCGTCATCTCTTGCCGCCAGGTGGCTTTCGGTTCGCAGCCGGCGTTCGCCGATGTCGCCCGCCGGTCGGCCTCGTCCCGAATCGGGTCAAACGCGGGTTGAAGCGGCGCGCGGCGGCACGTAGCATCGCCACGACTTCGATGGACGCCATGCGCACTCTGCTCCTCGCTCTTCTCGTGTTCCTCGGCGGCTGCGCATCGGCGCCGCCAGGCGGCCAAGCCTGGCCCGACGTGCAGCCATTTTCCGCCAACGCGGCGGGGGCCGACCTGCCGCGCGGCTGGCAGCCCTGGATCATCAACCGTGCCAAGGCGCCGACCTTGTATCAGCTCGTCGAGGACGCGGGCACCGGGCAGGTGGTGCTCCGCGCCGTGGCCGAACAGTCCGCGAGCGGACTGAAGCAGCGACTGGACGTGACGCCTGCCGACCGGCCGCTCATCGCCTGGCGCTGGCGGGTGGTGGACCTCATCACCGGCGCCGACAGCCAGGACCGCTACTCGGAGGACGCGCCGGCTCGCATGATGCTGTTCTTCGACGGTGACAAGGCGACGCTTCCCGCGAAGGAGCAGATGCTGATGGAAACGGCGCACATGCTGACCGGGCAGGAACTGCCGTACGCCACGCTGATGTACGTGTGGGAGAACAGGTTCGGCCCGGAGACACTGCTGCGCAATGCCTTCACCGGGCAGGTGAAGATGATCGTCGTCGGCACAGGACGCGACCGGATCGGCACATGGAAGGCGTTCCAGCGCAACTACGTCGACGATTACCGGCGCGCGTTCGGCGCCGAGCCTGGACGCCTCATCGGCATCGGCATCATGACCGACACCGACAACACGAGGGAATCGGTCGAAGCCTTCTACGGCGACATCGTGCTCAAGCGGTTGCCCTAGGGTTTGCCACCGCCCACCGGGCTGAAGGGCGGCGGTCCGTTTATCATGGCCGGTCTTTCCCGCATCCAACCCAACCAGGAGAACGTCGATGCGCCGTTTCGCCATCGCCGCACTGCTCGCCGCCGGAGTTCTGGCGGCCGGGCCCGCTGTCCACGCGAAGACCTTGCGCTGGGCCAGCCAGGGCGACTTCCTCACCATGGACCCGCACGCCCAGAACGAGAGCCTCAACAACACGGCGGCGGCCTACATCTACGAGCCCCTGCTCACCTACGACGAGAAGTTCGAGCTGGTGCCGGCGCTCGCGACCACGTGGACACGCGACGGCAACCTCCTGTGGAAGTTCATCCTGCGCAAGGGCGTGAAGTTCCATGACGGCACGCCGTTCACCGCGGACGACGTGGTCTTTACCATCGAGCGCGCGATGTCGCCGACGTCGAACTTCCGCGTCTACACCACCGGCATCCAGGGCGCGCGCAAGATCGACGACCACACCGTGCTGATCTACACGACCGTGCCGAACCCGGTGCTGCTGAGGCAACTGACCGAGCTGCGGATCATGAGCAGGGCCTGGTCGGAGAAGAACAAGGTCACCAACCCGCAGGATTTCGTGAAGAAGGAAGAGACGCACGCGGCGCGAAACGCCAACGGCACCGGCCCGTACATCCTAAAGTCGCGGGAGGTCGACGTCCGCACGGTGTTCGTCGAGAACCCGAACTGGTGGAACAAGGCCGGCAAGAAGGGCAACGTGACCGAGGTTGTCTACACGCCGGTGAAGTCGGAGTCGACGCGCACCGCGGCGCTCCTGTCGGGCGAGCTGGACTTCGTGCTCGATCCGGCGCCGCAGGACATCGCCCGGATGAAGCAGAACGCGAACATCAAGGTGGCGGAGGGTTCGGAAACGCGCACGATCTTCATCGGCCTCGACCAGTTCCGCGACGAACTGCAGTACTCGAACGTCAAGGGCAAGAATCCGTTCAAGGACGTTCGCGTCCGCCAGGCGCTCTACCACGCGATCGACATCGAGGGCATCAAGCGCGCGGTCATGCGCGGCTTGTCGGACCCGACCGGCGCCATCATCGCCCCGCAGGTCAACGGCTGGACCAAGGAAGCGCACCAGCGCCTGCCGTACGCCGTGGACACGTCAAGGAAGCTGCTGGCCGATGCGGGATATCCGAACGGTTTCGAGTTCACCCTCGACTGCCCGAACAACCGCTACATCAACGACGAGGACATCTGCAAGGCTGTCGTTTCGATGTGGGCGCGCATCGGCCTCAAGGTGAACCTGAACGCGATGCCGCGCGCGACGTACTTCGCGAAGATCCAGAAGTTCGACACCTCGGCCTACCTGCTGGGCTGGGGCGTGCCCACGTTCGACGCGCTCTATTCGCTGCAGTCGCTGGCGATGACGGTCGGCAAGGAGGGGGACGGCAACTTCAACCTCGGCCGCGTCAGCAATCCCGAGTTCGACAAGCTCGTCACGGCGATGAAGAGCGAGGTCGACGTGAAGAAGCGCAACGACATCATCGCGCGGGCCCTGATGATGCATAACCAGCAGGTGATGCACATCCCGCTGCACAACCAGGTGATTCCGTGGGCGATGCGGAAGAACGTGACCGTGGTGCACCGCGCGGACAACCGGCTCGAGGCGAGCTGGGTGCGCATCGACTGATAGAAGTTGCTCCATCGAGAACCCGCGGACGCGCTGCGTGCCGCGGGTTTTTTTTCGACCGGCCCGGCTCAACGCCCCGCCAGATCGCCCCAGAGTTCCTTCAGGCGGTCGTCGCGGCCGCAGCCGCTGCGGTAGTACCGGTAGCGAACCGGGTTCTTCAGGTAGTAGTCCTGGTGGTACTCCTCGGCCGGGTAGAAGGCGCCGGCCTCGACCACCGGGGTGACGATCGCCCCCTTGAACGGCCTGGTCCGTTCGAGCGTTGCCTTCGACGCCTCCGCCAGCCGCCGCTGCTCGGTGTCATGAACGAAGATCGCGCTGCGGTACTGGGATCCGATGTCGCAGAACTGCCGGTCTTTCACGGTCGGATCGATGTTGTGCCAGAACACGTCGAGCAACTTCTCGTAGCTGACCTTCGAGGGGTCGTAGGTCACCTGCACGGCCTCGGTGTGCCCGGTGCGCCCGGCGGAGACCTGTTCGTACGTGGGGCGCTGGGTCGTGCCGCCGGTGTAGCCGGAGATGGTCGAGACCACTCCGTCCAGCTTGTCGAAGGGTGGCTCCATGCACCAGAAGCAGCCGCCGGCGAACGTGGCGACCGCGACTCGCGGTCCCGCCATGGACTTCGGCGGCGGTGTCGGGGTCTGGGCCGACGCCGCGCCGGCGGCCAACGCCAGGGTTAGCGCAGCCCAGCGCAAGAGGTTGGTTCGGAACATGTTCACGCTCCCAGCGGTTCGAACTTCAGCGCGACGCCGTTGTTGCAGTAGCGCTTGCCGGTCGGCCGCGGCCCGTCGTTGAAGACGTGCCCCTGATGGCCGCCGCAGCGCGCGCAATGGTATTCGGTGCGGGGGAAGATCAGCTTGTAGTCCGTGCGCGTGCCGACGGCAGCCTCGAGCGCTGCCGTGAAGCTCGGCCACCCCGTGCCGCTGTCGTACTTCGCCTCCGAGGTGAACAGCGCGAGTTCACACCCGGCACAGCGGTACTGGCCGCGCCGCTTCTCGCCGTTCAGCGGGCTCGAGAAGGGCGGCTCGGTGCCTTCGCGGCGCAGCACCTCGTACTGATCCGGCGTCAGGCGCTTGCGCCACTCGGCCTCGGAGATTCGAACGGCATCGGGGCGAGCGCTCTTGGCGGCGGTCGCCGACCGGGCAAGCCCGATGGCGGCGAGGGCGGTCAGCAGTTGGCGGCGGGTCATTGGGGTCTCCAGCGTGAATTGCACTTCGTCGGCGCCCGATCCGAAATCTGACGTCGCATGCTGAACAGACAGGCCGGGAAGGCGGGTGGTTCCGGGTATATTCGTCGCCTCCCCAAGGCCCGGCGCGAACGGGCCGCTGGTCACCCGATGCTCGCATTCATCATCCGCCGGTTGCTGCAGGCTGTCCTCGTGATGCTGACGGTGGCCTTCGTCGCCTTCCTGCTGTTCCAGTACGTCGGCGACCCGGTGAACCAGATGCTGGGCCAGGATGCGACGCCCGAGGACCGGGCGCGCCTTCGCGCGGATCTCGGTCTCGACCAACCCTTCTACGTCCAGTTCGGCCACTTCGCCGGCAACGTCGTGCAGGCGGACTTCGGCCTCAGCCTGCGCCAGGGCCGGACCGTCTCGTCGCTGATCAAGGAGAGGCTGCCTGCCACGCTCGAGCTGTCGTTCGTCGCGGCGCTGATCGCGCTGGTCGCCGGCATCCCGATGGGCGTCTACACGGCGCTGCGACGCAACTCCTGGTTCGCCCAGTTCCTGCTTGCCGCCTCGCTCGTCGGCATTTCGCTGCCCACTTTCCTGATCGGCATCCTGCTGATCCTCGTGTTCGCCGTGCAGCTCGGGTGGCTCCCGTCCTACGGCCGCGGCGAGGTCGTGCAACTCGGCTGGTGGTCGACCGGATTTCTGACCAGCGCCGGCTGGAGGCACCTGATCCTGCCCTCGATCGCGCTGGCGCTGTTCCAGCTGACCCTGATCATGCGTCTCGTGCGGTCCGAGATGCTGGAAGTGCTTCGGACCGACTACATCAAGTTCGCCCGCGCGCGCGGCCTGACGGACCGTGCCGTCCACTTCGGTCACGCGCTGAAGAACACGCTCGTGCCGGTCATCACGATCACGGGGCTGCAGCTCGGGGGCATCATCGCCTTCGCGATCGTCACCGAAACCGTGTTCCAGTGGCCCGGCATGGGGCTGCTCTTCATCCAGTCCGTGCAGTTCGCCGACATTCCCGTGATGGCGGCCTACCTCTGCCTGATCGCGCTGGTGTTCGTCGTCATCAACCTCATCGTCGACCTGCTCTATTTCGCGGTCGACCCCCGCCTGCGGATCGACCGCGCGGCGGCGGCGCACTGATGGAAACCTACCTGGGCGCTGCGCTGCGCGGACCGCTGGCCGCGATCCTGCCGCATCAGGAAGGGCTGACGGAGTTCCGGCGCGACCTGCACGCGAATCCGGAGATCGGATTCGAGGAGCACCGCACCGCCGCGCTGGTCGCCGAGCGCCTGCGGTCTTTCGGCGTCGAGGTGCACACCGGCATCGGCAGGACCGGGGTCGTCGGCGTGATCCGCGGCAGGGGCGAACGGACGCGCCGTTCGATCGGGCTGCGCGCCGACATGGACGCGCTGCCGATGGTCGAGGAGAACGAGTTCGCGCATCGGTCGACCAAGCCGGAGCTGATGCATGGCTGCGGGCACGACGGACACGTGACGATCCTGCTGGCGGCGGCGCGCTACCTCGCCGAAACGCGCGACTTCGACGGCACCGCGTACGTGATCTTCCAGCCCGGCGAAGAGGGTTTCGCCGGAGCGAAGGCGATGATCGAGGACGGACTGTTCACCCGCTTCCCGGCGGACGAGGTCTACGCGCTGCACAACTGGCCCGGCCTGCCCGCGGGAAAGATCGGCCTGAACGATGGACCGATGATGGCGGCCGCGGATCGCGTGGAAATCACGGTGGGCGGACGCGGGGGGCACGGCGCGCATCCGCACCTGACGGTCGACCCGGTGATGGCCGCGGCGCACATCATCACGGCGGCGCAGTCCATCGTGGCGCGCAACGTCGCGCCGCTCGACAGCGCGGTGCTCAGCCTGTGCGCGATCCACGCCGGCAACCTGAAAGCCTTCTCGGTGCTTCCGCGCGAAGCGAAGCTCACCGGCACCGTCCGCACGTTCAAGGCCGACGTCCAGGAGGTCGTGGAGCAGCGGCTGACCGAACTGGTCGAGTCGACCGCGCGCGCCTTCGGCGCCGAGGGCAGGACCATCTACGAGCGCATCTACCCGGCGACGATCAACCATCCGGCCCAGGCGCGCTTCGCGGGCGACGTGGCGGCGAAGCTGGTCGGGGAGCACAACGTGATCCGCGACCTGGCGCCGAGCATGGGGGCGGAGGACTTCGCGTTCATGCTGCAGGAGAAGCCGGGTTGCTATGTTCGCCTGGGGCAGGGCGGCGGACCGTCGAACTGCTTCCTGCACAACAGCCGATATGACTTCAACGATGCCGTGATCCCGCTCGGCGCCGCATTCTTCGCGGCGCTCGCCGAGCAGCGGATGCCCCGCGGCTTTCACTGACGTTCCAGGGAGAAACCCCCGATGAAGACACGACGCGATTCCGTACGCCTGCCCGTGCTGTCCGTTCTGCTCGCCGGCGCTTTGTTCGCCACCGGCGCTGCGGTCGTGCCGGCGGCGCAGGCGCAGACATTCAAGTTCGCCAACCAGGGCGATGCGCTGTCGATGGACCCGCACTCGCTGAACGAGTCCTTCCAGCTCGCGTTCACCGGCAACATCTACGAGCCGCTGATCGGGCGCGGCAAGAAGCTCGAGCTGGTGCCGGCGCTCGCGACGGACTGGAAGCAGACGTCGCCGACGACGTGGCGCTTCAACCTGCGCAAGAACGTCAGGTTCCACGACGGCACGCCGTTCACGGCGGACGACGTCATCTTCTCGTACGGGCGCGCGCAGGACGCCGGCTCCGACGTCAAGACCTACGTCGGTTCGATCAAGGAGATCCGCAAGGTCGACGACCACACGGTCGACATGATCACGTCCGAACCCTTCCCCATCCTGCCGGACGTCGTCACCAACTGGTACATCATGTCGAAGAAGTGGTCCGAGGAGAACCGCGCCACGCAGCCGGTCGACAAGCGCAAGGGCGTCGAGAACACGGCGTCGTTCAAGGCCAACGGCACCGGGCCGTACCGCCTGCGCTCGCGCGAACCGAGCATCCGCACGACGCTGCAGCGCAACCCCTCCTACTGGGGCAAGATCGAAGGCAACGTCCAGGAAGTCGTCTTCACGCCGATCGGCAACCCGTCGACGCGCGTCGCGGCGCTGCTGTCGGGCGAGATCGACATGATGGAGCCCGTGCCGGTGCAGGACATCGCGCGTGTCAGCGCAAACCCCAACCTGAAGGTGCTGCAGGGCCCCGAGCTGCGGACGATCTTCCTCGGCATGGACCAGTCGCGCAACGAGCTGCTGTTCTCGAACGTCAAGGGCAAGAACCCCTTCAAGGACAAGCGGGTGCGCCAGGCCTTCTACCAGGCGATCGACGTCAACGCGATCCAGAAGTCGGTGATGCGCGGTGCGTCGGCGCCGACGGGCCTGATGATCGCGCCCGGCATCACGGGATTTCCCGCCGAGCTGAACAAGCGCCTGCCGTACGACGTGGAGGCGGCGAAGAAGCTGATGGCCGAGGCCGGCTATCCGCAGGGCTTCGAGGTCGGCATGAACTGCCCGAACGACCGCTACGTGAACGACGAGTCGATCTGCAAGGCGGTGGCCGCGATGCTCGACAGGATCAGCGTGAAGGTGAACCTGTCAGCCGAAACGAAGGGCACCTACTTCCCGAAGATCCTGTCGCGCAACACGTCCTTCTACATGCTGGGCTGGACGCCGGGCAGCTACGACTCGCACAACCCGCTGTTCGCGTTGAAGGCCACGCCGGGCGCCGGCGGCCAGGGGCAGTTCAACCTGGGCAGCTACAGCAACGCCCGCGTGGACGAACTGACGAAGGCGGTCGCCGTCGAGACCGACGTCAAGAAGCGTAACGCGATGATCGCGGAGGCGATGAAGATCCACCAGGACGACGTCGGCCACATCCCGCTGCACCAGCAGGCGCTGGCGTGGGCGATGAAGCGCAACGTCGACCTCGTGCAGCTCGCGGACAACTACATGATGCTTAAGTGGGTCACGGTCAAGTGACCGACGGCGGCGGGTTCGCCTGAGCCCGCCCCTTCGACCACGCACCGCCATGTCGACACTCGCCCGCGCCTGGGACTCGGACATCGCCTACAGCTTCCGGCAGTCGCCGGTGGCGATCGGCGCGACCGTCGTCGCGCTGGTCATGGTCTTCTCCGCGGCGTTCGCGGCGTGGGTCGCCCCGCACAATCCGTTCGACCTGGCGACGCTGAACCTGCTGGATGCCTCGTTGCCCCCGGCGTGGGAGGAGGGCGGCCAGCCCCAGTTCATCCTGGGCACGGACGATCAGGGCCGCGACGTCTTCTCGGCGATTCTCTACGGCATGCGGCTCTCGCTCGCGATCGGCGCTGCATCGGTGGTGCTGTCGATCGTCCTGGGCGTGGGTCTCGGCCTGCTCTCCGGGTACGTGGGCGGTCGCGTCGACGCCTTCATCATGCGCGTGTGCGACGTGATGCTGTCGTTCCCGGCGATCCTCGTCGCGCTGCTGATCGACGGCGTGGCGCGCGCCGCGCTCCCGCGCGAGTCGCACAGTGAAGTGGCGTACGCGGTGCTGGTGCTCGCCATCGCGCTGTCCGGATGGGTGCAGTACGCCCGCACGGTGCGCGGTTCGACGCTGGTCGAGAAGAACAAGGAGTACGTCCAGGCGGCGCGGGTCATCGGCGTTTCGCCGCTCGCGATCATGGGCAGGCACGTGCTGCCGAACGTGCTTGGTCCGGTGCTCGTGCTGGGCACGGTCCACGTCGCCACGGCGGTGCTGACCGAGGCCACGCTGTCCTTCCTCGGCGTGGGCGTTCCGCCGACCACGCCGTCGCTCGGCACCCTGATCCGGATCGGCCAGGAGTTCCTGTTCTCCGGCGAGTGGTGGATCACGATCTTCCCCGGCCTCGCCCTCGTCCTGTTCGTGCTGTCCGTCAACCTTCTCGGCGACTGGCTGCGTGACGCCTTGAACCCGAAGCTGCGGTGACCGGTCCAATGTGGTGCACTTGAACGGGAGGTCCCCATGAAACTTCGACTGACGGTGGCCGCGGTCGCCCTGGCGGCGGCGGGCTGTGCCACGAATTTCTCGTACATCGACGGCAATCGCTACTTCAGGACCCCGATCAACACCACCTCGGTCATCGTGCTCGACATCGACGGCAGGAGCGAGATCCGGAACCCGGTGATGGTCGATCCGGGCGTCCGGGTGATCCGCGTGCAAGGACCGGCGGCTCCCGGCTTCCGCTTCGGCCAGGACCGGACCTTGACGCTCGACGTGAAGCCGTGCACGCGGTACTACCTCGCGGCGGTGAGGCCCAACTCGATATCGTCGGAGTTCACGCCGATGGTGGACTTCGAGGAGCCGATCGGGGGATGCAA
>Ga0209254_10004841_pt1 | contig 12353 bp, 16 predicted proteins | sample FrelakmetDIP11DI_FD_187148 | JGI IMG/M metagenome (GOLD analysis project Ga0209254, IMG submission 187148) | Freshwater lake sediment microbial communities from the University of Notre Dame, USA, for methane emissions studies - DIP11 DI (SPAdes)... | ecosystem: Environmental > Aquatic >...
GGTGCCGGCGAGCTGGATCGCGCCCCCGAACAGCAGCAGCTTCTCGGTGAGCGTGGTCTTGCCGGCGTCGGGGTGCGAGATGATGGCGAAGGTGCGGCGTCGCGCCACTTCGTCGCGGTTCGAGCTCATCGGTCGGGGTCGGTCGGTCGCGGACGGGGCGCCGATTCTATCAGGCCGGGCCCCCGGACCGTCCCGCCGCCAGGTCGAGACGCAGCACCAGCGCGTCCTCGCGGCCGCCCTCGCCCTGGTAATAGCCCTTGCGCCGGCCGACCGCCGTGAATCCGACCGACTCGTAGAGGGCGATCGCGCGACGATTGCTCGGCCGCACCTCGAGGAAGACGGCCTCGTTGCCCGCTTCCCGTGCCCGCTCGACGAGCAGCGCGAGCATCCGTCGGCCCAGGCCGCGGCAACGCAGGTCCGCACGCACGCAGAGGTTGAGGATGTGCGCCTCGCCGGCGCCCATTGCGAGGACGCCGTAGCCCGCGACCGCGCCGTCGTACTCGGCCACGCGGCACAGGTAGCCCACGCGCAGGCAGTCGCGGAAGATGCCTTCGCTCCACGGAAACGCGTACGAGGCCCGCTCGACCGCCGCCACCGCCGGCAGGTCGCCGGGGGCCATGGCGCGGTAGCGCACCAGCCGCGGCGCGGCGCGCGGACCGGACCCGGGCGCCGCACTCACGGCACCACCCGCTCGCCGCGCTCGATGCGCCCGAGCACCTCGCGTGCGAACCTCAGGTCCTGCCACGCCTTGCGCTTCTCCCCGGGGCTGCGCAGCAGATAGGCCGGATGATACGTGACCACCAGCGGCCAGCCGCGCGGACCGAGCGCATGCACCTGACCCCGCAGCCGGGCGAGCGCCTGGTCCGTCGCGAGCAGGTTCTGCGCGGCGATGCGCCCGACGGCGACCACGATGGCCGGCGCCACGAGCTCGATCTGCCGCTCCAGGTAGCCGCGGCATTGCGCCGCCTCGTCGGGCCTGGGGTCCCGATTGCCGGGCGGGCGGCACTTGAGCACGTTGGCGATGTAGACGTCCTCGCGGGCGAGGCCGATCGCCCGGAGCATCGCGTTCAGCAGCTGGCCGGCCCGGCCGACGAACGGCTCGCCCTGCCGGTCCTCGTCGGCGCCCGGGGCCTCGCCGATGAACATCCAGCGGGCGGCGCGATTGCCGACGCCGAACACCGTCTGCGTGCGCGTCCCGCCGAGCGGACAGCGCGTGCAGGCGGCGACCATGGTGCGGAGCGCCTCCCAGTCGAGGGACGATTCGGGCGACGCCGCCGCAGTCGCCAGCGGCGCGGGCGGCCCGGGCGACGCGGTCTCGCCGGGCTCGAGGGACGGCGGATCGGCTGCGGACGCCGTGCGCGGCTGCGAGCGCCGCACGTACACGTCCACGCCGAGCGCCTCGAGGTAGGCGAGCCTGCGGCGGTCGGTCATCGACGCGCGACCGTCAGCCGGGCGGCCGCCCGCTTGACGGGCGCGGCCTGCGCCGGGCACGGGTGAGGCGGCGCCAGGCCCACAGCGCGGGGCCCGACGCCGCGAAGAGCGCGAACAGCCCGAACAGACTCTCGGGCGGACTCGACCCCACGACGATGAAGCCGAACGGCACGAGCAGCAGGAAGGCGAACGGGATGCGCCGGTTGAGGTTGAAGTCCTTGCCGCTCAGGTAGGGAAAGCGGCTCACCATGAGGCCGCCGGCGACCAGCGCCACTGCGAACAGCAGGATCAGGTCCCGCAGGCCCTCGCGCTGCAGGTCGTTCATCATCCACACGAAGCCCGCGAGCACCGCGGCGCCCGACGGGCTCGGCAGGCCCTCGAAGAAGCGCTTGTCCGCCACCGCGGTGCGCGTGTTGAAGCGCGCGAGCCGGAACGCGGCGCAGGCGGCGTAGAAGAAGGTCGCCAGCCAGCCGAGTCGCCCCCACAGGAACCCGTACTCGGCGATGCGTGCCACGCCCCACTGGTAGGCCACGACAGCCGGGGCAATCCCGAAGGCCACCATGTCGGAGAGGCTGTCGTACTCCTTGCCGAACTCGCTCTGGGTGTTGGTCCAGCGCGCGATCCGGCCGTCGAGCCCGTCGCAGACCATGGCCACGAACACCGCGATGCCCGCGCGGTCGAAATTGCCGTCGGTCGCGGCCACGATGGCATAGAAGCCCGAGAACAGCACGGCGGTCGTGAACAGGTTCGGCAGCAGGTAGATGCCGCGGCTGCGCGGACGCTGCCGGGCGGCATCCGGCGAGGCAGAAGGATCGATCGTCATGGGCACCCACCCGGCTTCGCAGAGACCGTCATCCTAGGTCGCGCGCGACCCCGGCACAACGGAGCCGGCGGCGCCCGGGGACGCGCGGGTCGCTTTGCTACCATACGCTCCCTTTCCCCCACGCCCACCACCCCGATGCGACTGTCCCAATACCCAATCAACACCCTGCGCGACGTGCCGGCCGATGCCGAGGTGGTGAGCCACCAGCTGATGCTGCGCGCGGGGCTGATCCGCCGGCTGGCGGCCGGCCTGTACACCTGGCTGCCGGTGGGCCTCAGGGTCCTGCGCAAGGTGGAGAACATCGTCCGCGAGGAGATGAACCACGCCGGAGCGCTCGAACTGCTGATGCCGACGGTGCAGCCGGCGGAGCTGTGGCAGGAATCGGGACGCTGGGACCAGTTCGGCCCCGAACTGCTGCGCCTGAAGGACCGCAACGAGCGGCCGTTCTGCTACGGGCCGACCCACGAGGAGGTCATCACCGACATCGCGCGGCGCGAGCTCAAGAGCTACCGCCAGCTGCCGGTCAACTTCTACCAGATCCAGACCAAGTTCCGCGACGAGATCCGCCCGCGCTTCGGCGTGATGCGCGCCCGCGAGTTCACCATGAAGGACGCCTACTCCTTCCACCTCGACGCGGCCTCGCTGGAGCAGGGCTACCAGGCGATGTTCGGGGCCTACTCCCGGATCTTCACGCGCATGCAGCTGCGATTCCGCGCCGTGCGCGCCGACACCGGCAGCATCGGCGGCAACGCCTCGCAGGAGTTCCACGTGCTCGCCGACTCGGGCGAGGATGCGATCGCCTTCTCGGATGGCGACGACTACGCCGCCAACCTCGAGATGGCCGAGGCGCTGGCGCCGGCCGCGCCGCGCGGCCCGGCGACCGCGCCGCTCGCGGAGGTCGCCACGCCCGCGGTGCGCAGCATCGTCGAACTCACGGCGTTCCTCGGGATGGCGGCGGCCCGATGCCTCAAGACACTGTTGGTCGAAGGCACCGACGGCGGCGTCGTGGCGCTCGTGGTCCGCGGCGACCACGAGCTGAACGCGGTCAAGGCGCAGAAGCTCCCCGGGGTGCTCGCCCCGCTGCGCATGGCGACGGCCGAGCAGGTGCGCGCCGCCACCGGCTGCGAGCCCGGATTCCTCGGGCCCGTGGGGCTCGATCTCAGGATCTACGCCGACCGCGCGGCCGCGCAGGCGGCGGACTTCGTCTGCGGGGCCAACCGGCGCGACCTGCACCTCACCGGGGTCAACTGGGGCCGGGACCTGCCCGAGCCCGAAGTGGTCGACGTCCGCAACGTGGTGGCCGGCGACCCGAGCCCGTCGGGCCGCGGCGCGCTCGCCATCGCGCGCGGCATCGAGGTGGGCCACATCTTCCAGCTCGGCCGCAAGTACAGCGAGGCCATGAAGGCCACGGTACTCGACGAGCAGGGCCAGTCCGTGACCATGTTCATGGGGTGCTATGGCATCGGTGTGACGCGCGTCGTGGCGGCCGCCATCGAACAGAATCACGATGAGCGCGGCATCATCTGGCCGGAACCGATCGCACCCTTCCTCGTGTCGCTGATCCCGATCAACCTGCAGAAGTCCGAGCGCGTCCGGGAGGTCGCCGAGCGCCTGTACGTCGAGCTGCAGGGGGCCGGCATCGAGGTGCTGTTCGACGACCGGGACGCGCGCCCGGGGGTCAAGTTCGCGGACGACGAACTGCTCGGAATCCCCCACCGCATCGTCGTGGGCGACAAGGGGCTCGAGCGGGGCGTGGTCGAGTACAAGGCACGCGCCGGCGGCGCGGCTGCCGATGTGCCGGTCGAGTCGGTGCTGCAGTTCCTGGCCGGGCGGCGCGGAGCCCGCTCCTGAGGGCGATGCGGCGCGCGGCGCTCCCGGTCCTGCTGCTCGCCGCGTTGCTGCCCGCTGCAGCGGCGCGCGCCGACCGGCAGATGGATCCGGAACTGCGCGGCGTCCTCGCGGCGGTGATCGAGCCGTCGGCCTGCTTTGCCGACCGCTACGAGCGCGCCGTGTGGTTCGCCTACATGGAACCGCGTCTGAGCCGCTACGTGAAGGACCCGAGCGAGCGCGAGCAGATCCTGCATCACGTGCACTGCGAGGCGCGACGACTGGACGTGCCCCCAGAGCTGGTGCTGGCGGTGATGGACGTCGAGAGCCGCTTCGACCGCTACGCCGTCTCCTCGGCCGGCGCGGTAGGACTCATGCAGGTGATGCCATTCTGGCCGCGGGAGCTGGGGATGAGCAACGACCATCTGGTCATGATCCCCGAGAACGTGCGCATGGGGACGACGATCCTCGGCTACTACCTGCGCAAGGAGCGCGGCAACTACCTGCGCGCGCTGCAGCGCTACAACGGCAGCCTCGGCCGGCCGACGTACTCCGACCTCGTCATCGACCGGCTGCTGTCGCGCTGGCGATACGACCAGTGAGCCGCGTCACGCCGTACTGAAGCCGGCCGGCCGGCCGGGCAGCGCCCCCGGGGACACGACCTCGACCTCGACAGCGCTCACGTCGGCCGCCGGCGGGCCCTCCCGGAGCCAGTCGCACAGCCGCTCGACGGAGGACGGGGGCCCGCAGGCGAGCACCTCCACCCGGCCGTCCGGCAGGTTGCGCGCGTGACCCGTGACCCCCAGCTCGTGCGCCCGTGCCCGCGTGCTCGCCCGGTAGAACACGCCCTGCACGCGCCCCGAGACCAGGCAACGGCGCGCGATCCAGTCGCTCATGAAGTGGTCAGGGGCCGGCCGAAGGGACCGTCGCGGCCTCGGCCAGGCGTCGGGCCTCCATGGCCCGCTCGCGTGCCTGCTCGGCGGAGTCGCGTGCCTCGCGGTAGTCGCCCTTCTGCATACTCCCGCGCGCCTGCTCCACGAGTTGCCGCGACTCGGCGAGCGGCGCCGGGGCGAGTTTCTCGGCGCCGGCCCGCTCGGCGGCCCGTATGGCCTGCCGCGCGTCGCTCATTTCCTGCAGCGGGGCCCCGGCGCAGCCAGTGAGCAGCGAACCGGCCACCAGCGCGGCCAACAGCAGGGGTAATGTGTGTCGGCGCATGAGTTGGGTCGGGCGGGGTGCCGCGGTGTCCGGGACCGTAACAACTGCACCCTGCACCGTCAAGATTGGCGGACCCGGTCGCGGGACCTAGAATCCGCCGGCTGCCGGGACGACGTGCCACCCGGTCCCACGCAAGGACGATCGACGCATGGCAGACGTGCTCGTGCTGTACTACTCGCGCCACGGCGCGACCGCCGAACTCGCCCGGCAGGTGGCCCGGGGCGTCGAGTCGGTGGCCGGCGCGACGGCCCGGCTGCGCACGGTGCCGCCGGTCTCGCCAGTGTGCGAAGCCACGGCGTCCGACGTGCCGGAGTCCGGCCCACCCTACGCCACCGTCGCCGAACTGCGCGACTGCGACGGCCTCGTGCTCGGCAGCCCGACCCGCTTCGGCAACATGGCCGCGCCCCTCAAGCACTTCATCGACGGGACCAGTTCCCTCTGGCTGAACGGCGGTCTCGACCGCAAGCCGGCCGGCGTGTTCACGTCCACCGGGTCGATGCACGGCGGCCAGGAATCCACGCTGCTCAGCATGATGCTGCCACTGCTGCACCATGGCATGTACCTCGTCGGCCTGCCGTTCACGGCCGAGTCGCTGAACCGCACCCGCAGCGGCGGCACACCCTATGGCGCGAGTCACGTGGCCGTGGCCGGGCGCGCCGACCCGGTCCGCCTGAGCGACGAGGAGCGCGAACTGGCGCGGCTGCTCGGTCGCCGGGTGGCCGAACTCGCCGTGGCCGCGGGATCGCTGCGTTCGTGAACGCCGTGGCCGACCGCCGGCGGCGCGCGAGGCGACTGACCCTCGCCACGGCCGCCCTGCTCGGCGCCTGCGTCGTCGCGGCCACGCTGCGCAGTGCGCCCTGGCCCGCGAGCCTCGGCTGGACCGCCCTGCTGCTGGTGCCGCTCTCGCTGCCGCTGCCCGGCCTGCTGCGCGGCACCCGGCGCACCTGTTCCTGGGCGACACTGTGCGTCGCGCCCTATCTCGTCTACGGCCTCACGGAGGTCGTCGCCAACCCGGCGGTGCGCGCGATCGCCTCCGCGATCCTGTTCGCGAGCCTCGCCTGGTTCGCGAGCCTCGTGTACTGCCTGCGCGTGTCGCGCGGCGCGGGTCCCGCGGGTCAGGACGCGTCGGCGGGCTGACCCTCGAGTACCTGGCGCAGGAACGGCACCGTCAGCCGGCGCTGCGCCGCCAGCGCCGCTTCGTCGAGCCGGTCGACCACGGCGCAGAGCGTCGGCAGGTCGCGCGGCATGCGGTGCACGAGGTAGGTGGCGGACTCGCGCGGCAGCACGAGCCCCCGGCCCCGGGCCCGCTGCTCCAGCACCTCGATGCGGTCCGCCTCGTCGAGCTCGTGCAACTGGTGCACCGGGGCGGCGAGCAGCCGCGAGCGGAGGTCCGGCAGCCCGAAGCGCAGCGACGCCGGCGGAGCGGTGCTCGTGACGTACAGACGACCGGGACCGTCCTGCATCAGCGTGTGCAGGCGGAAGATCGCCCGGTTCCAGGCGGCGTCGCCCGCAACGTGCTCGAGCGCGTCGAGGCAGACCAGGTCCAGCGTCTCGAAGCCCTCGAGAAGTTCCGGGCCGGCTACGGTCGCGAGGTCCAGGTAAGCGGCCGACCCGCCCCGCTCCCCGACCGCCGCGCACGACGCCTGCAGCAGGTGCGTCTTGCCGGAACCCGTCCGGCCCCACAGCCAGAGCACGCGCGGCGGGGAACCTCCGGTCAGCGTCTCGAGCAGCTCCCGGTTCGGCCCGGCGACGAAACCGTCGAACCGGGCCGCCGTGGAGAGCCGGACGCCGAGCGGCAGCTGCTGCACTGGATTCAGCCGGCGGCGGCGCGCCCGCGGGCCGCGACCGCGGCGCGGCGGGAATAGATCAACACGTAGTCGATGCCGCTCACCGCCGTGGTGAGCAGCACGAGGGCGCCGAGCGCCGTGACCACGGGCTGGCCCGGCCAGCCGTAGGCCGCGAACGCGACGGCCGCGAGGCAGAACACGATCTGGCAGAGCGTGTTGAGCTTGCTGGCGGCGGTCGGCGCGCCGCGCAGCGGCCCGAACAGGCGCTTGTACACCAGGGCGCCGGACACGATCACGAGGTCGCGCAGGATCACCAGCGCCGTGAGCCACCACGGGGCGAGGCCGCCGACGCTCAGGCAGATGAACACGGTCACCAGCAGCAGCTTGTCGGCGAGCGGGTCGAGGACCTTGCCGAGCTCGCTGGTCCAGTCGAAGCGCTTGGCGAGGAAACCGTCCAGCCCGTCGGTGAATGCCGCGAGCGCGAACAACAGCATCACCTCCCGGAAGCGGCCCTGCAGGATCCACAGGGCCACCGGATACACGAGCAGCATCCGCAGCACGCAGAGCAGGTTCGGCAGGAACCGCAGGCTCATGGCTGGAACTGGAAGTCCGCGCCGGGGGCCGCCGTCCCGGCGTTCTGGACCGCCGGCAGCAGGCGTCCATCCAACGCGGCAATGCGGCCGAGCAGCTCGCGGTCGCCACGCATCGTCAGGCGCAGCCTGAGCACCCCGCCCTCGAGCGCCTCGACGGCGACGTCGCGGACCAGGCTCAGCGAGTCCAGGTAGTCCAGCAGACCGGCGTACGCACCGAGGCCGTCCATGCCGTCGACCCGCAGCACCAGCGTCGAGGTCCCGCGCGAGGACGCCGGGGCGTACCGCGCGGCGAGCGTATCCGCCGCAAGGTTGATGCCGTCCTGCAGCGAGCCGTGGCCCTGCGCCGTCTGGCCTGCGTGCGTGAAGGACCAGTCGAACAGGGTACCGCTCGGCGTCCCCTTGAGCAGCGCGCGGGAGGGCCCGGGCTCTGCGGCGCGTCCAGCCTCGGACCACTCCACCGGCAGCGCGCGCCAGTGCGCCGCGCGCAGCGCCTCGGCACGGTCGGCGGCCGGGGCCTCGATTACGGTCAGGGGTCGCTCCGCCGCCCAGTAGGGCAGGCCCGCCTGCTGCAGCAGCCGGTCGATCGAGCGGCCATCGAATCCGACCGTGAGCACCCGGTCGACGCTGGTCGAGTAGCGCTGCACATAGCGCGCCGGATCCGCGGCGGCAATCGTGGCATTGGTTGCCGCCTCGCTCCGCCCCGAGACGCGCACGGCCACCCCGCGTAGCGCCTCGACGAAGCCGGCGCTGCGGTCGGTCTCGGTCGTGCCGGTGAGCGGCACCTTGACCTCGTAGAGCGGCACCTCGGTGGCCGGCGCGGTCGTCGGCAGGAGCCACCCGACCACGGCCAGCAACGCCGCCTCGAGGAAGCCGTGTGAGCGGGCGGTGCATGGGGCTCTGCGCATCGATCGGGGAGGCAATTCGGCGCCGGCGCCGTGCCGTGTAAAATAGCACAGCCTCGACGTCCAGCCCGGGGCCGGCCGGCCAGCGGAGTCCCCGATGCCAGACACCAGACCCCTCACCTATCGCGACGCGGGCGTCGACATCGACGCCGGCGACGAGCTGGTCGAGCGCATCAAGCCGGCCGTGCGGCGCTCGATGCGCCCGGAGGTGCTCGGGGGACTCGGCGGATTCGGCGCGCTGGTCGAGGTGCCCCTGGACCGCTACCGCCAGCCGGTGATGGTTTCGGGCACCGACGGCGTGGGCACCAAGCTGCGGCTCGCCATCGAGACCGGCCGGCACGACACGATCGGCATCGACCTGGTAGCCATGTGCGCCAACGACGTGGTCGTGCAGGGCGCCGAGCCGCTGTTCTTCCTGGACTACTACGCGACCGGGCGGCTGCGGGTGGACGTCGCCGAGCGCGTGATCAAGGGCATCGTGGAGGGCTGCCTGCAGGCGGGCTGTGCCCTGGTCGGCGGCGAGACTGCCGAGATGCCCGGCATGTACGCGGGCGACGACTACGACCTCGCCGGCTTCTGCGTCGGTCTCGTCGAGAAGGACCGCATCCTCGACGGCAGCGGCACCCGCGCCGGCGACGTGATCATCGGCCTCGGCTCCTCCGGCCCGCACTCCAACGGCTACTCGCTCATCCGCCGGCTGCTGGCCGCGGGCGACGCGACGCCGGCGACCGTCCTCGACGGCACGTCGCTCTATGACCTGCTGCTCGCGCCGACCCGCATCTACGTCAAGCCGGTGCTCGCGGTGCTGGCCGAGGTGCCGGTACGCGGCATCGCGCACATCACCGGCGGCGGGCCGACGGGCAACATCCCGCGCACGCTGCCCGACGGACTCGAGGCGGTGCTCGAGGAGCGCGCCTGGGTCCGGCCGGCGGTATTCGACTGGCTGCAGCGCGCCGGCAGCGTCGAGCGCGAGGAGATGCACCGCACGTTCAACTGCGGCCTCGGCATGACGCTGACCGTCGCCCCGGCCGACGCGGACCGGGCGCTCGCCATCCTGCGACGCTGCGGCGAGCAGGCGGGCGTGGTCGGAGAGGTCCGCGCCGGCACGCGCGGCGCCGTGATCGAGCGATGAGCGAGGCCGCTGGCCGGCTGCCGATCGTGGTGCTGATCTCCGGCGCCGGCAGCAACCTGCGGGCGATCGCGGAGCAGGCCCGCGCCGGCGCACTGCCCGTCGAGATCCGCGCCGTGGTGTGCGACCGCGCCGACGCGCCGGGACTCGGCTGGGCGGCCGCGGCGGGCCTCGAGACGACGGTGGTGCCCGCCCGCGGATTTCCGGTCCGTGCCGACTTCGACGCCGCGCTCGCCACGGAGATCGATCGCCATGCGCCGGGCCTCGTGGTGCTGGCGGGGTTCATGCGCGTGCTCGGCGCGGAATTCGTCCACCGGTACCAGGGGCGGATGCTCAACATCCACCCGTCGCTGCTGCCGCGACACCGCGGCCTGCACACGCACCGGCGGGCGCTGGAGGCCGGCGACCGGGTGCATGGCGCGAGCGTGCACTTCGTCACGCCCGAGCTCGACGGCGGCCCGGTGATCCTGCAGGCCTGCGTCCCGGTTCTGGACGGCGACGACGAAGCCACGCTCGCCGCCCGTGTGCTCGCCCAGGAGCACCGCATCTATCCGGAGTGCATCGGCTGGTATGCCGCGGGGCGGTTGCAGCTGCGCGACGGCGCCGTCGTGCTCGACGGTCGCGCGCTCGACGCCCCCGTGGTCCGGGACGGCCGTGACGACCTCGCGGCCTGAGCGGCGCCGCGCGCTGTGGCGCCTCGCCCTGCTCACCGGCGCGCTGCTGGCATGGTGCGCGGCGCCCGCGTCGGCGACCGACACCGCGGCACCCGTCCTGCAGCCCTTCAAGGCGCGCTACCAGGCGACCTACCGGGGGATCAGTGGCGGCCAGATCGAGAACGGGCTGCACCGCGGCAAGGAACCCGGCGAGTGGCTGTACGAGACCCGCGCCTATCCGAACCTGCTTGGACGCGTGGCGGTGAGCCCGCAGGCGCGCGAGCACGGCGTCATGCGCGTGTCGGCCGCCGGCGTGCGTCCGCTCACCTTCGACTTCAACGACGGCAGCGCGGACATGGCCAAGGACGTGCGTTTCGCCTTCGACTGGGATGCCGGACGCGTCCGCGGCCAGGCGCAGGGCAAGGCGTTCGACCTGCCCGCGGCGCCGGGCACGCAGGACACGGCCTCGGTGCAGGCGGCGATGATCGTGGAGCTGCTCGCCGGCCGCAGCCCGAAGGGCTTCCCCATCCTCACCGGTTCCAGGATCCGCTACTACCGGTACTGGAGCGAAGGCAGCGCGACCGTGGCCACGTCGCTCGGCGAGCTGGAGACGGTGGTCTGGGCGAACCAGCGGGACGGCTCGGACCGCGTCACGCGCGTGTGGCACGCGCCCGCCCTCGGCTTCGTGCCCGTGCAGGCCATCCAGTACCGCAAGGGCAAGGCGGAGACGCTGCTGCGCATCGTGAGCCTCGACCGGCGCTGAGCCGCGCCTCAGGCCTTCGGCAGCGTGACGCCCTGCTGTCCCATGTACTTGCCGCCGCGGTCCCGGTAGGAGACCTCGCAGGTCTCGTCCGACTCGAAGAACAGCATCTGCGCGACGCCCTCGTTGGCGTAGATCTTCGCGGGCAGCGGCGTGGTGTTGGAGAACTCGAGCGTGACGTGTCCTTCCCACTCGGGCTCGAGCGGCGTCACGTTGACGATGATCCCGCAGCGCGCGTAGGTGGACTTGCCCAGGCACACGGTCAGCACCTTGCGCGGGATGCGGAAGTACTCGACGGTGCGGGCGAGCGCGAACGAATTCGGCGGGATGATGCAGATGTCGCCCGCGAAATCCACGAAGGAGTTCGGATCGAAGTCCTTCGGATCCACGATCGTCGAGTTGATGTTCGTGAAGATCTTGAACTCGGCGGCGCAGCGCACGTCGTAGCCGTAGCTCGAGGTGCCGTAGGAGACGATGCGCTGGCCGTTCACCTCGCGGACCTGGCCCGGCTCGAACGGGTCGATCATGGCGTGGCCCTCGGCCATGCGGCGGATCCAGCGGTCGGACTTGATGCTCACGTTCAGGTGTCCTCGACGGTGATGCGCGGCGCGGCCGGGGCGCCGCCCAGGGACAGCCGTGCGGCGGTGCGGCGCGCGGCCTCGAGATAGGCCCGGCCGACGGGGCCGTCGGGATCGGCCACGACCGTGGGCCGCCCGGCGTCGGTCTCCTCGCGGATACGGATGTCGAGCGGCAGCTGGCCGAGCAGCGCGACGCCATACTGCGCGGCCATGCGCCCGCCGCCGCCGGCGCCGAAGATCGGCTCCTCGTGGCCGCACTTCGAACAGACGTGGGTACTCATGTTCTCGATCACCCCGAGCACCGGGATCGACACCTTCTGGAACATGCGCAGTCCCTTGCGCGCATCGAGCAGGGCGATGTCCTGGGGGGTGGTGACGATCACCGCCCCGCTCACGGGCACGCGCTGCGACAGGGTGAGCTGGATGTCGCCCGTGCCGGGCGGCAAGTCGACGACGAGGTAGTCGAGTTCGCCCCAGTTCGTGTCGGACAGCAGCTGGTTCAGCGCCTGCGTGACCATCGGGCCGCGCCAGACCATGGGCTGCTCTTCCTCGATCAGGAAGCCGATGGACATCACCTTGACGCCGTACGCCTCGAGCGGCTCGAGCCGCCGGCCGTCGCGGGTCACCGGGCGCTCGCCCTGCAGGCCCATCATGC
>Ga0209254_10004842_pt1 | contig 12351 bp, 11 predicted proteins | sample FrelakmetDIP11DI_FD_187148 | JGI IMG/M metagenome (GOLD analysis project Ga0209254, IMG submission 187148) | Freshwater lake sediment microbial communities from the University of Notre Dame, USA, for methane emissions studies - DIP11 DI (SPAdes)... | ecosystem: Environmental > Aquatic >...
TGGCTGAGCAGAAAATCTCAACGAATGAACGTCTGCTCCTGGTAGAAGCTGACATTCATTGATGCTTGGTCGTTGGCAGGAACTCGGCCATTGCGGCCGCCCGCACACAGCTACTGGCAGCCCTCGAATGACTGCTTTAGGGACTGGCTCCGAACTAGCGCTACCGGCCAGGATAAAGACGGACAGGAAACACTACACCGGCGCTATTGAGCGTCCGGTTCACCACGGGTAGCGGTCATTCGAGTCGGTGCGGGCTGCGACCGAACCTCGACTTCACGGCCGACCGCGCTTTTGTCCGGGCAGTGCAGACATCACTGGTTAACCAGACTCATACAACACTGACAGGCCGCATTTGAGTTTGGACGATGCCACGCCTGAAGCAACTTACTTAGGCTTGCTGCCGCAATCTTGCCAAGGCTGAGTAGAATGGTATTTTGGCGTGCCCTGCATTGCTCGCCACGGTCGACTCATGCATCCGACCGCCGCCACCGTGGAAAACGCCGCACCCTTAGTACCCCACATATTGATACCACTTATAAAACAGTAAAAATAATCGTTAAGGCAACCTGTACAACTTCTATCCGCTGTCAGATGAAAGCAGAGTATCAATCGCATGTAGTTCCTGTGTCCAAGCTTTCAGCCAAAGTCATTGAAGAAATGGCTTCGATCTACCTTGAAAATTACGACGGGAGTTCGCAAAAGCTGTTCCGCCACGATCTGTCGCAAAAGGATGAGGCTTTGCTGTTGTACTACGCAGAGGAACTGGTGGGGTTTACGACCCTGAAGGTTTACGAGGTTTCTTGGGGCGGTCAGTTGGTGCGAGTTCTATATTCCGGTGACACCATAGTCAATGCTCTGCACTGGGGACAGCAGAAGCTAGCCTTCTCCTGGATAACGCGCCTAGGCGAGATTAAGCGCAAGTCGCCAACAGTTCCTCTTTACTGGTTTCTTCTGGTTAAGGGACACAGAACTTTTAAGTATTTGTCTGTCTTCGGCAAGTCATTTTTCCCGCACTGGGAGATCGATCGAATTGACCTCAAGCCTCTTGCCGATCAGTTGGCTACAGAAATGTTTGGTTTGGAATACAACAGCAAGACCGGTGTTGTCGAATTTTGCGAATCCAGGGGCCATCTTAAAGACAGCATCGCCTATCCAACACCCGAAGAGTTGACCAAGCCCGCAACCCAGTTTTTTCTAGCCCAGAACCCAGGCTATCTGCGAGGCCATGAGCTGGTCTGCGTTTGCGAGATGGAGCTATTCAACATGAAACCCTTGACGGCGCGTGTCTTTCGGCGGGCCTTGAGCGAAGAGGCGAATTGTCTGTGACGAACAGTCCATGGGGGCTTCTTCCGGTAGAGGAACCTTCGTGTGATCCATTGGTTTGGTTGGAGGCATTGCTTGGATCAAATAGCCACACCGCTTACCTTGAACAATTTGGCAGCCCCCTCACGGTGGCAGACTACCGTCGCCAAGTTCCTGTTTCTCGCTATGAGGACTTGGGGCCATATCTCACCCGCGTCCAGACGGGTGAACCAGATGTCCTGTTCACAGGGCGGCCCGTTGCTTACGAACGTACCGGAGGCAGCGCAGGGGGTAGCAAGCTGATTCCGTACTCGGCACAAGGTTTGCAGGATTTCCAGACATGCATCATTCCATGGCTTGCCAATACCGTGCGCCGTCATGGCATTACGGGCCGAGCCTATTTCTCTATTAGCCCTGCGGCACGAAAGCAAGAATTTATTGGTTCTGTGCCTGTAGGTCTTTCGGATGCAGCCTACCTGGGCGAGCGCGCCGGATACGTGCTGTATCAGCAAACAGCGGTGCCGTTCGATGTGTCCGATATTCAGGACATCTCGGTTTGGCGAGAACAAACACGCGAATACCTGCGCGCGGCGCATGATCTTGAGTTGATCTCAGCCTGGAGCCCCACATTCCTGCTAAGACTACTGGCCGACTTCCCTAAGACCCAGGAACTTTGGCCAGATTTAAAAGTGGTGAGTTGTTGGACATCCGGTCCCTCGCATCGATACATAGAAGACATCCGGCGGCTTTTCCCACATGCTGTCATCGAACCCAAAGGTCTCTTGTCGACTGAAGCCGTCGTTACCGTACCGGATTTGACAGGCCAACCTGCTCTTGCGTGCCCCGGGTTCTTCGAGTTTGCCCAAAATGGTCGAGTTCTTCTCGAGTCGGAACTCGCCCTCAACGCGGAATATGAGGTCATGGTAACTACAGCAAGTGGCCTTTATCGCTACATGACGGGTGACCGGGTGCGATACGATGGCTGCAATTCGGCTGGCCGCCCAATACTCGAATTCGTTGGCCGCGACGCTCTTACGAGCGACCTGGTAGGCGAAAAACTGACGGAATCGTTTGTCGGCAAGTGCCTGGAGATGATCCCTGGCTTCGCCATGCTTGTTCCGGATGTGATGTGCCCTGGGTATGTTCTGATCTCTGAACTTGATGCCGGGCCAGATATTCTCTCCCGGCTCGATAACCATTTGGGCATGAATCCCCAATATGCATACGCCCGTAAAATCGGGCAACTCGCCCCCCCGAGGGCGTTAAAGTGCAAATCCCCCTTTCTTGTCGTCGAGAAAGTTATGCAGCAGCGCGGGGTTCGGCTTGGTGATGTGAAACCTACAGCATTGCGCGCAGAGGATTTCTGGCTTGGCTTGTTTGAAGGATGCCGTTTATGAAAATCGCGCTCATTTCCCCTAAGGGGCCCCTTTACCGGCATCGTGGCGGCATTTTCAAGAAGTCATTGCGCTACCAACCGCTAACCTTAACCACCTTGGCGGCGTTGATTCCCGATGAGCTTTCTGCACAGGTAAAACTGTATGACGAAGGCATCGAACTCGTGCCTGACTCGCTCGACGCCGATCTGGTCGGGCTTACCGTCATTACCGGCACTGCGAAGCGCGCATATGAGCTTGCGGCTATTTACCGCGCACAGGGGAAAACGGTCGTGCTGGGGGGGCCACACGTGACATTGATGCCACAGGAAGCCGCCCAGCATGCTGATGCTATTTGCGTTGGATACGCAGAAGACAGCTGGCCTCAACTTCTGCGCGATTTTGCCAATGGAAATCTGCAACCAGCGTATCACCAGAGCCCTAATTTTTCCCTAGATCGTCCAGATATGCCGTTTGCGCGGCGAGATTTGTTCGATAAAGGCCAGTTTCTGACCCAGGCTGTCTTTGAGGCCACACGCTCATGCGCGCACGATTGCGAGTTTTGTGTAGCGCCTGCGGCCTGGGGGCGTAAGCAATATCAAAAACCCGTCGAATGGGTTATCGAGGACATTCGGCGGCTTGGGCAGAAAAAGCTGATCTTTGTAGATCTCAACCTTATTTCGGACAGGAAATACGCCCGTGAGTTGTTTACTCAACTCATTCCGCTGAATGTGCAGTGGTTCGGGCTTTCTACAGTTCTACTGGCACACGACCGGGAGCTAATGGAACTTGTGGCACGTAGCGGATGCAAAGGTTTGCTGCTTGGGCTGGAAACAGTGAACCAGAAAAGTTTGCAGGATGCCAAGAAGCGATTCAATGGATCGGTTGACTTCAAACAGATCATCGCCGACCTGCATCGGCTGGGTATTTCGGTACAGGGTTGCTTTGTTTTCGGGCTGGATCATGACACCCCGGATGTATTCGACGCGACAATTGAATTCGCTCTGGACGCGGGCATTGATCTCCCCCGTTTTGCAGTTCTCACCCCATTCCCGGGTACTCCATTGCACCATCGCCTGGACCAGGAAGGCCGTATTCTGACCCGGGACTGGGAGTTATACGACGGCCAGCATGTAGTGTTCCAGCCCAAGGGCATGTCAGTGCAGGAACTCGCGATCGGACATGAACGTGCATGGAAGGAAGTTTACCGCTGGCCCGCCATCATGAAGCGCCTATGGACAGCCAGGAATTTTCAGCCCTTGGCCTTGACTGCAAACATGGGTTATCGGTTTTACGCACATAACCTGCATCGGTTCTACACCTGTGACTGGCCCTTGCAGGCGATGCCCCCTCGTGTCGCCTCGATCCCGATCATCTCCGCAGACAAGAACAAAATAGTATGCGGATAACGCTTATCCACCCGGCCATTGGCCATCGTGCCGGTGAGTCATATATCCGGACATGGCAAATGGAGCCCCTGCCGATAGCCACGCTCACAGGACTAACGCCATCTGACGTTGACCTGAAATTTTATGACGACCGGATGGAAGATATACCATTTGACGAGCCAACAAACGCGGTGGCTATCCCTGTTGAAACCTACACGGCTCGTCGTGCCTACCAGATTGCAAGTGAATATCGGCGTCGTGGCGTCCCTGTCATTATGGGTGGATTCCATCCAACCCTGATGCCTGACGAGACCTTACGGTTCGCCGATTCCATCGTAACCGGTGAAGCCGAGGCGGTATGGCAGGAAGTAATAGATGACCTCCGCCACAACACCCTGCAACGGCGGTACAACGGAAAACGTACCGATCTTTCTAAAATCAGCGTTGATCGGTCACTTTTTCGGGGAAAGCGATATCTGCCAATCGGCCTTGTTGAAACAGGGCGGGGCTGCCGGTTTCCCTGCGAGTTCTGTGCTATCCAGACTTTTTTTGACAGAAGCTATCGTTCACGCCCGGTTCCTGCAGTTCTAAGTGAACTTGAGTCGCTGAAGGCAAAGAAAAAGCTGTTTTTCTTTGTTGATGACAACTTCGCCGGAGACATTAAAGCTGGGAAAGATTTTCTTCCTGAACTGGAGCTGCTAAAAGTGCGCTGGATTACCCAGATGAGCATCAATGCAGCCCATGACGAGGAATTTCTCTCAATGCTGGCACGCAGTGGATGTCGCGGCGTGCTCATCGGATTTGAGTCGCTCGATGCCGAAAACCTGAAGCAAATGAACAAACGGTTCAACACGATGAAGGGGGGCTACGCTGCTGCGCTTGCTAACCTGCGGCGCGCAGGCATTTCTGTTTATGGCACCTTTGTCTTCGGTTACGACAATGACAACGAACAGTCCTTTGGGGAGGCAGTCGATTTTGCACAGGCCGAGGACATGTATATCGCAGCGTTCAATCATTTGACTCCCTTTCCGGGAACGCCGCTCTACGCACGGCTACAGAAGGAAGGCCGATTGCGCTATGACGCCTGGTGGCTCGATCCAGCTTACCGCTATAACGAACTGCCGTTCGTGCCCAAAGGACTAGGACATGAAGCCATCACCCAGGGATGCATTGCTGCACGTCGTCGGTTTTATGGCTGGTCAAGCATTCTCAAACGCAGCGCCCGCAATTACAGCGACTTCTTCATGTTCCGCAACTATTTCCCGATCAACATGATGCACCGTGGGGATATTTCGCTGCGTAACGGTTACCCACTGGGCGATGAAACCTGGCAAGGCACACTCCTGGTAGTTTCATGACGACATTTGAAATTGCCTCAGAGCAAGACAACCCGGACCTCCGTCGCCTATTGCGGGAAAATAGTATGCAATCGTGGGTCTCGATGTCGATTGAGCGCGAGCCTTCGTTTTTTGCTGGCCAGAACAGGTTTGGCCAGGATTGGGCTGTGATTGCCCGTCAGGGCCCGGCAACCGTTGGAATGTACACCTGTGCAAACCATCCGGTTCACGTCAATGGACTGGCCCAGCAATTGGGTTATCTAGGAGCGCTTCGGGTTGACTCCTCGTATCGAAATCAAGTGCGGGTTCTGCGCAATGGCTACGCTTCATTGCGGTATCTGAGCACGGGTGGGCAACCCAAATCGTGGTACACATGCATTGCCTCAGAAAATCAGATTGCCCGGCGCATGCTCGAAGCAAACCTCAAAGGCATGCCTGTCTATAAGCCTGCGGGCGAAATGATCACCTTTGCCCTTCCCCGTGTCCGCGGCTGTTCGCATGCCCTGTGGACACCTGTTCGGACGGGACAAATGGAGGCGTTTTGTGACTTCTACAACCAGCAAGCCGCCCAATGGCAATTTGCCCCGGCGCTGACGCCTGAAACTGCTCGACTCACCGGGGCCACGTTTTATGTCCACGACAAGGGTGGCCGTATTAGCGCGTGTATGGCGCTCTGGAACCAGCAAAGCTACAAGCAAGTTGTGGCAAGGGCGTATCGCCGACCGCTTGCCACATTGGTGCCTGTTTACAATGCATATGCACGGCTGGCGAGGAAGGTGGAGTTGCCCCCAGTCGGCGAAAGTCTTGACCAGACTTTCCTGTCTTTTCTGGCAGCACCGCTGAAACAGCCAGGGTTGTTCGTGGACTTGGTTAGTGACGCCGCTGCTCTCTGTCCCAGCAAAGTGTTAGTGCTGGGACTCAATTCTCAACACCCATGCAGCGCGCTGATACAGCGCAAGTTCAAACCACTCATGTACCGTACGCGAGTCTATGTGGTGGGTTTCGGTGGCGTTCTCGAACTCGACGGACGGCCCGTACAACCCGAGGTCGCTGTGCTGTGAAAATCGCCCTGATCCGCCCGAATATTGGGGATTACCGATCTTCAGACGCCATGCCGCCCTTAGCCATGGGGATTCTTGCTGCGCGCTCCAACGGGCATGATGTTTCCTTCTACGATGACAAAGCCGAACCCATTCCAACCACGTTGGACGCCGACCTGATCGCAATGAGCGTTGAAACCTTCACCGCTCGCCGGGCTTATCAACTCGCAGATGGTTTCCGGCAACAAGGTAAGCGGGTTGTCATGGGCGGGTACCACCCTACTTTTCTGCCGGATGAAGCATTGCAGCATGCTGATGCGGTTGTGACAGGCGACGCGGAAGGCACTTGGGAAACATTGCTTGACGATGCTGAGCATGGTGGACTCAAGCGGCGCTACCAGGGCAACAATCAGGCGTCCTTGGTAGATTACCGGGTGGATCGATCGATTTTTATTGGGAAGAAATACGCGCCTGTCGAGCTTGTACAGTACGGCAGGGGCTGCCGCTTCGCCTGTGACTTTTGTTCAATCCACTCCTTCTACGGTCCTTCGACACGGGTTCGGCCTGCAATCTTGATGCAATCCGAACTTGAACAATTCAACCGTAACCGGCTGGTTTTTTTCGTCGATGACAACCTATTCAGTTCCAAGACCGACCTTGATGCGCTGCTGTGTGTACTCAAGCCATTAAAGTTGAAATGGTCCTGCCAAATGAGCATAGATGTTGCACGCGATGCCAAGCTGCTCGACAAGTTGGCGGAGGCGGGTTGCACCTATGTCCTTATCGGCTTTGAAAGCCTGGAACCAGCCAACCTGAAACAGATGAAAAAGCCCTGGAACAAGGTTTCTGGCTCGTATCAGCACGTAGTGCGTGAATTGCATCGTCGAGGAATAGGGGTCTATGGCACTTTTGTATTTGGGTACGATTTTGATACGCCTGACACGATCAAGCGCAGTGTTGAGTTTGCGCTGGAGTCGAAGCTGGAGATTGCGAATTTCAATCCTCTGACGCCCACACCGGGCTCGGGGCTATATGACAGGCTTCGAGATGAGAATCGGCTCCTGTCACCGCACTGGTGGCTGGACCCCAATTACCATTACGGTGCTCCCATTTTCATTCCACGATCCATGACACCGGAGCAACTGGCTCTCGGCGCCTTTGAGGCCAAGAAGCAATTCTATGCCTGGTCGTCGATAGCTCGGCGCGTGCTCAGGACGGATGACCGTATGCCCTTGTTTGGCATGGGCATGACTGCCATTGCCAACCTGATTTCAAGGCGAGAGATCTACAAGAAACAAGGGCGCCAACTAGGAGCATGACAAAATCAGCATGAAGCTCACACTCATCAAGCCAACTATCGGGCGGCGTGAGCATAGCCTCTACGTGGATGAGGGCCGCATGGAGCCCCTGATGTTGGGTGTGCTGGCAGGACTGACGCCACCTGACGTTGAAGTTGTCCTCTATGACGATCGCATGGAGTCCATTCCCTATGACGAACCCACGGATCTGGTGGGAATCACGGTTGAAACCTATACGGCCCGACGAGCCTATGAAATCGCCAAAGAGTACCGTGACCGAGGTGTACCGGTCATTATGGGTGGAATGCATGTCTCGCTGTTGCCGGGGGAGGCAAAGGAGCATGCAGACAGCATCTTTATTGGTGATGCAGAAACGGCCTGGAAAGACGTAATTGCCGACGCACGCAACAAACTTCTCAAGCCCCAATATTACGGACCACCTGGTGTAGCGCAGATCGGTGGGGTTTTACCCCGTCGTGATCTCTACAAGGGCAAAGGTTACTTGCCGATGTCACTCATGCAGTTTTCTCGAGGTTGCCGGTTTGCCTGCCGTTTCTGTGCCGTCACCCAGTATTTCGACAAAAAGCACTATCTGCGTCGCATTGATGAAGTGCTGACAGAAATCGAAAGTCAGGAGCGCAAATTCCTGTTTTTCATTGACGACAATATCGCATCCAACCGCATCGCCCTTAAGGAGTTGTGCCATGCGCTGATTCCGATGAATGTTCAGTGGATCAGCCAGGCTAGCCTGGACGTGACCAAGGATCCGGAATTAATGAAGTTGATGGAACGGAGTGGTTGCTGGGGCAATGTCATGGGATTTGAATCGATCACGGCAGCTAGCCTGCGCGACGCAAAGAAGTCGCCCAATATATCTGGATTCGCCCATTACGAGCAGGAGGTCAGGATTCTTCGGGAACATGGGATGCAGACATGGGCTGCCTTTACGCTCGGATACGACCATGACACGATAAAAAGCATTGAGGATACGGTTGATTTTGCCTTGCAAAGCAAGTTCACGCTTGCTGCCTACAATATCCTCATGCCCTATCCTGGCACGCCGCTCTACAAGATGCTCGACGAGCAGAATCGGCTGCTTTATGGAGGCAAGTGGTGGCTGCACCCTGAGTACCGGTTCAATCAGGCAGCGTTCGTTCCCACGCTGATGTCGCCGGATGAACTAACCGCAGCCTGTCATGCAGCACGCACCCGATTCAACAGCTTCCCTTCGCTGGTCCAGCGGTTTTCGGACTGGAAGACAAACCTGCGCTCACTCTCACGAGCCTTGTCGTTCTGGCGTTATACCTTGTTGTTCCGCAAGGAACTGTACAAAAAACACGGCATGAGATTTGGGTTGAAATGACCTCTCCCATCCGGATATATCAATACCTCGCACCTGCTGTGCTCGCTCCGCTATCGCTTTACCTGTGGTGGAGCGAGTACGAAAATTGGCCCCAGGTTCTGGCAGCCTGGTTACTGCCCGTTTTATGGGCGTATATCGTTCCCGGGGTGGGAACCAATATATGCAAAGTATGGGAGTTTGATGTTCGATGGAAGCTTGGGAATTTTCGTCCTCATCATGGCTTTGTCTTTGGTAGTGCCACAGCCACTCTCACCTGGCTGATTCACCGCGATCCTGCCCATTCGTTATGGGAAATAATCCAGTTCTCCGTAATCCTGGGATCCGTGTTGGGCTTCTGGAATATTCTTTACGAGATCAAGGCACTTCGCGTAGGCGTACTCAAGGTTTATAACCAGCCATGGGCCGAAGGTCGCGGGGCAGAGGCAATCGCCATGGATTATTCACCCTGGTTTTTCGGCGGCTATGGGGCCGCTCACGGTCTGGTGATCGCAAGCCTGGAATATTTTATCGGCCATCATGGCCTGCCTGGTGGGTTACTCACGGCTATCTACCTAATTCTTGGGCTCCTGCTATGCATCGCCGTCCCTGTATTGGGATTCATGCGCCATTCTCTGAAAACTCATGGGCATGCTGGAACGCGCCCGGTTCCGCAGGATTAGTCATGCCCGGTTTGATCAACGCGACCACTCTCGTTTTCTCAACGCTGGCGGCCTGGTTATGCCTCTGGACTGCCAGCCATGCGTCCTTAGGTTGGGCCGTGCTCGCAGTATGGGGGTTTTCAATAATCAACCATGTGCCATTTTCCTTGATGCACGAGGCAGTGCATGGCTCAGGTGCGTCTTCGCCACGTGGCAACTGGCTTCTGGGAATTGTTTCTGGCTGGGCATTTCCAACCTCATTCTCAATGCAACGTCTTGCTCACCTGGGGCACCATCAGCGCAATCGGACTGACGCAGAACTCTACGATTATTTTCTGCCCGGACAATCCAGGTTAGCACGCAATATTCTGCTCTACCTAGGCAACCTATTGGGGCAATATTGGTGCTCCGTGGTAATGGGCAACTTGCTCTACCTGTTGGCGCCGGTAATGTATCGCTCCCAGTTTTTTGTCAGCCGGGTAGCCCCGGCATTGGGCTTCGGGCCCTATGTTAAGGATTTGGTCAAATTATCCCCTTCAAGGGTCTGGACCGAGATCGCGCTTGCATTTGGCTATCAGGCGGCGCTTGTTTATTGGCTCGACCTATCCCTGATAGGCTACTTGGCCTGCAACTTTGCATTCGCGTTGCACTGGTCAGTGCTGCAATACGCCGACCATGCATGGAGTTCCCGAGATATCCGAAATGGTGCTTGGAATCTAAAGGTACTTGCCCCTTTCAGGTGGCTAGCCCTTAACTACCATTATCACTTGGCACACCATCAGCACCCACATGTTCGCTGGTACCACCTTCCGAAGTATGTTGACCCCAATCTTCGACAGCCCTCTTTCTGGCGAGTCTATTTCAGCTTGTGGAAAGGTGTTCGCCCCGCTCCTCCGATGGGGTCACCTGCTGACCTGGGGTTTCTTTTTCCGGCCGATAAACCAGCCGGCAATTCCACCGAGAAGTAAGCCGCCGCCAAGGCCAGCGGTAACGGCAATCCAAAGTGCTTGTTCCGCTTCCGCCAGGATCGGGTTGTTTAGAAAATCTGTTCCAATATGGATGCTACGGATTCGCCAACGGCCATCGGACTCCTTGGCCATGGTGGCCGTCCAACGCGTATGTATCTCATAGGCACGACTATCGCTCAGGATGTATTTCTCGATACCTTTACCCCTTACGACTCCCCAGGATTTATCCGGTGATAGTTCGGTCAGAGTGTCTGGTTCGAGACTGATTTGCAGCTTCTTAAGATACCCCTTAGGGCCAAACCACTTTCTGAAATATGCTGAAACGTCTGCTCGACTAGAAAGAAACTCTTGATTCACTGGCGTAGCACGGATCTGTTCGCTCAACACAGGGAGCATCTTGTCAAAGTCACCAGTATTGATAGCAGATTCTGTCTGCTTCAAGACCGCCCGTAGTTCTTCATGGATTGCCTGGTCAGTTTCTTCCGCCTGAGCCGAAAATGCCACCAAAGCCAGTAGGCCAATTAAGAGAGACTTTTTAAGCATATCTTTTCTCCAAAAGTGTACGCATTAACACAGCCAGCATAAAGCCTGTAACAACATCGAGCAGATGGTGCTGGTGAACCAAGACTGTTGAAGCCATTATCATTAATAGCCAAATAACCATGAATCGACGTGTATATCGCCCTGCCTGAGCGATAACTGCAAAGCTAATGGCTGTGGAATAGACAATGTGTAGCGAAGGAACCAGATTAAACGGTTGGTCGACTGAAAAAATCCCCTGGAAAATAGCTTTGTAGACTGGCGCTTCCGGTAACGCCCTCTCAAATCCTAGCCGAGCCGGTAGCAACAAGAATATGGCACCAGAAACAATGGTGGCGATGATGAGTTCACTTGCTAGTCGCTTCAACTCTAGTGGGTTGAGAAAAAATGGCGGCAACAAAAATAGGGCATACATGGACAGATACACCCAGATAAATTCAGGTACGAACGGTAATCCCAGTTCGACCTGAAAAAACAGCTCATTGTGACCGGTTCTCTGTCCTGTCAGCCAGTTCATGGTTGGGTAGATGCTAAAGAATACAAGCCCAACCCAAACGCCCCAAATGGCATAAACGGCAAAGCGTTGAGTCGGGGGATACATAGCCCGATCGCTGGCACGTTCAGGAGGCAGTACTGGAAATGTCATTCTCAGAAAATATTCGACTAAGTGAGATCTATATATAGTAACCGGGGCAAATCTAACTGCGGCGCAAATTCGCATTGCTCAGCAATAGATCTGGCTTGTCAGTAACTGACCGTTATTAGCCGATGGTTAAGTTTGTCAAAGTGTTTAGAAGGTGGGCGCTCGAAGTTCATCGAAGTTTTCTCCAACCTTCATTCTTGGCCGAGGTACCGCCCCCTAAGCTAATTTCCTGAATGTCAGCTCAACCCTTGGAAACGGTCGGTTACCAATTGGAAACTCGAAGGTTTCTTCAGAGTTGATAGTGACGTTTCGTCAACTCCGGAAGCAGACGTTCCTGAATGACTGGTTGTGGAAAGTGGTGACCGGCCGCAATGGCCGATGACCCGAAATTCGCTGAAAGTTATCGAACGTCGGGTCAACCCCAGATAACCGACTGTCATGAGTTGAAGGCTGTGCGGCTT
>Ga0209254_10004843_pt1 | contig 12351 bp, 9 predicted proteins | sample FrelakmetDIP11DI_FD_187148 | JGI IMG/M metagenome (GOLD analysis project Ga0209254, IMG submission 187148) | Freshwater lake sediment microbial communities from the University of Notre Dame, USA, for methane emissions studies - DIP11 DI (SPAdes)... | ecosystem: Environmental > Aquatic >...
GAATGCGGTTACCCTGCTCTGCATAGCCGATACTGACACAACGCACGCCTTGTTGCACGGCTAACAATGATTCCAGTATGCCAGTAGCAATAGCCAGACTAGGGGGAATCAGGGTGGCCGTAAGCACACCGAAAAACTCGCGGTCCAACACAATACCAAAGCGCTCATAGTACAAACCAGTGAGCCGATCAACATACTGCCATACTGGAATTGATTCAGTGAGTTGATAGTCATTGTAGTATGGGATGTTGTAGCAAATTGCTCCACCCTCAAACGCTGTGACACCACCAGCATAGGATATTTCCGCAAGCAATCGCGGCTCTCTCGTACTGTGTCGTGTTTGTAGTGGAATCTTCAACTCGGAGATGACACGCCTGAGTGCGGGGACACCATGATTGATGACTGGAAACCCATTAATTGAACACTCAAAAAGACTGCTATGGCGAATTTCTTCTTCCGCCGCTGCGTAGTTATTGTTCCTTGTGTAGGAATCCACCTGGTATGAAAGAACTGATGCCCCCACTGCTTTAAATGACTTGAATAACTCAATTTGCTGATCGACCAAAGCAACCCCACAACGGGGCTGAACAAGCATCGCTCTACTGCTTTCAAGTACCTTGCGCTGTAGGGTGCTAAAGGAAGGTTGATCCTTAAGAAAGGCGGCATTCTCCATTAAATCCTTAGCTGCCTGACCGGTCTTCCATGTCGGAAGTACGTCTTTACGCATCTTTTCGAATGCATCTACAGCTATTTTATCCTCCGATTGATCGACGAATGCGGTGACATAAACATCTCGCGCCCGGTGCCATATTTCAGTGTTATTTTGCACCGGCTTAACGCCGTGGAAGTCTCTTTCTAAAAGATCGAGCACGACTTGCAAATCAACAAATTTGGGGAAGACACCCTTAAAGCCCATACGCAGAAACATCTCCTCACAACCCACGCCGTCACCAATTGTGAGATTTCCGCCCAAATACCAGTTGCTCTGCATATTTGGCCGAACCCTGAGCATCTCTGGAAACTGTGTAAGGTAACGCTGCGCGTGACCGTCCATGCAGGAAACCATCACTGCATTGCACAGTGGCGCATACTCGAAAAAACTGTCAAGTGGGTTTTGTGTGCCGAGATAGAACACCTGATAACGATCCGACAACGCTTGACGAAGAATGCTCAACCCCACCGAATGAGAGTCCCCACCGATACCGCCTAGCAATATCGTGAGCTTTTGCTTCGCACTCATGCGGTTGTAGTTCCGTGCATGGCACTCAAATCGGAGCTGTGGTTACTTGCCGAGGCGTCTCGCTTAAGAACTGCGAAATCGATCTTGCCATTGGCGTTGAGCTTTATCTTTTCGTAAAAATGATAGTGGTGCGGAATAGCATAGCCAGCCAGGGACACCTTTGCATGTCGCTTGATCTCAATTGGCTCAATCTTCTTGCCATCATAAGTTTCATACGCAACATGAATTGCCTCTCCGAGGGCCTCATCCGGCAGCCCAAAAACAACTGCCTGTGCTATTCCAGGGGTGGAAAGGACCGCCTGCGCCACCTCGTCGGGACTGATGCGATAGCCGCTGCTTTTGATCTGCATATCCATACGACCGTGGAAGTAAATGTAACCATCCTCATCGGTCGATACCAGATCCCCTGAGCGAACTGCTACTTCAGGAAGGCATGTTTTCGTTGACATATGAAGTCGAACAAATTTTTTCTCATTGAGCTCCGGATTATTGAGGTATCCGTACGTCACAAACGCGCCACGGTGGACCAACTCCCCCTTTTCACCGGGGCGACAGCGCTCTCCATCAGCGTTGAGAACAAGTATCTCAACTTCCGGCACAGCTTTGCCTATCGAGCCGGGACGATTGTACATTTCCGAAAATGGCAAATATGTCGAACGGAAAGATTCCGTCAGCCCATACATGACGATAATTTCGGTATTAGGGAAAAATTCGGACACGTTGTGAAGTAGCGCCGGCGCGTGAAACCCGCCCGCAGTGGTGACATAGCGCAAATGTCTAAAATCGTTATCTTTCTTCAGGCCTGGCTTCAACAGCTTTGGCCATACCGATGGAACTACCGCCATGCCGGTAATCTGCTCTTGAATCAGAATTTCGATCAGATCCTTCGGAAAAATAAATTGGTGCAGGACGATTCTGGCTCCTGTATACACGCACGTCATCAATTGATTCAAGCCGTAATCGAAACTGAATGGCAATATACTCAGTATATTGTCATTTTGGTTGATCCGAAGATATTGGCTAACAATTCGTGCACCATCCAGCAGTGTGCGTTGCGGCACCACCACGCCTTTTGCAAGCCCCGTGGAGCCTGACGTGTAAATGTAATTGGAAACATCGGCAGGTATATTGGTAGTGATGCAAGCGTTAAGGTCGCTAGCGACGGTTGTGTCGCCATCGGAATATCCCGTCGCGTCAATGGTCTCCACATGCATCTGCCGATTGGCAAAGAACTCTGCCATTGATGAAAGAAGTTCGCCGGAGCCAATTACTGCTTTTGCGGAGGCGTCCTGTATCTGATGCTTCACCTGATCCGGCACAAGGTGCGGATTTATAATGGTGAAGATTGCGTCTCGCATAGCCACCGCAAACAGGGCAACTACCTGCCCAAGACTGTGTGTAATATAAATTCCCACAACATCGCCTTTACCGATGTTAGCCTTGTGAAGGCACAGACTCAGGCGGTATGCCTGATTGTAAAGATCATGCCATGTCGAATCGTGCTCAAGGTAGCTAACGCCGATTTTATCCGGGGTCGCAAGAGCACGCAGACGCAGCATTTCAGCTATATTTTTCACTTCTTACTGTCCTTGATATTGGGCGAACAACTATAAACCTGACCACTTGCTTGCTCTTATAAACTGCCGTAGATGGCAGACTTTTTATAATTTACCATCCTAATAGTCGACAACATCACTCGCAAGCGTGTCAGCAAGTTAATATGTGTGATTGACTCCGCATCCAGACGATATTATCCCAAAATGTACTCAGTTTGACTTATGCTCGTGTATTTCCTCGCCGTAGATCATCCTGGATTGTTCGAGTCCAATAAATGACAAAATATCACGTTGTCCTTCGGGACTGCTCAGGTCCTCGACACTAAATATCCTGAATCTGTCCGGGTGCATTTTCTGCAGCCTATCGGCCTCCAAGTAATAATTGTCCCAATACATACCGATGGCCTCTTCCTTCGACGATGCCTTGACCTTGGGAAAGCAACTGTCCCACACCGGATCCTTTTTCCAACGGCTTCCATCATGCTCCTGCCAGTAATTGAACCCGGTATGAAAGGGGGTCCGCGTGAGCCAGGATTTCAACCTGTCTGCCAGCCACAGCGAGCGCCAGCGCTTGATGGAGGACTTCTTCAACCAACTCGATACAGTTTGTCCCCTATCGCGCTTGATACAAATGAAGCGACACTCTGGATCCACATGGAGAATATCCTCGACATAATTCAAGTAATAAAAGGCAATATCGCCGATAAGATTTAGCTCACCCATATCCTGCAGCTTGTTGTAGGTCGTAACGGATGCCGGGCGTGAATAATCAATTGTCAGCCAGGAGCGGTCTCCACCGCGCAGCAATTCTCGAAACTCCATAATGGCGTTCACGTGTGGCTGGGGGTTTCCGCTGAAAATAGCACAAGACGGGTTCATCTCATGAAAGCAGATACCGCCAATCTGTCGGTCCAGCAGTGACGTGAGGGAGGCCGTGCCGGATCTGCCCGACCCCAACCCGATTACAATTCTCTTGCTATCGATATCATCGCTCAAGAAAACTGATCTCCGCCCTGGTCACCGTTTTTGACCGTAATCACTGCCTTTATAGAATCCATTGCATCCGCTATACGCTTATAACAGGCTACATAGCTTTCCCTGGAACGACCGTAGGGATCCTCGATCTCCACAGGACAAGCAGTACTGCGCTGATGTGCACCTAACAGATACACCTTATCAGCGACGCTTGCATCCATGGTAACCAACCTGTCGTAGTGGCTCTTTTCCATCACGAAGATAATATCACTCTCGCGCAGCATTCGTTCCGTTACACAGGTCGAACGAATACCGTTCATGTCTATACCGAATTGCCTGGCAACATCGACCATAACCGGGTCGGCCGGTCTACCGGCTTCGTGGTGAAAACCCGCCGATACGACCGAGATGCCAGAGTCCTTCGCATACTTACTGATCATCACATCAGCTAACGCGCTACGGTTAATGTTGCCGTAGCACAGGAAGAGCATTGATCGGGCCCGAGAGACTGCCGCGGAAACCTCTCCTCGTTTCCAGGCCATCTGCTGCCGTGAAAAAAATCTTCTCTCTTGCGCCAGCGCAAGGATACGCTGTAGATACGAAATAAAAATCCTGCCCACATCGACCAGTCCGGGCACAGGGTCACGAATACTCTGCACATCGAAGTGGTGCCTGGGATTGAAGAATTGCCGCAACTCCTTGAATACTTCCGAACCAGAAGGAATCTTAACCAGACGCGTATCATTACCGCCGCGCAGGACAGCTTCGTACCAATATACGTCGCGGGACAACAACCGGCAATATACGTCGTTCCGATAAGGGCGACAGGGCCTTATTTCCCGATCCAGCTCCAAATCCAGTAACATCGATGGAAAGTCAGCTCCGGCAGCGACTGCCAGCGGCAGGGACCCCCAGAATCTGCCATTAATTTCCATCAAGCAAAATTCCCGTGTTAACGGATTCAGCTTAAATTCGACCATGGCGACGCCGTTCCACTCCAACGCCGCTATAAGCCGCTCGGAAGCGGTAAGTAACTCAGGCATCACGGCTTGGCTCTTACGCAAACTGCTACCACCTCCAGTAAGCGGAACTTCGTGCAGTCGCAGATGCTGAAAAGCATAGGCTATCTTGCCCTGCCGGGCGATCAGTTCGATGCCGACACCTTGTCCTGGAAAAAATTCCTGCAAAAGAACCGGCCCAAAGCGAAGGGCATCCGCACATACAGCCTCCAATTCTGTCGCTTCGAATGCGTAGCTGACCTGCAACTGACTGGCTACGCCCTCGCCAGAACTGAGGGAACGTGCCGGCTTTATCACCACTGGATACTTGAGGGTCTTCTTCAGCTCGACAAGTTCATCCAGTGAGGCCAGAGAGACTCCAACAGGTCCGGGTACCCCGAGCTTTTCAGCCAGCGCCAGCGTCCCGGACTTGTCCAGCGCCACCTCGAGACTATGAGCTGCTGGCATGGCGATTTTCACGTGCTGCAAGCGATCACGCTCTCTCGAAAGAGGCACCAGTGTCCGTTCTGTAACCGGTATTACGAGATCGTAGTTGTTGCGACTACCATGCTCGCTGAGCCATTCGACAAACTGATCGGTCGCAGAGAGCGGGTCAGGGTACTGTATGAATGAGCTGACTGTATTTGAGAAACTGCTCAACGGCCTTGACGTGTGGCTGGCAAGATCGATCAGGCAACCTCGACGCGATAACGATCGGGAGATGGTCAGTGCCGGAACCATATCGGCGTCCAACACCAGAACGCGAGGCTGGTGATCGCTCTTCATTTTGTAGCCTCAAACAATGGTTGCGCCACTCCCCTTGGGTGCATGGCGGTTGGACACATTCCCCGGTGCTGGCGTATCTATAATGCAACTAGCCACTATTGACGCCCCATCAGCCTCATAAGTACGCGGATCAATTCCTCACTTGTGCCTCTGAAGAAACACCAGAAGGCCAGGGCGTAGACAAATCCACCAAGGGGTATCTTATACAAGGCGACCAGTCCTGACACGTTCGACAGCGACAGATCGATCGCATAAATAACAGCACACATCAGAAGCGCGGCGGATAATGCGGGGAAGATGGATAACAGGATGTCTTTTAGCGCGAGGCCAAGAAGGCGCCCTCCCCGGACTGCCGTCAGGACAAAAATACAGACCGAGCCCAGACTCCAGGCAATCCCTACTCCGAACAAGCCCAAGGGCAGCAACGCAAAGATCGCGGCAGTCAAAACAATCAGTGTAATAAAAGCGTTGGTCATGTTAATACGAGCCCCACCGGCAGCGAGCATCGCCGGAGAGATAACGTAGGCCAGCACTCTTAAAGGGACACTTACCACGATAACGGCAAACAGACCCGATATCTCTACCCATTTACTACCGAGCACCAGCTCGATAAGCTCCTCCCCCACCATCGCCACACCGAGGAAAATTGGGAAAATCAGGGCACTGGCAAAGCCCAGTGTGGTTATCAGGTAATCATTCCTGTCTCCGGTCACGGCATTCATGCGGGCAAAGGCTGGAAAGGCCACCACATTGAACAGCGGCACACTTTTGATCATCAGCATGGTTGCCAACTGGATGGCAACTCCATACAAACCCACCTGCGCGATATCAAAAAACTTGCCCACTACGACGATATCCACCCGGTTGTAGGCGACAAAAATGACCTCGGATAAGGCGACAAAGGCACCAAACTTGAATAACTCTTCGGTGCCCCTGGGTATAAAGGACGGCCATTTAGGGTAGTCAACGAGGCGATTAAACCGGAAGCAGTTGAGCAGCGCGGTAAACACTATGGCTGCAACCAACGACCAATACCCATAGCCCAGATAGGCCATGGTCAGGCTCAGGCAAGAAGCAAGGACATCGGTGACAAAGGTAATCTTCGATGTTTTTTTGTGGTCGAGATTCCTTGCCACCAGTGAGGATGGCACTGACGTCCACGGGATAAGCAAGTAGGTAAAAGCCAGCAACTTCAGGACCATTTCCAGGTCGTCGTTGCCATAGAATTGCGCCGCATAGGGTGCCAGGAAAAACTGAAGTAGAAATAGCATCGTATTGATGATAACGAGCAGGCCCAGGGTTTTCTGAATCAGCGGTCGCGTCAGAGATTCAACCTTCATCAAGCCCTGGCTCAGCCCTACGGTGGAAAACAACACCAGAAAGGTCCGAAAAACCTCCGCCAGACTCAGGACACCATAGTCTTCAGGCGCGAGAAAACGGATGACAAAAATAGTCGATAGCCAACTGACCATCTGTCCCATAAAACGCAGGGCCGCGACCCAGCGAAATGCTGACATGGCCCGGTCTACCAAGTTGGACTGTTCAATTTCTTCTACAGGCATTTTTTACAACTTGCACTGGAAACAGAGTAATGGGTGCAACAGAAGAGGAGAGCAAGCCCACACATCACCATCCTCAACGAAAGTACCCTGTGGTTTCACCGTATTATTCTTTTATCCTGAAGATTGTACCAATATTACTGAGTTTTCTCTTCAATTTGTGATCATATTCCCATGAGGCGTGTCGAACATAGAAAAATACCGGGGGCATGTTGGACAGTAAGCCATTATAATAGAACTTGTCGCAGGAAGTGGCTGGCCTGCAGGATAAAAGGCTTCTTTACCGCTCACCGCGATCAATCGGGTTTCCCATATAACACAGTGCTGAGCTAGCTATGGCATCGAAGGATAAGGCCCCTTTCTTCTCCATCATCATATCCACCCGCAACCGGCCTGACCTTTTTCTAACGGCCCTGCGATCCGTACGCGAACAGTCGTTTTGCGAGAAGGAAATCATTATTGTTGTCGACGGTTCTACCCCTTCCGATCTGGCCCGGTATCAGGAATTCACGCAGCAGTTTGACGATGTCCTTTTTTTAGAGCTGCCACACCGGCCCACTGGTCATGGTCAAAGCTATGCTATGAATTATGGGGTCTCGAAAGCATCTGGGCAGTATTTGTGCTTTCTCGACGACGATGACCATTGGACGGATAGTAGCTACCTTACGCGACTTTTCGACAACCTCGCTGCCTCCGAGAATCCCGTGGACGTCCATTACAGTCAACAGAAGGCTGTGTATGCTAATGGTGTCACGAGGAATGAAAATCTCTGGATTGGTGATCTTATACCCGCGGTCCGGGCCGAAAATAAGAATCAAAGTGACAGCTATTTTGTCGATGTAACATTCTTGCTGTCCAGCGCAGGCTACGCACATCTTAACTGCAGTGTATTCAGACGGGAATTCTATCTCGCCATTGGCGGCATGGATGAAACAATCCGCTATGAAAATGACAGGGACATATATATAAGGTCGATCGATGCAGCCAGGACAATACTGTTAAGTACAAGTTACATATCAGTGCACAATATTCCGGACGTGGCCAAGAAGAGCAATATGTCGACGGTGAGCACGGAAATTGAGAAGAAAATCTACCAGATGCGAGTCTTTGACAAAGGCATCTCGCTCAGCAAAAATACTGAGATGGTGCGCTTCTGTTGCAAGGCCAAGATATACGAACTGAAGAATACTGCGCTCATTCTGGCCCGTGAGAAACAATATACAGGTGCGGCATATTATGCCAAGGCAGCCCTGATAGATGGATTCAATCTCAGCTGGCTTGCCTATACTGTATACCTCATTTTCCAGACCATGATTAGCCCGAACAGTGTCTCCGAAGAATATTCGCAGTGAAGGACGCATCGTTTTCGGAGAACGACTATGTTCGATATGCGTGCTGAAGCCCTGAAGACAGCTGCGATACTGCTGCCAAAACAACACATATTCCTGTTGAGCCACATGCGGTCCTACAGCAGTCTTTTTGGCCACATAATGGGCTCCAACCCGGCCATTTGCGGCTATTACGAAATGCACATCGGCTATTACAGCTGGAAAAGCCTGATCAGGCAAAAGTTACTGTATTTTGAAAATGAAGCGGTCAAGCCTGGCTTTTCCTGCATGTTCGACAAGGTGTTGCACAATGAGCACTCCGTTTCACCCAAAATCCTTAATGGGCGACGGATCAAAACTATCTTCTGCTTACGGCGGCCCCAGGATACTATTCCCAGCATATTGAAGCTCTATCAGGGCATAGACCCTTCCCATGAATTTAACTCGGAGTCTTTCGCGACCGACTATTACATACAGCGATTAGCCGCGCTCGAGCGTATCGCTGCAGCGCTGGAGCAGGATTTTTTCTATCTTGATGCGGAAGCAATCCGAGACAATACCGAAGAGTGCTTAGGCAATCTAAGCGAGTGGCTACAGCTTGGCACTCCTCTATCACCGACCTACGAGCTCCAGATGAACACCGGCAAAGAGCGCTATGGTGACACGTCCGAGAGAATCAGGACTGGTCGAATTGCTGATGACGGTACATCAGAGTACACAGACTTCCAGCACGATGCCGCATTGTTGGATAATGCAATTCGCGCTCATAACAGATTGAGGAAACTGTTGATTGAAAAGAGTGCTCACCACAGCGTCACTGCATAGGCAAGAAGACTTTTACCTCTACCTCTGGAGCCATTAGCCAGTCCTGCCCCCCGTGAGATCAGCGTACACCAGGCGCAGATTTCATAGTATATTTAACAGAGTTTACCGAGGGTCATTTTGATCAAAACTATGTACAGAACCAACCGCTCTCTGCGCATTCTAGCGCTTGTCGTTCCAGCTCTAGCAATTTGTAGTATAAGTCCTGCAACACTGGCGTGGCTGGCCGACACTCTGGCCCCCTGGGTAGGGACGACGCTGGACGGTAAATCATGTAAGTCAGGGCAGGTCTCCTTCGGTCCCTATGACTATCTCGAGCGCGAGAAAAACTTAGCCGCACTGGAGGTTGTGGAGGAAAGTCACTTCAGTACTGATGTTGAAAATCTGATAGGTAGCGAAACTGAATCGCCCACGAATAATATACACTATACCCTTCAGGCATGGCCAAATCACCACCGTGCCCTAAACAGCGCCCTCCAGTATCGGCTGCAGAATCTGCGCAATTGGCCCTTGGGTATCGTGCCTCCCGCCGAGTGTTACCTTCAAAGAGCAATCAAATTTAGCCCCAAAGATCCCAGGCCTTACATGATGTACGGCGTATTACTGCAAAAGGTGAAACAATTCGACAAGGCCCTGAATGCCTATCGAGCAGCTAATCGCCTGCTGCCCAACGATGTTATCACCCAATACAATATGGGGATGACACTGGTGGCATTGAAGAAATATAAAGAAGCCGCGCAGCTGGCGCAGAAAGTCTATAGTGCGGGTTTTCCTCTGCCGGCCTTGAAAAACAAATTGATCGCGGCTGGGCATTGGAATGCGGGAGCCGGAGAAACGGTAGCAAATCCTGCCAAGCAGGAATTCACACCCGCGCAGGTGGAAGCGATCAAGAAAGCCATGGAGAATTTAACACCCGCGCAGAAGGACGCGCTCGAGAAAGCCATACAGGATGAAGCAGCACGAAAGGAGGCCGCACCAGTGGCAGCAGCACCATAGGAATGTTCACCCAAACAATCTGCGCGCGCTGCCGCTCAGTGGATCGACCTGTCGGTAGCCAGCCAGCAGTCGGATTGCAAATTTAAGTTCTCGCCGGTCCCAGGGTGTAAAGCGTGGCAATTGAAATCTGTCGCTCTGGCTTGTACTGACACCCCAGTGCGTCGACACCGCTGCTTTGAACCCCAGCGCCTCGACCATATCACGGTGCACTTCATTATAATCCAGGACCGGCCTGCCATTGGGGTAGGCGAATACTTCGATCTTTTCCTGTAACAGTTCTTCCAAATACGATTTACTGTCCTGAATTTCCCTGTGCGCGATCGCACTGGAGACACTACAGAGAATTGGATGATTTACAGTGTGTGCACCGATGGAGACACCATTGCGCGCCAGGGACTGTATCTGGGCGTCAGTCAACATAAGATCACCCGGTAGTGCGGTTACCCGCTTTTCTATTTCATGGACCAGGGCCGCTCTGGTAAGGGGTTCGAGGTGCCGAATCCTTTGGATGACACTGTCGATGGCCGCCAAGCGCTGTGGATTCGACTGCAGGCTGTAACAGCCCAGATCCAGCTCACCCAGGTCCAGCTCATCCCCGTCGAAATTCCGGAACACCTCAATAACAGAGTCGTTCCACATACGACCACCATTGAGAAATCCCGTACTGACAAAAACCGTTGCGGGAATGGCGTATTTCCTAAGGATGGGCAGGGCATGCAGTTCGTTGTCAGCGTAGCCATCATCGAAAGTCACACAAACGGCTCTATTGGGCAGGGTCCCTGTGTGCAACCTGTCTACCGCTTCTACTAAAGCAAGCGGATTAAAGTTGTCACGCAGGAGTCGCATCTGCCAGTCAAATTCAGCGTTCGTAGGCTCGTTCGGACGCATGGGGTCATGCCGGGGAACCACACGGTGGTAGATCAAAATGGACAATCGCTGTTTGCCATGCGTATTCAACAACAATGGCAACAGTTGTGCGGCAAGAGTGACTGGCAGACGCTTCATGGTTTGTGCGACACGCTACCAAAATGCCTATAGCGAAGAGCGCAAAAAGGTACGGATCTTTCGGACATCAGCAGAGCTGCACGCAAACTTGATTATAGTAATCTCCGCAGGAGGCAACATAATTGAAATCTACTCGATAGGCCGATGTGTAATCATCAAAAGCTCGGAACATATGATTAGGGCTAGAAAAATCGTCCATGAGTATTAGTGGTTTTAATTCCTTCAGCCTATTCAACATGGTTAATACATACAGAGAAGATGAATAGAGATCACAATCCACGTGTACCACTAGCTGGCCACATGCACACAAGTTTGCCAGAAAATCGTCTAATACGTCCTGATAATACCCCTTTATGCAGCTCACTCTTGAATCGTCAAACTGCGGGATGTTTCCGTGCGTTGTGTAACTGCCTTTCTCTATGATGCCCCATCCGGAGTTCCAATCTTCGGGTAGTCCTTCAAATGTATCAAAACCCACAAAGCGACTATCCGGATGAGCGTTAAATTCACTGAATATTCCCAGAGAGTTCCCTTGAAACACCCCAAACTCGAGCAGCGTGATGCAGTTATCCGCAGGCAGAGTCGAAGCAACGTATTTGTAGATCTCCCTTGTCGTATTGAATTTGCATCCATTATCATACTGCTTGAGCCACTGCCGCATCTTGGCGTTCATATTCATGGCAGCAACAAAACCAGAATATCGGGGAAAGAACATACTGGCGACTTCTTTTCGATTCATTACTATCTCCTGTGCTATGAGCTTGCGGTTCATGTTGAGCGAGCCGCATTCTTAGCATATTTTTACAAAGCGCCAAGAATAGCAATGCAGGCTATAATTGCGCCAAATACTACCAACTATCGGAATCCCTTGATACCGCGCGCACATTTACCCGCCCGGGTGGCAGGCCCACTCAATATAAACCAACTCAGGACTTGCCCGGCAATCTGCGACGCCGACGATAGACACCCGCTCGATCAGGTCGCTCTTGCGCCCTCTTAGTACCACTCTCTTTTTCAGAGATGCCCTGCGTCAATTGCGTCAGCACAATAGTCATAGCCATGATATGCCACGAAAGGTCAAACCAG
>Ga0209254_10004844_pt1 | contig 12351 bp, 18 predicted proteins | sample FrelakmetDIP11DI_FD_187148 | JGI IMG/M metagenome (GOLD analysis project Ga0209254, IMG submission 187148) | Freshwater lake sediment microbial communities from the University of Notre Dame, USA, for methane emissions studies - DIP11 DI (SPAdes)... | ecosystem: Environmental > Aquatic >...
GGCACCCTGCCGGTGCTGACCTGGCTGGCCGACGAGCGCGGATTTGTCGGCGCGACCCACTGAACGGACCACCCCCGTAGCGGCCTGCGGCCGCTCCCCCTCGAGGGGGCCACGCCAGCGGACCGGCAAAGCCGGATCCGCGGCGCGTGCTTGGCTGAGCCACTAAACTGGCCCTATGGACGCAAGCTGGCTCGACGCCGTGAAGTGGGACCGCGATGGCCTGGTGCCGGTGATCGCGCAGGAGGTCGGCAGCAACGACGTGCTGATGTTCGCCTTCATGAACCGCGAGGCCCTGGCGCTGACTGCCGAGCGCGGCCGCGCGGTGTACTGGAGCCGTTCCAGGCAGCGCCTGTGGCACAAGGGTGAAGAATCCGGCCACGTGCAGCAGGTCCACGAGATCCGGCTCGATTGCGACAACGATGTCGTGCTGCTGAAGGTGACGCAGCTGGGGCATGACCCGTCCATCGCTTGCCACACAGGCCGGCACGCATGCTTCTTTCAAAAGCTCGACGGCGCCATGTGGCAGACCGTCGAGCCCGTGCTCAAGGACCCGGAGCGCATCTACAAGTGACCGCCAGCAGCAACGACACCCTCGCACGCTTGGCCGCGGTCATTGACGCCCGCCGCAGCGGCGACCCCGACACGAGCTACGTTGCGCGCCTGTTCCATAAAGGCACCGACGCGATCCTGAAGAAGGTCGGCGAGGAAGCCACCGAAGTCGTGATGGCGGCCAAGGACGGCGCGCACGAGCGGCTGGTCGGCGAAGTGGCCGACCTCTGGTTTCACACGATGATCGCACTGGCCCAGTTCGGCCTGAAGCCGGCCGACGTGCTGGCAGAACTCGAGCGCCGCGAGGGCCTGTCGGGCCTCGACGAATTTGCCTCGCGCAAGGCACAAACCCGCGACCAGGAGGGTAGCTGACATGGAACCGACCATGATTGACGCCGGCTCGGGCAAGACGAGCGAGCAACTGGCCAGCCTGAAGTCCATCACCCAGGTGGTCTATGCGCTGCAGGCGCTGAGCTTCATGTTCGGCATCACCGCACTGGTGGGCTTGATCATCAATTACGTCAAGCGCGAAGACGTCGCCGGCACGGTCTACGAGAGCCACTTCAACTGGCAGATCAGCACTTTCTGGTGGGGCCTGCTGTGGGGTGTGCTCGGGTTCATCCTGATCATCGCGCTCGGGCTGGGCCTGCTGATCCTGTTCGTGGCCTGGGTCTGGGCCATCTACCGCGTGGTCAAGGGCTGGCTCAAGTTGACCGAAGGCAAGCCGGTCACCCCGTCGCCAATCGCGTGAAACAGGGGCTGACGAGCATGTCTGCCGATCCGAACTGCGTCTTCTGCAAGATCGTCGCCGGCCAGATCCCGGCGAAGAAGGTTTTCGAAGACGACCAGGTGCTGGCTTTCCATGACATCCACCCCTGGGCACCGGTGCACATCCTGCTGATCCCGAAGCTGCACATCACCTCGATGGTCGATGTGGGCCCGGAGCACCAGGACCTGCTCGGGCACATGGTGGTCCTGAGCAGCCGGCTGATGGCGGAGTTGGGTGTCACAAACGGCTACCGCCATGTCATCAACACCGGCCGCGACGGTTCCCAGGAAGTGCAGCATCTGCACATGCACGTGATGGGCGGGCCGCGGCCATGGTCAAAGGGCTGACCTAGAATCGCTGACAAGTTTTTCTTCGGAGAGCGTCATGGGATCGTTCAGCATTTGGCATTGGCTGATCGTGCTGCTGGTGGTGGTGCTGATCTTCGGCACCAAGAAGCTGAAGAACATCGGCTCTGACCTCGGCGGTGCGGTCAAGGGATTCAAGGACGGCGTCAAGAGCGGCGGTGAGGCCACGCCAACGGGCGACGCAGCGCCGCCGCAGCAGGTGACGGCGACCAACAAGGCGTCCGATCCGAACACGGTCGATGTCGAGGCCAAGACCAAGGCTTGAGCCTTCTGTTGCCCTGCCGTGACGGCCTAGGGGCGCGCACATGATTGACTTCGGCTTCGACAAGATTGCGCTGATCGGCGCGGTGGCGCTGATCGTCATCGGGCCGGAAAAGCTGCCGCGCGTGGCGCGCACCGTCGGCCACATGCTGGGCAAGGCGCAGCGCTATGTGGCTGACGTGAAAGCCGAAGTCAGCCGCTCGATCGAGCTCGAAGAACTGCAGAAGATGAAGAGCCAGTTCGAGGGCGCGGCGCGCGACGTCGAAAACACGGTCAACCGCGAGGTCAGCGCCACGACCGGCGAGCTGGAGCGCAGCTGGGAGGACGGCCTGCCGCCTGCGCTGCCGACAGCGGGCGATGACGGCCTGCTCGCCACGACCCCGCCCGACTACAAGCACCCGAAGAAGAACTGGCGCTTGAAGCGCGGTGCGACACCGGCCTGGTACAAGCAGCGCCTGGGAATCCGCACCAAGGCGCTGTCGGGCGCCGCGCGGGTAGCGCGATTCAGGCCCCGGCCCCTCGGCAAATGAACGGCCCCGACAAGGAAGACGAACTCGCTGGCACCGAGCAGCCGTTCGTCTCGCACCTCGTCGAGCTGCGCGACCGCCTGATCCGCGTCGTCATTGCGGTCGGCATCGCTTTCGCCGTGCTCTGCATCTGGCCTGGGCCGGCGGGCATGTACGACCTCATGGCTGCGCCGCTGGTGGCCTCGCTGCCCGCGGGCACGACGCTGATCGCCACGAGTGTCATCTCGCCCTTCATCGTGCCGTTGAAGATCACCTTGCTGGCGGCTTTCATGGTTGCGCTGCCGATCGTGCTGTACCAGTTGTGGGCCTTCGTTGCCCCGGGTCTGTACAGCCACGAGAAGAAACTGGTGATGCCGCTGGTGGTGTCGAGCACCCTGCTGTTCTTCCTCGGCGTGGGTTTTTGCTACTTCTTCGTTTTCGGCCAGGTCTTCAAGTTCATCCAGGGCTTCGCGCCCAAGAGCATCACGGCCGCGCCGGATATCGAGGCCTACCTCGGTTTCGTGCTGACGATGTTCATCGCCTTCGGCGCTGCCTTCGAGGTGCCGATCGTGGTCATCGTCCTGGCGCGCATGAACCTGGTGAGCATCCAGAAGTTGAAGGATTTCCGCGGCTACTTTGTGGTGCTGGCCTTCATCATTGCCGCCGTCATTACGCCGCCCGATGTGGTTTCCCAACTGGCGCTGGCGATCCCGATGTGCCTGCTGTATGAAGTGGGCATCTGGGCCGCGCAGATCTTCATCAAGCACACCCAGGCACCCGATGCCGAGGGCGAGAAGACAGCTTGATGTGGGTCCGAGCGCGTTCGCACCGACCGTTGGCCGGGATGCGCTTCAGCGCGCGGCCTTGACCACCGCGTAGCGCTCCAGCGTTTTCAGTCGCGCTTCATCGTGCTGCACGATCGGCGCCGGGTAGTCGCTCCCGATCTCGACGCCTGCCGCTGCCAGCTCGATCGGGCTGACCAGCCATGGTGCGTGGATCAGCTTGGCTGGCAGCTTGGCCAGTTGCGGCAGGTAGCGGCGGATGAACTTGCCCTCGGCGTCGAACTTCTCGCTTTGGCTCACCGGGTTGAAGATGCGGAAGTAGGGCTGTGCGTCGCACCCGGTCGATGCCGCCCATTGCCAGCCGCCATTGTTGGCGGCGAGGTCGAAGTCGTTGAGTTTCTGGGCAAAGTAGCGCTCGCCCCAGCGCCAGTCCAGCCCCAGATCCTTGGTCAGGAAACTGGCCACCACCATGCGCAGGCGGTTGTGCATGTAGCCGGTCTGGTTGATCTGGTGCATTGCGGCGTCGACCAGCGGGTAGCCGGTGCGGCCGTCACACCAGGCGGCAAACAACGCCTCGGCGTGCTTGCCGTGCTCCCAGCGGATGGCGTCGTACTCGGGCTTGAACGCGTGGTCAACGACGTGCGGGTGGTGGTGCAGCACCTGGTGGTAGAAGTCGCGCCAGATCAGCTCCGACAGCCAGACCTCGGCACCCTTCGAGCCGGCATGAGCGCGCCGGGTCGCCCCAAGGGCGAATTCCGGAGTGCGCAGCACGGAGGTTGCCTGATGCGTCCTCTGCCAAGCCTCGCGGGCCAGCTGGCGGATCGACACCGTGCCGAAGCGCAGGTGCGTCGACAGGTAGCTCGGCCCCTTGACGGCAGGGAAGTTGCGCGTCTCGTCGTAGCGGTCGATGCGTGGCAGGAAGTCGGCCAGCAGTTCCTGCGCTCCGGACGCACCGCTCGGCAGCTTGAGCGTGTGCAGGTCGGTGGTCTCGAATCCGATCTCGGCCAGCGTCGGCACGCCGCTGGTCACACCCGCCGGCACGGCGGCGAGCGCGGCGGCGTGGTGCGCCACCGGATAGGCCCGCACGAAGTAGGGCTCGAGCTTCTTCAGCCAGGCGTTCTTGTACGGCGTGAACACGCTGAAGGGGCCGCCGGCCTGTGTCAGCACCTCGCTGCGCTCGAACACTACATGGTCCTTGCTGGTGTGCAGCGCGATACCTGCGGCGGCCAGCGCGCCGCGCACCTGCGCATCGCGCGCCAGCGCGTCGGGCTCGTCGTCGTGGTTGGCGTAGACCGCCTGGGCGTGCAGCTCGGTGGCCAGTCGTGGCAGCGCCTGCGCGGCATGGCCGAGCCGCACCAGCAGGGCCACGCCGTCGAGGCCGTGAGACGCCGCCAGCGCGCGCAATTGGGCATCCAGGCCGACGAGGCTGTCGCGGATGAATTCGACGCGGCGGTCGGCTCGCGGCAGCGGATCGAGGATGGTGCGATCGAAGATGAAACAACACCAGACCCGCCGCGCTGCACGCAAGGCGTGGTGCAGCGCAGCGTTGTCATCGGCGCGCAGGTCCCGACGCAGCCAGACTAGCGCGCTGTCGAGCGACTTGTGATTCATGCCGGGGTCGCCAGCAGGGTCTCCAGGCAATGCTCACGCACGGCATAGAAGTCCTTCAGGGCGCGGATCTTGGCCAGCACCGGTTCGGCCGGCAGCGGCTGCGCGCGCTTGACAGCCAGGATCATCTTGTTCTTGCTGGTGTGCTCCAGGCTGACGAACTCGAACACCTGGGTGTCGTAGCCGTGGGCCTCGAGCAGCAACCCGCGCAGGCTGTCGGTCAGCATCTCGGCCTCTTGCCCGAGGTGGATGCCATGCTGCAGCATCGGTGCCAGCATCGCCGGGCTCTTCAATTGCGGCCGGAGTTGCTTGTGGCAGCACGGCGAGCAGATGATCAGCGATGCGCCCGAGCGGATGCCGAGGTGGATGGCGTGGTCGGTGGCGGTGTCGCAGGCGTGCAGCGCGATCACGATGTCGAGCGGCGCGGCGGCGCGCTGGCGCACATCGCCCAGCTCGAAGTGCAGGCCGGCCAGGCCCAGCCGCTGCGCGGCCTTGTTGCAAAGCTGCACCAGGTCGGGCCGCAACTCGACGCCGCTGACTTCGGCGTCGCGGCCGAGTGTCTGGCGCAAGTGGTGGTGCACGGCAAAGGTCAGGTAGCCCTTGCCGCTGCCGAAGTCTGCGACGCGGATCTGCGCCTGCGCCTTCAGTGGCGAGGCCAGCAAAGCATGGTCCAGGACCTCGACGAACTTGTTGATCTGCTTGAACTTTCGCGCCATCGCCGGCACCAGCTGGCCGTCGGGCGTCGTCACGCCGAGTGCGGCAAGGAAGGGTGTGTCCAGTGTCAGGTGACGGTATTTCTCGCGGTCATGCGTCTGCGGCGCGCTGGCATCGCGTTCGGTGGCCTGGCGGTGCAGGCTGGCCTGACCGCGCTTGGTGAAGCGCAACTCGAGGTCTTCGCCGGCGGCCAGCAAGTGGGCATGGCGAAAGCGGCTGCCGATCAGTTCGCGCACTTTGGCCAGGCCTTCGGCGACCGGGTGGTTGTGCGTGATGTCGCGCGTGGCGTGGGTGTACACGAAGCTCAGGTGCGGCTGACCGCGTAGCACGAGCGGGCGCACAGTCAGGCGCACCACGTCGGTTTCGGGCCCCTGCGGTTTGGCCAGGATCAGCCGGGACATGCTGCCTTGCGCCAGGTGGTCGGCCAGGTGCGCGAAGAAACGCTCGACGGGTGCAGAGGCAGTTTCGTCAGCCATGCGGCGATTGTCGGCGCAGTCGATAGAATCCAGCCACCATGGCAGCCGCCAGCCGCATGAACCTGACCAATCAGTTCCTGATTGCCATGCCTGGCATGGCCGACGGCACCTTCTCAGGCGCGGTGGTCTACCTCTGCGAGCACACCGAGAAGGGTGCTCTCGGACTGGTGATCAACAAGCCGATCGACATCAAACTGAAGAACCTGTTCGAGAAGGTCGAGCTGAGCCTGACGCGCGACGATCTGGCCGAGGCGCCGGTGTACTTCGGTGGCCCGGTGCAGACAGAACGCGGCTTTGTGCTGCATGAGCGCCAATCGGATGCGGCCAGTCCCTACAACTCGACCTTGGCGATTCCCGGCGGCGGGCTGGACATGACCACCAGCAAGGACGTGCTCGAGGCCCTGTCCAACGGCGCGGGGCCGAAGAAGATCCTGATCACACTGGGCTACAGCGGCTGGGGTGCCGGCCAGCTCGAAGACGAATTGGGTCGCAACGGCTGGCTGACCGTCGATGCCACGCCCGAGGTGATCTTCGACACCCCCATCGAACAGCGCTACGACCGTGCGCTGGCACTGCTCGGCATCGATCCGCGCATGCTGAGCCAGGAGGCGGGGCACGCATGACCGGTGTTGCGCGCGCAGGGGCTGCCGCGCCGTCGCTGTTTCTGGCTTTCGATTACGGCACCAAGCGGATCGGTGTGGCCAGCGGCAACAGCATCACGCACACCGCGACGCCGTTGACCACGCTGGCACATGAGGGCAGCGAGGCGCGCTTTGCCGCGATCGGCAAACTCGTCACCGACTGGCAGCCCGCGGCGCTGGTGGTCGGCGTGCCACGCCACCCCGATGGCGCAGCGCACGACAATACGCGCCGGGCCGAGCGCTTCGCGCGCCAGCTCCATGGCCGTTTTGGCTTGCCGGTGCACGAAGTCGATGAGCGTTACTCCACGGTAGCGGCCATCGCCGCGGGGGCGGCGGATGTCGATGCCACCTCGGCCTTGTTGATCCTCGAACAATTCTTCAACCAACTCGACAGATGAGCTCGCCGACCCCTACCGTCCCCGACGCCGAGGCGCTCTACGCTGCGCTGCTCGAGGGCGTGCGTGGCTTGCTCGGCACCGCCCCCGACACGGCATTGGTCGGTATCTGGTCAGGCGGCGCCTGGCTGGCCGCCCGCTTGCATGCCGACCTCGGCTTGGCTGGCGAGCCCGGCGTACTCTCGAGCGCGCTGCATCGCGACGACTTCGGCGAGCGTGGCCTGGCCGCGGGTGGCGGCGCGACGAAGCTGGGCTTCGCGATCGAGGGCCAACGCCTGCTGCTGATCGACGACGTGCTCTACACCGGGCGCACCATTCGCGCTGCCATCAATGAGCTGTATGACTTCGGCCGACCGGCCAGTGTGGCGCTGGCGGTCTTGGTCGACCGCGGCGGGCGTGAGCTGCCGATCGAGTCGGTATTCACCGCAGCGCACGTCGAATTGGCGCCGAACCAGCGCTTGTCGCTGGCGCGCGCCGACGACGGCCGGTTTTCGTTTGCCCTTGAACAGGCGGGCGCCTGATGCTGTCAAGACGCAACCCGCAACTCAATCGCCATGGCGAGCTGATCCACTTGTTGTCGATCGAAGGTCTGCCCAAGGCGGTTTTGACGCAGATCCTCGACACCGCGGGAACGTTTCTCTCAGTCAACGACCGCGACGTGAAGAAGGTGCCGTTGTTGCGCGGCAAGAGCGTCTTCAACCTGTTCTTCGAGAACAGCACACGCACGCGCACGACCTTTGAGATCGCCGCCAAACGCCTCTCGGCCGACGTCATCAACCTCGATATCGCGCGCTCGTCAACGGCCAAGGGCGAGAGCCTGCTCGACACCATCGCCAACCTGTCGGCGATGCATGCCGACATGTTCGTCGTGCGTCACAGCGAGAGCGGCGCGCCCTACCTCATCGCGCAACATTGCGCGCCGCATGTGCATGTCATCAATGCCGGTGACGGCGGCCACGCCCACCCGACGCAGGCGCTGCTGGACATGTACACGATCCGCCACTTCAAGGGCGATTTCTCCCAGCTCACGGTGGCCATCGTCGGCGACATCGTGCACTCCCGCGTGGCCCGCTCCGACATCCACGCCCTGACCACGTTGGGTGTTCCCGAAATCCGCGCTGTCGGCCCCAAGACCCTCGTGCCGGGCGACCTGCGTGAAATGGGCGTGCACGTCTTTCATGACATGGCCGAGGGCATCAAGGGTGCCGACGTGATCATCATGCTGCGCCTGCAAAACGAGCGCATGAGCGGGGCCATGCTGCCCAGCGCCGGCGAGTTCTTCAAGCACTTCGGCCTCACGGCTGACAAGCTGGCGCGGGCCAAGCCCGACGCGATCGTGATGCACCCCGGCCCCATCAACCGCGGCGTCGAGATCGACTCTTCGGTCGCTGACGGCACGCACAGCGTGATCCTGCCGCAGGTGACCTACGGCATCGCCGTGCGCATGGCCGTGATGAGCACCATCGCGGGGAACGAGGCATGAGGCTCCTGATCAAGGGCGGCCGCCTGATCGACCCTGCCAGCGGGCTGGACCGCATCGGCGAGTTGGCCATTGCCGGCGGGCGCGTCGTTGCTCTGGGCGAAGTCAGCCGCGACTTCAGCGCCGAACGAACGATTGATGCCACGGGTCTGGTGGTTGCGCCGGGCCTTATCGACCTTGCGGCGCGGCTGCGCGAGCCGGGCCATGAGCACGAGGGCATGCTCGAGAGCGAGTTGGCCGCGGCGGCGGCCGGGGGTGTCACGAGCCTGGTCTGCCTGCCCGATACCGACCCGCCACTGGACGAGCCGGGGCTGGTCGAGATGCTCAAGTTCCGCGCTCGCAAGTTGAGCCGCTGCCGCCTGTTTCCGCTGGGCGCGCTGACCCGCGGCCTGGCCGGCGAGACGCTGACGGAAATGGCCGAGCTGACGGAAGCCGGCTGTGTCGGCTTCTCGCAGGCTGACGTGGCGATCGTCAACACACTGACCTTGCAGCGCGCGCTGCTGTATGCCGCGACCTATGGCTATACCGTGTGGCTGCGGCCGCAGGACGCGTGGCTCGGCGGCGGCGTCGCCGCCAGCGGCCCGGTGGCCACAAGGCTCGGGCTGTCGGGCGTGCCGGTGGCTGCCGAGACGGTTGCGTTGCACACGATCTTCGAGCTGGTCCGCAGCACGGGTGCTCGTGTTCACCTGTGCCGGCTGTCCAGCGCCGCGGGTGTCGAATTGCTGCGCCGGGCCAAGGCCGAGGGCCTGCCCGTGACCGCCGATGTGAGCATCAATTCGCTGCACCTGACCGACGTCGATGTCGGCTTCTTCAACGCGGCAATGCGTGTCACGCCGCCGCTGCGCCAACAACGTGACCGCGATGCATTGCAGGCGGCGCTGGCCGACGGCACGATCGATGCGCTGGTGTCGGACCACACGCCGGTCAGCAGCGACGAGAAGACGCTGCCCTTCGGCGAGGCCACACCCGGCGCGACCGGACTCGAATTGCTGCTCGGCCTGGCGTTGCATTGGGGCGAAATGCAAAAGCTGAGCTTGGGCCAGACGCTGGCCTGCATCACCCATCACCCGGTGCGCGTGCTCGGGGCGGCCATCGGCTCACTGGGCAACAGTGCTGGCCGCCTGGTTGCCGGAGGCGTCGCCGATGTCTGCGTCTTCGATCCTGCCGCGCGGTGGGCCGTGCGCGCCGATGCATTGGTCAGCCAGAGCAAGCACACGCCATTCGCCTTCGAGACCAGCGGCTTCGAGTTGGCCGGTCGCGTGCACACCACATTGGTCGCAGGCGTCGTGGCCTACGAGCGCAGCCTGGCGTGAGTCGAGGCGCGGTGGCCTGTCGGTGCCGATGAGTCGCGGATTCGTCGCGTCCTGGCGCCTGGTGCTGATGTGTGCACACCTGGTGCACGGCATGGCGGTGATGGGGCTGCGCTTTTCGTCCCTCGATGTGGCCGGTCGCCATACGCGCATCCAGTGGTGGTCGGCCACATTGCTGCGCCGGCTCGGCATCACGATCACAGTGCAGGGCACAGCGCGCGCCGGGGCCACGCTGCTGGTGGCCAACCACGTGTCATGGCTCGACATCGCTGCGATCCACGCCGCTGCGCCGCGGGCGCGCTTCGTCTCCAAGTCAGATGTCAAGCACTGGCCTCTGGTGGGCCGCCTGGTGGCCGGCGCGGGCACGCTGTTCATCGAGCGCGAGAGCCCGCGCGACGCGCTGCGCGTCGTGCACCAGATGGCCGACGCACTGCGCGCAGGCGACATGGTGGCCGTGTTTCCGGAGGGCACGACAGGCCCGGGCCGTGAACTGCTGCCCTTTCACGCCAACCTGTTGCAGGCGGCCATCGCGACCGAGATCCCTGTGCAACCCGTGGTGTTGCGCTTTCACCAGCTGGGTCAGCCGTTCAGCCCGGCGGCCGAGTTCGTCGGTGAGACAACATTGGTGCAGAGCCTGTGGCGCGTGGCCTGCGCACGGGGCCTGGGGGTCGAGGTGCAGTTGCTCGACGCCGAGCGCACTGCGCATGCAGACCGTCGCGCGCTCGCGGCGCACTTGCGTGCGCGCATCAGCGAGGCGTTGGCACAAGCGGGTTGAGGTCTAAGCGCTCCTGCCCTGCGCTGCCACGGCGGCAGCGGCCCTTGCTGCGGCCGCCGGATCGCCGAGGTAGTAGTGGCGCAACGGTGTCAACGTGTCGTCCAGTTCATAGACCAACGGGATGCCGTTGGGAATATTGAGGCCGACGATATCGCTGTCCGCTATGCCATCCAGGTACTTGACCAGCGCGCGGATGGAGTTGCCGTGGGCCGCGATGACGATGCGTTGCCCCGCGCGCAGTGCCGGCGCCAAGGTGTCGTTCCAGCATGGCAGCACTCGCGCCACGGTGTCTTTCAGGCATTCCGTCAGCGGCACCTGGCTGGGCGCGAGTCTGGCGTAGCGCGGGTCGCTGCGTTCACATCGCGCATCTCCGGGCGCAAGTGGCGGCGGCGGTGTGTCGTAGCTGCGGCGCCAGATGAGCACCTGCTCGTCGCCATACTGCTTGGCCGTCTCGGCCTTGTTCAGGCCCTGCAGCGCGCCGTAGTGGCGCTCGTTCAAGCGCCAGTCGTTGACGACCGGCAGCCAGGTTCGGTCCATCTCGTCCAGGGCGTGCCACAGGGTCCAGATGGCGCGCTTCAGGACCGAGGTGTAGGCGATGTCGAACTCGTAGCCGGCCTGCTTCAACAGGCGCCCGGACTCGCGCGCCTGGGCCACGCCGGTGGCGGTGAGCGGCACATCGGTCCAGCCTGTGAAGCGGTTGTCGAGGTTCCAGGTGGACTCACCGTGGCGGATCAGCACGAGCTTGGGCATGGGGGTGGCCGGGAAGCGAAGGCGCAAATTCTATAATTCGCGACTTCATTGGCCCCCGGATCGCGCGACGTGACCTCTTTCCTGCTCAACAACTGGCATCTGATCCTGGCTGCCCTGGTATCCGGTGGCTTGCTGATGTGGCCGATGATCAAGAGTGGGGCTGGCGGCGCCGCTGCCGTCGGCACGGCCGAGGCGGTGCGCCTGATGAACCGGGAGAAGGCGGTGTTGATCGATGTCAGCGAGCCGGCCGAATACGCCAGCGGTCACGCTGGCGGCGCACGAAACGTGCCGTTCGGTCAACTCGACGCTGCCAACAACAAGGCGCTGCCGAGCAACAAGGCGCTGCCGCTGGTGTTGGTGTGCCCGACCGGTGCACGCGCTTCGCGCGCCGTGGCGCTGCTGAAGAAGGCTGGCTACGAGAACGTGCGTTCGCTGGCCGGCGGCCTGGCTGCCTGGCGGGAAGCCAACCTGCCCGTGGAAAAGTCGGCAGCCTGACGCGCCAGCGGTGGTCCGGCGCCCTGCAAGGGCATTGCGATCGCCGGACAATTCATCCTCCGCTTTGCCTCGACCTCGCCGCATGACCACCGTCCGCATGTACACCACGCAGACTTGCCCGTATTGCCATCGCGCCAAGGCGCTGCTGCAGCAGCGCGGCGTCAAGGCCATCGATGAGGTGCGGGTGGACCTCGAGCCGGGCCAGCGCGCGAAGATGGTCGCCCTGACAGGGCGCCGAACCGTGCCGCAGATCTTCATCGGCGACATGCATGTGGGCGGCTGCGATGACCTGATGGCGCTCGACCAGCGCGGCGGCCTGAAGCCGTTGCTCGCTGCGCGATAATCCCGTCCCCAACCCGCAGCCGCTGCGGGTTTGTTTCATTGGAACCCCACCACCATGGCCGAGCCGCAAGAGACCCCTCCCATTTTCAACATCCAGCGCATGTACCTGAAGGACTTGTCGCTCGAGCAACCC
>Ga0209254_10004845_pt1 | contig 12350 bp, 12 predicted proteins | sample FrelakmetDIP11DI_FD_187148 | JGI IMG/M metagenome (GOLD analysis project Ga0209254, IMG submission 187148) | Freshwater lake sediment microbial communities from the University of Notre Dame, USA, for methane emissions studies - DIP11 DI (SPAdes)... | ecosystem: Environmental > Aquatic >...
AGCGCTAAATCGCCTGTTTACGGCCCGAAACTCGATTGTTAACGTACTGCTTTGACACTGGATCATGTCCAGCGTGTCACTGTTTATCTAAATGCGAGATCGATCAAACAGCTTTTCGATCCATGACCTCAGTCCGGGAAGCTGCCATGGACGAAAATCCCAATCGGCTGAGGGATCGACTAACTGAGCTTCAGACTGGCGTCGTGCTGCGTCTCTTTACTATTATAGACGGAACGAGTCGACCCAGCGATTGGCCCAGTATTTACCTCGTCAACGGTGATACCGGTGAATCGTTGTCTGACGATCTCCAATGGGCATTTTCCGAGGTGGAAGGTGACTTTGTGTTATCCGATTCCCCACTAGAGCCAGAATGGCCAGCACGGCGTACTAAAGTGCGTTCCGATGGATAAGCTTATCTCATGCCCACGCTTCCGTGTGGGCATGTCCAGCCAGACGCTCCGCGTCCATCATAAGGGGCAGGCAGTGATGTAGTACAGTCACGTGGGCCGGGTTGCCATACCCGGCCCCTTTTTGTCCTTGTCGCCGGCTCGAACCGCACCACCCCGGTCCAGGTCAGCGGCCTGGCAGGGGTGACGGCCATTGCCGGCGGGTGGAAGCCCTGTCAGACAGCATATGCCCGACAAGTCTCAGCGCCTTTCAGTATTATTCATGCTGCTTCTGCATACCCATGATCTTGGTTTGATCCGTCAGCGGCGCGTGCTCGTCGAATTCTGAGGTCTACTCTGTCCAGTCACAAGCCTTTGAGTAGCCGCTCGTACTCCCGATGATCGCCAATCCAGAACCAGATGACTGTGTCGCCTTCGAGAACACCCAAAACCCGATAGTCGCCGCTCACCCGCGCAGAGTAGATCGGTTCTTCCTCGTCGACTCGCTTGAAACGCAGGCTCGGATGGTCGGGATTTGCCTGCCACATCAGGTAGGCCTTCCGCGCCTGCTGTTGCACTTCCCGCGGAAGACCAGCATAGAGCTTCCAGAACTTGAGAGTAACTCTTGCTTTCACGCCGGCGCTAGCCTTCCATCTTCCGTGGCATTTATGTCGGTCGCCTGGCCGGCATGGTAGTCATCCAATGCTTCGCGGGCCATATCGCGCAGCTTGCGTCTGGCTTCCGGTTTGACCAGCACTTTATCCCAATTGGCTTGGCTGGCTTCGATCTCCTCTTCGCTTTCAGCCTCCAGAAACCGCGCGAAATCGACCAGTTGGATCACGCGTTCCGGCGGGAGTCTGCGCACGATGCCAACCAGCTTGTCTTCGTACTCATCGATCTTGAGAGCAAGTGTGTCCTTCATACATCACCACCCTGAATCCTTCCTCGCTCGAGCCCGTCAGCCCACGTTTCCTCTTCGGCGCGAGCGGACACGCAGACCTTCTGTCGATCACTAACCACCGTATTCGCTGTAGATCGCTCACGTCAACTTCTCTCCCGGTAACGGCGCATGATACTACCTTGTCGCCTGCCCATTATAGCATACAGAAGAACCTCATGTCAAACAGGGTTCTGAAGTCCTTCCCATCACCTATTGGCCTGAAACCGCTCCACAATACAACAACCAACGAGGGCAAGGTCCTTGCCTGGTACGGCGGGTCGGGCGGCCTGGGGTCGAACGGCACCCCGACCAACGCCGACTGGTCAGCGGAAGGCAACCAGGCCGGCGGCCGCTTTGGCTGACGGCCGGCACGGCCGGCGATGGTTGTCAACCACGACCGGTACGACAACGGCCACACCGACGAGGGCAAGGCCTTCGCTTACCTGTCCGATGGCGTGTCGCCGGCGACGGTGCGCAAGTTGCTCTTCGAGAACCGGTATGTGCGCACGTTTGTTGCAGATCGGAAGTTCGATCAGGGCTATTTTATGGAGTCGCTTTGTCTTGACAAGGATGAGAGATTGAAACCAGGTCCCTATCGCGTCGACATCTATCTACACCGCAACAAGCTCGGGTCTACGGAATTCTTCGTGACTGCTGGCGAACCATAATGTAAGCGACCGTGCTTTTGACGCGTGCCCACGCTCTCGCGCGGGCACGCTTGTCTGGGCGCTCCGCGTCTACACGAAAGACGCAGGCTGTGGTGTGGCGCAGTTACGTAGGCCGGGTTTCCATACCGGGCCCCTTTGTTGTCCTTGTCGCCGGCTCGAACCGCGCGCTCCGGCTCACCCCTTTCCGGCTTGGAGACTAACCTCGGTCCACAGCGGGCCTATCTGCACCGACGTGATCGCCACGGTAGGGCGCTGGTTTTGCCGGGCAAGCCCGTCCCCCAATCTTCCAATCCCGTTCCAATTGTGGTATACTGCCGCAACGAAAACGCCCGCATAGGTTGAGCGATAGATTGCGCGTACTATTGATAAATCCAAAATCCCGCCTGCCGATCGAGACACGGACCTCGCCCTCGTTAGGGTTGGCTTACCTGGCGGCGGTGAGCGAGAAGGCTGGCCGCCAGAAGCATGCGGCACAGGGTCACCAGGTCCGCGTCTACGACGGCGACGTGGAGGAGCTGCCGCTGGAGGCCGCCCTCCGCGAGTTTGAGCCCCAGATCGTGGGCATCACCGCCAACACCACCCAGATCACCGCCGCCTGGCGCGACGCGGCCATCGTCAAGCAGATAAGCGATGCCCCGGTCGTCCTCGGCGGCCCGCACCCGACGGTGCTGCCTGAGGAGTCGGCGGCCAAGCTGTTCGTGGATGCGGTGGTGCGAAGTGAGGGAGAGGCCACCTGGGTCGAGATACTATCTCGTCTGTGCGATACTGTGTCGCGCGGACGCGACACAGTATCGCAGACGGATAATGCGGAGGGATTCACGGCCGGCGAGCTGTGGGAGGGAATTTTGGGGGTGACGTTCCGGCGGGCAGATGGCACTGTGGTGAGTATGCCCGACCGGCCGCCTATCCCGGTCGAAGAGCTGGACGCGATGCCGTTCCCGGCCTGGCGCCTGTTCCGCCTGGAGCGGTACACCAATCTCCAGCCGGCGGTCGACCGGGTGAGCGGCCACAGCCTGCCCATCCTGACCTCACGCGGCTGCCCCTACCGCTGCACCTACTGCTCGCAGATCGGCCCCCGCCGCTGGCGGGCCAGGTCGGCGGCGAGCGTCGTCGCCGAGTGGCACTGGCTGGTGCGCGAGCAGGGCGCGGCCGAGATCGGCGTGCTGGACGACTCGTTCAACATCAGCCGCCAGCGGGTGCTGGAGATCTGCCAGGCGCTGATGGACGAGGGCCTGCACCACGTGCCGTGGATCATGATCAACGGCATCCGCGCCAACCTGGCCGACGAGGAGATCCTGGGGGCGATGAAACGCGCCGGCTGCATCCGCACCGCCTTTGGCGTAGAGAGCGGCAACCAGGCGATCCTCGACACGGTCGTGGACAAACACCTGACACTGGATCAGGTGCGGTCGGCCTTTCGCGCGGCGCGGGGAGTGGGCCTGGAGACGATCGGCTTTTTCATCGTCGGCCTGCCGGGCGAGACCGAGGCCACCATGGACGACACGATCCGCCTTGCCTGCGAGCTGGATCCGCTGGTGGCCAACTTTTCGATCGCCACGCCCTTTCCCGGCACCCAGATGTACGACACGGTCAAGGCCCAGGGCCGGCTGCTGGCCGAGACGTGGGACGATTTCGTCTTTTTCGAGGGCAAGGCCCGCTTTGAGATGCCGGGGCTGCCGGCGGAACTGGTCGAGCGCAAATGGAAAGAGGCGTACCGCCGCTTCTACCTGCGTCCCAAGCGGATCGCACGCACGCTGGCGCGCAAGGAAACCTGGCTGCAATTGCCGCGCACGGTGAGGATGGCATGGCGCACTGTGATGGGATAGCAATGGTTGAAAACAAGATCCGCTGCAGCGTCGGCGTCACCGCCTACAACGAAGAGGCCAACATCGGGCGGCTGCTGGAGGCGCTGATCGAGCAGCGGTTGTACCAGGTCCAGATCACTGAGATCATCGTCATCGCCTCGGGCTGCACCGATCGTACGGTAGAGATCGTCCAGGAATTTGCTGCCTGCGACCCCCGCATTCAGCTCCACGTCCAGGAACAGCGCGAGGGCAAGACCTCGGCCATCAACGACTTTTTGGCTCACGCGCAGGAAGAGATCTGCGTCCTGGAGAGCGGCGACACGCTGCCCCACGAGGACGCCATCGAGAACCTGGTGCGCATGTTCCGCGACCCGGCGGTGGGCATGACCGGCGCCCAGAAGGTAGCGGTCAACACGCCCGATCACATCGTCGGCCTGCTGTCCTATCTCCGGCTCAAGATGGAACACCAGCTCTGCCTGGAGATCCCGCGCCTGGGCGAGCTGATCGCCTTTCGCAAGGTGCTCGACCGGCTGCCGCCCGACGTGGCCATGGACGAGGCGTTCGTCGAGGCCTTTGCCGTGCAGCGCGGGCTCCAGGTCCGCTACGCGCCCGACGCTGTGGTCTATAGCATGGGGCCGCAGACGGTGAGCGATTTCGTCAAGCAGCGGCGGCGCAACTATGCCGGCCACCTGTACCTGATCGACAAGTACGGCTATCGGGTGTCGAGCCTGCAAAACCGGCGGGTGGTGCGCATTGCCCTGGAAGAGGTGTGGGGCGCGCTCCGCCTGCTGTGGACGCTTGGCTATCTGGCCGTATTGGAGATCTATTCGCGGATGCTGGGCTGGTGGGACTATCGGATCAGGAAAAAGAAGCACGTCGTGTGGGACATGGCCTGGTCGACCAAGGACCCAGGCCAGGCAATCCAGAACCGCACAGATCTCGGCATCTCTAGTGAGGGAAGGGAGGAGGCACCATCAAGAGCCTCAGATCCACACTCCTGAACCTCCTCAAGGTGACGATCAGCCTGGGGCTGTTCGCCTACATCGTGACCCGCCCGGCGATCCTGCACGCCGATTGGGGCTATATGCTGGCCAACCTGCGCCCCTGGCCGTGGCTGCTGGGCCTGGCCGTCTATTTTGTCGCCATCGGATTGAGCGTCTTCAAGTGGCAATACCTGCTCAACACCCTGGACGTGCGCGTGCCCTATCCCAGCCTCTTCCGCCACAACCTGGTGGGTCTCTTTTTTGCCAACCTGCTGAACATGATCGGCGCCGACGTGGCCCGCGGCTGGGACCTGGCGCGGGACATGGAGGGCAGGCCGGGCGTCAATGCGCTCATAGCGGTGTCGGTGCTGGTCGACCGGCTGGTGGGCCTGGCTGCCTTCCTGGTCGCGGCTGTGGTCGGGCTGGCCTACGCGGTAGTTGGCCTGGGGCGCGCCGACATGGGGTGGCTGCTGACGACTATGATTGTCGTGCTGGCGGGCTATGCGCTCGCTTTCGCCCTGCTAATGAGCCAGCGGCTACGAGGGCTGGTGGAAAAGGTCTTTCGCCTGGGTCCCCTGGTCCGCTTGCTGCCGCTGTACCGCAGGCTGTCAGACTCGGTGCAGGTATATCGCACCCACGCCGGTGCGCTGGTCGTCGCCTTTGGGCTGGGCCTGGCCACGGTGGCCGGAACGTGCGTCGTCAACTATTTGGCGGCACTGACCGTCGGCGCCGACGTGCCTGCTGTGTGGGTGTTTATCCTGACGCCGCTCACCGCCTTTGTCCCCTTTATCCCCTCCATCGCCGCCGGCCTGGGGGTCAACCAGGGAGTGTTCGTCGCCCTGTATTCCAGCCTGACCGGCCTGCTGTCCGCTTCGGACGCGCTGGCCATGTCGCTGGCGATGCAGATCATCATCTATGCCGCCAGCCTGCCCGGCGGCGTGTTGTGGTTGGTGAAACGCTCCAGACCCGGCTGATTTGCGCGGAACGATTTGTCAGCGGGCGTGTTATATGCTATCATAACCCCAGCCTTGGGTGGGAAAGACAGGGATTTTGAGGAACCGTTCGTCGCTGGTCGCGATCGTTCTGCTCGTGGGCATCACGCTGCTGGCCCTGGGCCTGCGCCTGTATAACCTGAACGCCCAGAGCCTGTGGTACGACGAAGGGTTCAGCGTCTACCTGGCCCACATGAGCCCCGGCGAGATCGTCAACCGGACCGCCGCCGACATCCAGCCGCCCCTGTACTACCTGTTGCTGCACGGCTGGATGCAGCTCTTGGGCGACGACGAGCCGGTGGTGCGCGGCCTGTCGGTCCTGTTCGGCGTTCTGACCGTGCCGCTCATCTACGCCGTGGCCTGGCAGCTCTTCCACAGCCGCCTGGCCGGGCTGCTGGCCGCCCTGCTGCTGGCCGTCTCACCGCTCCACATCTGGTACGGCCAGGAAACGCGGATGTACACCCTGTTGATCTTTTTGTGCCTGCTGTCCAGCTACTGGCTGCTGCTCCTGGCGTCGCGCTCGCGGGAGGAGACAGGGCAGGGGGTGACTGCTGTTGAGGGCGGCCCGAAGGGCAGCAGAGGGGATGTCTTCCTATGGCTGGCCTACACCCTGACAAGCATCGCTGCGGTGTACACCCACTATTTTGCCCTGTTTATCCTCGCCTTTCAGGCGATCTACCTCCTGATTGTGTGGTGGCGGCAGGGCTTTCCGGCGCGGCTGGCGTTGGGCGGACTGGCCTCGGGGGTGGCCATCATGCTGGCATATCTGCCCTGGCTGCCCCACCTGCTGACCCGGTACAGCGCCGACACGAGTTACTGGCCCGGCCAGCTCAACCTCGGCCAGGTGCTGGTCGACATTGCCCTGTCGTTCGTCGGCGGCGAGACCCTGCCCGAGCAGCCCGGCACCGTCCTGGCCCTCATCTACGCCCTGATCGCCCTGATCGCCCTGTTTGCCCTGGCCACCCGGCGCAATCGATCCCCTGAAGAGGATCTCTGCAAATCGGAGACCCCCTTCCTCCTCCTGTACCTCCTTCTGCCTCCCCTGCTGATCCTGATCCTGTCGTACGACACGCCCAAGTTCAACGCTCGCTATGTGATGATCTCCCAGCCGGCAATGCTGCTCCTCCTCGCCGGAGGGCTGGACGTCCTGTGGCGGCGGGGTCTGGGGCGAGGGGTGCGCATCGCCGGTAAGGTGGTGGCCGCGTTGGCGCTGGTTTTCATTCTCGGCGTGTCGGCCTATGCCGGGCGGAACGCCTACGGCAATCCCTCTTTTGCCCGCACCGATTTCAAGGCCGCCATCCGCTACCTGCGCAACCAGATCCAGGACCACGAAGCGATCATCCTCACCTCAGGCCACATGTTCCCCGTATATGATTACTATGCGCGAGGCCTGGATCGACACCTGCTGCCCGACAGCCCGACACTGGACACAACTCGCACCCTCGACTATGGCATCGGCGCCGAGCTGAACCGCTGGCTGGCCGATCCGGCCGATCCCAAAGAGGGCGTGTGGCTGGTGCTGTGGCAGGACGAGGTCGTCGACCCGGTGGGCTATTTGACCGCGCTCCTCGACAGGGCCGGGGAAGAGCAGCCCGTCGCCAAGACCTTTCCGGGCCTCCGCCTCAAGCACTATCGCTTCCCCCAGGGAGCGCGCTTGCCCGAAGGCGACCAGCCGGCCATCGCCCACCCGGCCGATTTCAACTTTGGCAACAAGCTGCGCCTGCTCGGCTATGACCAGACAGGCGAGAACCAGGTAACCCTGTTCTGGGAGGCGCTGCAGCCGCTCGACGAGGATTATCGCGTGTCGCTGTCGCTGCGCGACACCACCGGCCAGGTGTGGGGCCGCTGGGACGGCCGCCCCACCTCCTACCTCTACCCGACCGACCGCTGGCGGGTAGGCCAGATCGTCTTTGGCCGGTATGACCTGCCCCAGGTGCCCGGCCGGCCGCCGGGCGACTATGGCCTGGAGGTCGGCGTCTACACCGAGGACGACCTAAACGGCCTGGACGTGTTGGATCCGGCCGGCGAGCCACAGGGCAAGCGGGCCGTGCTGGGCGCCGTAACGCTGCTCGGCTATGTCGACCCTGCCGACCAGCTGGCCGTGCCCCACCCGGTGCGCAGCGAGATGGGCGACGGGCTGGTGTTGGTGGGGTGGGGCCTGGACCGTGACCAAGCGCAGCCAGGCGACAGGCTGCGGCTGGAACTGGGCTGGGAGGTAGTGTCGAAGCCGCAGGGCGACGACGGCGTGCGGCTGCTCGTGACCGACGCCACAGGCCAAACCTACAGCGCCGGCACGTTCCCGCCGACCAACGCCTGGCATCCCACCAGCGTTTGGGAAGTGGGGCAGGCCTGGCGGGGGCGAACCAGCTTTTCTGTGCCGATCCAGGCCCAACCGGGCGAGGCGCAGGTGGCCGCCCAGCTCTTCGACGCCGGCGGAGCGCCGCTGGGCAAAGCGTTCAGCCTGACGTCGATCCAGGTCCTACCGACCGACCGCGTCTTTACTGCGCCCCAGCCCCAGGTGGTGCGCCAGGCCACCCTGGGCGACCAGGTGACGCTGCTGGGGGCCGACCTGCCGTCGGGTCCCCTTGCGCCGGGCAGCACGCTGCACCTGACGCTCTACTGGCGGGCGGAGAGCGAGATGGATGTGGCGTATAGCGTGTTTGTGCACCTGCTGGATCCGGCCGGGCAGGTGCTGGCCCAGGACAACAGCGAACCGCTCGGCGGCCGCCGGCCAACCAGCGGCTGGGTAGCAGGCGAATATGTCACCGATACCCACGATATAGCCCTGCCGGCCGAGCTGCCGCCGGGCGATTATGTCATCGAAGTGGGGATGTACGACGCCGGAGCGCGGGGGCAGCCCCGCCTGGCGATAGGCGGCTCGGAGAACCACGGCACAACCGACCGGGTCATCTTTGGCCCAATCCAGGTACGATGAGGAGGGTTCCATGATCAAGATAGTGACCGATTCAACCGCCGGCCTGCCAGAAGCGCTGATCCGCGAGCACGACATCCGGATCATCCCGCTATACGTCCATTTCGGGGAGCAGGCGTTCAAGGAGGGGATCGACATTACGACCGAGCAGTTCTACGAACGCCTGCGGACGTCAGCAAACCTGCCCACCACCTCCCAGCCGTCGGTGGGTGAATTCCACGAGGTATTCAAGGAGCTGATTGACGCAGGGCACGAGGTCCTGGCGCTGACCATCTCAAGCAAGCTGAGCGGCACCTGGAACTCGGCCATGGGCGCCCTGGAGATGCTGCCGGGAGCGCCGATTAGCGTGGTCGATTCGCTGGGCACGTCGCTTGCCATGTACATGCTGGTCGAGTCAGCGCTTCGGGAGATTGCCGGCGGGGCTACGCGCCAACAGGTCGCCGCCCACCTCGAGCGGTTGAGGGGCCAGGTGCACTTCTTTTTCGTCGTGGACACGCTCGAATACCTGGCCAAGGGCGGCCGGATCGGCAATGCCAAGGCCTTCATGGGCACGCTGATCAAGATCAAGCCGCTGCTGATCATGGAGAACGGCGTCATCGAGCCGTGCGAACAGGTCCGGTCCAAGAGCAAGGCCATGGCCCGCATGTTGGAGCTGATCGAGCAGAGGCTGGCAGGTCAAGCAGCGCAGGCGCACGTCGCCATCGCCCACGCCATGGCGCTCGATGAGGCCCTGGCCTTTAGAAAAGAGGTCGTGGCCCGGCTGGGATGCGCCGAGCCACCTATCAGCGAGGTCGGCGCGGTGCTGGGCACACACACCGGTCCAGGGGCCGTCGCTTTGGCGGCTTACGTCTGATCGGCCACTCGCCGCAGGCCTTCGGCGTCGAGGATGGTGATCCTTTTGCGGCCAATGTCGATCAGGCCGGCGCTCTTGAACAGGTTGAGCGTCTGGGTGGTCGTCTCGCGGTAGGTGCCGATCTGCTCTCCCAGGTTCTGGTGGGTCAGGCCGGTAATCGTGCTGTTCGCCTGTGCCGCATGCTCCGCGTGCCGCATGTCACTGGCGGCCTGGCGGCCCTGCTCCTCGGCAAGCTGCAGCAGGAGTGAGGCCAGGCGCGCCGGGATGCTCTTGAATGCGATCTCGGCCAGGCGCGTCTCGGCCTCTTTCAGGCGGCGGCCCAGCACCTCAAAGATGCGCAGGGCGACCTGGGGCTTGGTGACCAACAGGTGCTCGACATCGGTGCGGCTCATAATACACAAAACACAATCATCGAGCGCTTCGGCAAACGAGTTGTGCATGCCCTGGCCGATGAAGGCCATCTCGCCAAAGACGGTGCCCGGGCCGATGGTGGCAATGACCAGCTTTTTGCCTTCGGGCGAGATGCGATAGAGCTGGACCCGGCCCTCTTTGAGCATGAACAGCACTTCGCCGGTCTCTTCAGGCATGTACAGGATCTTGCCCCGGCGGGCAGTGGTGATCGTCGTCGCCCGGTCGATCTCTTGCACCTCGGCTTCGCTCAGGTCGCGAAAGATGTCAACCATGCGCAGGTAACCGATCTTGTCCCCTCCCTGAGAGAGGGGGGATCTCTGTTCGGTCAGTCTGTCAGGCATCTTCCACCTCCTGGCAAGTAGCGCGTTTCGCGGGTCGGAACTGCAAGAGTGCTTCACCAGTTCCAATTATAACCCACTTTGTGCTATAATACAAGGCAGTGCTAATCTCGGAGCAAGCTGAATGAATCCAATCATCGTCACCCTGGGGCCTTTTGAGGTTCGCTGGTACGGCGTGCTGATCATGACCGGTGTCGCCCTGGGCGCTTATTTCGCTTCACGCCTGGCCCGCAAGCGCGGCTTGAATCCCGACCACGTCTGGAATGCCCTGATCCTCGCGGTTATCCTGGGCATCGTCGGCGCCCGGCTGTACCATGTCTTTTCCACGCCGGCCGGCTGCCCGGCCGACGCCACGTATGCCTGTGGCTGGCCCTACTACCGGTATCACTTCTTCCAGGCGTTTGCCGTCTGGCAGGGAGGCTTCCAGGGCCTGGGCATCTACGGGGCACTCGTCGGCGGTGTCCTGGGTGTGTTCATCTATGCCTGGCTCAACAAGCTGAACCCGCTGGCCTGGCTGGACCTCGGCGCTATCGGGCTGGCTTTCGGCCAGTTCGTGGGACGGTGGGGCAACTATATCAACCAGGAGTTGTACGGCCCACCTACTACATTGCCCTGGGGCATCATGATCAACCCCAACCGGCCCCACCAGGCGCCGCCCGATGGCCGCTACGACTTGAAGTATCACCCCACCTTCCTGTACGAGTCGTTGTGGTGCCTGCTGGTTTTCCTCATCCTGTACATCGCCTATGCCCGGCTCGGCGACAGGCTGCGCGACGGGGATATCTTTTTCGGGTATCTGATCCTCTACCCGCTGGGGCGTTTTTTTATCGAGTTCCTTAGGCCAGACGCCTGGAAGATGGGTGGGCTGGCCACGGCGCAGTGGATCGCCGTCGGCTGTATTGCGTTCGGGGCAACCATGATCGCCCTGCGCCACCTCTTCTGGCAGCGCGAACCGGCGAGCGTCTAGGGCCGCTGCCAGGCCCAGAGCTTCGAGGGTTTCTGAAAACCCGGAGGTCCTTCAAAACCAACAACCGCCCCTGCCTCGCATGAGGTCAGGGGCGGTTGCGGCATGGGGGCCCAGAGATGACTCTGAGCGCCCTCTCACCCTACGATCAGGCCTTGCCCATATACTGATCCATCAGGTCGGCCAGCCACCGGTAACGGAACGGCCGGCCGTTGTAGGTCTCCACAGCCCCGTAGCAGCCATAGACCACCTGCACGATCGGCAGGCCGACGACGACGACGACCCACAACAGCGTCAGGATCAACACCAGCGGTAGCAGCACCAAGCCAACCAGCACAAGGACCAGCAGCGCGCTGGCTACCCAGGCCACGGTGAGCAGGATCGCGCCGCCCACAGCCAGGACCAACAGCCCGACGATGCCCGCCAGTTGGAAAATGGTCGCCTGACGCGCCTGGCTGACCACGTAATCCGACTTGTTCCGGTGCGCATACCAGATAATGGCCGGCAGTGCAACCCCGACGATGACGCCGAGGCCACCCGTGGCCAGTCCTATCGCCAGCGTCACCAGGATGCTGGCATGGGCCAGTGCGGCCCAGGTCATCTCATCGCGGGTCAGTCCCAGGTAAGGCGCCTGCTTGGGCACCACCGCGCTCGGCTTTTCCTCCTCCGTCGGTACAACGTCCAAACCCCTATCCTCAAACTGTGACATCTTACCTCCTCAATCTTCTGAGAAACCCTGTTTCTCACATTCTGCCTTCTATACGCGGTTCCCCAACCAGGGTTGCAACAGATCGGGTATCATTCAAAAGTGTGGGGCGACATGACCATGGTCACTATCTTTGCACTTTAACAGGACTTGAAATAGACGGGCACGGCTCAATCTGGGATAATAAGGTTTGCCCAAACCAAAGTCCCGAGGTAGAGCCATGCCCAAGCCAATTGTATGCATTTCTGACCAACTGTGCCAATTCCTGGTCGTCTTTCGCACCTGCTTCACCAAACGCCAGTGGAAGTACTTCGTTATCGTACTGCTGGGCTTGATCGAATGCGAGGAAAGGCGGACCATGACCGGCCTGTT
>Ga0209254_10004846_pt1 | contig 12350 bp, 9 predicted proteins | sample FrelakmetDIP11DI_FD_187148 | JGI IMG/M metagenome (GOLD analysis project Ga0209254, IMG submission 187148) | Freshwater lake sediment microbial communities from the University of Notre Dame, USA, for methane emissions studies - DIP11 DI (SPAdes)... | ecosystem: Environmental > Aquatic >...
TAAAAAATTTATATAACCTTTCAGAAAAGGAAGTCGTTGAATTATTTGAAACACTTGTTCCGGAGTACAAGGATGCCAAAGAGAAAAGCAATGGAAATAGTCTGAATGTGAAAAAGGCGAGGGTAAAACAAAAGTCGGCCTGACATGAAAATCTTATTCATGTAACCTTATTATTCAAGCCAAATCATTTATAGTCATACTAAAAAACCAGGCTATCGTCATTGGCCCTTAAAAGGAAAGCGTAATTACCTGATATTATGTGTAATTACGCTTTTTAAATAGTGATCCCGAAGGGATTCAAACCCCCAACCTTCTGATCCGTAGTCAGATGCTCTATTCAGTTAAGCTACGGGACCTTAAAACTCTTTGAGACGCAAATATAGCAATTTTTTATACTTGGGATTATTGCTTACTTTTATTTGTTCTTTCAAATAAAATAATTCCTTTATTATATCGTTGGCAATCAGTAGTAAACAATAGTAAAATGAAAAAGATAACTGGCATATTTCTGAAAATAATTCTGGGATTTATCATACTGATTCTGATACTTATTTTTACTATTCCGGTCATATTTAAAGACAAAATAAAAACAAGGATCGAACAGGTCATTAATGAGTCAGTAAATGCAAAAGTGAATTTTGAGGACTACAAACTCGGATTCATTAAGAACTTTCCGGACCTTACTTTTTCTCTGTATAATGTCTCAGTCGCCGGTATTGACAAGTTTGAAAATGATACACTGGCAGACCTGGGATCTTTAAACCTTGTTTTATATCTCCCGAGCCTGTTTAAAAAAACTGGTTATGAAATCAAATCAATAATAATTAATGAGGCTGCAATTAAAACTCTTGTTCTTAAGGATGGCAGCGCAAACTGGGATATTGTGGCAGACACAACCGAAAGTGCCCCGGGAGATGAATCTGCAATGAAAATCCTGCTCAGAAAAATTGAAATTCTCAACAGCTCGATTTCGTATATTGATTATGAATCGGATATTGAAGTCTACCTTACCGATGTAAACAGTAACATGAGTGGTGATCTTACAGAGAATGAGACCAATCTGGAAATAATGATAAGTGCCGGTGAACTCACATATTTAATGGATGGAATAAAGTACCTTAATAAGGCAACGGCTGACTCAAAAATAAATCTTTTTGCCAGGCTCGACAGTATGAAGTTCTATCTGCGCGATAATTATCTACTAATAAATGACCTTAAATTGAATTTTGAAGGAATGGTTGCCATGCCGGAAGATGATATCGAAATGGACCTTACTTATAAATCGGAACAAACTTCTTTGAAATCTCTTCTGTCACTGATACCTGCAGTTTATATGACTGATTACACCGATCTTAAGACCAGCGGGGAATTCAACCTTTCAGGAACAGCCAAAGGAGTATACAGCGATGCTGACAGTACTATGCCCGATATTGCTCTGGTCCTGAATGTTAAAAACGGATTAGTCAGCTATCCTTCACTTCCTGAGCAGATAAAAAATATCAATATTGAATCTGATGTTTTCGTTGATGGGAAGAATATGGATAGGTCAATTGTCAACATAAATGCCTTTCATATGGAACTGGCAGATAATCCGTTCGATATGAAGTTCTTCCTTAAAACACCAATGAGCGATCCTGATTTCAGCGGCTCAATGAAGGGTAAAATTGATCTTACAGCCCTTTCAAATGCTTTACCCCTCGACAGCATAGACCTTTCAGGATTGATTAATATGTCGGTGAGCATGGCAGGTCGCATGTCGATGATTGAGAAGGAGCAATATGCCGACTTTAAGGCGTCAGGGAATATGGATATCACCAAAATGACAGTCGCTATGACCGGGTTCCCTGAAGTGGTGATCAACGATGCCGGCTTTGAATTTACCCCGGCATTTGCTACCTTAAAAAGAGCTGATCTGAATATTGGTGGTACCAGTGATTTCAAACTGAGCGGTAAGCTCGAAAATTATATCGCATATGTTTTAAAGGATGAAGTTATCAGGGGGAACCTGATGCTTCGTTCAAAAACTGTCAATCTCTCTGATATTATGTCAGAAATTGCTTCCGATACTACTGAAATTGAAGATACCACCGCACTTACTATCATAAAAGTCCCTGAAAACATCGATTTTAATTTTAATGCTCTTATCGATCAGTTTGTTTATAATAATATTAAAGTGCAGAATGTCAAAGGGAAGGTTATTGTTAAGGACGGAATACTTAGCATCAGAGAGACCGGGATGGACCTTCTGGGAGGAAAGATTTTAATGAATGCTGATTATGACACACGCGACATTCTAAAGCCTCTGATGAAAGCTGATATGAATATAGAAAGCCTGGGCGTGAAAGATGCATTCAATACTTTCAACACAATACAGATGCTTGCGCCTACTGCAAAAGGTGTCAGTGGGAAGGTAGGTGTCAGACTATCTTACAGCAGTCAGCTGGGCAGCGATTTTATGCCTGTAATTTCTACCATCAGCGGCGGCGGGAAACTTCAGACGGATGAAGTGACCCTTGTTGAATCATCTGTTTACAAACTGATGAAAGAATCACTGAAACTTAGTGATAAATACACAAACACTTTCAAGGATATAAATGTGAGTTTTAAAATAAGTAACGGCAGAATCTTTGTAAGTCCTTTTAATACAAAAGTTGGCAACATCAGGATGAATATAAGCGGAGATCAGGGTATTGACCAGACTATCAATTATGTCATCAAAACTGAAATTCCAAGAACTGAGCTTGGAAGCTCTGTAAATTCACTTATTGATAACCTGTCGGTTTCGGCTGCTGCTCTCGGAATAGCATTTAAACCTGCTGATATAATTAAAGTAAACGTTAAAGTGACAGGGACATTCCTGAAACCGCTTGTAACGCCATTCTTTGGCAGTAATCCTCCTGACAGCCTGGTAAGTATTAAGGAAACTGTCAAGGAAACAATTAAAGAAACAGTGGGGGAGGAATTAGAACAGGCAAAGGAAAAAGTTAAAAGTGAAGCTGAGATACAGGCTGACAAACTAATAACAGAAGCAGAAGAACAGGGACAGAAGATAAGGGATGAAGCAGCCATAGCAGCAGAGAAAATCCGAAAGGAAGCTGATGTTCAGGCCCAGAAGCTCATTAAGGAGGCTGAGACAAAGGGTGCTCTGGCTAAGCTGGGTGCACAAAAAGCTGCTGAAAAAGCTAATAAGGAAGCTGATAAGAGAGCCAACCAGCTGGTAAACGAGGCCGATATTCAGGCCACTAAGCTTCTTGACGAAGCAAAGCTTAAACGTGAAGAATTGCTTAATAAAATTTAGCTGAAATAAAAAAGACTGCTCAAACTGAACAGTCTTTTTTATTCTGCATAAAATTATCAGAATTTCTTTTCGCGGATACGGGCTTTCTTACCTGTAAGATCGCGAAGGTAAAAGATCTTAGCCCTGCGAACCTTTCCGTGCTTGTTAACTTCTATCTGATCAATAAAGGGTGAAGAAACCGGAAATATCCTTTCAACACCTATATTTCCTGACATTTTCCTTACTGTGAAGGTTTCGGTATGGCCTGTCCCGGTTCTCTGTATCACAACACCACGGAACTGCTGGATCCTTTCCTTATTTCCTTCTTTAATCTTATAATGAACAGTAACAGTATCTCCGGCAATAAATTTTGGAAATTCATTGGTTACTGACAATTCCTTCTCAACAACATCCATTAAATTCATCTCTCAAAAATTTTGTTTCCGTAATTCTGATTTTTAAAACAGGTCGCAAAGTTACAATAATATTTTTTATTACCCAATTGCATTGGTTATTATTTTCAAAATAATATCCTGCCTGCTAATCCTGAAATAGAACTTTATTTCCGGAAATTTCTAATGTCCGGCTGTTGTCGGAACAAGCAGTTTATTCCCTGTGTCCTGAATGACAGATTTTTTCCATTTATCCGAATAACCCGGTTGCAGGGGCATTACAGGGCATCCATCGGCACTTCTTTCGAATTTTCCGTCCTTTTCTTTTTTGATGTTTCCATCGATATATTTAACGATAAGATATTCACTCAGTTTTTTCCATTGGTCAAAGGTGTTCTGAGAGCTTTTGATTGAATAAGCTGTCAGGTATTCCCTTGCTTTCCAAACATTATCGGAATAAAGTTTCTTTGCAGCATCATCGATTTCATCAGTTTCAGAGATATACTCTGATTCAAGGTTTTTCTGAACTTTCAATGCATCAGCACTCATCATATCATAACGTGAATAGCAGAAGTTAGCAACTGTATTAAATACCCAGAAAGCTGAAGTTGGTGAGTAGGTAAGCATGTCACCGTTTCCGACCTCAAAGCACTCCGGAACCTCAAGGATACCACAATATACCGGATTGAAAACTGTGGTTGCAGCATCATCAACACCGAACCAGAAAATTCCTCCGATCGGATCAGGCAGCCAGTTGCGGCTTTCAGCAACAAATACAAAACCTGTTTGCTGTGTCGAAGTAGCTCTTTCGTTGCAATACTGCGGGGCATTTGCGTCACCTGTAACTTTCCATTCCAGAGGACGCCAGCGATAAGGTGATCCAAATGGCCCGGCTCCAATATCTGTTCTCATGTCATAAGGTGTGCCTTCAAGATGGTCGCGCATAAAGTTCATAAGGTCATAGTTCGAAATCTTACGGTTGGGTTTTACCCAAAGAGGCATTCTTCTGCTAAGGTCATTACCTGAAACATAATTTATATATTGATCCATGTCATCATTTACAGATTTAAAAAAGGACCATACCCGGATCTCACAAAATCGAGCACCCGAGAAACTAATTGGATTGTAGGCATCAGAAAAACTGAATGTTTCGTTAGGTCCGGAGTACAATTTTTTTGCCCTGGCTACATCAATTACATCCCATGCATAAACACATTCAACAACAGGATCAAAAATACGGCTAAGGTCTTTGGAAGTTATGGCTATACTGTTTTTCTTCCCGGTAGCCATTGGGAATGTCTGAATTCTTGCCTGGTTTGCGTGGCTGGAAACGTAACCATCAGGTATTCGTCTTGTAACCCAGACGGCACCTTTATTACCCGGACCCTTGCCAATAATTTCAAAGATCCATACCTCATCCGGATCAGATATTGAAAATGATTCGCCGGAACTTGCATACCCGTATTCAGAAACCAGATCAGACATAACTTTTATTGCTTCCCTGGCATTTTTTGCTCTCTGAAGTGTGACATAAATTAAACTTCCGTAATCTATAATTGCAGTGTTATCAACCATTCCCTCGACTCCACCATATGTTGTTTCACCTATTGCCAGCTGATGTTCGTTCATATTTCCAACAACAGAATAAGTATGGGCAACCTGCCTTATTTTCCCCATATACTTATATGTATCCCATTCATAAACGTCAAGCATACTGCCGGCAGGATAGTCTCTTGCCGGCCAGAAATATAGTTCTCCATATAATTGATGGGAATCTGCAGAATATGTTATCATTGTTGATCCTTTAACCGATGCTCCCTTCGTAACCAGAAAATTTGTGCAGGCATTAGTCAACTGTCCTTCAAAAACTCCTGATATAGAAATAATAACGAGTGCTGTAAATAGTCTTTTCATATTATAAATTAATTTTTAGTTAAAATCTGATTATTAGGAATACGGAAATGCAAAGGTAGCAAGACAGATAAAATATCAAAGGATTATCATATCATTTTGAGGATGCTGATGATTTTTTTTATTCTTTCGGTGTCGGCCACTTTTCTTGAAAACTCGGGTACGCCCGTAACTCCTCCCATATTGATTCCCTGACGCCTGAAAATCATTCCGCTTTCAATTATATTTCTTCCGGTCAGGTGAATTTCCCTGGCTTTTGTAGCGGTTATTATTAAGGCAGCATTAGTTTCATCAATTCCGCTCCCGGGCATTATAATTAACCTGTCGCCTGACTGAATAGTAAGCTGCCGTATAAGCTCAATTCCATCCTGGGCTTTGTTTTTCAGTCCTGAAGTAAGAAGTCGTGAGGCCCCTGTGGAAATAACATCTTCCAGTCCCTGCACAGGATCGCTGCACATGTCGAATGCCCTGTGAAATGTTGTCGACATAGGATATGCAAATTCAAACAATTTGGCAGTCCGTTCAATATCAATGTTGCCTTCCGGAAGCAAAATTCCGGTCACAATTCCATCAACTCCCAATTCTCCGCATATCTCGATATCCCTTCTCATCAGATCATATTCCAGATCGGAATAGAGGAAATCTCCGCCTCTTGGCCTTATAATGACATGGAGACCGATACTCAGATTGTTTCTTGCTGAAACTATTGAACCGTAGGATGGGGTAGTCCCCCCTTCAATAAGATTATCACATAATTCCACCCGGTCAGCTCCGGCAGCTTGCGCATTTATCGCAGATTCGACGCTGTCAACACAAATCTCAAGCTTGTAATTCATTTAAAAAAATAAAACTGATTAATAAAAGTAACAATTTTTTCAGTATAATTGTGAATCTAAAAATATTATCTATGAAACCGACGCTTTTAGTACTGGCTGCCGGAATGGGCACACGCTACGGGGGAAACAAACAACTTGATGAAGTAGGACCATCAGGTGAGACTATAATTGATTATTCTATTTACGATGCCATACGTGCCGGTTTCGGCAAGATTGTCTTCGTTATACGGAGAGATATTGAACAACAGGTCAGGGAAAGATTTGTTGACAGGCTTCATGGGAAGATAGAAATTGATTATGTTTTTCAGGAGATTACTAACCTCCCTGAGGGAGCAAAGGTTGCCCCTGATCGCTCAAAACCATGGGGAACGAGTCACGCTATCCTTGTTACCAAAGAAAAAATTAAAGAACCATTTGGTGTCATCAATGCTGATGACTATTATGGAGTTGAATCATTTAAGATACTCAGGGATTTTCTTGTAAATGACAAAAAGCCTGATAACTTTTGTATTGTTGGTTACAAATTAGGTAATACCCTGTCGGAACATGGTCACGTAAACCGTGGCGTTTGTCAGGCTGGCGAAGACGGATTCCTCAGGGATATCGTTGAGACACGCCAGATTGAAAAAACAAAGGAGGGAGCTATTGCACCCGGACCAGATGGCAAAACACTGCATTTTACAGGTAATGAGATAGTTTCGATGAATTTATGGGGATTTAAACCATCTTGCTATGATTTTCTGGGTAAAGAATTTCGTAATTTCATAAATAAGTACGGAATGGATTTGAAATCGGAGCTTGATATTCCGACTTCGGTAGATAAATTTGTCAAGAACGGTGAAATTACCATCCAGATCCTTATGAGTAATGAAAGATGGTTCGGTGTTACCTACCGTGAAGACAAACCATTTGTTGTTGAAAGTATTAAGAAGATGATCAGAAAAGGGATCTATCCTGCCAGAATCTATTAATAATTCCCTTTTCACTCTCTCCTTCTCACCCGGGAGAAGGGGTGGGGAGATGAGGTTTCAATCTTACCAGGTAAATTCGCAATTATAAGTACTCAGGTTGTCCATGTTATCAGTGACAATAAGGGAAAGATTATGTTTCTTACCTTTCTGGATTCTGGCTGGATCAAATTTATATATTAACAGCTCATTCTTCTGGTCGTACTCAAATAATGCCCATTTACCATCAATTTCCGGTTCGTATGATTTGATTCCTGATAAATTGTCATTGATTTTAATTCTGATTCCTGTTTTCCCTGTCAGTATCGCTCCGTTGGTAAGTCCATTTGCTGAAATTAAAGGAGGTACCGTATCAATTCCGACAAAAAACGTCCCGAAGGACCGTGGATTGGCCGAAAGGTGGCCATTTGCCCATTCACTTGTCAGAGGGTTCATTTTATTATCATCTCCCATCTGGATGATAAGCAATTTAGTTTCTTTTCCCAATGGTACCTGGTCGGGTTTTATAGAAAGGTTATAAGCTTTATGTACAGGTGTATATTTGTTATGAATTTGAAATATATCAGAGTAGATTCCGGGATTGCCTTCATCAATTTTAAATTCAAAGTGAAGAGTGTCATAAAGAGTACCTGAAGGAATATTCACTGTAACATTCCCTGAAACAAATTTATTGTTCCTGCTGTAAGGCATCAAAACAGTATTGTTTTTTTCGGGTTTGATCTGATCTTCGTCAGCAGAAACTTGTGGCTGATTCACGAAGAAAGAGAGGAGTGACCTGTTTTGATGAATATCTTCTGTTATTATCTCAACATAATGTCTTTTCCCATCATTAAAGTTAACTATTCCATTATTGATAACATTTTTGTAAAGGCTGAGCTTGTCGTTTGGAAGCACAAACGCCCTCTCAGCATAAACACCTTCCTTCTGGAACATTTCAAAATCAATATGACTGTTTATATATCTTGATTCATTAAAGGAGAATTCATCCATTATATATTTATAAACCGGGAGAGAGTCGATCCTAAGTTCTATTGAATAAACAGAGCATTTGTTGTAACTTCCGTTAAGCAGATCATGAGCTTTAAAACCAAACCCGACATTACCATTGATCGAAATTTCATTCTTTGTGTTAACTGTGTATTTCCCGTTTCCACCCGAGACATTGAATCTTGCAGGTTTTTTCTGATTATTTATAAAAGTATTGCTGCTGAGAGGATAAATAAATAGTCTCTCAATTACAGGTTTAATTTCATCTTCAATTCCGAATTCAAAAAGGAGAGGATTGACAGGCTGTTCCCCGTTTGATTTCCTTATCTCATAGTGAAGATGAGGCCCTGAGGAACTTCCTGAGTTTCCGGAATATGCTATCAGATCGCCCTGACTGAAGACAAATCTGTCTTTCGGTGGCCACAGAGTGATCATGTAACTCTTTTCTTCGTATTGTCTTGAAATTACGTACTCTTCAATATCAGGGGTGAACCTGTCAAGGTGGCCATAAACTGTTGAATACCCTTCAGGATGTCTGAGATAAAGAGCTCTGCCGAATCCTCCGGGCGAAATGCTTATCCTGTAAACATATCCCGACGCTGCCGCTACAATTTCTTTACCGGCAACCCCCTGAGTCTTGATATCCAGTCCTGAATGAAAATGATCAACCCTGAGTTCCCCGAAATTTGCAGAAAGCGAAAGCGGAACTTTTACTGGTGAAATAAATAGAAATCTGTTATCTGGTTCTTCTCCAATAGTATTAAAGAGTAACAGTTTAATAATGAATGTCAGAATATATGCCATCGCCGGTCGTAAATTATGTTTCAGAGATGCAAAACTATATTTCTGTGCTGTTCTGCCAAACTATTTGAGCTTAATTTTTGAAAATATCATTAACAGTGTTAACTTTGCATTAAAGATTTTAGTATGTCCGATCAGGGAAATGAGGAGCTGACATTGCTGAACAAAAAGCTTGAAGAATTGTTTGAAAGATATGATAACCTGAGGACAAAAAACAAAGAGCTGAAAACTGAAAATGAATTAATAAAAAAGAATCTTCAGGTAAAGGAAGAAAAAATCACACAATTAGAAATTAAATACGAAAGGGTTAAATTATCAGGAGCATTGTTGGGTGAAGGCGAAAATGCCGTCGAGGCGAAGAAGAAGATAAATGAATTGGTGCGGGAAATCGACAGATGTGTTGCTCTTTTAAACAGATAAGATATAACAATGGATGAAAAGCTTTCGATTAAAGTAAATGTGGCAGACAGATATTATCCATTGAAGGTAGAAAGGGAAAACGAGGAAAAGATCAGGAAAGCTGCCAGAATGGTTAACGAGAAAGTGATGCAATACAAACAGCGCTACTCGGACAAAGATGTTCAGGACTTTCTGGCGATGGCTTCTCTTCAGTATGTGATAAAGCTTAACGAAGAAGAGGAAAAAATAAGCAACAATCAATTCCCTGGTGCCATAAAAGAACTTATTAAAAAAATTGATACAGTTCTTGAAGAAAAGAGTGACAGCGTTCTTTAAAATAAAATAAACTTATTGCCCGCATTGTTTCTTCATTCGTTTTTGAAACTCAACAGTTAAAACTTTGGAGTAATACTTAATTCAGGAAGAACAGGCCTCATCCCGATTTATCGGGATTCCGCTTCACAGCGGAACAGTGGACGTTCGAGCTGAATTAGCGACTCCAGCCATTCAGATATGGGGTTTTATAAAAGTTGGAGAGACTTTGCGGGTTTTTTTATATATATAATTTAAAACATATTTTATGACATTAACTATAGTTTTTAGTGTTTCGGCGTTGATTCTGGGATTCGTTGCTTCTTATTTTGTATGGCAACTGGCACTCAGGAACAGGAGCCGGAAGATTGTCTCTGAGGCAGAAACAGAATCCGAAGTAATTAAGAAGGAAAAAATTCTTCAGGCTAAAGAAAGGTTTTTACAATTGAAGGCAGAACATGAGAAGGTTATAAATGAGAAGAATAACAAGATAAATCAGGCCGAAAGCCGTATAAAACAAAAAGAGCTCACTTTATCGCAGAAGCTTGAGGAAGCACAACGAAAAAAGAATGAATCTGATTCAATACGTGAAAATCTTGATTCACAGCTCGAACTTATTGATAAAAAAAATGAAGAGCTCACTAAGCTTCACCGACAGCAGGTTGATCAGCTTGAAGCCATCTCAGGTTTATCCGCTGAAGAAGCAAAAAACAATCTGATTGAATCCTTAAAGGAGGAAGCCAAGACAGGAGCAATGTCCTATATAAACGAGATATTGGACGAAGCTAAAATGACAGCCAACAAGGAGGCAAAAAGAATCGTGTTACAGACAATCCAGAGGGTTGCAGCAGAAAATGCCATTGAGAATGCAGTGACTGTCTTCCATATTGAATCTGATGAAATGAAAGGCAGAATAATCGGACGGGAGGGCAGGAATATCAGGGCTCTCGAAGCAGCAACAGGTGTCGAGATTATCGTCGACGACACCCCTGAGGCAATCGTACTCTCTGCTTTCGACCCCGTACGCAGGGAAGTAGCCCGACTTGCACTTCATCAGCTGGTAACCGACGGAAGGATCCATCCGGCAAGGATTGAGGAGATTGTTGATAAAACCAGAAAACAGGTCGAGGAGGAAATCCTTGAAGTAGGCAAAAGAACGACTATTGACCTTGGAATTCACGGGTTGCATCCTGAACTTATCCGGCTGGTAGGTAAAATGAAATACAGATCATCGTACGGACAGAACCTGCTTATGCATTCACGTGAAGTAGCTAACCTTTGCTCAATTATGGCAGCAGAACTGGGTCTGAATCCAAAACTGGCAAAAAGGGCAGGTCTTCTTCATGATATAGGTAAGGTACCCGATGATGAACCTGAACTTCCGCATGCAATACTTGGTATGAAAGTCGCCGAGAAATATAAAGAGAAGCCTGAGATCTGTAATGCGATTGGTTCCCACCACGATGAAACAGAGATGACCACTCTTATTGCACCGATTGTGCAGGTTTGCGATGCCATTTCCGGTGCAAGGCCGGGCGCACGGCGTGAAGTAGTTGAATCCTACATTAAACGATTGAAAGAGCTCGAGTCGCTGGCTCTTCAGTATCCGGGTGTTATGAAAACTTATGCAATACAGGCAGGAAGAGAACTGAGGGTTATTGTTGGCGCTGAAAAAGTAAACGATAAAGAAGCTGAAAACCTCTCATTTGAGATTGCACGAAAGATCCAGAATGAAATGACTTATCCGGGTCAGATTAAAATTACTGTTATCCGCGAAACCAGGGCAGTAAATTATGCTAAATAACTGAATTCAACTTAATTCATGGACATTGCAGAAATGCGGTGTCCATTTTTTTTTGTCTAAAGGAAATATTTATAACTTTAACGGATAATAATTTACTTCGCACAGTAATAATGTCAAAAACTAAACTGCTCAATATAGTCGGAGCAAGGCCGCAGATAATAAAATCATCAGCCATTAGCAGGGCAATCCGTACTAATTTCGAACAGGAGATCATTGAGATTACTCTTCATACCGGACAGCACTATGATAAGGAGATGTCGGATGTATTTTTTGATGAGCTTGAAATTCATAAACCCGATTTCAACCTTGGCGTAGGTTCTGCTCATCACGGCCGCCAGACAGCTGCAATGATCACAGGGATTGAGGAGGTGCTTCTGAGTGAAAAACCTGATGCCGTTTTGCTTTACGGAGATACAAATTCTACACTTGCCGGTGCAATTGCCGCGGTGAAACTACATTTCCCGGTTATCCATATTGAAGCAGGCCTCAGGTCATTTAATAAGACCATGCCGGAAGAGATTAACCGGATTATGAGTGATCATTGTTCCACCCTCCTCTTTGCTCCGACTAACGCTGCTTTTAAAAACCTTATAAACGAAGGATTCAGGCCTGAAAACAGCCCTCCTTACACAATTGATAATCCTAAGATCTATTTCACGGGTG
>Ga0209254_10004847_pt1 | contig 12349 bp, 8 predicted proteins | sample FrelakmetDIP11DI_FD_187148 | JGI IMG/M metagenome (GOLD analysis project Ga0209254, IMG submission 187148) | Freshwater lake sediment microbial communities from the University of Notre Dame, USA, for methane emissions studies - DIP11 DI (SPAdes)... | ecosystem: Environmental > Aquatic >...
GGTGATCTCGTAGGCGACGTCGATCAGGTAGCTGCCGCGGTGGAACGTGAGCACCTGGACGATCTTGTCGCCGTTCGCGGCGACCGCCTGCAACCGGAGTTCGAGCTTGTCCGCGCCCGGCGCGAGTTCGCGCGGGCCCGGCAGCGGCGTGAAAACGGTGCGGTGGTTCGGCATGCCCTCGCCGAGCAATCCCGCCTGCGCGACGGAGGTGCGTTCGGGTGTCTTGAGCAGCGCCAGATAGGGCTTCGCCTCGTCGACCGGATCGCGATGCTTGAAGAGGGCGACCTGCGAAATGGCGCCGCCGGTCATGTCGATTTCCGCGCGAAAGAGATCTGTCGTGATTGCGATGACATTCGCGGCCGGCCCGCTCGCGGCCCCCCCGCCGGACGGCGGCGCGCCAGGAACCGCCGGCGCCGCGCCGGACGCCGCCGCCGGCACGGACGCCGGCACCGGAGGCAAGTCGGTTGCGGCCGTCGATTTCGCCGGCGCCGACATGCCCGCGGGCGGCGGCGGCCGCGACTCCTTCTGCCACGCCTCCCACAACATCAGCGCGGAAAATGAAAAGACGACAAACAGGATGAGGCGTTGGGTATCCATGACAGCCTGGGTAGCTGCGCGCGGCGGCGAGCCGCGCGGGGAGTGAAAACAGGAATCCGATCAGGGGACCGGGTCGTATCCGCCCGGATGGTAAGGGTGACAGCGCAGGATGCGCCGGACGGCAAGCAGCGTTCCCTTCAGCGCGCCGCGCTTCATCACGGCTTCCGCGGCGTAATCGGAACAACTGGGCGCAAACCGGCAATTGGCTCCCAGCATCGGCCGGAACAGATACTGATAACCGCGGATCAGTGCGAGCAGGATCTCTTTCATGGCGATGACGGAGCCGGGGCAATGGCAGCGAGCAGCCGCACCGCTTCTGTCGCGATTGCGCGAAACTCCGTGCGCGGCGCGCCTTTCTTCAAGCGGACAACCAGATCGTAGCCGTCGATCCCGGGACGCGCATTGCGCACGCAAACCCGGAGCATCCGGCGCACGCGGTTGCGATCCACCGCGCGCGGGAGGGCCTTCTTCCCGATCACGATGCCGATGCGGCCATATTCACGCGCGGCGGCCACGCAGATCATCTGCAGGAATTCGCCTTCGCGCCGGCGGCCCGTGCGGAAGACCGTATCGAACGCGCCGGTTCCGGTGAGCCGGTAGCGGCGGCTACCCCGGAGCATCGCCGCAGCGCGACGGTCAATCAGGGAGCGAGCCGGGCCCGGCCCTTCGCGCGCCGTGCCGAAAGAACTTTGCGGCCGCCCACACTCTTCATCCGGGCGCGAAAACCGTGCGTGCGCTTGCGCTTGACGACGGAAGGTTGGAACGTGCGTTTCATGGTGATCGGCCTCGAAGTGAAAAAGCCTTACATTAGAGCGCGTTAACACCATCATTGTCAATCATGACGGGCATGGTGACCCATTTCACCACTGCGGTGCCAAGCACAGGGGCAAAACCAGCCCTGTGGATAACTTTCCGCCCATGCGCTACACTTCAAACGACGTCGGGCGGGACAGGCCGCTGCGAGCAAGGGGAGCACGAGCGTTCCCGCGCAACCGCAGGGTCCGTTTTTTCGCCTGGCAAGCGCTCCCGTCGCCTGTGGGTACTCCGGTTCCCCGCCTGCAGGCTGTCCGCCACGCGACCCCCGGGCCCCCTCTGCAAGCATGTCCGCCGACCCGCTTTTCTGGCAACGCTGCCTTGACGCCTTTCGCGAGGAATTGACGCCCCAGCAGTTCAACACCTGGATTCGGCCTCTGGCCCTCGAAAGTGTCGCCGGAGGCTACCGGCTGCTCGCGCAGAATCGCTTCGTCCTGCAATGGGTGAAGGAGCGTTTCCTCAACCGCATCTGCGAAATCGCCGCGGACGCCGAAGGACGGGCTGTTCCCATCACCCTCGCGATCACGGACGGCGGGGCCGAGGCTGCTGCTTCCGGCCCGGCCGCCGTGGCGCCGATCCGCGCGCTCGCGCCTCCGGCGGCAGAACCTCCGTCGGGCATGTCCATTCCGCCCGCCTTGCCGCGCCGGCACGAGCAGACGAGCCTCAATCCCTCGTTCACTTTCGCCACGTTCGTCGCGGGCAAGGCAAACCAGCTCGCGCGCGCGGCGGCGCTGCAGGTCGCCGAGCACCCGACCTCCTACAACCCGCTGTTCGTCTACGGGGGCGTGGGACTGGGCAAGACGCACCTGATTCAGGCGCTCGGCAATCACATCCTGCAGCGCGACGGAGCTGCGAAGATCCGCTATATCCACGCCGAGACCTACGTCTCCGATGTGGTGCGCGCCTACCAGCACAAGGCTTTCGACGACTTCAAGCGCTATTACCGGTCGCTCGACCTCCTGCTGATCGACGACATACAGTTCTTCAGCGGCAAGAACCGCACGCAGGAAGAGTTCTTCTATCTCTTCAACACCCTGATCGAAGCGCACAAGCAGGTCGTCATCACCTGCGACACCTATCCGAAGGAGATCACCGGGATCGAGGAGCGCCTCATTTCGCGCTTCGGCTGGGGTCTCACCGTCGCGCTCGAGCCGCCCGAACTCGAGATGCGCGTGGCCATCCTGCTGGCCAAAGCCGCCACGACCGGCCTTGCGCTCGACGAACAAGTCGCGTTTTTCATCGCCAAACACATCCGCTCGAATGTCCGCGAACTCGAGGGTGCGTTGAAACGCGTCATCGCGTACTCGAGCTTCCACGGGCAGGAAATCACGCTGACGGTCGCGAAGGAGGCGTTGCGTGACCTGCTCGCGGTCCAGAACCGCCAGGTGTCCGTCGAGAACATTCAGAAGACGGTGGCGGATTACTACAAGCTCCGGATTTCGGACATGCATTCCAAGAAGCGGTCGCGGGCCGTGGCACGCCCGCGGCAGGTCGCCATGGCACTGGCGAAGGAGCTCACGCAACTCTCACTGCCCGAGATCGGCAGCAATTTCGGCGGGCGCGACCACACCACCGTGCTGCATGCGTGCCGCCAGATCGCCAAACTGCGGGAGACCATCCCCGAGCTCAATCACGACGTCAATTTCCTGCTTCAGGTCCTGCGCAGCTGACGGGTACTCGCAACTGATATTGACCGTCGCGCAACCCCCCTTTTCCCGGCGCCACAACTGCAAATCTTTGCTGGATAACTGCCGATTTCAAGGCTATAATTAGTGGATTAGGCGCGTCGTAGCGATAATTCCAGAAAAGTCCCCAATTGATCCACGCCGCCTACGCAACTTGTCCACAACCGTTCCATTTCATCAAACAATTGATAAAAAAGACTTATTCAGGGTTGTCCCGAGACGGCTCCTTCTCCTATTAGCTGTTCTATGGTTTAAACAATGCAACTAAAACAAGTTCCTCGCGACGCTCTGCTGAAACCTCTCCAAGCAGTATCCGGCATCGTCGAACGCCGGCATACGTTGCCGATCCTTGCGAATGTGCTGCTCGAGCATAAGGACGGTGGGCTGTACGTCACCGCCACCGATCTGGAGATGCAGATCACCGCGCACAGTGTTCTTCCCGGCAAGGAAGCGCAGGCCACAACGGTCGCCGCACGCAAGTTGCAGGACCTGCTGCGAGCGCTTCCGGAAGACGCGCAGCTGACGGTTGAGGGAACTCCCAACCGGATGACGCTTCGCGCAGGGCGTTCGCGGTTCAACTTGCAGACGCTGCCGGCAGCGGATTACCCGCGCATCAGCGTTGGCCAGGATCAGGTGCAGACGCTCACGCTGCCGCAACGCGAGTTTCGCGGGTTGCTGAAGTCCGCCGAGTTCGCCATGGCGCAGCAGGATATCCGCTACTACCTCAACGGCATGCTGCTCGTCATCGACAAAGGGTCGCTGCAGGCGGTGGCCACCGACGGCCACCGGTTGTCCTGGGCGAGCATTGCCATCGCCGGCGACTATCAGCGGCAGGAAGTCATCCTGCCGCGGAAGACCGTTCTCGAGCTCAGCAAGTTGCTGGCCGATGCCGACGAGCCGCTGACGCTCGATGTGCTGGCGAATCAGGCACGGTTCCGCTTCGCCAACATCGAGTTGGTGAGCAAGGTGGTCGATGGCAAGTTTCCCGATTACAACCGCGTCATTCCCGCCGGCAACACCAAGCGGATCGAGTTCGCGCGGACCGAGTTGCTGGCCGCCCTGCAGCGGGCCGCCATTCTGTCGAACGAAAAATTTCGCGGCGTACGCCTCGTGCTCGGCAATGACCAGTTGAAGATCATCTGCACGAACAGCGAGCAGGAAGAAGCCGAAGAGGAGCTCGAAGTCGCGTACAAGGGCGAAGCGCTGGACGTCGGTTTCAACATCACCTATCTCGTCGACGTGCTGCAGAACATGGCAACGGAGCGTGTGCAGCTCGCGTTCGGCGACGCCAATTCCAGCGCGCTCGTCACGCTTCCGGATCGCGACGACTACAAGTACGTCGTGATGCCGATGCGCATTTGACGAACGGCCGCTCGTCCGCGCACCACGCAGGCGCCGACCGCGGGTCGGCGCCGGTGCTTTGAGCGGCACTTCACCACACCGAAAGCCATGATGACGCCAGCCAGCCCGAAGCCGACGAACAACGGCGAAGATTACGACTCGACCAGCATCCAGGTGCTCAAAGGCCTCGATGCGGTGCGCAAGCGCCCGGGCATGTACATCGGCGACACGTCGGACGGCACCGGCCTCCACCACATGGTGTTCGAGGTGCTGGACAACGCGATCGACGAAGCGCTCGCCGGTTACTGTGACGACATCAAGGTGGTCATCCACGCCGACAATTCGGTGTCGGTCGTCGACAACGGCCGCGGCATTCCGATCGACACCAAGGACGATGACGAACTCAAGCGCTCGGCAGCCGAGATCGTCATGACGGAGCTCCACGCCGGCGGCAAGTTCGACCAGAACAGCTACAAGGTCTCCGGCGGCCTGCACGGGGTCGGCGTATCCGTCGTCAATGCGCTGTCGGTCTGGCTGCGCCTGCGCATCTGGCGCAGCGGCAAGGCGCACCAGATGGAGTTCCGCCACGGCGTCCCCGTGGCGCCGCTGGCGGTGACCGGCGCCACCGATCGCCGCGGCACCGAAGTCCATTTCATGGCATCGGCGGACACCTTCAGCCGCATCGAATATCACTACGACATCCTGGCGAAGAGAATCCGCGAGCTGTCGTTCCTCAACAACGGCACCAAGATCGAGCTGCTCGACCAGCGCGACGGCAAGAGCGAGAACTTCGCGTACTCCGGCGGCATCCGCGGCTTCGTCGAGTACATGAACCGCAGCAAGTCGGTGCTGCATCCGAAGATCTTCCATGCCGTCGGCGAGAAGGACGGCACGACGGTCGAGGTCGCGATGCAGTGGAACGATTCGTACGCCGAGAACGTGCAGTGCTTCACCAACAACATCCCGCAGCGCGACGGCGGGTCGCACCTGACCGGCCTGCGGCAGGCGATGACCCGTACGCTCAACAATTACATCGAGAAGGAGGAGATCGCCAAGAAGGCGAAAGTCGAGACCACCGGCGACGACATGCGCGAGGGGCTCTGCTGCGTGCTCTCGGTGAAGGTGCCCGAGCCCAAGTTTTCGTCGCAGACCAAGGACAAGCTCGTCTCCTCCGAGGTGCAGCCCATCGTGCAGGAGATCGTGTCGGCGAAGCTCGCCGAGTTTCTGCTCGAGAGCCCCGTCGACGCCAAGACCATCTGCTCGAAGATCGTGGACGCGGCGCGCGCGCGGGAGGCCGCGCGCAAGGCGCGGGAACTCACGCGGCGCAAAGGCGTGCTGGATTCGATGGGCCTGCCGGGCAAGCTCGCCGATTGCCAGGAGCGCGATCCGGCGCTGTGCGAGATCTACCTTGTGGAGGGAGACTCCGCCGGCGGCTCGGCCAAGCAGGGCCGCGACCGGAAATTCCAGGCCATCCTGCCGCTGCGCGGCAAGATCCTCAACGTCGAGCGCGCGCGCTTCGAGAAACTCGTCAGCTCGCAGGAAATCGTCACGCTCATCACCGCGCTCGGCACCGGTTTCGGCAAGGACGAATACAACGCCGACAAGCTGCGCTACCACCGCATCATCATCATGACCGACGCCGATGTCGACGGCTCGCACATCCGGACGCTGCTCCTGACGTTCTTCTACCGGCAGATGCCGGAACTGGTCGAGCGGGGCCACATCTACATCGCGCAGCCGCCGCTCTACAAGGTCAAACAGGGCCGCGAGGAGAATTACCTCAAGGACGACCACGAGCTGAAACAGCATCTCCTCAAGGTGGCACTCAAAGGTGCGGAGCTGACGCCCGGCACCGGCAAATCGCCACTGGCGCCCGAGGCCTTCGCCAGCGTTGCCCGCGAGTATCTGCTGGCCGACGCGGTGATCGAGCGTCTGGCACGGATCATCGATCCGGCGGCGCTCTACGCAGTGCTGTCCGGCGTGCGTATCGATCTTTCGAGCGATGCCGCGGCCGGCGCGAGCGCCTCGGCGCTGCAGACGGCGATCGCCGATCCGGACGTCAGGGTCGAATCGCGTTACGACGCCGCAAGCGAGACGCGGCGGCTCGTCGTCATCCGCACGCACCACGGCACGCCGCATGTCACGGCCATCGACAGCGACCTCATCGCCTCGGGCGATTTTGCGCAGATCCACGCCGCCGCCGCCGTGCTGCTGGGGCTGATCCTGCCGGGCGCGGTCGTTCGGCGCGGGGATAAGCAGCGGGCGGTGAATTCCTTCAAGGAAGCGCTCGACTGGCTGCTCGCCGATGCCCGGGCGGGCGTCACGCTGCAGCGCTACAAAGGGCTGGGCGAGATGAACCCGGGGCAGCTCTGGGAAACGACGATGGATCCGGCCGTGCGCCGCCTCTTGCGGGTGCAGATCGAGGACGCGATCTCTTCGGAGGAGATCTTCTCGACGTTGATGGGCGAGCAGGTCGAACCGCGGCGCGCGTTCATCGAATCGAATGCGCTGGGCGTGCGCAATCTCGACGTCTGACGCAAGGGGAAGAGGAATGCGCCCAGCTTTCACCCATGGCGCAGAGGGACGCCGCTACTTGGCCGGAACGCGTCGCGGCCTTGCGGCCGGTTTCGGTTTGGCCTTCGGTTTGGCCTTCGGGGTGGCCTTGGCCTTGGCCTTGGCCGTGACGGTCGCGCCGCGCTGGACCTTCGGAGTCGGCGCGGGCCTGGCCGCCGGCGACTTGCGGGTCTTGACCGCCGCGGCGTAGGTGGCGCGCGGCTCGGCGGCGGTCTTGGCCGGCGTCCGGCGTTTGGTTTTGGGTGGGATGCCCGGTCCCTGCTTCCCGGCCTTTTCGTCGAGCAGCGTCACGGCTTCCGCAAGCGTCAGCGCGTCGACCTTGTCGCGGTCGGGCAACGTTGCGTTGACGCCACCGTGCTTGACGTACGGGCCGAAGCGTCCGGCATGCAGTTCAACGGGCTTCTTGTCACGCGGGTGCGGCCCCAGCACGCGCGCCGCCACCGGACCGCTGCGCCCGCGGCGCGCGCCGGCCTTGGTCGCATCGCGCGCCTCGAATTCGAAACCTATCTTGCCATCGGGTTGGCGCACAAGGAAAGCGGAGAACCCCCGCTTGGTGCGCGCCGACACGAACTGCAGGAGATCGGTCTTGCCGGTGGCGAGAAGTTTTTGCATCTGCGCTCGCTCGACCGGCCGCTGCAGGATCACGCGTCCCGAGCGGAAATCGCAGGCTTTCTCCGGCCCGACCGCCTTCTCGCAAACGTAGGCCTGCGTCGTCTCGAAGACCCGCGCCTTGCATTTGGGGCACGGCCCGAGCGACTCCTGACCCGTGAAGTCGGGAGCCTCGGTGGCGTCATCGCCGCTGCCATCGCCGAAATCGAAAGCGACCTCGTTGGCGTCGCTCAAGCGAAGCGACGCGCTGAAGGGTTTGCCCAGCCGGCTGCGAAAACCATCGAGCGGGCCGAGCTGCCGTTCGCGCAACAGAGAATCTGCCTCGGCGACATCGATCTGCCGCCCGCCCATGATCTTCCAGAATCCGAACGCGCAGGACTGGCACTGGAATTTCTTGTAGTTCTCGTGCACTTCGCCGCCGCAGTTCGGGCACCGCGCGGTCAGGGTGCCGAAGTCGCCGGGAATCGTGTCGCTCTCGTAGCCCTTGGCCTGGCCCACGATGTGCTGGGTCATGGCGACGATCTCGCGCATGAACGCGTCGCGCTTCAGCTTGCCGTGCTCCATCTGCGCGAGCTTGAACTCCCATTCCGCCGTGAGCTCGGGAGAAAAGAGCTCCGGCACGCCCAGTCCGTGGAGCAGCGTCATCAGCGAGAACGCCTTGGCGGTGGGAGTCAGTTCGCGGCCCTCGCGATGCACGTACCTCTCGGCGATGAGCCCTTCGATGATCTGCGCGCGCGTCGCCGGGGTGCCGAGCCCCTTCTCGCGCATTGCCTCGCGCAGGTCTTCGTCGTCGATGAGCTTGCCGGCCCCCTCCATCGCCGAGAGCAGCGTCGCCTCGGAGAGGCGCGCGGGGGGTCGCGTGGTGTTGGCCGCGACGTCGATCTTCTCCGTGGCGACGGTCTCGCCCGGCGTAACCGCGGCGAGGGTCGGCTTCTCGCCGGCTCTTGCCGGGCCGTCGTCGGACTGAGCCTCCTTGCCGTACACCGCGAGCCACCCCGGCACCACCAGCACCTTGCCCTCCGACTTGAACGGCTCGGCCGCCACGCGAGTGATGCGGGTGGTCACCAGGAACTCGGCAGCGGGATAGAACGCCGCGAGAAAGCGCTTGACGACGAAATCGTAGAGCTTCGCTTCGAGCTCGTTCAGGTGCCTGGGCGCAACGAGCGTGGGGATGATCGCGAAGTGATCGGAGACCTTCGCATTGTCGAAGATCCGCTTGTTGGGCTTCACCCACTTCTTCTTCAGCACTTCGGCCGCGAATGCGCCGTAGGGCTTCGCGTCGGTGAGCGCCTCCATCGTCGCCTTCACGGTGCCGAGGTAGTCCTCCGGCAGCGCGCGCGAATCCGTGCGCGGGTAGGTAAGCGCCTTGTGTTTCTCGTAGAGCGATTGCGCCAGGGACAGGGTCGTGCGGGCGGAGAACCCGAAGCGGCCGTTGGCCTCGCGTTGCAATGAGGTGAGGTCGTAGAGCAGCGGGGCGCCCTGTGTCGTCGGCTTCGCCTCCTCGGTCACCGTGCCGGGCTTGCCGGCGCACTTCGCGGCGATCACGTTCGCCTTCGCCTCGTCCCACAAGCGCTCGGCGCGGGCGTCGGGGTCGTCCTCGGTCTTCGTCCACTTCTCGTCGAACCAGCGTCCCGCGTATTCGCCGGCGCGGGCGCGGAACGTGCCGAGGACTTCCCAATACCCGCGCGGGCGGAAGGCGCGGATCTTCTGCTCCCGCTCGACCATGATGGCGAGCGTCGGCGTCTGCACGCGACCGACCGTCGTCAGCTGAAACCCGCCGGCCTTCGAGTTGAACGCCGTCATCGCGCGCGTGCCATTGATGCCGACGAGCCAATCGGCCTCGGAGCGGCAGACCGCGGCGTCGGCGAGCGGGCGCATCTGCGCGTCGGTGCGCAGCCGGTCGAACCCCTCGCGAATCGCGGCGGTCGTCATGGATTGCAGCCAGAGGCGTCGGATCGGTTTCGCCGCTTTCGCGAATTGCACGATGTAGCGGAAGATGAGCTCGCCTTCGCGGCCGGCGTCGCAGGCGTTGATCAGATCGCCGACGTCCTTGCGCTTGATGAGGCGCAACAGCGTTTTCAGCCGGTTTTCGTTCTTTTCGATCGGCTTCAACGCGAATTTCGACGGGATCGCGGGCAGGTGGCCGAAGGTCCATTTGCCGCGCTTGACCTCCTCTTCCTCGGGCATGCCGATCTCGAGCAGATGCCCGACCGCCGACGACAGCACGTAGTCGGTGCTCTCGAAGTAGTCGTCGTGGCGCGTGAAGCCGCCCAAGGCGCGCGCGACGTCGGCGGCGACGGAGGGCTTCTCGGCGATGATCAGTGTTTTCGACATGGGAGTGCGGTGCGAAGAGCCGCAGATAGTACCGAAGGTGAAGCAGGCGGAGCAAGGACTGCTTTGCCGCGAGCGGCCCAACGCGCGAGCGCGCGCCCTCGCGCGCACGTGCCCGCGTGCGAGGGCGCGGGTGGCCACCGGAAGCGCCGGAAGGGCACTGCGCGCCCCCGCGGTGAGCAGCGAACGTCGTTCAACCGAGACGCTGCCACAGTCCGCCCGGCAGCGGCGCGACCTTTTGCTCGAGCTCGAGCGCCGTCAATGCCCCGACCGTGGCGGCGATCGAAAGCGCGGTGCGCGCGGCGAGCGTGTCGACATCGGCGGGATCATGCCCGAGCGCACGCAGGACGGCGCGCATGGCGGCGTCGGGTTCCGTGCTCGTGTTCGGGTCCGCAGCGGCCGGCGCGCGGCCGGCGACACCGAGCTCGTCGAGAATGTCCTGCGCGGTCTCGACGAGTTTCGCGCCCTCGCGGATCAGCTTGTGCCCGCCTTTCGAGAACGGGGAATGGATCGAACCTGGCAGCGCGAACACCTCGCGCCCCTGTTCACCGGCGAATCGCGCGGTGATGAGTGACCCGGACGAAAGTGTTGCCTCCACCACGAGCACGCCGCGGGAAAGGCCGCTCACGAGTCGGTTGCGCCGCGGAAAATTCTGTTTTTGCGGCGGCGTGCCGATCGCGAATTCGGAGACGACGAGACCGCGTGCCGCAAGGTCGTGCGCGAGGTCGCGATTGCGCGCCGGGTAAACGCGGTCGGGACCCGTGCCGATGACGGCGATGCTGCTGCCGGCGCCGGTCAGACCACCGCGGTGCGCGGCGGCATCGATGCCGGTCGCAAGCCCGCTGACGATGGTGAAACCGGCCGCCGACAGCGCCGCGCCGAAGGCTTCGGCATCGGCGCAACCCTGTGGCGTGGCATTGCGGCTGCCGACGATCGCGAAGGCCGGCCCCGCGAGAAGCTCGCGCCGGCCCATGCAGTAGAAGACGGGCGGCGGATCGCCGATTTCGAGGAGCGGCGCGGGATAGTCGGGATCGCCCCAGGCGACGAGATCGTGCCGCGGTTCGCGCAACCAGGAAAGGGTCGCCCCCAGGCGCTCCTCGTCGGGCGGCGCATCGAGGCGCGCCGCAGCGGCGGCAGGAACGTGACGTCGGCGCTGGGCGGAGGTCGCGGCCAGCACAGCTTCCGGATTTCCGAACGCGCGCAGCAGGTCGACCAGCGGACGAGGTGCCAGACCCGACAACTGAAGCCGCGCCCATGCTTCGGCGCGCGGATCGACGATCATGGCGGCATTGCCGTGGCCCCCTCCGCGTGCCGGCGGTTGGGCAACAGCCTGCTACGGATTGCGGACGATATTGCCGACGACGACGGGGTCGGTCGTGTTGAGCAGGAGGGCGTAGGAAACCCGATCGAAAACGCGGAAGACGAAAAGCAGACCGCTGCGTTCGTCAGGCACGTTGAGCCAGCGCTCCGGCTGGAACACCCTGGGCTCGTAAGGCGGACGTATCACGGGCCGCGGATCGGGAATCGGCGCAACGACGCGATAGATGGCGAGGACCGTGCCAACTTCGACGCCGTCGCTCGACCCTTTGTCGAGTGTCACAACCCAGCCGCGCCCCGCTTCGATCGCGTCGCGGTCCGTGGCGATGATCTGACCCTGAACGGGGCGGGTCGGCGCACGCGGGACATAGCTCATCAGCTGTCCACGCGGGGCGGGAATCAGGCGATCCCCGTCGACGATTTCTTCCTTCGCCGCGGTGATGCGCACCGTCGAGACTTCGGCGAAACGTTCGACCTTGCCACTGCCGAGGTAGCGTTGCTCGACGCCGAGCAACTCGCTGCCGTCCGCCGACATGAGATCGCGACCGCGGCGATACAGGTACCACTGGTCGCCGGCTTTGGGGTCGAGCCCGACGACGTAGACGAGATCCCCTTCCCCCCGAACGGCCCGGGCATCGCGGCTGGCGATGATCTGCGCGGCGGCGTCGAGGCCTTCCGGCCCGGTGACGAGAGGCCGCGTGAGGTAGGGCTCGATCTCACCGGCAGGAATCGAAGGAATGGCCTCCGTGTCCAGAACCGTGCTGCGCACCGTCGGCGACAAGCGGGTCGCCGGACGCTCGAGCGAGAGGCGCCATTGCCCATCCAGTTTGTCCAGAACGACTACGTCGCCCGGATAAATCAGGTGCGGGTTCCTGATCTGTTCGCGATTCATCCGCCAGATATCCGGCCAGCGCCAGGGATCCTTGAGGAACTTCCCGGAGATGCCCCACAGGGTGTCCCCCTTCTGCACCGTGTAGCGGTTGGGAACCTGGTCCCTCACCTCGACATCGGCCGCGCGCGCCGTCAGCGTGCCCATTGCCACGAGCGCCACGGCCGCGGCAAGGATGAAATTCGCTATGCTA
>Ga0209254_10004848_pt1 | contig 12348 bp, 10 predicted proteins | sample FrelakmetDIP11DI_FD_187148 | JGI IMG/M metagenome (GOLD analysis project Ga0209254, IMG submission 187148) | Freshwater lake sediment microbial communities from the University of Notre Dame, USA, for methane emissions studies - DIP11 DI (SPAdes)... | ecosystem: Environmental > Aquatic >...
TTGTCCCCGCGATACAGGCGGCAGTCGGTCTTGACCATGTCGACCCCTTGAGATCCTCGAAAAGTGATTCTTATTTATGCCACAACTTCCGGGCAAAGACAATACGGAGGGCGCCGCCCGGTCAGGGCTTCCGGCAGAGGTAGAGGGTGTGCGGGTACCAGTAGCCCGCGTCGAGCTTGACCACCCGGACCTCGAAGCCGATCCCCTGAAGGAGGCTTCGGAAATCGGCTTGGGAGCGGAACGAGAACCGGTTGCCCAGGGTGAAGCCGATGACCTTGACGGCCAAGGTTTCCTGGAGCATGTTCCAAACATATTTCCAGCGCGGCTCCGTGTCCATCTCTTTCAGGACAAGGACTCCGCCCGGGCGCAGGGATAGGAACGAGCGTCGGAGGATCGTCTCCTGGACGTCCTTGGGGATAAGGTACAGGACGTCTACGAGGATCACGGCGTCGCAGGCCGGGACGGGGAACTCGGTGAGGTCGGCCACCTCGAATTCCAGGCTGGGCCAGCGCGCCTTGAGCCGCCGGGCGGCCTCGACCTTGGCCGGGTCGAGGTCGAAGCCCAGCACCCTCCGGTCTTCTGAACCCAGCATGCACAGGGCGGCCATGAGGCCGTTGCCGCAGCCCAGGTCGACGACCGTGCCCCGCCGCGGGACGTAGGTTTCCACGGCCCGGACCGGACAGATCTTCAGCTTGACGGCGAGGTACAGGCGGGTGAGCCAGCCGTTGTCCCGGAACACGCGGCGAATGTCCGTCTGGGCGACCATGTTCAACCGATGGTGTGATCGTGCCAGAATTGAAAGATGATGAGCGGCCAGAGCAGCTGGCGATGGTTGTGGGTGCCGGCCTTGTGCTCGGCCAGGATCTTTTGGACGAAGGCGGTTTGGAACAGCCCGTGGCGGGCCAAGCCCGCCGGCGAGAGCACGTCGGTCGTGAAATCCCACAGCTCGTCCCGGAGCCAGGGCCCGAGGGGGATGTCGAACCCGATCTTCTTCAGGTCGAGGACCGAGTCCGGGACCCGCCCCCTCAGCATCTTTTTCAGGATGTATTTCGAGGTGAAGCCGCGGAGCTTGAGCCGGGAGGGGATGGTCGCCGCGAACTCGACCAGGGTGTAGTCCAGGAACGGCGTGCGGATCTCCAGCGAATTGGCCATGCTCATCCGGTCCACTTTGACTAGCAGATCGTCCTGGAGGTAGAGCTTGAGGTCGAGATAGGCCAGACGGTCCAGTGTATCGGCCTCGGGTCCCGGGCCGTGGAGGAGATGGAAAGCGACAGGCGCGTAGGGGTCAGCGCCAAGCGACGCTTGGAAATCCGGGTGGAACAGGCGCTCCTTGTCCGCCGGAGCGTAAGCGCCCCACCAGATGACATTGGAGATCTCGGGCGGGTATTCGGCGCCGGAGACGAATTTCTTGGCTTTAAACTCGAAGCTCAGCCTTTTCCGTGAGGCCGGCAGGAGCGAGACGGCGGGCTTGACCAGGCCGCGGCGGATGAAGCGGGGGACCTTGCGGTAGCAGGCCGCCACCTTGGCGGCCTTGTAGGTGTCGTAGCCGCCGAAGAGCTCGTCGCCCCCATCTCCGGCCAGGGCCACTGTCACATGCTTCCGGGCCAGCCGGGAGATGATGAACGTGGGGATGACCGAGGCGTCGGCCAAGGGCTCGTCCAGGAACCGCATCAGGACCGGGACCAGCTCCTTGACCTGGCTCGATTCGACGACGAAGGGGGTGTGGTCGGTCCGGAAATAATCGGCCACGGCCCGGGCGCGGTCAAGCTCGTTGAAGCTTTTTTCGCGGAAGCCGATGGAGTAGGTCTGAATGCGTCCGCTGGCGGCTTCGCTCATCATGGCCGTGATCGCGCTCGAGTCGATGCCGCCGCTGAGGAAGACGCCCAGGGGAACGTCGCTCACGAGGCGGATGCGGACCGACTCCCGCAGGCGCCGGTAGATCTCCTCGGCGATGTCCTCTTCGCTCCTGTCCGCTGCCTCACCGCCGGGATAGCGGACGTCCCAGTAGCGGCGCGTCTCGAGCCGGCCGTCCTCGAGGATGAGCAGATGGCCGGGGAGGAGCTTGCTCACCGCTTTGAACACCGACCGGGGGGCAGGGATGTACTCGAAACTGAAGAACTGGGACAAGGCTTCGGGGTCGATGTCTCGCGGACAGCCGGCCTCAAGGAGGGCCTTGATCTCCGAGGCGAAGAAGAGCTTCCGGTCCCGGACGAAGTAGTGCAGGGGCTTGACGCCCAGCCGGTCCCGGGCGAGGACGAGCCGGCGGCGGGCTGTGTCCCACAGGGCGATGGCGAACATGCCGTTCAGCTTGTGGACGAAGTCCAGGCCGTGCTCCTCGTAGAGGTGGACGATGACCTCCGTGTCGGACCTGGTGGCGAAGGCGTGGCCCCGGGCTCGCAGCTCGTCCCTCAGGACGGGGAAATTGAAGATCTCGCCGTTGTAGACGGTCCAGACCGTTTCGGTTTCGTTGGCCAGGGGCTGATGGCCGGTGTCGAGGTCGATGATGCTCAGCCGCCGCATGCCCAGGCTGACCCGGTCGTCGGAATAGTAGCCCTCGTCGTCCGGACCGCGATGGACGATGGTCGCGTTCATGGCCCGGACCGTGTCCCGGGCGTCGGGGCCCAGTCCCTCGAATCCGGCGATGCCGCAGATGCCGCACATGGTGTGTTCGGGAAGCATTCTAAGCCTTTTCGCCCCAAAAAACCAAGCCTCCGCGGGAATGTACGACCCTCCCCCGCAAACGGGCATTCCCGGCCAATGGCCAGCAAGGGGACAGGGCTTTTCTCCCACGGCACAGCATCGGAGGCAGATTCCTTGATTTTGGGGCCGGGATTCTGAATAATAGCCTCGTTTCGAGGGCGGCTCCGGCCGCGGCTCAACCGACGTCCATGAAGCGCATCATCATCAACGCCGACGATTTCGGGCTCAGCCCCTGCGTCAACGAGGGGATCGTCCGCGCCCACCGGGAAGGCATCCTGACCAGCGCCACGATCATGGCCAACATGCCGGGATTCGACCAGGCCGTCGACCTGGCCCGGGCCAACCCGAAGCTGGGCGTCGGGCTGCACCTCAATATCGTCCGCGGCCGGCCGATCGTCAGCCCCGGGCTGGTCACGAGCCTGGTGGGAAATGACGGCCGTTTTCCGGCCTCGGCGGCCGCCGTCGCGGCCAAGCTCTTCGCCCGGCAGGTCAAGCCGCAGCAGCTCGAGCGGGAGCTTCGGGCCCAGGTCGACAAGGCCCTCGAAGCCGGCCTGAGGCTCAGCCATTTCGACAGCGAGAAGAACATCCATATCCTGCCCCCGTTCTTCAAGGTGGTGATCCGCTTGGCCCGGGACTACGGCATCCGCAAGGTGCGGTTCATCCGCGAGTTCCGGCCGTCCCGGGCGCTCGGCCAGTCGCTCAAAGCCGCCGTCCTGTCGCTCGCCGGCGCGGTGTCGGCCCGGCGCGCGCGCCGGGCGGGTCTGGTGTTTACCGACCGGTTTTATGGTATATCTAAGAGCGGCCGCATGACGGCCGAAGCCCTGAGGGACATCCTGTCCCGCCATCGGGACGGCTCCGCGGAGATCATGGTCCATCCGGGCTATGTGCGGCAGGAGCTCCTTGACCTGGAGCCGCTCGTGGGCCGCTATTATATCAACGCCTGCCGGGAGCTGGAGCTGGAGGCCTTGTGCGACCCGAGCCTGAAAGAGGCCGTCCGAAGCCGGGCGATTCGATTGATCAATTTTCACGAGTTGTGAGCGCCATGAAACGCAGCCGAACCAAGACACCGGAAATTACCATCGTCGTGCCCTTCTACAACGAGGAGGAGAACGTCGAGGAGCTCTACCAGCGCCTGACCAAAGTCCTGGTCCGGCTGGGCCGGGCCTACGAGCTGATCTTCGTGGACGACGGCAGCACGGACGGCACCCGCCGGCTGCTCGGCGGGATCTTCAAGAAGGACCCCCGCGTCCAGGTCATCCGCATGAAGAAGAACTTCGGCCAGACGGCCGGGCTGCAGGCCGGGTTCGACTACGCCCGGGGCGACATCATCATTTCCATGGACGGCGACCTGCAGCATGACCCGGCGGAGATCCCCCTGTTCCTGGACAAGATGGACGAGGGCTTCGACATCGTCAGCGGCTGGCGGAAGAAACGAGTGGACAATCCGTTCCTCCGCAAGTTCCCCTCCTGGGTGGCCAACCGGATGATGAAGTTCCTGTCGGGAGTGGCCATCCACGACTTCGGAACGACCTACAAGGCCTACCGCCGGTCGGCCTTGAAGAACGTGCGCCTGTACGGCGAGCTGCACCGCTTCATCCCAGCCCTCATCAGCCGCCAGGGAGTCAAGATCGCCGAGATCCCCATCAAGAACATCGTCCGACTGAGGGGCAAATCCAAATACGGTCTGTCCCGCGTCCGCCGGGTCTTTTTCGACCTGCTGACCGTGAAATTCATGATCAGCTTCATCGACCGGCCTCTTCAGCTGTTCGGCCTCATCGGCTTCATCCTGGGAGGCATCGGCTTCGCCATCGCCGCCACGATCACCGTCGGCTTCTATTTCTTCAACTGGCACATCCGGGAAAACCTGGGCAACCTTCTGCTGGCCGTCTTCCTGATGGTGGTCGGCATCCAGCTCATCATGACCGGCCTCCTGGCTGAGGTCATTTCCCGAATCTACCACGCCTCGCATAAGATCAAGATCTACAATGCCGAGGAGTTCCTCTTCCACCGGCCCCTGCCCGAGGAGAAGCCGGACTGACGCCGGAGGGGAGCGCTCCCGTGACGAATCCCGCCGCTCCGAGCCGAACCGCCGGCCGCGCCGACCGGCTGACCTGGGCGGCCGTCATCCTCCTGGCCGTTTTCCTGGCCGTTCTCCTCGTCCAGAACCTCGGCGCCCTGTCGCTGTGGATGGACGAGGGATTCCATGACTTGGCCGTCCAGGGGATCCTCGACCACGGCTATCCGCTTTTTCCTTCGGGACACGTCTACTACAAGGCCATCCTCTATACATATCTCCTGTCCGCCATCTCGGCCGTGTTCGGGCTGAGCGCCGTCAGCCTGAGGATCCTCAGCGTCCTGGCCGCCGCGGGCTGCGTCCCGGTCCTGTTCGCCCTGGGCCGGAAGCTCTTCAACCGCTGGGTGGGGCTCACCGCGGCCGGGCTCTTCGTCCTGTCGCCCTGGGTGGCGGAATACGGCCGGGCGGCCCTCTACTTCTCTCCTGTGCTTCTCTTTGTCCTTCTTTCCCTGTACTTCTTTTACCGGGGCTTTTTCGAGGAGGACAAGCGCGGCCGGATCCTGGCCGCAGTCTTCATGCTCCTCACCCCCCTCATCCACCAGCTGGGCATGGTCGTCATCTTCGCTTTTCCCGCCCTGCTTCTGGTCCGGGGCTTGAAGCGCTTCCTGAAGAGGGACGTCATCCTCAGCTTGTCCCTGGTGACGGGCTTCTACCTGCTCATCCAGGTCCAGGAGTTCTTCTTCTGGAAGGTCGGCTATGCCTACGAAAAGTCGGGGAGCGGGCTTCGGGGGATGATCGATTACTTCTTCTCCGGATTCTCCCTGGCCTACTTCCAAGAGATCTACCGGAGCTTCCCGGCCATGAGCCTGGCCGTTTTTGCCGGAGTGTTCATCTGCCTCGGCCTGCGCGCGGCGCGGGGCGGGGAGGAGTCCCGGGAGGGACCGACCGACTGGGAGAGATGGAGCTTCCTCATCCTCTGCCTCGTGTTTCCCCTGTTCTTCCTTTGCTTTTTCCGGACTCACATCCAGCCCCGCTATCTCTATGAGCTCTACGGCGTCTTTCTCCTGCTCTTTGCCGCGAGCGCCTTCCATCTCAGCCGGGTCTTGACGGATTTCCTGGCCAGGCCTTTTATTCCCCGGATCAAGCCCGGGCTGAAAGCGGCGGTCGCCTGGGTCCTGTTCGCCGGACTCCTCCTCGGGCTCTCGAATCATATCGGCTGGGCCCGGGTGCGGGCCGTCGTCAACCGGCAATACAACGACGACATCCACACCGACATCATCTATCGGGCCGGCCGGCCGGAGCAGGAGGACCATGAGAACCCGGGCCTGTACGTCCGGCATTTCCTCAATCCCGATGACATCGTCGTCGCCATTCACGTCGTCTTCGGATACATCTATGCCGGCCGGGCCGACTACTGGCTCTGGACGGGCGGACCCGGGACCTGGGACGCCTGGGAAAAGACCGCGACCGGCTGGAGGGATTTCTATGTCGGCGCCCGCTGGCTGGACAGCCTGGCCGGCCTGAAAAAGGTGATCGATGACAACCCGGGCCGCCGGGTGTGGCTCATCGCCTCGAATTCGCTCCTGCGCAACGACCATATCAGCGACTCGATCCGGGAGTTCGTCGTCAGCCGGCCCGACACCCTTGTCTTCCGGGGCAAGGACGGCAACTCCGCGGTCTACCTTTGGAATGAGACCCCGGCTCGGCTGACCGGAGGCCTCCGCACCCTGGAGGCGGAATGGCTCCCGGTCCGTCGGGGAGAGATCTTCTATGGCGATGGACTGTCCAAGGGCTCCGGACTTCTATTCCGCCAAGGCCGCGGGGAATCCTTCCGCTATGAATTCGGCGGGGACTGGCCGGCCGGCCGCTACCGGATGACCTGGACGGCCGCCGCGGACGACAGGCGTCAGTCCGACGCGGCCGTGGTCCTGAACCTGGTCATGAAAGGCGGGAGGAAGCTCCGGTCCCTGACGCTCTCCCCCAACATGTTTCAGGCATCCGGCCGTTACCAGGAGTTCTCCGCGGATTTCGTCTTGCCGAATGAGAGCCGGCTGGTCCTGAGAGGCCTCGCCTCCGGCCGGGCGAGCCTGCGGCTGGACTCCTGCGACCTGACCCGTCTTCCGGAGGACCCATGAGCGAAGACAACTTCCGGGCCAGCGCCCAAAAAACGCTGATGAGCCGGGACCGGTCGATGGGCGCCAAGTATTCGACCCTTATCCTGGGCCGGCGCAGCCTGTTCGCGATCATCAAGTTCGAGCTCATCACCCTTGCCGTCTCCTGGGTGCCGGGCGCCCTGGGGTTCGTTTTGCGCCGGATCTTCTATCCGTGCCTCCTGGGCCGGGTCGGGCGGAACGTCGTCTTCGGCCGGGGCATCACCCTCCGTCATCCGCACAAGATCCGGATCGGGGACAATACCGTCATCGACGACTACTCCGTCCTGGACGCCAAAGGCGAAGCCAACGAGGGGATCGTCATCGGGGCCAAGGTTTTCATCGGCCGCCACGCCATCCTGAGCTGCAAGGAAGGCTCGATCTCGATCGGCGACCACTCGAACATCTCGGCCAACTGCACGATCCTCTCCGAGACCGAGGTCCGGCTGGGAAATTACTGCTTCCTGGCGGGGAACTGTTACCTCGTTGCGGGCGGGAACCACAGCTTCGACAAGCTGGACGTGCCCATCATGTTCCAGCCCTCCATCTCCAAAGGCGGGATCCGGGTGGGGGACGACGTTTGGCTGGGAGCCGGAGTGATCGTCCTGGACGGGGTCACGGTCGGCCGGGGCTCGGTGGTGGGCGCGGGCTCGGTCATCCCCGCTTCGCTCCCGGAATACAGCTTCGCCCGGGCCGCCCGGGCGCTGAAAGTCGAAGACCGCCGCCGTCCCGAGAGCTGAGGCGCGAGCCCCTACCCCGCCGGGCCGGTCATTCTTTTTTTTCCGAAGCCTGGACGACCACCGCGCCGGCCATGTTGCCGATGATGTTGGCCGTGGTCCGGCACATGTCCAGGATCCGGTCGATGCCCAGGATCAGGGCGATCCCCTCGAGCGGAATGTTGACCTGTCTCATGATCATGGCCAGGGTGACGATGCCCGCCGAGGGCACTCCGGCCGCGCCGATCGTAGCGAGGGTGGCCATGACCAAAATGACGGCCTGGTCGCTGAGCGTCAGGGCCACGCCGAAGGTCTGGGCGATGAACACCGCCGCCGCGGCCTGGAAGAGCGCCGTCCCGGCCTTGATCGTCGTTCCCAGGGGAAGGATGAAGCTCGAGAAGTCGCGGCCGACGCCCAGTCCGGTCACGCATTCCATGGCGACCGGCAGGGTGGCGCTGGAGCTCGACGTGCTGAAGGCGATGAGGATGGCTTCCTTGGTCGCCCGGAAGAAGCGGCCGGGACTGGTCTTTCCCAAGACCAGGACGATGAGTCCGATGAGGACGACGGCGTACAGGACGAGTCCGGCGAGCACCGTCAGGGCGAACTTGGCCAGCCCGACGAGGATGCCGACCCCGAATTGCCCGACGGTCGAAGCGATCAGGGCCAGGACTCCGAGGGGCGCCAAGGCCATGGCCATCCGGATGACGCGGATGACGGCGTCGTTCACGCCCTCCAGAACGCGCAGGACCGGACCCGCCCTCTTGGCCGGGATTAGAGCCAGGGCCGCGCCGAAGATGAGCGCCAGGAAGATGACCTGGAGCATGTCGCCCTCGGCCAGGGCCTGAAGCGGGTTGGTGGGAATGATGCGGACCAGGATGTCCAGCGCCCGGGGCTTGGACTCGAGGGCTTGAAGCCTATCCTGTGCGGACGCCTGGTAGGTCTTGGCCAGCTCCTGTCGGACCTCCGGGTCAAAGCCGCGGCCCGGCTGGATGAGCGCGGCGAGCCCCAGTCCCAGGGCGATGGCGGCTATCGTCGTCAGGAGAAAGTAGAGGACGGTCTTGATCCCGATCCGGCCGAGCTTCCGGACGTCCCCCAATCCGGCGACGCCGAGCATGAGAGACACGAGCACCAGGGGAATGACGACCATCAGGATCAGGCGGAGAAAGATCGTCCCGACGACCTCGACGTGCCGGGCGGCCGGACCCAGGATGACGCCCAAGACGATGCCCAGGACGAGCCCGATGAGAATCCGATGGTGAAGCTTGGTCTTCATGGCCGCGGTCAGATCCAGCCTGTCTTCCGGTACCAGCGGATGGTCTCGGCCATCCCCTTCTCGAACCCGAAGCGCGGGGCGTAGCCCAGCTCCCGGACCGCTTTGCCGATGTCCAGGGGCTTGGACCTGAGGAAAAAGGCCAGGCGCGAGGGGCTGAGCGGCGATTCCCTGTGGAACGGCCGGAAGGCCTTATCCAGGGCCCAGGCCGCGGCCCGGGCAGGCTTCAGAGGGACCCGCACCAGGGGGAAAGCGACGCCTGCAGCCTTGGCGATCGTCTTGATCATCACCCGGACCGGCAGAATCTCCGGGCCGGCCAGGTGATAGACTTCGCCCCGGCGGCCCTTCTCCAGGCAGAGAAGGGTGCCGGCCACCAGGTCGTCGATGTAGACCGGAGACTGGAGGGCTTCGCCCGAGGAGACCATGACGATCCGTTTCCGGACGACGGCCCGGATGAGCTTCAGGGTCCGCTTATCTCCCGGGCCGAACACCCAGCCGGGCCGGATGACGCGCACGTCCAGCCCCCGGCGGCCGTAGTCCAGGGCGATCCGTTCGCCCTCGAGCTTGCTGCGATCGTAAGCGTCCAGCGGGTTGGTCGCATGAGATTCATCGACCGGCCGGTTCTCCGGGACATGGCCCAGGACGCCCGCCGAGCTGAAATGGATCACGGTCCGGACACCCGCCTCCGAGGCGGCCTTGAGCACGGACTCGGTGCCGGCGGCGTTGACTTTCTGGAACTCCGCGTCGGGGATGGGCGCCCAGCCCAGGGCCGAAGCCAGGTGGAACACGGCCTGGACTCCCTCCAGGGATCTTTTCATCTTCTCCAGGTCGGAAAGCTCGCCGCTCACGGTCTCCAGCCGGGCCGCGGGCGGCATGGCGTGCTTGTGGATGATGACCCGGACTTCCCACCCTCTTCCCAGAAGCTCGTTGACCAGGTGGGTCCCGACAAAGCCAGAGGCTCCGGTGAGAAACGCGCGCACGCGAACCTCCTTAGGGGGATGGGGCGGTCAGTCCGTTTACGGCCTTGTCCAGGGCCTGGCTGATCTTCCGGAGATAGATGGGATAGGTGTATTCCTTGTCCGCTTTGGCCTGGGCGGTCCGGGCGATCTTTCGCGCGGACTTGTCGAACAGGGCGAAGGACAATCCCCGGGCCATGGCTTCGGCCGTGGGCTCGACCAGGACGGCGAGGCGGTCGTCCAGGACCTGAGTATGCGTCCAGAGGCGGGTGGCCACCAGCGGTTTTCCGGACTTGAGGAAGGAGTAGATCTTCAAGGGAGTGTTGGTCCCGGTGAGGCGCGGGCTGACGAGAGCGTCCGCGGCGGCGATATAGAGAGGCACGTCCGCGGGCGGGACCCGGTCGATGAAGGTCACGCGGCCGGCGAGGCCCAGGCGGACGCAAGCCCGGTCAAGCTCGCGGCGGTCGGCGGGAGTCGCGCCCAATAGGACCAGGACGGCTTTGCCCTTGACCCGGGCCATGGCCTCGAGAAGAAGGGGGATACCCTGGTAGTGCTGAAAATTTCCGGCGTAAAGGACGATCTTCTCCCCGCGGGGAGCCATCTCCTTCCGCTTGCGGGCGATCGCCGCGGACGAGCACCGCTCCGGCTCGAAGTCGAGAAAATTCTCGAGGAATACGGCCTTGGACCCGAACCCCTTGGATTCGACCAGCCGCTCGAGGTCCCGGCAGATGACGATGACCGAGCGTGAGCCGCCAAGGACCAAGCGCTCCATCATCAGGAACAGGCCCTTGAGGAGGGCAGACCTGGAAAAATTGAAGTTTTCGAGCTGCTGGGGGAGGCTCGAATGCATGTCATACAAATGAGGGACGCCCCTGAGCTTGCCCAGTATGACCCCCAGAAACCCGGCTTCCTCGTGGGAGAAGATGACGTCGTAGCGCCGGCGGACGAGCTCCGAGGCGGCTTTAATAAAGAGGAAGGCGTCCAGGGGCAGCTTGATGAGCGACGGCCCGATCTTGATGGCGCGCAGGCCGGGGAGCCTGGGGACTCGGACGATGCGGAGTCCGGGGAAGACGCGGTCCTCTCCGAGCGGGTAGGTGATGAGCGTCACCCGGTGTCCCAGGCCGGACAGGGCTTTCAGCCGGAAGTACACGCTGATGGGCGTTCCCCGAGGCTGGAAGAACGGCTCGGGCGCCAGCATCAGGATGTTCATCGGGAGCGGGGAGAGGTGCGTCGTCCCGGCCCGGCCTCCAGAACCTCGCGGACGAAATAGGTCGTCTTGCCCGAGGCTTCATGATAGGCGCGGACCATGATCTCGGCCAGGAGCCCGAGAGTGATGAATTGGATGCCCAGGATGGTGAGGAGGATGCTGAGGAGCAGGAGGGGCCGGTTGGCCATGCTGATCTTGAGGACGAGGCGCTGGTAGCCGAGCACGAGGAGCAGGACGCCGCCGATGCCGCCGCTGGCCAGCCCGAACAGGCCGAAGATCTGCAGGGGCTTGGTCGAGTAGCTCAGCAGGAACTTCACGGTCAGGATGTCCAGGATGACCCGGACCGTCCGGAAGATGGTGTACTTCGACTTGCCGTGGATCCGGGGCCGGTGGTTGACCGTCACCTCGGCGATGGACACGCCGATCGTGCTGGCGATGGCCGGGATGAAGCGGTGAAGCTCGCCGTAGAGCTTGATGCTCTTGATGACCTCGGAGCGGAAGGCCTTGAGGGTGCAGCCGTAGTCGTGGAGCTTCACCCCGGTGATGCGGGAGATGAGCCAGTTGGCCGTTCGGGAAGGCAGCCGCCGGGTGAGGAACTTGTCGTGGCGTTTTTTGCGCCAGCCGGCGACGATGTCAAAGCCGTCCTCAATCTTGTCCAGGAGCTTGGGGAAGTCATGGGGGTCGTTCTGCAGGTCGGCGTCCAGGGTGATGATGACCTCTCCCCGGGCGTAATCGAACCCGGCGGACAGGGCGGCCGTCTGGCCGAAATTCTTCCGGAAGCGGATGACCTTCACCCGCCGGTCGGCCTTCTGGATCCGCTTGAGCACTTCGAAGGACTTGTCCTGCGAGCCGTCGTCGATGAATAGGAGCTCATAGGTCCGGCCGAGCCTGGCGCAGACCTCGTGGAGCTCCTTGTGGAGGGCCTCCAGGTTCTCAGCTTCGTTGAAAACCGGGATGACAACGGACAATCCCAGGCTGTTTTTAGGGCTCATCGCGGCCAATATAGCACAAAACTCGGCGGCGGCTCAATAATGCTCTTGTCACTGGTCTTAGGCCGCTGGTCACCGGGGGCGAGGGATGGCGGCCCAGGGACTGGGGGCTTGGAACAGGGGAAGGTTCATTGACTTTCCCCGGAACATTCACTTACAATCAGGCTGTCAGCCTATGACCAGCAAGAAGATCCTGATCGTCGATTTCAACCCGCAGAACCTGGAGGCCCTGGTCCAGCTCTTCAAGCCCTATAAATTCAACATCATCAAGGCCGTGGACGGACAAGAGGCCTACGAGAAATTCAAGGAAGAAAAGCCGGACCTGGTCATCCTGGAGGCCATCCTG
>Ga0209254_10004850_pt1 | contig 12347 bp, 12 predicted proteins | sample FrelakmetDIP11DI_FD_187148 | JGI IMG/M metagenome (GOLD analysis project Ga0209254, IMG submission 187148) | Freshwater lake sediment microbial communities from the University of Notre Dame, USA, for methane emissions studies - DIP11 DI (SPAdes)... | ecosystem: Environmental > Aquatic >...
GGCGGCGGCGATTCCGGTGGTCGAGACGGATGTTCTCGCAGCGCGGATCGAGGTGTTGGAGGAGGGCAGCCGTGCGGGTGGCGGGTCGCTGGAGCAGCTCGCGGGCGAGACCAACGAGCTGCGCTCCCAGCTGCAGGAGCTGACGATCACGTCTGCGCGAGACGAGTCGGTCGCGCTCCTCGAGGCGCGTGTGAGTGAGTTGGAGCATCGGGTTGCCGCGACTGCGGAGCTTCGTGACGAGATTCAGCGCGTCGGCGCGAGCGCGAGCGCCGGGCGCGACTCGCTCGCACGGGAGCTCTTTGCCCGGGTGGAGGAGATCGTTGCCACGGTGCCCGCTGCTGACGAAGTGATTGAGCTTCGGCTGCGTGTGGATGAGCTCGCGTCGCGTCCGATGGAGGATCCCGTCTTGCAGGCCCGCGTCGGGGAGCTGGCAGCACGCATCGAAGGCCTTGCCCTGGTCGAGGCGACTGTCGCCGACCTGACGGCGTCGGTGGCGGGGCTCGACGGCAGGATCGACCACGGCGTCCGTGACGGGCACGAGAGGGTTGACGGGCTCGCGGAAGAGCTGAACATGCGCATCGGTGGGCTTGCCGAAGAGCTCAGCCGCCGGATCGATAGCGTCGTGGCACGAGCAGATGGATTCGTCAGCCGCGACCAGGTCGAAGCGACGGCTGCCGAGCAGGCGGCCTGGATCCGGGATGAGCTCGATGTCCTGCGCGAGTGGACGAACGTGCACGCGGCTGCCGTGGACGTTGCTCTCGCGGGGGCCGACGATGCCCGCGTGACGGGACAGCAGGAGCTCGGGAACCGGATTGACGAAGCTGCCGGGGCTCTCCGGGCCGATGCGGAGGCACAGGCCAGAGAGCTAGAGGCCCGGCTCGGGGCAAGCGCGAGCGAAACGGCGGCGCTGCGCGCGCGCGTCGACGGACTCCAGGAATCGGCGGCCGATCGCATCGGCTGGGAGGCGCGTCTCGAGAGCATGCTCGAGCAGCGTCTCGACGAGCTGGCAGCGCGCATCACCGACGAGGTCGCGGGAGCGCGGGCCGACGCGGAGCACGCTGTCGACGCGATCCGCGGGACGACGGACTGGCTCGGAGGGCGGATCGACGACCTGCATGACCTGCACCATGCTGGCCTGCAGGACGTGCGCAGCGCAACGGAGAGGCTTTTGGAGCGGGTCGAAGCCGAGTCGGCCCTTCGTGCCGGCGACGCAGAGGCGACCCGGGCCGCGGAAACGGAACTGTCCGCGCGCGTCGACGATCACGCGATGCGGACGGCCGCAACGGCATTCGAGATCGAGCAGCGGCTTCAGGAAGAGATCGGCTGTCTCGCCGCGCAACTCGAGGAGCGAGACGCAAGCGGCATCGAGGCTCGAGACGAGCTGCGCGTCGAGCTGGAACGGGTCGCCTCGTCGATGGGCTGGCGGCTCGAGCGGATCGAGGAGTCGCTGGCAGCGGACGACGGGGCAGAGTTGAATGCAACGGTGGCAGAGCTCGGACGCCGCCTCGACGAGCAGGCCGCGATCGCCGAGGAGCAGGCGCGCGCGACGGAGCGTGCGCTTCGCAAGGGCCTTGCCTCGCTCGGCGAGCGGCTCGTCGACACGGAGTCTGCGTACGCCGATGCGGGCAAGGCGCTACGACGCTCGATCGAGCGGCTGGGAGCTGCGGTCGTGGAGGCCGATGCGCGCATGGCGGATCAGATCCCGGTGTCGGAGGCGGAAGGGTGTGTCGCGTTTGCGCCGACCGCGGCCGGCTACCGGCTGGTCGAGCTCCCCGGCAGGCCGCCGGAGATCGGGTCTACGCTGGAGCTCGACGTGTGCGACGGCCCACTCGTCGTCACCCGCTACGGCAGCTCACCACTCCCGCTCGACAGTCGCTCCTGCGCGTACCTCGAACGCGCCTGAGGGCTCGCCCCCTCCGAGTCGGGCGGATCCCGATCGTGCGACGTCCGTCCAGCCGCCTTCCGCATCGGGCCGACCCCGGATCCTCCTGCCCGAATCCACGCAGCGGTGCCGAGGAGCGAGGCGGGCAACGCTCGGGTACGGTCACCGGGATGAGCGAGATCGCCACGACGCCTGTCGTCTCCGCGCGCGGCGTGACGAAGCGGTACAAGTCGACCGTCGCCGTGGACGGCCTCGACGTCGACATCGGCCACGGCATCACGGGACTGCTCGGCCCGAACGGGGCGGGGAAGACGACCTTCATCGCGCTCGTCCTCGGCCTGCGCCTGCGCGACGCGGGCGAGCTGATCGTCCTCGGGCACGACCCGGCGAGCTCCGGCATCGACGTGCGCGCCCGCGTCGGCTATGCGCCGGAGCACCACAACCTGCCGCCGGACGTGCACGCCGCCGACCTCGTCCGGCATCTCGGCGAGCTGCACGGCCTGCCTGCCCGGGCGGCGATCCAGAGGGCGAACGACGCGCTCTGGCAGGTCGGGCTCGGCGAGGAGCGCTTCCGCCCGATCGGCACGATGTCGACCGGGCAGCGGCAGCGGGTGAAGCTCGCGGGAGCGATCGTCCACGACCCCGAGCTCGTCCTTCTCGACGAGCCCACCGACGGGCTCGACCCGCTCCAGCGCGACGACATGCTCGCCCTGATTCGGCGGGTCGGCAGCGAATTCGGGATGGACATCGTCATCTCGTCCCACCATCTCGAAGAGGCGGAACGGATCTGCGACGCGGTGGTGATTCTCGGCGGCGGCTCGGTCGTGCGGGCCGGGAGGCTGAGCGAGCTTCGCCGCGACTCGGAGCGCCTGATCGTCGTCGTCGACGACCGGGCGCCCGAGCTCGCGGCCGCGCTGCGCGGCCACGGCTTCGACGTCGCCGAGCACGGTGAGACGGTGAGCATCGTGTGGGCCGACGGCGTGCACGATGCGGTTCGGGACGCAGTCGCCGACCTCGGCGTCGGCATCCGGCGCCTCGGGCCCGAGCGCCAGACCCTCGAGGACGTCTACATGGAGGCGAGCGCGTGAGTCGGCGAGCAGACGTGAGCCCGGATGTCCGGCTGAAGCCGGACGCCGCGCCGGCGACAGGCTTCAGCCTGTCGTCCGGGCTGGAGCGGGTGGCATGAGCTCCGAGCAGGGTGCGCGCATCTTCGACGTCGGCTACCGGTCGTACGACGGCCCACGGAGCGCCCCGGTGTGGGCGCTCGTCACCGTGTGGAAGCACACCCTGCAGCGCGTGCTGGGCCTCCACCGCAGCTTCCGCCACAAGGTGCTGCCGGCCATCGCCGTGCTGATCGCCTTCCTGCCGGCGGTGGTCTTCGTCGGGATCACGGCCTTCCTGCCGGCGTCCCAGATCCTGAACGAGATCCTGCCCTCGTACGGCGAGTACGTCGGCGAGACCACGATGGCGCTCGCGCTGTTCGCCTCGCTCGTCGCGCCGGAAGCGCTCTGCACCGACCGACGCACCGGGATGCTCGACCTCTATCTGGCAGGCCCGCTCGACGTGAAGCGCTATCTCGCCGCGAAGTGGGCGGCCGTCGCGAGCGTGATGCTCGTGATGACGATCGGCCCGCAGCTCTTCCTCCTCGTCTCGTACACGATCGTGAGCGCCGGGCCGTCCCTCGGCGACGCACCGCTGCTCATCGTCCGGATCGTCGTCTCCGGGGTCGGGGTGGCGCTGTTCTACACCGCCGTCGCGATGGGCGTTTCCAGCCTGACCACGCGCCGAGCCGTGGCCGCGGTCGCGACCGTGCTCGTCCTGCTCGTCCCCCAGATCGCGGTGGGCGTTGCGGTCGAGAGCAGCGACGCACCCGAGGAGCTCACGCTCCTCACCCCCAGCGTCGCAACCGAGTTTGCGTTCCGGGTGTTCGGCGAGGCCCGCGGTGCGCTCAACGACGATCCGCCGATCGCCGACGTCCCGACGGGCCTTGTCGTTGCCGGCCTTGCAGGCTGGATCCTGCTCGGCGGTGCCGTCTGCCTGCTGAGCTACCGCCGTCAGGGGGCGCGGCGATGACGGTGACGGTGCCGGTGGACGGAGCTCCGCTGCTGGAGGTGCAGGCCGTCTCGAAGTGGTTCGGCAGCCTCGTTGCCGTCTCGGACGTCAGCTTCGACGTCGGGCCGGGCGTCACCGCTCTGCTCGGGCCGAACGGGGCGGGCAAGTCCACCATGTTGCGGATGCTGTCCGGGCTCGCACGCCCGTCGAAGGGAACGGTGCGCATCCTCGGACTCGATCCGCGCTCGAGCATCGCGGTCACCCGGCAGGTCGGCCTCGTGCCGCAGCAGGAGACAGTGTTCGAGCCGCTGACCGCCTTCGCGTTCGTCCGGCTCGCGGCCATCCTGCACGACCTTCCGGATCCCGACGGCGCCGCCCGCGCCGCGCTCGAGACGGTGGAGCTCGACCCGTCCGACGGGCGCCGGTTACCGACCTACTCGAAGGGGATGCGCCAGCGGGTGAAGCTCGCGCAGGCGATCGTGCACGACCCGCGGGTGATCATCCTGGACGAGCCGCTGACGGGGCTCGACCCGCGCCAGCGCGCGCATATGATCGCGCTGTTCCACCGCCTCGGCGACGAGGGCCGGTGCGTCGTCGTCGCGAGCCACGTGCTGGACGAGGTGGAGCGCTTCGGCTCGGACGTGCTCGTGATGGCCAAGGGAAGGCTCGCCGCGTCCGGCGACTTTCGCGAGATCCGCGCCCTGATGGACGATCGCCCTCGCCGGATCCGGGTCCGGGTGAGTGCGCCGCGGGAGCTCGCGGGCGACCTCCTGCTCGCGGGCGTCGTCGTGGGCGCGCACGTCGACGGCGACGACGGCCTGCTGCTCGACACGGACGACGCGCGGGGCCTCGCGCGGGCGATCGCGCCGCTCGCCCGGGCGCGCGGCGCCCAGGTGCTCGAGGTGCGGCCGGTCGACGAGGATCTCGAGGACGTCTTCCGCTATCTGGTGGACCGATGACCGATACTGCGACTGCGACCGTCGGCGCGTCGCGCCACTCGAGCTTCGCCGCGCTCTACCTGCTGCTGCTGCGGCTGCTCGTAACCCCGATGCGGGTCCTCGCGGTTCTGGCGCTGGGATCCCTCGAGGTGTTCCTCGGCGTCCTCGCGCGCGGTGACGACGACCCGTTGCGTGCGACGACCGAGTTCGCACTCGCTTACGGGTTCGGCCTCGTGCTGCCGCTCGCGACCGCTTGGCTCGCGACCTCGAGCATCGGTGACCTCGTCGAGGATCGCCTGCTCGTCTACCTCTGGCTGAAGCCGGTGCCCCGGTGGCAGCTGCCCACGGCGGCCGTGGTCGCAGCGGTCACGATCGTCGTACCCCTCGTCGCGGTCCCGCTCCTCGTGACCGCGGTCGTCGCCGGCACCACCGAGCTCCTCGGGTCGCTCGTCCTCGCATCCGCGCTCGCCGTGTTTGCGTACGCGGGCGTCTTCGTCGCCGTCGGCCTCTGGCTGCGGCGGGCGCTCTGGTGGTGCCTGCTCTACATCCTCGTCTGGGAGAACGGTCTCGCCCGCGCCGTCGACGGCGCCGCCCGGCTCTCGATCGCGAGCTACGCGCAGTCGCTCGTGGCCAATGCGGCCGATGTCCGCATCGCGTACGCCGATCGGGGGTCGGCCGCATCGATCGTCGTGCCTCTGGTGGTCGGCGTCGCCGGTCTCGTGCTGGCCGTGATCCGGTACCGGCGTACCGAGATCGACTGACCCCCCTTCCGCGGGCAGGGGTTCCCCGGATGCGGTCTGCCGTCGTCTACGGATGTCCGGCTCTGTCCTGCGCAGTAGCGTCGAGGGTGTTCCGTCGAGCGACTGGAGGGCTCCATGGCAACCACCGACAAGACGGCAGATCTCGCCGGCCCGGGGATCGGCGACTACGCCGAGCTCGAGCAAATCCTGCCGGACGACTACACGCCGCTACTGACCCCGAACGAGACGCAGCACGCGCTCGCCGCGGTGAAGCGGCACATCGAGGACGGCCTCTGCCGCGAGCTCGGCCTGATCCGCGTCGAGGTGCCGCTGATCGTCGACGTCGCAAGCGGCGTCAACGACTACCTCGACCGTGACGGCTCCCGCACCCCCGTGGGGTTCCACATCGCGAACGATCACGGTCAGCATCCGGTCGATGCCGAGGTCGTGCAGGCGGCGACGAAGTGGAAGCGGATGGCGCTCGCGCAGTTCGACATGAAGCCGGGTGAAGGGCTCGTCACCGATATGCGCGCCGTGCGCAAGGACTACTTCCTCGACCACGACCACTCCGCCTACGTCGATCAGTGGGACTGGGAGCGCACGATCACCGCCGAGCAGCGGACGCTCGCGACCCTCACCGAGACGGTGCGTGCGATCTGGCGCGTGATCCGCTCGGCCGAGGAGCTCGCCCTCGGCATGTACCCGCAGCTGCGCGACCCGCGCTACCCGAGCCTCCCCGACGAGATCGAGTTCGTCCACGCCGAGGATCTGCTCGCCCTGTACCCCGACCTGCCGCGCAAGCAGCGGGAGACGACGTTCCTGCAGGAGCACCCGGCGGTGTTCATCTACGGGATCGGCTGGACGCTCGCCGACGGTTACCCGCACGAGCTCCGGGCCGCGGACTACGACGACTGGGTCACCGAGACGGTCTCCGCCGACGGCCGGCCGATGCACGGCCTCAACGGCGACATCCTCGTCTGGAACCCCGTCACGAAGCGCCGCCACGAGCTGAGCTCGATGGGCGTGCGCGTCACGAAGGAGTCGCTCGTGCAGCAGCTCGAGCTCACCGGCCAGCTCGGCTTCCTGGAGCTGCCGTACCACCGCGCGATCCTCGAGGACCGGATCCCGCTCTCGATCGGTGGCGGCATCGGGCAGTCGCGCGTGACGATGCTGCTGCTCCGCAAGGCCCACCTGGGGGAGGTGAGCGTGACCGTGTGGCCCGACGTCCTGAAGAAGATGTGCGCCGCCCGGAACATCCACGTGCTCGAGTGAGGCAGCGGGGTAGAAGTGCCGTCCGCACCCGCGGATCACCGTGCTGCCGCCGGCCGCGTAGCCCCACGGCTCCGCAGCGGCCGGCGGTCAGCGCACCTCACGTCCGTTTCCGCGCCGGGGCAGCGTGGACGGCCGCGAGGTCGAGAGCGAGCGCGGCCAGGAACAGCCCGGCCCACCAGTTGACGGGGTCGAACACGAGCGGCTCGCGGTCGCCGACGAGGTCACAGACGAGCCAGACGAAGAACCAGAGCAGCGTCATGATTGCCTCCTTGCCGTTGCTCGTAGTATCGCGCTCGGTCGTGCGCCTTCGCCGCGCGGACCTCTACGTGACGGCGCGGAGGCCGGGTGAGGGGTGATCGACCCGGTGGCTTCGCTCGACGCGGAGGTCGATGATCTGCTGATGCAGCTGGAGCCGTCGTGCCGAGAGCTCGCGTTCCTCGTGCTCCAGCGTGGCACGGAGCTCGTCCGTGACCTCCGGCGTGTCGCCACTCCTGACCTGCAAGTTGCCGATGCGCTCGTGCAACCTTCGGCGGCTCAGCGAAACGCGACGCTCCTCGGCCTCGGCGCGCTGCAAGACGTCGGCGAGCGAAGCATTCGTCAACGACCCGAGGTCGTTCGGGGTGTGCTGGAAAACGCTCATGCGACTACTCCATCGGTGACTCCGGGCGGCAGCGAATCCCTCGTCGGGGGTAGAGCGCAGGAGTCAGGCACTTTTCGATCGGCGGAAGCTCGGTAGTTCGGGGCAGCCGGTTCAGGGGCGGCGCGGATGTGCAGCGTGCCGCGGGGATCGATGATCGAAGCGTCACCAATCCAGGAGTCGAACCCGAGCGAAGGAGGTGTGGATTATGCGTTCCCTGCATCTGCCGCACGGTGGCGTTGGGTGGCGCCGCCGGCTCGGCGATCCGCAGGTCACGGTGTCGCTCGTCGCGGCAGTCTGCCTTCTCGTCGAGGCCGTCGTCGCGAAGAACGTGATCGAGGTGGAGCTGGACTTCTTCAGCCAGTTCGTGCCGTTGTGGATCTTCATCGCATACCTGGTCAGCGGCCTTCGCGATCGCACGAGTGAGATCGCGTTCAGCGCCGTGATCATCCTGGCGACCGTCGCCGTTCTCGTCCTGTACGCGGTCTGAGCTCGAGAGCGGCCCGCCGGGTGAGCGAGGGAAGGCGCCTGCCTTCTCGCGGCTGCTAGCGCGTCACGAGCCGACGCAGCACGGCCTCGTACTTCCGCGCCTGCGTCGGCGTGAGGACGTGCGAGAGCCGGAGAAACGCGTTGCCGACGAGGTAGTCGTACTCGGAAGGTATGGACGGGGAGGCCGACTCGAAGATCGCGGAGACGAAGTCGGCTCGTCGCTTCGCATCGGCCCTGGTCGCGAAGATCTCGATCGATCCGCCCGACGAGACGGCGAAACCGGCGCCGCCGTCCTTGATCCGCGTGTCGCGGAAGTTGACCTTGCCGGTGTACTGGCCCGGGCGTCCGAGCAGGCGAGTCCCGTCGTTGGACGCGGTGTAGACCTTGATTCTCCCGACCGGGAGCCCGGCCGCTCGGAGCTTCACGATGACCTGTTGTGCGATAGGCGCTCCGGTCGCCGAGCTCGAGGCCCCTCCGACGCCGCACGTCGAGAACGCGAGCGCCGCGAGAACGAAGGCGGTCCAGCGCATCACGGGCAGATCATCCTTCCTGAGGTGGCCGAGCACAGGCGAACGAGGAGATCATGCCTGCCGTCCGCCGGAACGAGCGAGTTGCAGCAGGAGGTCTCGGTCGAAGGCGGCCTCCAGGCGCTCCGCCTCGGCTGCAACCTCCCCTTCGAGATCGTCGCCACAGGGACGCGCCTCCTGGCGCCACTCCTCGAGATACAGGTCCATGTCGACCAGGCCGGCCTTCATGGCGGCCGCGTCGATGGTCTTCTGGAAGCGATCGGTGAGCTGTGCGCGGGCGCTACCCGCCTCCCCCTTCGCCGTCACCTGGGCCGGGATGTCGCGCCAGTAGATGACGGTCAACGTTGCGCTCATCGGGTCACCGGGAACGCGAGCTCCTCGACGAACCGGTCGTTGAAGTCCTCCCGGTCGGAGAGCTCGACGTACTCGACCTCGTCGAACATCGCCGTCGCGGCGTGCCGCTCCTGCATGGACAGCAGCGCCATCTTCGCTCCCTCGCCGGCCACGTTGCCGGCGGAGACGATCCTCGGCAGGGCGAGCTTCGGAACGAGACCGATCCGGACGGCGCTGGCGGGCGAGAGGTAGGAGCCGAACGAGCCCGCGAGCAGCACCTGCTGGATCTCCGACACGTCGATCCCGAGCTCCTCGACGAGGAGGCTCCAGCCCGTTGCGATCGACGCCTTTGCGAACTGCAGCTCTCGCACGTCGCGTTGCGAGAGGTAGACGGCGTTCTCGATGTCGCCTTCCTCGCCCTGCCAGTGCAGGACGAAGATGCGCTCCTCGTCCTCGCGCGCGAGGAGGCGGCGCGCGAGGGCGGGGGCGATCTCCGCTGCACGCTCGTTCGGGACGAAGCGGCCGGACAGGTCGAGGAGGCCGGCGCCGACGAGCTCGGCGACCGCGTCGACGAGGCCGGAGCCGCACATGCCGACCGGATCCACCTCGCCGATCACCTCGAGCTCGATTGCGTCGTCCCGGATCCGGACGACCTCGATCGCCCCCTCTGCCGCCCGCATCCCGCACCTGATCTGGGCCGCCTCGAACGCCGGGCCCGCCGGCGCGGCTGTGCAGACGAGGCGCTCGGCCGAGCCGAGCGCGATCTCGCAGTTCGTGCCGACGTCGATGAACAGCCGCAGGCGCTTGTCCCGCGTCATGCCGCTCGCGAGGAGGCCGGCGACGATATCGCCTCCCACGTAGGCGCCGAGGGCGGGGAAGAGCGTTGCGCGCGCACGCGGGTGCAGCTGCAGCCCGAGCTCGGCGGCCGGCATGTCAGGGTATGAGGGCGCCACCATGATGAAGGGCGCGACACCGATGGGCTCCGGGTCGATCCCGAGCGCAAGCTGGGTCATGGTGGCGTTTCCTGCGAGCGCGACCTCGTACACCTCGGTGGGATCGACGCCTCCCTGCTCGCAGACCTCGTCGGCGAGCTCCTGCAGCGTTGCGCAGGCGAGCCCGCGCAGGCGCTCCAGGGCCTCGGGGTCGAGCATCGTCGCCGAGATACGGGAGATCACGTCGGCGCCGAACGGCTGCTGCTTGTTGAGCATCGAACGCACTGCGACCGGCGTGCCCGTGCCGATGTCGAGCAACGTCGCGACGACGGTGGTGGTGCCGAGATCGAAGGCGATCCCGTGCAGTCGCTCCGTCGTGTCCCCGGCCTCGACGTCGATCAGGAGGTCGTCGACCACGACACAGGTGACGCGATAGTGGCTCTCGCGCAGCACCTTCGGGAGCCGCCGCAGCACGCCGGCTTCGACCCGCAGCTCCAGGTCGTCGACTGCGTCGAGCACGCGCTCGAGGTCGGTGCGCTGGTCGCGGAGCGTCGGCTCCTCGAGCTCCACGTACCGCTTCTGGAGGGCGGGGTGCAGGATCACCTGCCGTCCGACACCCACGGTCGCAGCCTTCGGGCGGGTGACGAGGGGCGGCACGTCGACGATCAGGTCGTGGTGCGCCTCGGCGCGGCACGCGAGCCGCCAGCCGTCCTCGAGGTCGCCCTGGTCGAACGCACGCACGTCGAGCGGGGAGATCGGCACCGAGCCGTCGGCAACGCGAACCTTGCACTTCTTGCAGGTGCCGTGCCCACCGCAGGTCGAGTCGATCGCGATCCCGTTCCACGACGCGGCGTCGAAGAGCGTGACGCCGGGGGGAACCCGGACTGCGGTTCCCGAGGGCTCGAAGCGCAACGCGACCCTGGCGGGAGGCTCCGCGGACGCGCCTTCCTCGTGCTCGGGCCTGTCCATCGCCACCGTCACGCCGTTGCGGCCTGTGCCTTGCGGTGGGCGGCGATCCAGTTCGTGCCCCACTCGTCGCGTCCGAGCAGCAGGTCGGCGGCGCGGCAGGCATCCACGGTCTGGGTGGTACGCGCGTCCATGATCGCGCTCGTGAGGCCCGCGTACGAAGCCGCGACGAGAAACGCTGCGTTCAGGGCGTGGCGGCCCGGCAGTCCGAACGACGTGTTGGAGGCGCCGAGCGTCATGTTGAGGCCGTAGGTGTCGCGGATCCGGCTGATCGTCTCGAGCGTGACAAGGACAGCCTGCGGGTCGGCGCCCACCGTCATCGCGAGCGGATCGATCACGATGTCCGCCAGCGGGATCTCATAGCGGCCGTGGACGAGGTCGACGAGCCGGGCGCAGACCTCGAGACGCTCGTCCGCCGTCTGCGGGATGCCCGTCTCGTCGTTGACGAGGCAGATGATCGCCGCGCTGTGCTCCTTCACCATCGGCAGCACCCGCTCGAGGCGATCCTCCTCGCAGGTCACCGAGTTGACGAGCGCCTTGCCCTCGTAGGCGGCAAGACCGGCCTCGAGGGCCTCCACGACCGACGAGTCGATGCAGACCGGCAGGTCGGTGTGCTCCTGCACGAGCCTGACGGCGCGCGCGAGCAGGTCCGCCTCATCCGTCAACGGCACACCCATGTTGACGTCGAGCACATGGGCGCCCCCTTCCACCTGGTCCTCGACGTCCTTGACGATCTCCGACAGGTCGCCTTCCCGCAGCGCAGCCGCGAACGCCTTGCGTCCCGTCGGGTTGATCCGTTCGCCGATGATGCAGAAGGGCTGGTCGGGCCCGATCAGAACCTCTCTAGACCGTGAGCTGAGAACGGTTTCCATACGCGCGTCTTTCCTCCTTGGGTGAGATGTCGAGGTCACGACAGAGCCGAGAGAGGGCGCCGTCGTGGCGGAAGTCCGTCAGGTGCAGGCCGCGGACGCCCGGGAGCGCGAGAGCGTGACGCGCCTGCTCGAGGCCGAGCTGATACGCAGCCTCGGCCTGGTCGTCTGCTTGCTCGATCCGCGCGATGGTCTCTGCGGGCACGTCGATGCCGGGCACCTCGCGATCCATGAAGCCGAGGGCCCGCGCGCCTCGCACGAGCACGATCGTGGGCAGGATCGCCGCCTTCGAGGTCAGCTTCTGCCGTTCGAGCTCCCCGACGAACGCCTCGAGGCGGTCGGGGTGATAACAGATCTGCAGTTGCAGGAAGCGGGCTCCGGCCGCGATCTTCTTGGCGGCCCGCCGGGGACGGTAGTCGAGTGGCGGTGCACCCGGGTTCTCGACCGCGCCGACGAAGAGGGGCGGGGCGGGATCGAGCTTCCGCCCAGACAGGTAGTGACCCCGCGAGAGAGCCGCCGCGACACGGATCAGCTGAGGCCCGTCGAGGTCGAAGACGCGCCGGGCCTCGGGCTCGTCTCCGGCCGTCACGTCGTCGCCGGTCAGGCAGCAGATGTTGTGAATGCCGTGCAGCGCCGCCCCGACCATGTCGGCCTGGCAGGCGATCCGGTTCTTGTCCCTGCAGACGACCTGGAGGATCGGCTCGACCCCC
>Ga0209254_10004851_pt1 | contig 12347 bp, 9 predicted proteins | sample FrelakmetDIP11DI_FD_187148 | JGI IMG/M metagenome (GOLD analysis project Ga0209254, IMG submission 187148) | Freshwater lake sediment microbial communities from the University of Notre Dame, USA, for methane emissions studies - DIP11 DI (SPAdes)... | ecosystem: Environmental > Aquatic >...
TCGACCGGCGGGGGCGTCGTCGTCGCGCTGAGCGAGTGGAGCGGGTGATGGGCATCGAACCCACGATATAGGTTTGGGAGATGCGTCCGTCCGCTCCTGGCCGATTTTCCCCGTTCGCGAACGTCCGGTTCCAGAATACTGCGGCCAGCAACCGGCGGGTTCGCGACCGTCCCCCGAGACGGTCGCGTTCCAGCCGGCCGGCCCTACACGTCCGTCTGCTCGGAAATCTCCAGGGCGTCGTCGATCTCGATGCCAAGGTACCGAACGGTCCTTTCGAGCTTGGTGTGCCTGAGCAGGAGTTGGACGGCCCGCAGGGTCCGGGTGCGCCGGTAGATCAGGGTGGGCTTGGTACGGCGCATGGAATGGGTGCCGTCAGCACCGGACAGTCGCTGATCGTGATCCTCGCGATCCTGGTGGTGACGGCGCATGCGTCCGTGCGCAGTCCCAGGGGCAAGGCGAAGACGGCGGTCACCGCGCTGCGCCGGCATGCCGCGGACTACCTCGAGCTCGGCGCCGGCGCGGACTTCGCCATGCGGGAGCGGGTCTACGCCCGGATGGTCGCGGCTGAGCTCAAGGTCGCGGCCTCGGACCCGAAGTTCAAGGCGCTCATCCGGCAGACGGAGATGCTGAAGGAGCGGCTGGCGAAGGTGCACCGGCAGCACGCGCTCCACGGTGTGACCCGCGCGCACACGGTCCGGTAAGCCGGCTTTCGGACGCCGCGGCGTGCACGCCAGGCGTCGCCCCGATAAGTCTCGGTTACTGCGACTTGCGGGGCCACCGGCGTCCGGCGCACAAGATGCGGGCGCTGACCTTCAGCGCGTAACGAGCGCGAAGGCGGAGGGGTGCGTGGACGAACACTGGGGGCCCCGGCTCGAACAGTGGCAACAGGCGCTTGGGCGTGAGGCGGCGCCGTCGGCCGCCGAACGGCTGTTCGCGGTGATCCGGGCGGAGGTCGAGGCCGGCGCACTCGCTCCGGGGGAACTGCTGCCGAGCGCGGAACGCATCGCGCAGGAACTCGCAATGCGGATCACCGATGTGCGCGCTGCGTACGCGCGGCTGGTGGGCGAGCGGCTCATCGTGGATCGTACGCACGGCGTGCCATTCGTTCGCGGCCGTGATGCTGAGTCGATCGCCGGCAATTCCGCGCACGGTGGCCACGAGGCTGCCGACCAGACCCACCAGCAACCAGGGCAGTCGTTCGTACAGCCGCCTGAGCGGAGGCACCTGCAGCGCATGGCTCGCGCGCTCGCCCTCCTTGAGCATGCCAACGAAGCGGCGCATGTCCTCTATGTGCTCGCGCCGCAGGATGTCGAGCAGCGCACGTGCCGGCACGACGCCGAGGAATCCTCCATCGGCCAACACAATAGGGATCTCCGTGACGCCGCCGGCCACAGCAAGAGATGCGACGTGCTCCTGGTCTGTGTTCGCAGTGACCGGCGCAACGGGCTGGTCGGCCAAGGTCCCTAGCAACGTTTCATCGGATGCCGACAGCAGGCGCGCCAGCGGCACGAGCCCTGTGAGATGTCCGCCAGCGTCGGTGATATAGACCGCCTCGACCGACTGCGGCGTGACGCGCCGCAGCCGTTCGACGGTGATTCCGACCGGCTCGCTGGCCCGCGCTACCAATACGTCGCGCAGAAGATGCCTGGCCGCCGTGTCGCCTTGCGCGGTGACGGGATTAATCATGTCGGTGGCCCACGCGTCCAACCGCTCAGGCGGCGGTGGCGACCGGGCTGCGCTTCGCGACACGTCGTGACTTCCTCGCGCGTGGCGACTTTGCCGACTTCGCCTTGCGCGCCGCGCTAGCCGCACCCGTGACCTTGGCGGGCGGGACCGGCGCTTGCGCAGAGGTGACCGGTGCTTCCGCGGCCGCAGCGCGTTCCTCCTCGATCTCACGCCAGGCGTCGGCGCGGGCGTCAGCCCAGAGGTCGCCCAGGCTCTCCATTGCCTCGGCCAAGGCGACCCGGGTACGCACCAGCCCGCTGGCAGCCGTCCTGGCGATCTTTCGCGCGCCCTCGGGATCGCGCCCGACCATGTAACCGGCGGCGAAGCCCGCCGCGGCCGCGGCGCTCAGCGCCAGCGCCGCGACGAGAGGTTTCTGCAAATCGTTGAAGTCGATCATGTCTTCTCCGTCACTGCGGATCAGGTCGTGCCGTGCGCGCCGACCCTGGCGAGGCCCATGCTGCTGCGAAGCAACAGGAGCGTCGCCGTGTGGTGCAGCGTGGTCGTGGCAATCGGTGGGATGAGGCGCAGTCCGCTCACCACCATGAGCGCGGCGTTGGCCGCCGTGGTCGCGCCGAACTGGCGACGCAACTTGCCGTACAACGTGGTGGCAACGACGCGTGCGGCGATGAGCGAGGGCAAGGGGTCACCAAGCAGCACGCCATGCGCTCCTGCGTCGGCCTCCGCCGGGCACAGGCTCAGGCCGCCGGGGGGCAGCAGGTCGCGCAAACCCGTGTGCAGCAGGGCCACCCGCTCGCCATCCTCTGCGGCCTGCTCGAGCCAGCGACCCTGCGCCTCCCGGCCGCTGCTGACGATCTCGTCCGCGCCGAGTGCCTCGAGTTCGTGGCCGGGACGTTCCTCGAGGTCCTCGGTCAGAATCGCGATGCGCCGGAAACCGAGCCGGCGGAGCTCGGCCAGTTGCCCGGCGACTCCGGATCGCAGACGGACCCGGAGCTTCACGCTGCCGAGCAGTTGACCCGCCTCGACGATGCCGAGCACACGCTCGAGGCTGCCGCCATCGGAATGCCGTAACTCGATGCCCCACGTCCGGCGCAACGGTTCGGCGCCCGCCACATGCAGGATCCGCGGCGGATCATTGAGCACGGCGCCGTGTTCGAGCCACTCGGCAACCTGCCGATCACGGAAGCCGGCATTCCGGGCATCGACGCTCTCGATGCCGGCGAGCCGCGCCAGCCAGCGCTCGACGTCGCTGCGTTCGAGTCGCCGCGTTGCCGAACGGATCTCGTCAAGGTGCCAGCTGCGAGAGGTCAGAATACGAGTGTCTTCAACCGCGAGCGCCGTCGCGGTCGCCAGCCGTTCCACTGTCTCGAGGCCGTTGCCGAGCATGCCTTGGCGTGCGAGCGCGTAGAGCGCTGCCTCGCGGGCGACCGGGTGCGAAAGCAGCAGCCCGTGCTGGGGGTCCGCCTGCAGCATCGCGGCGGTGCGACCTGCATCCCGCGTGATAGCCAGCACCAGGCCTGCGGCCGTGATCGGCAGCGCGGTGAGCCGGTCGAGGTCGGGTGCGATGCTACTCCGGCGATCCCGGGTGCGCAGCGTGTGGCGTATGTGCTCGCGCATGCGGCGCGCCTGGGACCGCGCGGCGGGCCGCTCGACCACGTACTCGATCGAGCCGGAAGCGAGGCGCTCGCCACTCGCGAGGCGATGGCCGGATCGTACCGGCCGGCCCGCCGGGTCCTCGTGATGCGTCAGCGCGAAGATCCGCGCCTCGCCCAGACGAATGAGCCCGTCGGCGGGCACGACCTGACCGGCCTCGAGTGCGACCACGTCACCGACCCGCAGCTCGTTGACGCCGATGCGTCGACTGGTACCGGCGCGCCGGGCCGGATAATCGGGCTCTGCCGGCGGGCTCAGGTGCTCGAGGAGGTGATCGGCGTCCTCGAGCAGGTCGTCGCGCCACACCTCGGCGACGCTGCCAAGCAGGATGGAGGTAGCGGTCGCCACCGGGTGACCGGAGAGCGCCGTCGTCGCGAGCGAAAGAGTGTCGAGCAAGAAGCCCGCCGTGCGCCGCTCCGCTGCGGGGCGGGCGAGCGTGCGGGCCGCCAGCGCGCCGAGCGCCACGGCCGGTCGGGCCTCGGCCGGAGCCAGCGGGACTGCAGCCGTGACGAGCGCTGGCATCAGGGGCCCGAGCTTGCGTCGCCCTCGCGGACGGGGCACGGCGGGCGGGGCACGCCGGCCCGGCTGGCGCGCCAGGCGATCGACGAGATCGATAATGGCCGCGCGTGTCCGGCGTCGCCCATCATGGATCACTGTCGCCGAGCGGACCGCGGCAGCTACTCGCACCGTCGAGACTCCGGGCAGCAGCTCGAGCTGCACGCGCAAGTCCGGCAACGCGAGCGAGGGCGGGCAGCGCAGGCGTAGACGACCGGCCGTCTCGTGGAGAATGAGATCCGATGCGGCGTCTGCAGCGGTCCTGCTCATGCGGCGACCCTCGCGGGAGTGGCGGCGGGTGCCACGACAGGTTGCTTGGTCAGCTCGCGGACCAGCGCCGGTGTGGCGGCGGCACCCGCGACGACGAGCCAGTCGATCGGTCCGAGTGGCGCCGTCCTCAGCACACCGCGCAGCGGCGGCAGGACCGTGCAGGCCTGCAATGCGAGTGACAGTGCCGTGACACCGTTCAGGAGCCGGTTACTGCGCAACCGTGGATCGCTGATGCGGTCTTCCGAACGTGCGGTCAGCGCATAGGCGAGCTGCGAACTCGTGAGCGTCATGAAGGCGATCGTGCGGGCCTGCGGACCCGGGCCGTAGCGGCTGAGCCCATAGAGGAAGCTGCCGAACGTTGCGGCGGTCATCAGGCCGCCATCGAGAGCGACGCGCCGCCAGTCGCTGCGCTCGAGGAGCCCCGCGGCGCGCGGAAACGGCGGCCGCTCCAGGATGTCGGGCTCGGCCGGCTCGAGGCCGAGTGCAATGGCGGGCGAGACGTCGGTGATCAGGTTGGTCCAAAGCAGCGCCAGCGGATCGAGTGGGTCGGGCAGACCGAGCACCGCGCAGATACCCGTGACCGCCAGTTCGCTCAGGTTGGTTGCGACGAGGTACTTCACCGCCTTTCTGACGTTCAGGTACGCCGTGCGGCCCTCGGCGATCGCCTGCAGCAGGTCATTCGGGTGATCGCTCTGCAGCACGAGATCAGACATCGCATGCGCGAAGTCCGTGCCGGTCATGCCCATGACGACGCCCACGTCTGCGCGCTTCATGGCCGGTCCGTCGTTGATGCCGTCGCCGGTCATCGCGACCACGTGGCCGCGCTGCTGCAGCGCGCGCACCAACTCGAGCTTCATGCCCGGACTCGTGCGGGCGAAGCCGACGGCCTTTTCGGCAGGCCCCAGAATGGCTTCGGCGTGTTCGGGCAGCATGCCGACGTCCACGACTTCGTTGCCGCCGTTGAGACCGATCTGTCGCGCCACGGCCCGCGCAGTGCCGAGCTGGTCGCCAGTCAACATCTTCGGCTGGATGCCGGCCGCGCGGAAGCGGGCGATGGTCGCGTCGACGCCCGGGCGAACCGGATCGGCGAGACCCACCATCCCCAGCCACGTCAACCCGCCGGTGTCACCGAGCGTGCGATTGGCCTGGCGGCGGCTGGCGAGCGCGAGCACGCGGTGGCCGAGCGAGGCCAGCTGTTCGTTCAGGCGCATGAGTTCGTGTCGCGCGGCGGGCGTGAGCGCGACGATGCGCCGGCCGTCGTGCCAGCGGGTGCAGCGCGCGAGCACCTCCTCGGGCCGCCCCTTGACCGCGACGAGCGCGCCACCCCCTGTCTCACGGTGCAGGGTCACCATGTACGGGTGATGCTCGGAGCGCTCCTTCATGGCGAGCCTCGGCCAGCGTCGGCGCGCCAGCGCCACATCGAGCCCCTGGCCGGCCGCGAGCTGGACCAGCGCCACCTCCGTCGCGGAACCGCGCCAGCTCACGCCGTCGCGCTCCACTTCGCTGCAAAGCACGCAGACCAGCAACGCCTCCTCCGGCAGTCGCGCCCCGCGTGGGTCTTTGCCGTGGCTGCCGATGAGGTGGCGATTGCGGCCGATGACGCATGAGGCGACGTGCATGCGGTTCTCGGTGAGCGTGCCGGTCTTGTCGAGGCAGACGACGTCGACGGCGCCGAGGTTCTCGATCGCATCGAGGCTGCGGGCGAAGATATTGCGCTTCTGCATCGAGCGGATGCCCGTGGCGAGCAGGCTCGTTGCCACCGTCGGCAGGCCCTCCGGAATGGCGGCGACGCCGAGCGCGACCGCGGAGCGCAGCAGCGGCCCGGCGGCGCGGCCACGCAGCAGGCCGGCGACCACGACACCCGCGCACAATCCGGTGGCGCCGATCGCCAGGCGCTTGCCCAGGCCATCGAGCTCGACCTGCAGGCGGGTGCGCGGCGCTTCGGCCGCCTGCGCAAGCGTGCGGATGACGCCGAGCGCCGTGGCTTCGGCAACTGCGGTGACGACCGCCCAGCCGAGGCCGCCCGAGACGGCGGTGCCCATGTGCACCATGTTGTGACGACTGCCGAGCGGGGTGTCGGCGGCGAACACGTCGAGCGGCGACTTGTGCACTGGCAGGCTCTCGCCGGTGAGCGGAGCCTCGTTCACGGAAAGCCGGTGCGCTTCGATCACGCGCGCATCGGCTGCGACCGGCTGGCCGGGCTTCAGTACCAGCACGTCGCCGGCCACGACCTCATGCGAGGGGATATCGCGCTCCTTGCCGTCGCGCACCACGGTGGCGACGCCCGGTGCGAGCTTGCGCAGGCTCGACACGGTCTTCTCGGCCTGACGCTCGGTCAGGTAACCGATCGCGCCGTTAGCGGCGAGTACGGTTGCGATCGCGGCCGCATCGCCGTAGGCGCGCATGGCGAGGGAGGCGACGCTCGAGCCGGCGAGCAGGGCTACCGGCATGGAACGGAACTGACCGAGCAGGATCTCGGCATCACTGCGACCGGTGACGTCGGCGATCTGGTTCGGGCCGTCACGTCCGAGCCGCGCCGCTGCGTCCGTCGCGCTCAGGCCGCGCGACGAGGTCTTCAATCTGCGGAGGACCTCGGCGACGGTGAGCGCGTGAGCATCAGGGCACGGCCCCTCACGTGCCTGAGGCCGACGCGGCGCGATGGATCGACCGTGTGACGGGCGGGCCAGAGGGCCGGCTCGTTCTTCCCGGTGGTGCACGGTCATCGCCCGTGTCTTTGCTGCGTGGCGCAGACCCAGCCGCGGGCTCACTGCGGGCGCACTGCGAATGTGCTCGACCGCCCCTAGCGAGCGAACCGGGGCCGCCTCGGCGTCAAACTGGTGCAGTGAGCGGCGGATCGCGGCGGCAGCGTCACCGACCGAAGCAGGCGTGCCGTGGAAACGGAGCATGCCCGTCGCCGCGCTGGCCCGCACGATCACATCGAACTCGCGGCGGAACCAGTCTTCGAGCCAGTGCCCGAGCGCCGGCTGCCCGAGCAGCCCGCGGACACGGTACGCCGCCGCGGCCCGGGCGCTCGGCCGTTCCGCGGTGCCCTCGAAGTGACTGGGCATGCTGCCAACCAGCGCTGAAGAACCGGAGATTCTATGGCCACTCTTGCGACAGTGCGCAGGGCGGGACATCCGGGAATGTGCCTAGCCGCGTCACGGTCGGATGAACTGAAGAGGCCGCCTAGATCGCCCACCCGGCGGGGACGGCTCACCCGCAGACGAACGGCGGTGTCCCGCCTCAAGGTAGATCGGGGCGGGCCCAATTTCCGCGAGCAACTTCAGTGCCGCGGCGGGTTAAGACTCGCCGATCTCGGCCACCCGTTCGGCCAGGGTCAGCTGATCCAGCGCGGCGATCGGGAGGCTGATCAAGAGTCCAATGCGCCAGTCAAGCGCCATGAACGCGTCATGGAAAGCCTTCGCGACGGCCCGCTCCGGGCCGTGTACGGCGGTGGGGTCGGTTACGCCCCAGCGAACGGTGATCGGCTTGCCGGGCCAGACCGGGTGAGCTTCCTCCGCGGCCTGGTCGCAGAGTGTGAAGACGAAATCCAGCCGCGGCGCGCCTTCCTTCACAAACTCGTCCCATGACTTGCTGCGCAGGCCCTCGGTCGCGAGGCGCGAGTCCTGCACCTGCTTCAATGTGCACGGGTGCACCTGTCCCGCGGGATGGCTGCCCGCACTGTACGCCTTGAATCGCCCGTGACCCCGCTGGTTCAGGATCGCCTCGGCCATGATGCTGCGCGCTGCGTTGTCGGTGCAGACGAACAGCACATTGTAGATCCGCTCTGTCATGTGGCACTCCTGAGTTGCCGTCGCAAGTCCGGCGGGACGCCTCAAGAACTGCGGCACCCGGGAAGCAGGCGATCAAGCACGGTGCGATCGAGCGCCGTGTCCGGACCTGCCAGTGGGCCTTCAGTAAGCCATAAGCTTGCGGCACCAAGGTTGCAGCTTCGTGACCGCAGCTGCGGCCATGTTGCCGGCAGCACGGGGAATTCTCGGCGCCCCAGAGGGCGTGCGCACCTCTGCAATGCTTGGCCCGCGCAAGCGCGCGAGCTGGAGCGCAGGGACAGTGACTGAGATCGGGCGGCGAACAGCCAGGGCTCGGACTTGCCAACGGCTGCAATGAGACGCGTTTCGACCGTCCGTCGAGCGGGCCAAGCCGCCAGTGGCTGTCACACCTGCGACACGGCGGCGTCATCCTCGTCCGGTAGCGTTTGACTGCGAGAATGCTGTGGCTGCTTGCGGTGCCAGGGCCGCGCGGAACACGAGTCGCCGATTCGGCGCATGTCGGTCCGTGAGGCCGTCAGGTTGGCGGAAGCGTGCGGCCACAAACAAGCCCGGGCGCGTCCATCGATCGCAATGTCCGCCGGACGAGCCGCTGAACTCTGGTGGGATTGCGAACGTGGACGTCTCCGGAAGGCCGTCATCGTTGAGCACTGTCTAGGAGTCACCATGACTGACATCAAAGTCCAGAACGTTATTGCTGGTGAAGACCGAAGCCTGCCCGTGTTCGCCGAGGTCGAGCGGCTGATGGAGCAGGTCCGCAAGGAGGCATTCGAGCTGTTTGCCGGTCGCGGATATGGCGAAGGTCGTGCGCTCGACGACTGGCTCGCAGCAGAGAAGCTCATCTTCGGCCCGGACACGGAGACGATCGAAACAGACGAGGAGTACGAAATCCGTGTGCCGCTGGAGGGTTTCGAGCCGGCCGACATTGGCGTCACTGCGACCCCGCACGAGGTGATCGTCAAGGCCGCCGCGACCGTCGAAGACGCGGAAGCGGCAAGCCCTGAGATGGCGGGCGGTCGCCGCTCCAGGGTCGCCAGTAGCGACGTGTATCGGCGAGTCGAACTCCCCAGTGACATCGTCGTCGAGAGCGTCTCGGCCACGCTGAAGCGGGGTCTGCTGAAGGTCGTCGCGCCGAAGGCCAAGCCCTCCAGCGCGCTCGGGGTCCCGATCGCTGCTTGACCGCGAGGTCGCGCGGTGAGCGAGGCGAATTGCTTGCGGGTTTGCGCGATTTCGCGCGGCGCTCTGGTGCTGGACCCGCGGCCGTTGGCTTCAAGGCCCGGCCGCTCGTCAGTGGAGTCAGGACGGCGAAGCGGCGCGGCGGCAATATTCAAGGTTGGCCTGCAGCAAACTGCGTTTCGCGAGGGGCGAGCGAGGTCACCCGAGGCGACGAGACTGAATGTGTCGTCGCGCCAAGCGAACGCCGGCACGCTTACGTGTCGGCGGGTCCGCAGCCGTTCCAAGCGAGGGTGAGCCTGCTCTGCGGGGTCGGAGCAGGCCTCGCTCAGCGAAGAGAAAAAAAATGGAGATCTGCCCATTTTTCGCGGAACGGGGAATGATCCAAGGGACTTCGGCCCCCTTCTTTGCTGCGCCGTAAGCGGACCTTGTACGGGGAACAACGACCTGTTCTATTGAAAAGAACTCTTTTCTCACGCGGGGGCGAAGAATCTCGGGCAATACGGCGCGACTCGATCTCGGAGTGCCGGGGGCCTACCGCTCAACGGCAAGTGCCTTGCGCGATTCCTCTCGGTCGGGGCTGTGACGTCGATCTTCCTGGGGACTGTCACGGGTATGCAATCGTCCGCTCGGTAGGATCCAGCAACCGGCTCGGTCGCGCCGGCTCCGCGGGGAGTCCCTGACATGAATCATTCTCGCCGTGCATTCCTCAGGCGTTCCATCGCAATGTCGGTCGCCGCCGGGCTTTCGTCGGCGATCTGGCGGCAGGTTTTCGCGGCGAACGCGATCCTTGGCGACAGCCCGTACGGCCCGCTGAAGGCCCCGGACCGGTACGGAATTCGGCTCCCGGAACGCTTCGAATCGCGGCTCATCGGCACGACCGACCAGTTGGTCGAGCACACCGATTATCCGTGGCACGGCTGGCCCGACGGGGGTGCGACGTTTGCGAATCCGGACGGGCGCGGCGGCTGGACCTACGTCTCGAACTCCGAGCTCAACGGCACCCGCGGCGGTGCGAGTGCGATCCGCTTCCACGCGGATGGCCGGATCGACGATGCGTACCGGATTCTTGGCGGCACGAAGTACAACTGCGCGGGTGGTCCCACGCCCTGGGATACCTGGCTGTCCTGCGAGGAACACCGCGCCGGGCTCGTCTGGGAATGCGACCCCTTCGCGCCCGGCCAGGGCGTCGCGCGCCCGGCGATGGGCAAGTTCGCACACGAGGCGGCGGCCGTTGATCCCCTGACCGGCTGGGTGTACATGACCGAAGACACCGGCGACAGTCGCATCTACCGGTTCCGGCCGGCCACGCGGACGGATCTGTCGGCAGGTACGCTCGAGGCGATGTCCGTGGACCCTCACGGCAACGTCACCTGGGTCGAGGTCTCGCCGACGAAGCCCTACCGCGGCAAGGACACGACCGCCTTCGATCGCGGCGAAGGCGCGTGGTTCGCGAACGGTCACTTCTACTTTTGCACAACCACGGACAATCGCGTCTGGTCGCTGGACGTCGCGGGCGGCCAGCTCGAGGTCATCTACGACGCCGAGGCCCTCGGACCCGATGCGCCGCTGCGCGACCCCGACAACATCACGGTTCAACCGAACTCGGGCGACATCTACGTCGCCGAGGACGCCGACGACCTGCAGTTAGTCCTGCTCGCCAACGCCCAGGGTCAGCGCATCGCGGCGCCGTTCCTGCAGCTCGTAGGCCACGACGGCTCCGAGGTCGCCGGCCCCGCATTCAGCCCCGACGGCACGCGTCTGTACTTCAGCTCGCAACGTGGCACCGACGGCAGCAATAGCGGTCCGGGCATGACCTTCGAGATTCGCGGGCGGTTCCGCCAGTCAATGGCGCCATGACCGATCGGGCAGCGACCCGGATCGCGGGCGCGGTTCTCGCGCTGTTGATCGGCGCCGGCGCGGATCCCGCCGCACCGCCGTCGACGCTCCGTGTCGTCGCTTTCAACGTGCTCGCGCCCATCTGGTCTTCGTCGGTGTGGTACCCGAAAGACATGGATACGGCACTGCTCGAGACGGAGTACCGGCGCGCGCGCATCACGGCCTTCCTGAGCAGCATCGCAGCTGACGCCGACGTCGTCTGCCTCCAGGAAGTCCAGGACAGCGAGTTCCCGTACTTCATGGCAGCCCTCGGCGCGGACTTCCAGGGCGCGATGGCCGTCAACGACCGGAAACTCTGGTCGAACTACCTCGTCGACACGTCTTGGGCGCCGAACGGGACCGCCATTGCGATTCGCCGCTCTCTTCTCGACGGTGACGCGCAGTTCAGGGATCTGCCCACTTACGGCGGTAATCATGTCTCCGTAGTAACGGGCACGCACGTCGCGAGCGGACGACGGTTGCGCGCCTACTCGGTGCACCTCGACAGCGAGCGCACCAGCAATCGCACCAAGGAACTGCGCGCCTTGTTCGCCGACGCGAGCCCTGAATCCGGCGCCGTTGACGTCGTATGCGGTGACATCAACGAAGACACGATCATCGGCTCTGCCTCCGGTCTTTTCGACCGGGCGGGCTTCGTCGATGTTCTCGCGAGCGCCGGCAACCGCGAGGCGACGCACCCCTGGAGCACGACCTACAACAACTCGACACGTTGGCTCGTTATCGATCACATCCTCACGCGCGGCGCGACCCCGATAGCAGGCGAGGTTCTGGACATGGGCAGCTCGACTATCGCGGATGAGGTCGGGCGCATTGAAGAGAATTTCCGTCGCACCGGATCGGACCATTACCCGATCGTCGGCACGCTTGAATTGTAGCTCTGGTGAGGGGCTGCGACTGCCTTGGCGAGACGGGCCCGCGATTGCAGTCTGGGAGAAGATAGTGGGGATCAACTGCGATCGAGCGTCGGGGTGTACCAGCCTCAAGATGTGATTCTATTCGGGGCAGCGCGAAGCTGCCCAGAGTCGCATCTGGTCTTGAATGTCCGGTGATCTTCGAAGTCGCCGCTGACCGACCGCTTTCGGGGACATAGACGTACGACTGGAGTTGGCCGGGTCCAGCCAAACTGCGGTTCAGATTCGTCGCCGGAAACCTGCCATTCGTGGGCGCTCCGTGGCAAGAATTCCGAGTGCACCGGGAAGGTCGGCTTGTGGCCGATTGTGTTGAAAGACGCAGCGAACCACCATCGCTTCGTGATGTCTGAAGGGACGGAACGACAAGCGACGGGGTCACGCCGCGATGATGGGACAGCAAGGGCCTGCGCAAGAG
>Ga0209254_10004852_pt1 | contig 12346 bp, 11 predicted proteins | sample FrelakmetDIP11DI_FD_187148 | JGI IMG/M metagenome (GOLD analysis project Ga0209254, IMG submission 187148) | Freshwater lake sediment microbial communities from the University of Notre Dame, USA, for methane emissions studies - DIP11 DI (SPAdes)... | ecosystem: Environmental > Aquatic >...
TTTATTGTACTTTAAAACTTGCGGTTGTGTTTTCCCAGGTAATCGTTACTGTGCCGTTGGAAACCGTATAGCTAAGTACCTCAGTGAGTGATGCTGATTTACCAGGTTTTACTTTTACACGTAATACATCATCTTCCTGTTTGTAGCGGAAAGAACCCCACTGATTCCAGGTTTTATTGAAAATGATTGTCCATTCATTTTCATTAGGGATAATAAATAGCCCATATTTCCCTTTGGGTAAAGACTGGCCTTCCACTTTTACATCAGCGTCCACTTCAAAGGCAGTTGCTTCGTTTGCTCCTGCTCTCCATACTTTTCCAAAAGGCACAAGTTCTCCAAAAACTTTCCTGCCTTTCACCGAAGGGGCACTGTAATCGATGGTAATTGTGGCGCTGCCTGCTTTGCCAGTTGCCTTAGTCAATGGACTTGGTTTAGCCTCTTTGTTATCCTGACCGCAGGCACTGATTCCGGTAGTTAACGAGGCAGCCAGTAATACAAATGTTAATACTTTTTTCATGATCTTACATTTTTGAAACACTAAATTATGATTTTAAACAGCGTATTGCTCTTTTGTATTTAAATGAGTTCATTTTTTGATGAACCCTTTTAAACGTTTTGCTGAAGTTGTCGTTTAAATAGTTGAATCGAATTTTCAAGTCCAAGGTAGATTGCATCACAAATAAGCGCATGGCCAATACTCACTTCATCCAGCCAGGGGATATTTTGGGAAAAATAACCAAGATTATGCAGGTCGAGATCATGACCGGCATTTAGCCCCAGTCCAAGCATCTGAGCCTCTTTAGCTGCCAGAAGATATGGTTCGATAGCTTTTTCGGGACTTTCGGGATATAGCCGGGCATAGGCTTCGGTGTATAATTCGATCCTGTCTGTTCCGGTTTCTGCTGCACCTGCTACCATGGCCTGAACCGGGTCGCAGAAAATGGAGGTTCTGATCCCTGCTGACTTAAATATCTGGATAATCTCTTTGAGGTAGTCGCGGTAACGAATCGTGTCCCAGCCATGATCTGAGGTAAGCTGGCCTTCCGCATCCGGAACCAGTGTAACCTGGTGGGGTTTGACTTCAAGAACTAAATCGATAAATTTTTGTTCGCGGCAATTTCCTTCAATGTTGTATTCTGTTACAATCACAGGTTTAATATCGCGGGCATCCTGGTAGCGGATATGCCTTTCGTCCGGACGCGGATGAATGGTTACCCCATCTGCGCCAAATCGCTGCACATCAATGGCGGCTTTAACAACATTAGGATTATTGCCACCCCGGCTATTTCTTAAAGTGGCAATTTTATTGATATTGACCGAGAGTTTTGTCATTATACTGTGATCTGCGTTTTCAAATTGAATACATATTGCATATGCCTGATTGAGTATGTAAAAATACACTGCTTATATTATAGATTAACGTCTTGTGCTATTAAATTGACAAAAAAGGGCATTAAAAAATGAAATTAAAATATACTCTGCCGGTGTTATTCTTGCGTATCAAACCTGAACATGTATTATACACAGAAGTGTTTTTACCTTTAGATATTGATACTGTGGATACATTGATTTGGAATTATATTTGAAAGAACGAAAAGGATGAAGTCAAAAATACAAGGCCACGGGGAGCCGCGGAGAAATACAGGAGATATTCTGCGGCCCTCCATTTTTTCTCTGCGGCTAAATTTTTTTAATGAGCCAGGAGCGATCCCGAATATTATTCCTTACATCATTGACCGGTTTTAGTTTAAAAATTAATAGCACAACAGGTTATAGATTTTCAATTTTAATATGAATAACAATGCGTAAATTCAAGAAAAAAATGGCTAAATCAAACGGTATAGGACTAGACAGCGGAGATGCTAAAAAACTGTCGGAAAAACTAAACGAATTACTGGCGAACTATTCCATTTTTTATCAGAATACCAGGGGTTATCATTGGAATATCAAGGGAGAAAAGTTTTTTGAACTTCATCTCAAGTTTGAAGAATTATATAATGATCTGCTCATAAAGATCGATGAAGTGGCTGAGCGTATCCTTACCCTCGGCGCTAACCCGGCACATAATTATTCGGGATACCAGAAAATCTCCACCATTAAAGAAAGCAAAGAAGTGGCAGATGGCCGTGTAGCCGTTGCAGATATACTCGAGGCGCTTAAAGTGATCATAACACTGCAAAGGGATATCCTGAATTTTTCGGGCAAAGCCGGAGATGAAGGCACCAATGCGCTGATGAGTGATTATATCCGGGCGCAGGAAAAAATGGTCTGGATGTATTCTGCTTACCTGGGAAAGTAAAGCTAAAATCGCAAACATTTGGTTACAAAAAAGCCCCGGGATTAAATCTTCCGGGGCTTTTTATATTATTTCTTAAAAGGGGATTAATAACGGTACTGCTCTCCTTTAAACGGACCTTCTTTAGAAATGCCGAGGTAACCTGCCTGCTCTGTGGTCAGTTCATCCAGTTCCACACCAATTTTTGAGAGGTGTAAACGGGCAACTTTCTCATCGAGGTGCTTTGGCAGCACATACACATTATTATCATATTTTTCATGGTTCTTCCACAATTCAATCTGGGCCAGCGTCTGGTTAGAGAATGAATTACTCATCACAAAACTGGGATGACCAGTAGCGCAACCCAGGTTAACCAGGCGACCTTCTGCGAGGAGAAGGATGTCTTTCCCGTCGATGTTGTAGAGGTCAACCTGAGGCTTGATGGTATCTTTTGTTTGACCATAATTGTTGTTCAGCCAGGCAACATCAATTTCAATATCAAAGTGACCGATATTGCAAACGATGGCCTTGTCTTTCATGGAACGGAAATGTTTCTCGGTGATCAGGTCGCGGCAACCGGAAGCAGTTACTACGATATCGGCTTCTTTAACCGCATCAATCATTTTCTTTACTTCAAAACCATCCATAGCGGCCTGCAGTGCGCAGATAGGGTCGATCTCCGTAACTATAACGCGGCAACCTGCACCAGCCAATGAGGCGGCAGAACCTTTTCCAACATCACCGTAACCGCCAACTACGGCAACTTTACCGGCCAGCATTACGTCTGTAGCACGGCGGATAGAATCCACGAGTGATTCTTTGCAGCCGTATTTATTATCAAACTTAGATTTGGTTACCGAATCATTTACATTGATGGCGGGCATCGGCAGTGTGCCTTTGGCAACGCGCTCATATAAACGATGTACACCTGTGGTTGTTTCTTCGGAGATACCTTTTACATACTGAACCAGTTCGGTATATTTATCCAATACCATATTGGTAAGGTCACCGCCATCGTCCAATATCATATTCAAAGGACGGTCAGCGCCGCCGAAGAATAAGGTTTGTTCTATACACCAGTCGGCTTCTTCATTGGTTTGTCCCTTCCAGGCAAATACCCCTATACCGGCAGCAGCGATCGCAGCGGCGGCATGGTCCTGTGTGGAGAATATATTACATGAGCTCCATTTTACTTCGGCACCCAGTGCAACCAGGGTCTCAATGAGTACTGCAGTCTGGATGGTCATGTGCAGGCAGCCTGCAACCCGTGCGCCTTTTAATGGCTGCGACGGGCCATATTCGGAGCGGATGGCCATGAGTCCGGGCATTTCCGCTTCAGCTAACCTGATTTCTTTGCGGCCCCATTCTGCCAGGCTGATATCTTTAACTTTATAAGGTAAGGAGAAGTCGATTTGGGATTTGGTGATCGTAGACATATATTTCTGAAATTTCGGCAAAATTAACCACTTCCTGCCTTATGGCATAATTTTTATTGAACATCTAAAGGAAAGAAGATCAATATGTTAAACAAGATGCTTTGCGGTCTTTGCAGCATGGCGGTTAATCGCTGTAGATCATTTCTTCTCTACCGCATGCCCCCCGAATTCATTGCGCAGTGCCGCCACCATTTTCGCAGAGAAATTTTCAGCATCCTGAGACTGAAACCGCATCAATAAAGAAAGGGCAGTAACCGGAATACTGATCTTTTTATTCATGGCATCTTCCACCATCCACTGAGCCTCTCCGGATGCGTGGGCTATACCTTTGATGCCTTCCAGACCGGGATCTTTCTGCAATGCTTTTGCACTCAGTTCCATCAGCCAGCCACGTATCACGGATCCCTGGTTCCATAATTCAGCAACAGCCGGCAGGTCAAGCTGGTAGCCGCCATTGCGTAGCATTGAAAACCCTTCGGCCATCGCCTGCATCATACCGTATTCTATACCGTTATGCACCATTTTTACAAAATGCCCGCTTCCCGAAGGTCCGCAATACAGGTATCCGCCTGGCAGAGAGATGGATCGGAATAACGGTTCACAGTAAGCGAAAACCTCAGCTTTGCCGCCTATCATGGCGCAAATGCCATTCCTCGCGCCATCTACGCCACCGCTTGTGCCACAATCAAGGTATTCTACCTGGTAATCTGAGGCGAGTGCTGCTCGATTTACCGATGTCTGGTATTGAGAATTTCCTCCATCGATAAGTATATCCCCCGGGTCCAGTGAAGGCAGCAGCAGTTCAAGTAAACTATCCACAATTTTACCAGCCGGTACCATGATCCATATTACTCTTGGCTTTTCCAGGGCAGTTACCAATTCCTGTAAAGAGCCGGCAACACTGATCCCTTCCTGTTTTAATTTTCCTGTTATGGCAGTGTCTTTGTCAAAAGCGATCACATCATGGGATTCATGCAGGTTATGTGCCAGTGGATAACCCATTTTTCCCAATCCGATAAGTCCGATTTGCATGATTCGTTATTTAAGTTTGAGCGATATTTTGTTCTGATTTCCAAAAAGAATTCAGATGGATTTTTTAACCGGGTAATTTTTCCCGGGATTGAAAACCCTTCTTTTGGTATGCTTCCCTGTCTGATAATAGGATATACTGGTTAAAGGATTCTTTGTATGATTCGTGCCTGGTTAAATCCGGTAAAAAAGTTTGTTGTATGGAAATCCACTTCTTTGATTGTGCAAGATTTTCAATCCTTCCCAGTGCATACCAGCCCAGCATGGCTGCACCAATGGCAGAGGCATCATCCGTTTGGGTAATATGTACAGGGCGGTTAAATATATCAGCAAGCCATTGCATCCAGCCAGGTGAATGAACAAAACCGCCGCTGGCATAAATCTGTGTATACGATCCCTGGCTTTCTGTTAGTATTTCTGCAATTTGCCGAAGGGAAAAACTGATCCCTTCCACTATTGCCCGCATCATATGTTCACGTCGATGGTTGAGCTGAACTCCATAGAAAATCCCTTTAACTGCAGCATTCCACACCGGTGCCCGTTCTCCCAGGAAATAGGGGAGGCAAACCAACCCATCCGAACCCGCAGGCGCTTTGGCAGCTTCATCGAGGAAAAAAGCAAAATCCGCAGCATCTGCAAAAGTCCTGCCCATGAAATTTTCCGAGAACCATTTAAGGATTATCCCGCCATTGTTTACCGGACCGCCGGCAATATAAAAACCCGGGGCAAGAACATAGTTAAATGTCCGGCCGAACTGATCAGGCAATGCTTTTGATGCGGCCATCCTAACAGCTCCGCTGGTGCCAACTGTAACGGCAAGGTCACCGGTTTCAACGGCACCGGTTCCGAGGTTGGCGAGGCATCCATCGCTTGCGCCGATACAGAAAGGTATATTTTCGGCTAATCCCCATTGATCCCGCAATGCAGGTTGCAGCGAATAGCATGCATGGGTTGTACTAACTAAGTAGGGTAGTTGATTTTCGGTTATTCCTGCAAGTTCCAGGGCAGGTTTGTACCACTGTAATGTGTGTATGTCAAACATCCCGGTGGCTGATGCCAATGAGTAATCGATCAGGTGTGTCTTGAAAAGGCGAAAAAACAGGTATTCTTTGATACCTGAATACATGGCCGTTCTGGCTGCAATGTCGGGACGGTGCTTTTGGATCCAGCATATTTTTGTCAGTGGGGTCATAGGGTGGTTGGGTACCCCGGTTCTTTCGTACAATAATGCGGCGCCTGCCCATTTGCTGATTTCTTCCGACTCAACTGAACTTCGGGTATCCGCCCATGTTATCAGGGAAGTGATTGGTTTATTTTCTTTGTCCAGGGCCACCAGGCTGTGCATAGCTGAACTGAATGCAAAACCTTCTATTATTGCCTGACCTCGAAGTTCGTCGCAAACTGCTGTAATGCCGGTTAATGCTGCCTGTACAAGGATCTCCGGATCCTGTTCCGCATACCCCGGTTGTGGCTGTAACAATGGATAACTGCGCCTGGCTATGGCCAGTACTTTCCCGTCATCGGTATAGGCCAGTACTTTGGTGGAACTTGTTCCAATATCCACCCCGATGATGCATTTGTTTTTAGGTAATGTTGATAGCATAACAGGTTAAGTTACCATTAATCCCGGCAGAGGCATGGCCATTATATAATCTTCAACAAAAAAACGCCGGCCGATCTCTATTTTTTCTTCACGTATGATCTTGAATCCCAGTTTCAGGTAAAATCCCATTGCCTGATTTTGTTTATTGACATTTAGTTCAAGCAAATGGATGCCCGAATCTTTTATTTCTTTTATGATGAACTCAATCAACAATTTGCCTATACCTTTTCCCTGTAATCCGGGCAGGATGTATAACTTGTGTAATCTGTAAACATCTTCTGTTTCAGGTTTAAGTCCGTAAGAAGAAAAAGCAACAGGTTTGTTATCATCATAAGCCAGGATAAACTGGTGATGTTTCCAGTTTATCTGTTCGCCTAAGGATTCATCGCTGTACATCATATCCAGCATATAGCTGATCTGTTCCTCTGTCAGGATATGACGATAGGTTTCCGGCCAGATAAGATGGCTAAGACCCTGGATAAGTGGAATGCCTTCGCTACCTGTTTTAACTATGGTGATCATATTCTTTTTTACCGTGCATGATGCGGGACATGGCTACATGTTCGCGTATGGCTCTGCGTGAAAATTGAATGGCAATAATGAACGTTATAACTGCCCCGCCTACAAGGAAAATATCAGATATATTTTTCTGGACCATACTGTTATCGCGAAGGAATAAACAGAAGTCGAAAAGGCCATGGAAAAAAACTGCCAGGAAGAGCCCCTTCATCATGAATGAGAACCTTGATTCATGCCTGAACTTAGCTTTACCCATGTAATAACCCATTAATACTGCAAAGCCCGCATGTGCCGGTACGGATAAGAACATCCTTACAAAAGCAGTGGCAAGGCCATGCTGCATTACATACCCAATATTTTCTATGGTGGCAAAGCCCATTGAAACCATCACGGCATAAACGATCCCGTCAAAGGGTTCATCAAATTCAGGTTGCCGGTAAGCATAATACCTGACCATGATATACTTACACCACTCCTCAGTAAATGCAACGATTATAAATGCTTTTATGCCTATGGATAATATATTTTCAGGCATTAACTTTTCCTGCAGGGGTAGAAACAGGCTTTGTAACAGAATGGCCGGAACGGCACTTAGTACACCTAATAAAAAACTGAACAGCAGGTGCCGCCGGGGTTCCCGGTTATACTCATCCCGGAAAAAAAAATACAGGCTGATTGCAATGCCGGGGGCAATGGAAAGGGCGAAAAGAATCATGGATAACAAACTTAAGAAAGAAATGGGAGAAACGTCGGGAGTGATAGAGAAAGGGTCAATAAAATACTATGTTTCATTTCCCCCAAAATGCTTCTTAAAGGCGTGGTTTATGTCCTCAAAAACCATCATGAAGTATTTTAAGGTTCAGTAAAATTTTAACAGGAATTATCAAATCATATCCTTACTGATCTTTACTGCCTTTTTTGCTTTGTGGTAAATGAATTTCAAAGTATATTTAAGTTGTATGACCGGAAGGATATTTCTCTTGATTTTCATTTTGTATTTCTTTTACCCTGTTAAAACGTTTTCACAGCGGTTTGGCGGTAACCCGCCTTCTACCAAATGGAAACAATTCAATACAGATACAGTCCGGGTTATATTTCAGGAAGGTCTTGAAAACCACGCCCACCGCGTTGTGAATTTAACGCATCACCTCAATCGCAACACAGCTGCAACCATTGGCAACCAGTCACGAAAGATTGACATCGTTTTGCAAAACCAGACAACCATTTCCAATGCGTATGTTGGACTGGCACCCTGGCGAAGTGAATTCTTTATGACACCGATGCAAAACAGCCTCCAGCTGGGCAGTATTTCCTGGACGGATAACCTCTCTATGCACGAATACCGGCACGTCCAGCAATACATGAACTTCCGAAAAGGACTGTCAAAATGGGCCTTTTATATTCTTGGTGAGCAAGGGCAGGGGTTAGCTAATTCAATGGCAGTTCCTGATTGGTTTTTTGAAGGCGATGCGGTATTCCAGGAAACCGCGGTCAGTCCGCAAGGCAGAGGTCGATTACCTGACTTTTTTAACGGTTACCGAAGCATTTGGGAAGCCGGAAAGAATTATTCTTATTTGAAGCTCCGGAACGGTTCAATGAAAGATTTTGTGCCGGATCATTACCAGCTTGGGTATTTAATGGTGGCTTACGGTCGAACAACACAAGGCCCTGAATTCTGGAAAAATGTTACACAGGATGCGGTAAGGTTTAAGCCCTTTTTCTATCCATTCCAGGGGGCCGTTAAAAAACAAAGCGGAATACCTTATAAACGTTTTGTTGATAGCGCATTCTCTCATATTAAAAAGGAAATAAATAATACCACTGAAACGGATAACGGTGTTAAACTGATAAAAACAAATTACCGCTATGTGACCAATTATAATTTCCCCCATATCCTTGGCGGGGATACCATTCTCGCGGTTAAAAATTCTTTTCGTCATATTCCCGCTTTCTATCTGATCACTCCGGAAGGGGAGCAAAAAATTGCTATAAAAGATATCGGGCTGGACAATTACTTTGCATATAAAAATGGCCGCCTGGTTTATACCATTTTTAAACCCCATAGCAGATGGTCCTGGAAAGATTATAGTGGTATCAATATCATGGATATTCATACCGGCAAAAGAAAAAGGTTAACCACCGGGACAAAATATTTTTCTCCTGACTTGTCGCACGATGGCCAAAAGATCGTTGCCGCAGAAGCGGATCCTTCCGGGAAATCCCTTCTTACGATCCTTGATGCCAATAATGGAAACGTAATCCAGTCATTACCTAATCCGGATCAATTATTTTTCACCTACCCTGTTTTTAATAAAAACGACGGGGAAATTTTCAGTGCTGTCAGAAACACTGCAGGACAGATGGCCCTGATGGCCTTTAATGTGGCTACAGGGGGGCAGCGTATCCTGGTCCCATTCAGTTATAAAACGCTTGCATTCAACCGGGTGCGCGGTGATCTTGTTGTATTCACGGCATCGTATAACCGAAAAGATCAGCTTTGGTCATGGAATGATGCCACAGGTGAATTGAGTTTATTGACGGGTTATTATACCGGATCCTATGAGGCTGATTTTGATTCCGTTAAACAGGAATTGGTCTATAGCCGTTTTACAGCCGAAGGCATGCAATTGTTCCGTGAAAAGACAGACAGGAAAAAAAACGTAAAGGCAGCGGACTGGGAAATTGCTTCCAATGAAATATATGCCGAAGCCGCACTTACCCTTAAGAGTATTGCCGGGCTTGAAATGGTCAGGGAAGTGCCCATGCGTCCCACCCCCTATAAAAAGGGGTTTCGCATTTTCAATTTCCATAGCTGGAGGCCTTGGTATGAGCAGCCTGACTGGTCGCTTTCTATCTTCAGTGAAAACGTATTGAATACTTTTAAATCTGAATTGTTTTATCAATATAACCAGAACGAGGGATTTCATAAATTCGGTTTCAATGGTACCTATGGAGGATACTATCCCTGGATTACCGGTGGCTTATCTTATACCTTTGATCGGTTTTTTGCTGATGGACCGCTTAATTCGAACCTTACCCGTACTTTTAAATGGGATGAATTCAATGCCAATGCCGGACTTCGGTTACCCCTCAACTTTAGTGGCGGCAGGCACTTCCGGTACCTGACACTCGCCGCCATCTTTAATGATCAAAGCCTGTTCTATAAAAATACATCCAAAGGCAAACCGGATAACCTTCATTTCAATTATATACAGGGATCTGTAGCCTGGAATATGCAGGTACAGCAGGCACCGCAGCATATTTTCCCTCGTTTTGCACATACCATTTTCGTGCAGGAAAGAGTGGCTATAGGAAAGACCAGGGCAAACCAGGTTTTAACCTCGGCCAATATCTACCTGCCTGGCATCATACCCATTCATAGCCTGGTGCTAAACGGGAGTTTTCAGGCCCGGGATACGCTTAACGAGTATTTTTTCACTAATAATTTTGCGCTTGCCCGGGGATATCCAGGTGTGGATTTCCCCAGGATGTGGAAATGGGGCGTGAACTATCATTTTACTATTGCTTATCCGGATTGGGGAGTTGCCAATATCATTTATTTCCTGCGGGTCAGGGCCAATGTATTCTATGATTATTCAACCGTAAAAAGCCTTCGGTCAGGAATATCCACACCTTTAAGATCAGTTGGTTCAGAAGTATATTTTGATACGCGATGGTGGAACCAACAGGCGATTAGCCTGGGTTTCAGATATTCCAGGTTACTGGATGCAGAGAAATATCTGAACCCGATCAGCCCTAATCAGTGGGAATTTATCATCCCGTTGAACCTGATTCCCAGGTAATATGTAGTAAGGTCCGGGATAACTATTATTGAATTTTCAGTTTTAACTCAGGGGCAAAAAAGCTCTTACCATTTTTAAGCCTGACCACCACGTTGTTGATCAGCATTTCATCATCTCTTTTTACATTGTCCTTAATACTGTTGCGCCAGTCTTCACTCAGACTGTCTGTATTGGTGAAATCAAAAGCCCTGAAATCTTTCACCGACCTTACCTCTTGTGTTTCCTCATCTTTATAGGAACTCTTGAAAGTATAGTTAATACGGAAACTCTTGATAGTATATTTTATGCCTTTTTCATCCTTCACAACCAGCGGGCTGTCTACAATTTCCTTTAATCGGGCAATTGTAATATTACCGCTTTTACTTCCGCCAAGTAAAACTGTAAGTTTTGGTAGTGTGGCAGTAGCCGGTGGTTTTGTTGCAGGTTTTTGCTGGGCCATGGCAAAAGAGCCGCCGGAGAGCAACAGGATAAATAATAATATATTTTTCATATCAGGATAATTAGATCAGAACGACACCTCACCGGGTATATTTTATTTCAAGTTTGTTAAACTTTCCAGCAGGGTCTGTATTTTGATTTCTGCATCGGCTTTTTTCTTTCGTTCCATGTCCACCACTTCCGGTTTTGCATTTTGCATAAAGCGCTCGTTGCTGAGTTTTTTATCAACAGAAATCAGGAAACCTTTCAGGTATTCGAGTTCCTTTTCCATTTCTGCAGCCTGGTTGCCGCTGTCCTGCTGTTTTTCGGCCAGCAGGTAGAAACGATCTTTGCCAATTACAATCGGTATACTATTTTCTATACTCGTTCGTGTAAAATTGAATTCATCGGTATTTACCTGGCGGGAAAGAATAGATGCAATGGTTGTATAGGTTTCCGTTGAGGCCGACTGGCAATACAGTTTAATGGTCTCTTTGGGTTTAAGTTGCGCTTTGTTTCTGGCATCCCTGATGCCAGTAATAGCCGATTTCAGCAGGTTGCCTTCTTCAAGGTATGTTTCTGCGGGTTTACCTGAAAGCAGGTCTGCGAAAGTTTCGTCTGTATTTATTTGTGCAATGCAGATATTATCTCCGGATGCGCGTTCCCGCAAGTGCTGATATATTTCTTCGGTAACAAAGGGCATGAACGGATGCAGCAGTTCCATCAGTTCTTCAAAAAATTCAATGGCGCTGGAAAGGTGATGGCTGTTCATGGGTTCTTCATAACCCGGCTTGATCCATTCCAGGTACCAGCTGCAGTAATCGTCCCATATGAGCGAATAGATCGTTTTCAGTGCTTCGCTCAATCTGAACTGGTTCATCATCTGGTTTACTTCGGTGCGTACCTGGTATAACCGGGCGCGGAACCATTGGTTGGGCCAGTTCATTTCAGCATGCGCCGCCTGGTCCATATCCACCAGGGCAATGTCACGGCTTTTCCAGAGTTCTATCAGTTTGAGTGCATTCCAGATTTTGTTGATGAAGTTGCGGCCCTGTTCATTGGATGATTTATCCCAGAGCAGGTCATTGCCTGCAGGTGATGAGATCAAAATGCCAAATCGAACCGCGTCGGCGCCAATTTCATCGATCATTTCCAGCAGGTCGGGTGAATTGCCCAGCTGCTTACTCATTTTACGTCCCTGCTTATCGCGCACGATCCCGGTGAAGTAAACTTCCCGGAAAGGTTTCTCTCCCATGTACTCATA
>Ga0209254_10004853_pt1 | contig 12344 bp, 7 predicted proteins | sample FrelakmetDIP11DI_FD_187148 | JGI IMG/M metagenome (GOLD analysis project Ga0209254, IMG submission 187148) | Freshwater lake sediment microbial communities from the University of Notre Dame, USA, for methane emissions studies - DIP11 DI (SPAdes)... | ecosystem: Environmental > Aquatic >...
GTAGCCGTCGGCGACCGGTGCCGGCGGGTCGGTCACCACGGTGCCGGTCATGTCCTGCGCGAAGGCCATCGGCGCCAGCGCGATCGCAAATCCGAAGGTCACGATCCACAATCGTCCAAGGTCTCGAGTCATTTTCTCCTCCAGTCCTCGGCGGCATACGGCAGCGCGGGACACTGGGTCCCGAGCCGTCGTGGCTGTGAGATCGGCTGGAAGTGGGGACAGCGCCCCAGCTTCCGCGCTCTTCGGGAGGCTCCCGAGGAGCCTGCCAAAGAGTGTCCGACCCCGCAGCCGTGAAGCCGCCTGTTCGATCTGTGATTGGGTTAGCTGCACCATTGCCGGATGACCACCCGAAATCCGTTCCCTCCTCGATCGGCTGCACTGAATCACGCGACAGCTCGATGCGCCTCCCTCGGGTAGTCCCGCTCCCTCCACTGGGTTCTCCCCAAAACCCGAAATGGAAGAAGCATCACGGCCCAGCTCCCGTCTCGTTGGTGCCTTGTTTCGTTGGCGCGAGTATACCACGGGCGCCTGCCCCCTGCGCGCCCACGATTTGGGTTTGCGTCCAGGGGGCAGGACCCCGTCCACTTCCGATTCCCAGCCCGGCGGCACGATGTTTGTAGCGCAGGCTTGCTCGCGGCCTGGGGCCGCGGCGACGCGGCGCCACGAGCGGGTGGCACATCGCCGGGATCCTCCCAGACCGCCCACCGGCCTGTGCCACCAGCCGCTCCCGGCGCCGGGTTCTCAGCCTGCAACTCCTGTCTCGTCGCCCAACGCAGCCGAGATGAGTGCGCTACAACGCGCCCTTGCTCGCCGCGCCCGCTCTCGTCACGGCGGAGCGGAACGCGACTCGTCACGGCGGAGCTGAAAGCGAAGCCGGAAGCCGGATGCCCGTCTCCGCGCCCCCCGTTTGTCATTCCGAGCGAGAAGCCCCGCAGGGGCGACGAGTCGAGGAATCCCCTGAGGTCACCGGTGGGGCGCCATGGTCGGGGCGGCGGTCGTTGCCTGAGGGGATCCCTCGATTCGCGGCTTCCGGCTTCGTGTTCCAAACTTCGCCGGGACGAGTCGCCGCTCGCTCGGGATGACAAAGGCGGGTGGCGGTCGGGCGCGGAAGCGGCAGGGTGAGGGCTAGCTCCGGACCCCGAGCCCCTCCAGCCGGGCGCGGCTGCTGCCGAGCCACTCCCGCCAGGCGTCGCGAGACATGACGCCGCGGTGGTGGAAGAAGACGAGGCGGGCGATCTGCCGCATCAGAGGGACTGAAAGCAGCCGGTCGACGACCGGGTTCGGCATCTCGATGTCAACCAGCCGGCGCAGCCAGCGCTTGTAGCGGAAGGACGGGATCGAGCGTCGCAGCGCCTGGTGGGGGAGCGGCCCGCCGTCGAGCAGGTGGTCGGCGACGGCGATGCCGGCGAGGCGGCCCCACTCGATCGAGGTGTGGATGCCGCCCGCGGTCAGCGGCGACACCCAGCCGGCGGCGTCGCCGACCAGCAGGCTGCGCTCATCGCCGATGCGGCGCAGGGGGCCGCCGACCGGGATCCATCCGCAGCGGTGGCCGAGCACGGTCAGGTGGCGAGTGTCGAAGCGCCGCGACAGCGAGGCGATCAGTTGCTCGGGGTCGGGCCGGTGCGGGTGGCGGCAGGCGAGCCCCACCTGGTAGCACGAGGTGCCGGGCACGATCCAGGCGATGTAGCCCGGCGCCAGCTCCGAGTCCAGGAAGACGTGCAGCCGGTCCTCCGCGACCCCGCCCAGGCCCACACACTCCAGCTCGAAGCCGGACAGGAGCTCCTGGTTGGCGTCCAGGCCGCGGTCCCGGGCCACGGTCGAGCGCGCGCCGTCGGCCCCGACCAGATACTCGCAGCCAAAGCCCTGGCCGAGCAGCCAGACCGTGCCGTCCGAGACGTCCTGGCTGCCGGAGAATGGCACGTCCCAGCAGACCTCCACCCCGTGCCGGGCCGCCTCGCGCGCCCACCACGCCAACAGCGCGCCGGTTTCGGTGGCCAGGAAGTAGTAGCCGGGTCGCTCGAGATCCACCCAGTCGAGCGACGGGGAGTACAGGCGCACCCCGTGGATCTTGCGGGTCAGGCTGCGTGGTACGTCCCAGGCATCGGCCGCCTCCTTGACCAGGACGCCGGTGGTGCGGATGCGATGGCCGGGCTCGGGCTGGGCCTCCAGGACGGTGGTCTCGACTCCGCGCTGGGCCGCGGCCCGCGCACAGGCGAGGCCGGCGAACCCGGCCCCGATCACGACCAGCTGTCGGCGTCCGTCGCGCATGGTGATCCCTCCCCGCCGGTATTGCAGCGGAAAGATCGGGCGGAGTTTCGGCGGAATCGGGGCAATCCGAAGGCGGGCGGCTTGTCGCTTCTTCACCACAAAGACACGAAGCCACAAAGCCACAAAGCAATCCCTTCGAGTGGCGACTCTGTGAGCCGTGCGCTGCCGGGCAACGGAGAGCTGAGCTGATGGTCAGCGCGTGAAGGCGGCTTCCCCGGCTGGGAATGAGTGAACGCCATCAAGAGCCAATCTTGGTGTCTTTGTGCCTTTGTGGTGATCTTTCCGCGAGCGGTGGTGGGAGCTGGGCGCGGATCCAGCTTCGCCGTGACTCCGCCGTGACAAGCGGGAGCGGGAACCAAATCGGGCGCGGATGTGGAGGCGGTCGGGGGAGGGGGCGAACCCCTAATCCCTAGCCCCAAACCCCTGGCTGGCGCGGTAGCGGCAGGCCCCCGGCAGAGCGGCCGCGCCCAGCAAAGCGAGGCCGATGGCGGTCGCGGTCATGCCGGCCCAGGGCAGCGCGAGGATGCCCACAGCCAGCGCCGCAACGGCCGCGCCGGCCTCGTCCGCGGCGAAGGCCACGCCGGCTCCACGGCGAGTGTCGCCCCGGCCGGCGAGCTCGGCGACGCCGGCGAAGGCGGCGCCGGTGAGGGTTCCACCGGCCGCCAGCAGGATGGGGATTGTCAGCGCCGGCAGGCGGAATGCGGCGCCGGCGGCGAGCAGGGCCGACAGGAGGCACCCTGCGAGCAGCACGAGCGGCAGGCGTGCGCTCGGCTGCGGCCTGCGCGCGGCGGCGAGCGAGCCGACCGCCAGCCCGGCCATGAAGGCGGCGTTGAGCGCGCCGATCTCGGCGTAGACCGAGCCGAGGGTCGACTGCCAGGCCGCGATCAGCAGTAGCCACCAGCCCATCGAGCACGCACCAATCACGGCGGCGGTCGCAGTGGCCAGCTGCCGGCGGCGGCCGACCGACATGGCGAGGACCGCAACCATGGCCGCGACCAGCGCGATACCGAGCGGGGTGGCCGGGCGTCCCTCGAGCGCTCGTGACACGCCGAGCAGCGATGGACGTCCCCGGGCTTCCTGGAGCCCGGCCGCGAGCAGCACCGCGCGCGGGTGCTCCATCGTGTTCACCGGGGCCGTCGCTGCGCCGACGACGCGCGCCAGGTCGGCCGCGCGGCGGGGATCCACGAGCAGCTCGAGCATCTCGGGCGCAAACAGCTCATCGTTGATGCCGCGCTCCCGCCAGCGGCGCTCGAGCTCGGCCGGATCGACGGTCGCGTCCATCGCAGGCCCGCCGGCCACCAGCAGGATGTTCTCGCCGGGCACGGCCAGCACCGTCGGGAAGACCTCGCGCAGCGAGCTCGTCATCACCTGGAGCAGCCGGCCCGCCGAGCCGCCGAGGTAGGTGTCCGGAACCTCCAGCCGCACGACCAGCGCTCCGTCGGCGGCGAGCCGGGCGCGGCAGCGCTCGAAGAACTCGACGGTGCGGGTGCGGTTGTGGCGGACGGTGATCGGGCTGCCATCGCGCAGCACGATCAGGTCCCACGACCCGGGTCGGTCGAGCGCCCGCACGGGATCGGTGGCGAGCACCCGCACCTGCGGGTCGGCCAGCACCTCGGCGAGCGGCGGACCGTACCACTCGCGCAGCCGTGGCGGGAGCTGCGGGTCGTTCTCCACGACCAGGATCTCGGCAACCGGATGGCGGGCCATGGTCGAGATCGCGCCGTCGGCCAGGCAGCCGACCGCCAGCACGCGCTCGGGACTGGGGTGCAGCAGCATCAGCAGGTGGGCGGCGGGCACGGTGGTGAAGGGATCGGGGAAGGTGGCCGCCAGGCGGCCGTCGGCGTAGAGCGCGGCCGGCGAGCCGGCCGACACCTCGAGGCGCTGCTGGCGGGTCTCACTCCAGTCGGCGAGCTCGCCGGGATTGCCGGCCCAGCGCCAGCCCGCGGTCGCGAGGAGGTCGCCGCTGACCGCGGCGGCGGCCACCAGGGCCGCGGCGAGCACGATCGACACGCTCCTCAGGCGCGGCCACGGCCCGAGGAGGACGGCTGCGGCGCCGGTCAGGCACAGCGCCGCGGCGGTTCCCAGCGGCGCCAGGACGAGGCTCAGCGCGACGCCGCCGAGCAGAGCACCGGCGGCCTCGAGGCCGTAGCCGCGGCCGGCGCCCCCCGAGCCGAGCCGGCCAGCCAGGATCGGAAAAGCGAGGCCGCCAGCAAGCGCCGGCGGGACCACCGCTGCGGCCCACAGCCAGGCCGCCTGCCAGGAGGTGACGGTCTCCCCGCTGGCCACCCCGGTCAGCGCCGGCGCCGCCCGGAACAGCAGGACGCCGATGCCGGTCAGGAGCAGGGTGACCGGCGCCAGCGCCCGGCCGAGCGCGCCTCCGCCCGCACGCACCCCGATCCGCGATCCGATCGCCATGCCGAGGAGCCACAGCGACATGACGGTGCCCCACGCCAGCTCCGAGCCGCCCATCGCCGCCATGGCCTCGCGCAGCAGCAACGCCTGGCCGATGCCCGTGGCGATGCCGAGCACGATCAGGGCGAGGCGCGGGTCATCGGCGGGGGGGCGGGTCACCACACCATTATGGGCGGGTCAGGCGAGTCCGGGCAGGGGATGCGGGGTCACGCACTCAGCCCCTTCCCCGCTTCCGCCCTTGTCACGGCACAGTCCTCAGGACGGAGCCGGATCCGCGCCCGCTTCCGCGCCCGATTCGGGGCGTGCGGGGGCTATCCCCGAATCCCTAACCCCTGGCCGGGCGGAGGCAGTGAGCATTGAAACAGTCAATCGCACCTGAACCGCAGAGAACGCAGAGGACGCGGAGCCAGCTCAATCGGCCTGCGCGGCGCTCTGAATTCGATCTTCGCGCACTCCGCAGTTCCCTCCGGGACGGGTGCGGCCCGTATCACGTATCACCTATCACCTATCACACGCCCGGAAGCGGGGGCAGGCGCCACGAGTTCGCACCGCATCGGTCTCTTCGGGGGGCTTGGTTGACCGAAGCGTTTGCAGATGGCCACTACGGCACGAACTCGTCAGGATGCGCGCAGCGCATCCTGCTCGGCGCGCGCGGGGCGTAGGCCAGCCATCGACCGCGACGCGTCACACACCCAGAGGTCTACGACCCGCGCGCGCCGAGGGGCCTATGCCCTACACGCTCCTACGCCAGATCCTTCAGGATCGCCGCGGTGTGCCGGTAGAACTTCTGCACCGACGAGATCTGCACCCGCTCCTCGGGCGAGTGGGCGCCCCGGATCTCGGGGCCGATCGACACCGCGTCCATGCCGGGGATCTTCTCGAGGAGCAGCCCACACTCGAGCCCCGCGTGGATCGCCTTGACCGCCGGCTCGCTGCCGAAGAGGTCGCGGTACACCGCGATTGCCTTGCGGACGATCGCCGACTCGGGGTTCGGCTTCCAGCCGGGGTAGGGGTCATTGCTCGAGACCGACGCGCCCGCCAGCTCGAACACCGACACGGTCTGGCGCTGCGCCGCATACAGCGCAGGCATGACCGAGGAGCGCTGCGAGGTCACGACCCGCACCGAGCTGCCGGCGGTCGCCACCACTGCGAGGTTGCTCGACGTCTCGACCAGGCCGGGCACGTCGCGGGACATCGACAGCACGCCGTGCGGCATCGCGTCGAGCAGGTGCAGCAGACGGTCGCGGGCGGGCACGTTGAGCGGCCGCAGGACGCCGTTGCCGTCCGCGATCGGCTCGACCGTCGCCGCGAGGTCGGGATCGGTGGCCGCGAACTCCTCCCGGAAGGCGGCGACGCAGGACGCGGCGACCGCCCGCAGCCGGTCGAGCTGGGAGTCGTCGATCCGGACCACGACGAAGCCCTCGCGGGGGATCGCGTTGTGCTTGGAGCCGCCGTCGATCGACACCAGGTCGATCTCGATCTCGGCGGCAATGGCCGCGAGGACGACGCGCACCGCGAGGCGGATGGCGTTGCCGCGGTTCTCGATGATGTTGAGGCCAGAGTGGCCGCCCCGCAGGCCGAGCACCGCGATCCGAACCGGCGTCGAGCCGATCAGCGCGCGATGCCGGGACACCTTCATCTCGCCCGAGGTGTCGACGCCGCCGGCGCAGCCGATGTAGACGGCGCCGTCCTCTTCGGTGTCGAGGTTGAGCATGATGCGACCGCTGAGGATCGAGGGGTCGAGCTTCTTGGCGCCGGTCAGCCCGGTCTCCTCATCGATCGTGCACAGCAGCTCGAGGGGGCCATGGACGACGCTGGGGTCCTCGGCGAGCGCCATCGCCGTGGCGACGCCGATGCCGTTGTCGGCGCCGAGCGTGGTGCCGCGGGCCACCACCCAGTCGCCGTCCACGGCGACGTCGATGCCCTGGGTCATGAAGTCGCGGTCGACGTCGGAGTTCTTTTCGCACACCATGTCGAGATGGCCCTGCAGGACCACCGTCGGCGCGTGCTCGTGGCCGGGCGTCGCCGGAACCCGGATCGACACGTTGCCGATCGCATCGCGCTTGACCTCGAACCCGCGGCTGCGGGCCCAGCCTTCCACGTGCGCGGCGATCTTCTCCTCGTGCTTGGACGGACGGGGGATCGCACGAATGGCGTCAAAGTGCTTCCAGAGGAGTCTCGGCTCCAGCGTGTCGAGTGGGCTGCTCATCGCGGCCTCCTGAACGGAATTCGGGCCTCGGCCCGGGCGACTATCTTAACCCGGCTGGCGCCAGAGGTCACGGGGAAGCCGAAATGTGCTTCCTGCCTTCAGGATGCGCGCAGCGCATCCCGAGGAGCGTGTGGGGCAGCGGCCAACCTCAACGACCTCATCAGGAGCGCACACAGGGGCCTATGCCCCACACGCTCCTCTAGAGCAGAGAGCGGAGAATCTGAAGGGCGGTGGCGGCGCCGCCGACCTGCAGGCCGTCGACCATCGCGGTGACCGCGAGCACCCGGCCGTCGTTCGACAGCCGTGGCATCGACAGCGCGACCAGGCCGCTCTCGACGCAGGCGTCAAGGCTGAGCGGCAGGTCTGGCTCGGCGATCCGCTCGTCCTCGCGGAGGGCCTCCAGAACCTCGTGCTCCTCGACGACGTCCTCGAAGAAGATCGCGAGCTGGGCGACGTGCCCGTGGAAGCAGCCGGTCGACATTCTTGTGGCTGCGACCTCGAGGGCGGGGAACAGCTGCGCGGCGTCGCGGTTGAGGTCCTCGTCGTCGGCGGCGACCAGGTTGAAGGCGAGCACGCGGTCTCCGATCAGCTCCTCCACGGCTGCGCCCTTCAGGCGCTGCGCAGCCTGCCTGGCGAGCCGCTCCACGTCCGCGGTGCCGCCCGCGGAGACCGGCTCGAGCGCCGCAACCGCGGCCTGCGTCGGTGCGAGGCGCTGGAGGGCGCCGACCACCGTCCACAGCGCCACCAGGGCGGGGTGGGCAACGCGGACGTGAGTTTCGCGATGGTCGGGATCGGCGCCCGCCGCCGGCGGTAGCTGGTCCCAGTCGCCGGGCAGCCTGCCCAGAACCACGATCGGAATGTCCGGGTGGCTCTCGGAAAACCGGCTGACGTGAAGCAGCCGCGCCGTCGGCGTGTCGCTCGCGACCAGCACCGCGTCGGCGCCCGCGAGGTCGCTCGCGTCGTCGATTGGCGGCACCAGCGCCGGCTCGCCGGCGAGCTCGGCAATCTGTTGCTCGTCGTCGTCGGCGGTGTGGTGATAGGACAGGTCTCCGGCGAGGAAGGGGTCGCGTGTCAGCAGCGCCAGCACCTCACGTCCGAGCAGGGTCAGCGGGTCAATGATCTGGATCTTCGGCATGCTCTTCCTCGTCCGGACGAGGTTCGACGGGCGCAGGTGGGACCGGGCGGCGCCGGAGGCGCCTGGTCAGGACCGTGATCGGCGCCGACAAGATGTACGCGGCCGCCATGACCGACAGCACGTGGGGCGTCAAGGTGATCAGCGAGAAGGTGAGCGCGATGATGAAGATCGAGGTCACCGGCCAGCGGCGGCGCAGGTCGACGTCCTTGAACGACCGGTAGGGCAGGTTGGACACCATGAGCAGGGCGAGGCAGATGGTGAACGCGCCGACCACAGGAACGAAAGCCGGGTGCTTGACCGGGGACGGCGAAACCAGCACGAACAGCGCGATTGCCCCGGCGCCGGCCGGGCTCGGCAGGCCGGCGAAGTCGTGCAGGTCGTGGGGCGACGACGTGAACCGTGCGAGACGGATGGCGACCGCGACCAGGACCAGGAACGACACCGCAATTCCGGGCCGGGGTAGCTGCCACAGCCCCCAGTGGAAAACCAGCAGCGCCGGCGCCATTCCGAAGGAAATCACGTCGGCGAGCGAGTCGAAGATCTCGCCGAAGCTCGAGGTCGAGCCGGTCATGCGGGCGATCCGGCCGTCCAGGATGTCGGCCACGATCGCCACCAGGATGAAGACCGCGGCGAGCTCCATGCGGCCCCGGCTCGACTCGACGGCCGAGAAGAAGCCGCAGAAGATGTTGGCCACGGTGAACAGGGAGGGGATCAGGAAGATGCCGCGCCGCAGGCCACCCTTGCCTCGGCGGCGGATAAGACGCGGCGGCCTCATGACGCCCTCAGCCGCGCCAGCGGGCTCGAGCCGGCGCGCACCCGGTCGCCGACGCGGACGAGGAGCTCGGCTTCAGCCGGAAGGAAGACGTCCACCCGTGAACCGAACCGGATCAGCCCGATCCGGTCGCCGCGGCGAACCGCGGCTCCGGGCCGGTGGTCGAAGACGATCCTGCGGGCGATGAGGCCGGCGATCTGCTTGAGGCCGATCCGCCCGGCCGCGCCCTCCCAGACCGAGAGGTTCTGCTCGTTGACCAGCGACGCTTTGTCGCTGTATGCGGCCAAGGTCCGCCCCGGGTTGTACCGGTAGTCGGTCAGGGTGGCGTCGATCGGGGCCCGGTTGACGTGAACGCTGAAGACCGACATGAAGACGCTGACCCGGACCGGCAGGCCGGCCGGCGCCATGCCATCGGGCGCAGCGCCGCACGCGATCACCTTGCCGTCGGCCGGCGAGCAGGCGACGTCCGCGGCGGCAGAGCATTCCCGGCGCGGGTTGCGGAAGAAGAACAGTGAAAAGGCGGCGCAGGCCCCGAGGCAGGCGGCAAGCGGCACCCAGCCGAGCGCGCCGGCCACGGCCGCTGCGCAAAGTGGAACCAGGACGAAGGGCCAGCCCTCCGGTGCAATCATCTGATGACTCGTGTGGCTCGCGCGGGCCGTCACGCGCCCGTACGGCGGAGTTTTTCCATCTGGTCCTTGAGGTGCAGCTTGAGCTTCTTGAGCCGCTTCGCCTCCAGCTCCTCCTCGGGCGTCAGCCACGCTTTCTTGTTGAGCTCCTCGAGCCGCTTCTCGTACGTCTGGTGCTCGAGGCGGAGGTGCTCGTAGTTGAGGTCGTCGCGCTCAACCCGCGGCTGGTCTGGAACCATCCGAATCCCTCCTCTGGCGCACGGCGGTCCGGGATTCCATGGTATCACCGGTGAGCGGGGCCGGAGCCCGGCCGCGGGACAGGATCTAGGATCTGGGATCTGGGGGATAGGGCCCCCGCCCGCTCTTGTCACGGCGACTCTTGACGGCGGCATGTCACGGCGACTTGTCACGGCGAAGTGCGGAGCACGAAGCCGGAAGCCTCAGGCGAAGCTGGAAGCCTCCGGCGAAGCCGCACGTCATTGGACGGCTTGTCCCGGCGGAGCTGACGGCGTAGCCCACCGGGCGAAGCCGCAAGCCTCAGGCGACTTGTCAGGGCGAAGTGCGGCCTGTGACGGCGTAGCCCAGCGGGCGAAGCCGCAAGCACGAAGCCTGAAGCCGGAAGCCGGATCCGCTTCCGCGCCCGATTCCGGCTGTCATCCCGAGCGAGACCGAACTCTCCCCCGCGTCATCCCGAGGGAGGCCCGAAGGGCCGAGTCGAGGGATCCCCTCAGGCCCCCGGAAGCGCGTCGGGATCGGCGGGGGAGTCACTGGATGAGTAGACCCTTCGACTCGCGGCGCGGCTGCGCCGCTCGCTCAGGGTGACAGGTTGCTGAGTGTGGCGGTCACTGCGTGAGGAGACCCTTTCGCAGCGCTGCAGCGCTGCTCGCTCAGGGCAGGCTCCTCGGGGCACGGGCACGAGCCCGGTGCACGCGCAGCCTCTCTCTCCTCGGCGCAGCCGGGGTGATCGCCACGAGCGCACCGCGCTACACTCCCTCCGGGGGTGACCATGAGACGAGCTCTGAAGCACGCCGTGGCCCTCGGGGCGATCGTTGCAGGCCTCCTGCTGCTCGCCCCGCCACCGACCGAGCCCTCCTCGCCGCCTGCTCACCGGGGGTTCTTCCCCGTCTCGGTGTGGTACGCCGGCGGCACGGCGCGGGCGCCGATGCTGGAGAGGGTCACGCCCGAGAAGGTCGCTGTCTGGCGCAAGGACCTCCAGCAGATCAAGCGGCTGGGGTTCAACACGGTGCGCTGCTGGGTGGAGTGGACGGCCGCGGAAGCCGAGCCGGGCACGTACGATTTCAGTGCGCTCGAGGCGGTCGCCGACCTGGCGCACGAGGTCGGCCTCAAGCTGATCGTCCAGGTCTACATGGACTCGGCGCCCGACTGGGTCGGCGCCGCGCACCCGGACGCGAGCTTCGTCGCCTCCAACGGCCTCGCCGTCAAGTCTCAGTCCTCGCCCGGCTACTGCTTCGACCATCCCGGCGTGCGGGAGAAGGTGCTTGCGTTCTTCGCGGCCGCCGCCCGCGCGGTCGCCGACAAGCCCGCCTTCTACGGCTGGGACCTGTGGAGCGAGCCGCACATCATCAACTGGGCCGAGGTCTACCACCTGGGCAGCGCCGACTACCTCCAGTTCTGCTACTGCCCGTCGACCATGGCCAGGTTCCGGGGCTGGCTCGAGAAGAAGTACGGCACGCTCGAGGCGCTCAACCGGGCCTGGTACCGCACCTTCTCGACCTGGGACGAGGTCGAGCCGCCGCGCTTCGGGACCATTCTCACCTACACCGACTACATCGACTGGAAGGAGTTCATCTCCGACAAGCTGGCCGAGGACCTCGCCTCCAAGGCGGCGGCGGTCAAGGCGGTCGTGCCCGAGGGCGTGGTCACCAGCCACTCGGCCATCCCCGGGCTGTTCAGCCGGCCGGAGTGGAACGGCACGCCCGACGACCGCAAGATGGCGGACGTCGTCGACTACTACGGCGCATCGATCTACCCCAAGCACGCCTGGACCATCGAGCCGTGGTCGCCCTACTTCCGGGCGTCCGGCCACGACTTCACCCGCTCGATGACCCTGCGCAACGGCGGCTTCTACATCGGCGAGCTGCAGGCGGGCTACGGCGTGTTCGGGATGAAGCTGAGCGTGCCGGTGGTGGGCGCCGATCTCCGTGACTGGATGTGGACCGCCGTCGCCTACGGCGCGCGCGCCGTCAACATCTACGCCTACTACCCGATGAGCTCGGGCTACGAGTCTGGCGGCTACGGCCTGGTCGACCTCGACGGCAAGGTCACCGAGCGGGCCGAGGCGGCCGGGCGGGTCGCCGGCGTCGTCACCGACAACATGGGCCTCTTCCTCGGCGCGCGGCCGCCCCGCTCCGAGATCGCCGTGCTCTACAACCCGCTCTCGCACATGGTCGGCGGCCAGCAGCAGTTCACATCCGAGGGCCAGCCGATCGGCCACAACACCCTGTCCGAGTCGCTCCAGGGCATCCACCGCGCCTTCTTCGACGCGGGCTACACGGTCGACTTCGTGCACGTGCGCGACCTCGCGAGCGGCGGGCTCTCCGGCTACAAGCTGGTGATTGTTCCGTACCCGGTGCAGATGGCGAAGGAGCACCAGGCGAAGCTCGTCGAGTTCGTCGAGGGCGGCGGCGTCATGCTGGCCGAGGCCCGCTTCGGCTGGATCGACGAGCGGGGCTTCTCGAGCGACGTCATCCCGGGCGGCGGCCTGGACCAGCTCGTTGGCTGCCGGGAGGCCCAGGTCGTGCCCCTGCGCAAGGCGTCAACGATCACGATCGCAAAGGCCCACCCGGCGTTGCCGGGCCTCGTCAAGGGCGATCGGCTCGACACGGTCTTCTTCGAGGAGAGCTTCGACGTGTTCGGAGCTAAGAGCGAGATCCTGGCCGAGACCGAGGACGGCCGGCCGGC
>Ga0209254_10004854_pt1 | contig 12344 bp, 11 predicted proteins | sample FrelakmetDIP11DI_FD_187148 | JGI IMG/M metagenome (GOLD analysis project Ga0209254, IMG submission 187148) | Freshwater lake sediment microbial communities from the University of Notre Dame, USA, for methane emissions studies - DIP11 DI (SPAdes)... | ecosystem: Environmental > Aquatic >...
GCCTGCGATTCGCATTGCGGGCCTCCGGCGCGCGATTGTGGTGGTGAACTATCGCGGAGGGCTGGCGCGGGAATTTCTCGCGTCTCATGCGGCATCCGTGAAACGAGCCGTGTCGATCGCAGGCGCACTGGTCGTTCCGTCGCGCTTCCTCCAGGAGATCTTCGCCGCACACGGAATGCCCTCGGTGATCGTGCCGAATGTCGTTGATACCGAGGTATTCCGGCCTGCCGATTCGCCGCTCGAGCGCGCTTCGGACGAACCGCACATCGTCGTGGCGCGCAACCTCGAGGCCCTGTACGGAAACGATGTCGCGATCAAGGCGCTGGCAATCGTCCGCCAGCGCCACGCGAGGGCGCGACTCTCGATCGCCGGATCCGGGCCCGAACTCGACTCGCTGCGGCATCTGGCTGCGGGGACTGGTCTCGAGCACGCCGTACACTTCACCGGACGGCTCGAAGTCCAGGAAATGGTGGCGCTCTATCAGGACGCGGACGTCGTGCTGAATCCGAGCCGCGCCGACAATACGCCGAACTCCGTGCTGGAGGCACTGGCCTGTGGAGTACCCGTCGTCAGCACCGATGTGGGAGGCATGAGTTACCTGGTGCAACACGAGCAGACTGCATGGCTCGTCCCGCCGGAATCGCCCGAGAGGATGGCCGACGGCATCGTTCGGCTGCTCGAGGACCGTGACCTCCGGCGGAAGCTGGTCCGCAATGGATCGCTGCTGGCGGCGAAGTGTTCGTGGCCCGCGGTCCGCGATAAGTGGCTGGCTCTGTATCGTCCCGGGCTTCTCGCAGCGGACTCATGATGTACACCCGCCTCTGCAGTTCGCTGCTGTTTCCGTTGCACGAGCGGCTCAAGGGTCACCACAGCGTGGCACTTCGCAAGGAACTGGAGCGATCGCAGTGGCTGCCGGCGGATCACCTGGTGGATTTGCAGGTGAGTCGCCTGAAAGCATTCCTGACGCAAATCGGCACCCGCGTTCCCTACTATCGCGACCTGTTCGCGCGGCTCGAGTTCCGCCCCGAGTGTGTGCAGTCGATCGCGGACATCGCGACACTGCCTCTGCTCGACAAGGCGACGATCCGCGCCGGCAGGGATCAGATGCTCTCCACCGCGGCGGGGAAGGTGCTGCAATACAACACTGGTGGGTCGAGCGGCGAGCCGCTCGTGTTCTTCATGGGCATGGCACGCGTGTCGCATGACGTTGCCGCCAAGTGGCGCGCCACTCGCTGGTGGGGCGTGGACATCGGTGACGCTGAAGTCGTGCTCTGGGGATCCCCGGTGGAACTGGACAAGCAGGACCGCGTCAAGGCGCTTCGCGACCGCGTTTTCCGCAGTCACCTGTTGCCGGCGTTCGAGATGTCCGAGCGCCAGATGGACGAATACCTGGGCGCACTGCAGCGCCTGCGGCCCAGGATGCTCTTCGGTTACGCGTCGGCGCTCGCGCTGCTGGCGAGCCACGCGGAGCGGCGTGGACGAGACATGACAGGCATCGGCGCCGCCGTTGCATTCGTTACCGGGGAGACCTTGTATGCGCATCAACGGGCGGTGATCGAGCGCGTCTTTGGTGTCCCGGCGGCGAACGGCTACGGGTCGCGGGACGCCGGATTCATTGCCCACCAGTGCCCGTCGGGCTCGCTGCACATTTCGGCCGAGCACATCGTCGTCGAACTGCTCGACGAATCAGGCAGCCCCGTGCCGTTGGGCAAGCAAGGCGAGATCGTCGTTACGCACCTCGCGACCGGTGATTTTCCATTCGTTCGTTACCGGACCGGCGACATGGCCGTCGCCGAAGCCGGGCCATGCGCGTGCGGGCGGGGGTTGCCGGTCCTGCGGGAGGTTCTCGGCCGCAGCACGGATTTCATCCGGACCCCGTCGGGTAACGTGATGCATGCCCTCGCACTGATTTACGAGATCCGCGATAAACCGGGCGTGAAAGCCTTCAAGTTCGTGCAGGATCGGGACTATTCGGTCGCGTTGCTGGTGACCGCCGGCTGCGAATTCACGGCCGATGTCGAACGGCAGGTGCAGGCGGGTCTCGCCCGGCGGCTCGGTGACCAACTGCCCGTCTCGGTTCACCGGGTCGACCACATTCAACCGGAGAAGTCCGGAAAGTACCGATACGTCGTGAGTCGCGTCGACGAATGCGGGGAGGCGTCATGATTGCGAGGTGGAGCGGGCGCGAGTGGCTGGCGTTGGGCGCCATCGTGGTTTTCGCGCTGGTTCTTCGCGTGGCCTTCTACACCGGCTACTTCGGTTCCGACGAGCTCACGTATGCCCAGGCAGCGGTCAAGGCGGCCCGGGGCGAGCCGTTGACCGAGGTCTACATCGGGGCGATCCGGCTCGGTGTCAACTATCCAATGGCGGCGTTCGTGTCGACGCTCGGACTTTCCGAAGCGTCGCTCGCCGCCTATGGCCTGCTCAGTTCGGTGGCTGAGATCGCTCTCGTGTTTGCCTTTGCGTTCGCGCTGGGAGGCCTGGGCCTTGCCGTCATGAGCGCGTTTATCCTGGCGCTGGTTCCGATGCACGTCCATCTCGCGGGCCGCATCATGGCGGACGCGCCGCTGGGGCTATTCGTTACGGCAACCATGGTGGCGTTCTATTTCGGTGAACGGAGTCGCCGGACAGGCTGGTTCATTCTCGCCGGCGTCTGTGCCGGCGCCGTGTTCTGGATCAAGCAGGCGACCGTCATCTTCCTCGTCGTGTTCATCCTCTGGGCAGTTCTTCGCCGACGGATCGATTCGAAGTGGTGGTGGGCCGCGGTGGCGTTCGTCGCTGTGGTCGCAATGAACTTCCTCGAAACCTGGCGTACGAGCGGCAACCTCTGGCTGTTCTTCGACTCGACGGCCCTGGCGCGTGAGCACACGGCAAAGTTTGCGAGCGAGACGAGCGCGTGGGCTTATCCGCGTTACCTGCTATTGGATATCCGACACACGGCGTTGCTCGGTTGGCTGGCACTCGCGGGGACGTTAATGGCGATCCGTCGTCTGCGTGCCGGCGGGGGCCCTGACCCTGGCATTCAGTACCTGCTGCTATGGGCGGGGGGTCTGGTGGCCGTGTTCTCGTTGTTCATCGCGCAGACGGATCCGCTGCGGCTGATTCCAAAGCAGTCGAACTACATGACGATCTTCCTGGCACCGCTCTCGGTGCTGGCCGCTCTTGCCATCCTGGCCGTACGCTCGACCTGGATGAAGACGCTACTGTTGACCGGGTATGCGGGCCTCGGGCTGTTGCTAGCAGGGCTGCAGCAACAGTCCATACACGCTTTCACCGCCAACAGCCGTGCGACCGTGACTTATGCGTCGGAGCACCCGGACCAGACCCTCTATGTGATGACGAATGCCTATCGTCGGCAGCTGTGGGTGAATCTATTGGCAGGTTCGCAACGAGTGGGCAACCTGAGAAGCCTCAGTGACATGTCCTCCGCCGATCGGGATCAATGGGTGGTCATCGATCCCGAGACCCTCGGCTGGGGTGCCTCGGATCCGGACTCGGCCGATCAGTTGCCGGACTGCTGGGTGGCGAAAGGCCAACTGCCACCTGAGATGGCGCAAACCGCCGGCCTGGTGACCGTGTCCGTCCTCGTCGCGATCACGGAATGGACGCCAGCGGCAATTGCCGACCGAGTGCGGTCGGTGCTGAGACCCTTGTGGGCACCGAGTCCGGCTACGTTCTATGTCGTCGCGGCGGGCTGTCCAGCCACGACCACGACGACGTCAGTGTCAGATGGAGAAATCGATCAATGAAAGGCATCGTTCTCGCAGGCGGGCTCGGTACGCGGCTCAACCCGTTGACGGAAATCACCAACAAGCACCTGCTGCCCGTAGGTCGCGAGCCCATGATCTGGCATCCGGTGCGGCAGCTCCTCGGGGCGCGGATCTACGAGATCATGGTCGTGACCTCGACCCACCACATGGGTTCCATCGTCAATTCACTCGGCTCCGGCGAGCGCTTCGGCTGCGAATTCACTTATCGCGTCCAGGAGAAGGCGGGCGGCATCGCGCACGCGTTGTCGCTGGCAAGGGGGTTCGCTGCCGGCGATCCGGTCGTGGTGATGCTGGGCGACAACGTTTTCGAGCACTCGATTGCGCCGTTCGTGGATGCGTTCCGCGTGCAGGAGCGAGGTGCGCGGGTCATGCTGAAGGAGGTCGGCGATCCCGAGCGGTTTGGCGTCGCCGCGCTGGACGAGAAACTGATCATGTCGATCGAGGAGAAGCCGGCGCAACCAAAAAGCAACCACGCCGTCGTAGGTTGCTACGCCTATGACGACCGTGTGTTCGAAATCATTGACACCATCGAGCCGTCGGTGAGGGGCGAGCTGGAAATTACTGCGGTGAATAACCGGTACATCGAGAAGGGGCAGCTGCAGTACAGCTTCGTCCAGGGTCGATGGACCGACGCCGGTACATTCGAATCGTTGCGTGAGGCCAACGCACTGCTGCTGTCCATCGACAACCGTATCCTCCCATGAAAAGCTGGCTGGTCACCGGCGGCGCCGGCTTCATTGGCGCCAACTTCGTCCGACTGGCGGCCGAAGAGCGCGATGCGCGGCTGGTCGTGCTCGATGCGCTGACCTATGCTGGCAATGTCCGGAGCATCGCGGACCTGATCGACGCCGGCCGGATCACATTCGTAAAGGGCGACATTTGCGACGAGACGCTCGTTGGCGAACTCCTTCGCCGCTACGCCATCGATACGGTCGTTCACTTCGCGGCGGAGAGCCACGTCGACCGCTCGATTCTCGGCCCGCGTCCCTTCATCCGCACCAACGTGGAAGGTACGTGCGTCCTCCTGGAGGAAGCCCGTCGGGCCTGGCAGGGTGCGACCTCCGGCAAACGCTTCCTGCACGTATCCACCGACGAGGTGTACGGTTCGCTCGAAGCGGACGAGCCCGCATTCACGGAGTCCAGCCAGTACAAGCCGAGCAGCCCATACTCGGCGTCCAAGGCCGCGGCCGATCACCTGGCGCGTGCCTGGTCGCACACCTTCGGCCTGCCGGTCGTGGTCAGCAATTGCTCGAACAACTACGGCCCGCTGCAGTTTCCGGAGAAGCTGGTCCCGCTGATGATCCTGAACGCGATCGATGGCCGGGAACTGCCCGTGTACGGGGACGGCCAGCAGGTTCGTGACTGGCTGCACGTGGAGGACCACTGCCGTGCCCTGCTGGTCCTGCTCGAGCGGGGCGGGGCCGGGCAGACGTATGTAGTCGGCGGTGAGTGCGAGCGAACCAACCTCGACATCGTGCGCATGATCTGTCGCGAGGTGGATCGACTCTGTGGACGCCCGGACGGCGACTCCGAAAAGCTCATTCGCTACGTCACGGACCGGCCTGGGCACGACCGACGCTATGCGATGAATCCGGCCAAGCTGAAACGGGAGACGGGCTGGTCCCCGCGCCACACCGTCGAGGCCGCGTTGCCGGCGGTCACGGCCTGGTACTTCCAGAATCGAGCCTGGGCAGACGACATCCGCACCGGCGAGTACCTCGAATATTACGCCCGACAGTATGGTTCCCGCTGAGGAGTCGAACGTGGAGAAGCGCATCCAGTTCAACCGGCCATGCATCGCCGGCAACGAACTCGAGTACGTGATGCAGGCCGTCCGCAGCGGCCACACCTGCGGCGACGGCCCTTTCTCCAAGCGGTGCCAGGCATTTCTCGAAGAGCGCTTCGGAGCGCGCAAGGCTTTGCTGACGACGTCGTGCACGTCCGCACTGGAAATGGCAGGGCTCCTGTGCGGGCTCGAAGCCGGCGACGAAGTCATCATGCCGTCCTTTACGTTCGTTTCGACCGCGAATGCGGTCGTGCTTCGAGGCGCGCGCCCCGTCTTCGTCGATATCCGCCCTGACACGCTGAATCTCGATGAGCGCCTGATCGAGCAGGCGATCACGCCGCGCACGAAAGCGATCTGGACGGTCCACTATGCCGGCGTGGCATGCGAAATGGATGAAATACTGGCCATCGCGCGCCGGCATTCGCTGCAGGTGGTGGAGGACGCCGCACAGGGGGTCAATGCCAGCTACAAAGGGCGTTGGCTCGGCACAATAGGCGATCTCGGTTGTTATAGCTTCCACGAGACCAAGAACTTCTCGAGCGGCGAGGGCGGTGCGCTCATCGTCAACTCGGCGGAATTCGAGAAGCGCGCCGAGATCATCCGCGAGAAAGGGACCAACCGCAGCCAGTTCCTACGCGGTCAAGTGGACAAGTACAGCTGGGTCGATGTCGGTTCGTCGTATGTGCCCTCGGACGTGCTCGCGGCGGGTCTGCTCGCGCAGCTGGAATGGATGGACCGCATAACGACGCAACGAGGTGAGATATCCGGTTGGTACTCGATCATGCTGGCACCGTTGGCGGATCGCGGGCTGCTGCGGCTGCCGACTGTGCCGGATCACTGCGTCAACAACTTCCATATGTTCTACGCGCTCGCCGCGGATCTCGCGGAGCGCACTGCCTTGATCGAGCACCTGAAGCGTGGCGGCATAACCGCAACGTTTCACTACGTACCGCTGCACACCTCAGCCGTAGGCCAATCGCTTGGTGGTCGACCGGGTACACTACCCGTAACGGAGCAGTTGAGTGAGCGGCTGTTCAGGCTGCCGATGTATTTCGACCTGTCGCAGCGGGATGTCTTCAGGATATCCGGGGAGATCGGACGCTTCTATGGCGTACAGCCGGCGAGGTCTTAAGCACATTGACGTGCCGGACCGGCGAACGGCAGCGGTCGTTGGTTCATCGGGTGATCAGCAGCAAACCAGCAATCACCAGCCCCGTGCCGGCAATTCGACTCATCGGCAGAGGTTCATGGAGAGCGACGGCGGAAATGATCATGACGATCACGAATGCCAGGCTCATGAACGGATATGCGTAGTTCAGGTCGAATCGCGTCATCGCCGCCATCCAGGCCATGGACGCAAGGAAGGCCGATACGAAACCTGAAATGATCCATGGATTGAGCAATTGCCGCAGCAGGAACACCACCTTGTCACCCGATGCGTCGGGCATCGGACCCGCCATCCCGACCTGCCACTTGAGTACCATTTGACCGTACACGGTGCATGCCAGCGTCACGAGAATATACATGTGACCGGATAGGTCGAACGGCGTCTTCACGGATTCTCCTTCCGTTCGGGAACGGTATACCCCTCGAATAGCCGCTCGAGATTTCGAAACGCAATGTTCTCGATCCGGTAGTCCTCGATGCCCGTGGTCAACTCCCGAAATCGCTTCAGCATGGTGGTCGGCGAGTACTCCGGGAAGTCCGAGCCGATCGTAGCGAGCTGATCCGTTGTCTTGAAGAGGTAGTGCATGTCGTCGTCCAGGCGACTGCCGGCATAACGCATAATCGAGAACGAAAAATCGAGAATCAAATTGGGATTCGCCCGGACGATCTCGAACATCTCGAGCATGGTCGGGCCGGTAGCGTGCAACAGGAGCATCCGGGTGTCGGGACAAGCGTTTGCGAGGTAGTCAATGACGTCGGGCGCGTGTCGCGTCGCGAGGCCGCGGCGGCGGAAAAGGGTATCGAGCAGAATGACGAGTCCGTGTTCGGCCGCCGCTTCGAAGACCGCCAGGGACTTCTCCTCAAGCGGGTCGTAGGCGTTCAGCCGGGGATGCAGTTTGATACCCGCGAACCCCTGTCGGGCGATATCCGCGACGGTGGCCTCGACGCGACGCACCGTTGGCAGCACGCGGGGATTCAGTCCGGCGATCGGAACAAATCGCGTCGGGTGCTGCTGCGCCGCCTGCATGGTGAAGTCGTTGTCCAAGTAGTCGGCAATGGAGACGAGGCATGCTCGGTAGACATTGGCCTCGTCCATCAGGCGCACCAGCGACGTCGGGGTTGCGTCGCAACGGCCATCGCCGAACCACGAGCCATCTCGGGTAACGTGTGTCAGCGAATCGAAGTACTTCTCCAGCAAGTCATTCACTCCTATGTGGCTTGATTCTCGGTCGGGTCGACGTCGAACCTGATGAGCTCCCGTGCGAGCGCAGCGCGCTCCCGTGCTTCCGAAAGCGATTCGCCAAAGGCGACGAGATGCCCGGGTCGTGCGTCCTTGTCGCACAGTGGCCGGACCACATCGCCCGGCGCGACGCGGAGATAAACGATCGCGATCCCTGGCACGGACTCAGCGTCAGCCACGCCACGGATTCTTCGGATCACTCCCGGCGGCGCCTGCAGGAACTCCACCACTGCAGCGCGTGATGTCGCGCGCGGGGTCAATTGAACTCTCTCGCCGAGCGCGAGACGCACGGCGGCTACGGGCAGATCGAATCCAGAAACGTGGGGGATCACGAGCCGATAGATGTGCACACCGCCGCCGCGAGCGGCAATGTCGATTGGTATGACCGCGTCCTGTGTAACGAAATACTCGGCGTGAAAAGGGCCTCGTCTCAATCCAAGAGCGTTCAGCGCTCTCCGGTTCGTCACCCGAATGAGATCCAGCGTGCTCGGCGCCAAGTCGGCAGGGTAAGCAATTGAGGTCGAGACCGTCGGGTTTTCGGCGTTGGGCGACTTGTTGGAGATACCGAGAACCGTTGGCTCGCCGTCGAGTACGATGCCGTCCACGATCACTTCGGTTCCCGCAAGCAGGCGTTCCACGAGAACCTTGCCGGATCGGGAGAACCTACGGGCCGTATCGACGGCCTCGTCTAGGTCGCTCGCGGATCTGACGATGGACACACCGCGCCCTGACTGGTTGTCAGTCGGCTTTACGATGACAGGCAAACCAGGTGTCGATAGGCGGGGCAGCGCCCCATCGGTCACGCAGTAATCTGGCACCTGCAATCCTGCCGCAGCGCAGCATTCCCTAAGCCTGGCCTTGTTCGTGCAATTGAGGGCGGTCTCGTAGCCAATACCGGGCAGGCCAAGTCGCTCAGCCACGAACGCAGCCGTCGGTACCGATACGTCGCTCGTGTCAGCGATGATGCCGTCAATTCGATGGGACTCGGCTACACGAAGAGTTGCCTCGAGATCGACAACGTTCACTACTTCATGAGCGTCGGCGATCGCGTAGGCGGCGGCGTCGGGATACATGTCCGTTACAAGTACCTTGTAGCCGAGCCCTTGAGCGCACCGGACCGTGTCGATTTGCCAAGGTCCTCCGCCTAGCACTTGCAACCATCGAGTTCTTGTCATTGACGTGCTCTGCGTTGGCCTAACGTTCACGCCAGCCCCAGATGTACCGGGGAGCCTCCGGGCCGATGTTGAACAGCAAGTCCAGAACGGAGACGGCGTGTTCAAATGGTTCGGACAGCTGACGGTATTCCGGGTAGCCCGAATAGTCCTTCCAGATGAGCTCGATCCCCGAAGCGACGAATCGCGACTCGTCGATGTATTCCCGGGCGGCAGGACCCGAGACATAGCTTTTCGTTCCGCACTGGGCAAGAAGGTCCAATAGGCGGTCCTGCCTGGAGCCGATGACGCGATACTCGCGTGAGTCTGCAAACCTGGTCTCGATACCGAGTGCTTCGTGGGAAATGAGCCTGACGAGGTGCTGATTCAGGGTCGACAGACTGCTCCATTGTGTTCCCAGGTAGACGTGTTCCAGCAGCGCGCGATACTCGGCAAAGAACGGCGACCGGGCGTAGGTCTGCGAGAGCGTGCGCCAGTGCTGCTGCTGCCAACGCGGGTCAGCGAAACCGACCTCGTGGATCAGGTCATCGGGGCCGCCGTGCACCGGAATCGTGAGCCAGCTTGAGCCCTGTCGCGATTTAATGCGATTGCGATTGCGCCAGTCGTTGCGGGTGTATTGGACGTCGTCATAGAAGATGAACAGGTCGACATCATGAATGATGTCGAAATACCCCTTCCAGGGGATGTAATTGGATTGCAGGACCGCGACTTTCACGGGGCTTCGAATGCTCAGCGAACGATGTTCTTGATGATGAAGACGGGCCGGCTCTGCACCTGATTGAACACGCGGCCCAGGTAGATGCCGACCAGCCCGATTGCCGTCGTCAGGATCCCGAGCGTCATCGCAAGCAGCGCCATCAGGGATGTGAAGCCAAGCAGGGCATCGTCGAAGAACACCTTGCGGGCGATGAGGTATCCGCCATAAGCGAAACTCATGAACGTGATGAAGATGCCGGCGTTGAAGAGCCAGATCAGCGGCTGCGAGGAGAACGAACTGACGGCGTTCACCAGCAGGGTGAGGCGCTTGCTCAGAGTGTATGTGCTGGCGGTTTCGCGCAATCCCTTCGGCACGGGAATGCCGACCTGGTCGAATCCCGTCCAGGTCATCATCCCACCGAGGAACAGGTTGCGATCGCCCATGGTGAGCAGGGCGTCCACGAATCGCCGGGTCATGATCCGCTCAGTCACCACATTCTCAGGAACCGGTGTCTCGCTCAGCAGGTTGAATCCCTTCCAGAACAGGCCACCAGTCCAGCGCTCGAACCAGCCACCTTTCCGCGATTCCTGATAACCATACACGAGATCTGCGCCACACTGCTGTTGCGTCGAGTGGAGGTCGGCGAGCACGGACGGAGCGACTTCCAGGTCGCAGTCGATCAAAAATACCTTGTCGCCGCGCGAGACCTGCAATCCGGCCAATATCGCATTGTGATGGCCGAAATTCCGCGATAGGTCGACAACGACCAGTTCGGGAATGACGCATTTGCGGGAAAGCGCGTACTCGAGGGAGTCGTCCGGTGAGCCATCGTTGACCAGGACTATTTCAAAGTTCGCGCAGCGGATGACCTCGAGTGCTTTGAGACACTCCGCAAGAAACGTTTCCAGGAACGGTCTGGACCGATACATCGTCGAGACGATGCTCAGCGCGGGACGCGAAACGACCGGAACACCGCTGTCCGTGGTGGGGTCCGTCATGCTTTGGTCACCTTTACGTCCCTGGCGGCGCTTAGGACACGTGCTGCGTACCGGAGTGCGGTTAAGTCCCATGGCGCGATTCGCGGAAGCTCTAGAGGGTTGGATGCAGTCGTCGCCGCTCCCCATGCGGTCGATACCGCGACGTCGAATCCGGCCTGCTGCACCAGGTCGACGTGTTCCGGGCCATAGTCGGTGCCTGGTTTGCCGTTGGGGTAGGCAAAGGACCGCACCTTCTCGGAAAGGACTTCTTCCAGCTGCTGTTTGCTGGACATGATCTCACGCCTTGCGTCATCAATGCTCACTTGCCGCAGAATCGGATGCCAGACGGTATGTGCACCAATCTCGATGCCTGCGTCACGCAGTTGTCGCAACTCGGTCGCGTTCATCATCAGTCGTGGCATCGTCTCGAGTCCGGCGCGTTCGGCAATGACGGACGCGCGCTGTGATCGAGTGTCCTGCGGCAGGTACTTCAGCTTGCCAATGATCTCGTTCGCGGCCCTGGCTCGTCCGGGCATGTCGGATAGGCTGTGTCTGCCGAGATCGAGATCGGCCAGATCCAGTTCGCACGGAGCGGTCCGGATGGCCTCAATGACGACATCATTGAACATTGCGCGACCGTCTGCATAGCCGGGCGCAACGAATACGGTGGCTGGCAGGCCACGGGCCTGCAATACCGGCAATGCCGTTTCGAGGTTATTGCGATAGCCATCGTCGAAGGTAATGCAGGCGGCTCGAGGAGGGAGCGCGCCGGCGCGCAACAGCTGGTAAGCCTCCTGCAACGGCAGTACGTTGAACACGTCCGCCAGGACGTTCATGCGCGCCGCGAAATCATCGACGTCCGGCTCGTCGGGCAACATGGCGTCGCGTTCGGCCAATACGCGGTGAAACATCAGGATCACGAGCGATTGTCGCCCGCCGAGGAGCCGGCTCGAGCCCAAGGTGCGGACCACCCATGAGAGCGGGGGCGCCAAGGTGCGCATCCTGGGTCGGTTCACATCCGGGCTCCAGGGTCGTGTGATTGCAACCAGAATTCGAGCACCATGAGGATCCAGACCAGTTCGCCGTAATACGACGCGTGTCCTTCCCGATGCAGCCGAACCGACTCCCGCAGGAATTCCGGGCGGAAGAATTCCCGTGCGGCCAGCGACGCGAGCGCGTCCTCCGACATTTTTCGCAGCCCATCGTGCGACCGGGTCCAGACGCCGAAGGGCAGGCCAAAGCCGTGCTTCGTCTTGTCGAGGATCTGCTGGGGCAGGAAGTCACGCATCGCGCGCTTGAAGAACCAGCGCAATTCACCCTTGCGCACCTTCCAGTCACCCGGAACGCGCAGGCTGAAATCCAGGACCGCCGGATCCAGCATCGGGTATGCGACCTCGATGCCCGCGAGCTTGCACATCGTGTTGACCTTCACGAGATCATTGTCCTGCAGCGTGAACTTCCAATCGAGGAACAGCATGCGATTCACGGCGCTGGCCGTGTCCGGCGTTGCGTACTCGTCGCGCAGGATCCGAAGG
>Ga0209254_10004855_pt1 | contig 12340 bp, 10 predicted proteins | sample FrelakmetDIP11DI_FD_187148 | JGI IMG/M metagenome (GOLD analysis project Ga0209254, IMG submission 187148) | Freshwater lake sediment microbial communities from the University of Notre Dame, USA, for methane emissions studies - DIP11 DI (SPAdes)... | ecosystem: Environmental > Aquatic >...
GGATCTCGGCCACCACGACGCCGGAAAAAGGCGGCGCCACCGGGCGCAGGTCCTCGACCTCCATGCCCGACATGGTGAGCAGATCGGCCAGTTGCCGGGTACTCAACGGTGGGTTGCAGAACTCGCGCAACCAGGACTCGGGGAATTGCATGGGATCTCGGTCTTCGGTGGATTCGGCGGCGCGGCGCTCAGTTGAATTGGCTGAGAAAACGCAGGTCGCCGTCGAACATCAGCCGCAGGTCGTCGATGCCATAACGCAGCATGGCCAGCCGGTCGGGGCCGATGCCGAAGGCGAAACCGATGTGGTGCTCGGGGTCCAGCCCGTACGCGCGCACCACGTTCGGGTGCACCTGGCCCGAGCCGGCCACTTCCAGCCAGCGTCCGGCCAGCGGGCCGCTGCGGAAGGCGATGTCGATCTCGGCACTGGGCTCGGTGAAGGGGAAGAAGCTGGGCCGGAAACGCACGTCGAAATCGTCGGTCTCGAAGAACTGGCGCACGAAGTCGATGAATACCACCTTCAGGTCCTTGAAGCTGACGTTCTCGCCGATCCACAGGCCTTCGCACTGGTGGAACATGGGCGAGTGCGTGGCGTCGCTGTCCACGCGGTAGGTGCGGCCGGGGGCGATGACACGGATCTCGGGCATCGGGTGCACACTCGCATATTTCGCCGCGTGCGCACGTGCATAGCGCACCTGCATCGGACTGGTGTGCGGGCGCAGGTTGAGCCAGCAACCTTCGCCGTCCTTCATGTCGACGTAAAACGTGTCCTGCATCGACCGCGCGGGGTGGTTCTCGGGGTTGTTCAGCGCCGTGAAGCTCATCCAGTCGGTCTCGATCTCGGGGCCTTCGGCGACGTCGAAACCCATGCTGCCGAAGATGGCCTCGATGCGCTCGATGGTTCGACTCACCGGATGCAACCCTCCCGTGCCGCGGCGGCGGCCGGGCAGCGTGACGTCCAGCGCCTCGGCCTGCAACTGGCGCTGCAGCTCGGCGGCGGCCAGCGCATCGCGCCGCGCCTGCAGCGCGGCTTCGATGCCCGCCTTGGCCTGGTTGATCTCGGCACCGCGGGTCTTCTTCTGCTCCACCGGCAAGGCGCCCAGCGCCTTCAGCAGTTCGGTGACGCGGCCAGCCTTGCCCAGGTAGCGCGCCTTGGCGTTTTCCAGTTCGGCCGGCGTCGGCGCGGCGTCGAAGTCGGCCCGTGCCGCGGCTGCCAGTTGTTCCAGGTCGTTCATGCTCGTGGGGGCGGATAGAAGTCGTGCGCAACGAAGAAGTGAAAAGGCCGTCCCCAGGTGACGGCCTTCGTCTGCATTGACGGCTGCCGCGCACACGCACGGCAGCTCGGCGTCAAGCCAGTTGAGCCTTCACCTTGTCGACGATGCTCGTAAACGCCGCCGGGTCGTGGATGGCCATGTCGGACAGCACCTTGCGGTCGATCTCGATATTGGCCTTCTTCAGCCCGGCCATGAACTTGCTGTAGGTGATGCCGCCGGCACGGGCCGCGGCATTGATGCGCGCGATCCAGAGCTGGCGGAAGACGCGCTTGCGGGTGCGGCGGTCACGGTAGGCGTACTGGCCGGCCTTCATCACCGCCTGCTTGGCGATGCGGAAGACGTTCTTGCGGCGGCCGCGGAAGCCCTTGGCCAGGGCCAGGATCTTCTTGTGGCGGGCGTGTGCGGTGACACCACGTTTGACGCGAGGCATATGTTCTCTCCTTGTCCGTCAGTGGAAGATCAAAGACCAGCCATGGGCAGCATCTTGGCGATGCCTCCCAGGTCGGACTCGTGCACGTTGGTCGGTCCACGCAGGTCGCGCTTGCGGCTGGTGCTCTTCTTGGTGAGGATGTGGCGCTTGAACGCCTGACCGCGCTTGACGGTCCCCCCCGGACGGACGCGGAAGCGCTTCTTGGCGCCGCTCTTGGTCTTCATCTTGGGCATGACTGCTCCTTCTAAGTGACTCCTGCAGGCGACCCGAAAACCGCTTCCGGGTGCTTGTCGGCCTGCAGCAGCTTCTTGGCCTTGGCACCTTCGTGCGGCCGGCACCTCTTCGGCTTCACGGTGACCGGACCGCGAAGCCGAAATCCTGATTCTCTACTTCCTCTTCGGCGCCAACACCATGATCATCTGGCGCCCTTCCAGCTTGGGCATGTGCTCCACCACGGCCACGTCGGAGAGTTCGTCGCGGATGCGCTCCAGCATGCGCATGCCGATATCCTGGTGCGTGATCTCGCGGCCCCGGTAGCGCAGCGTGACCTTGCCCTTGTCGCCATCCTCGGCGATGAAGCGGCGCAGGTTGCGCATCTTGATCAAATAGTCGCCTTCGTCGGTGCCGGGGCGGAATTTGACTTCCTTGACCTCGATGACCTTCTGCTTGCTCTTGGCTTCGGCAGCCTTCTTCTGCTCCTGGTACTTGAACTTGCCGTAGTCCATCAACCGGCACACCGGCGGGTCCGCCGTGGCTGCGATCTCCACGAGATCGACGTCCAGCTCGCCGGCCATGCGCAAGGCCTCCATCGTGGAAACGATGCCCAGCGGCTCGTTTTCCACCCCGTTCAGGCGCACCTGCGGCGCCATGATTTCCCGGTTCAACCTGTGCTTGCGCTCCGCGTTCGGCGTGCGACGGTCCATGAAGGTAGCGATGTGTCAACTCCTCAATGCGGCCGCAAGGCAAGGCGGGCCGCCAACTCTGAAGGGGGTGCGGTGGCGGGGTGGTCTCAGGACTTCAGGGCGATATCGCCGAGCAGCTTCTGCTGGAAGTCTGCCAGGGGCATCACACCGAGGTCCAGGTTGCCCCGGGCGCGCACGGCAACGGCCCCGTTTGCCTTTTCCTTGTCGCCGACGACCAGGATGAACGGGACCTTCTGCATTGAATGCTCGCGGATTTTATAGTTGATTTTCTCGTTGCGCAAATCGAGCAGGGCTCTAACTCCTTGTTTTTGCAGCGATTTCACCACGCTGGCGGCATATTCGGCGTGTGCGTCGGTGATCGAGGCCACCACCACCTGCACCGGCGCCAGCCAGGCGGGCAGCGCGCCGGCATGCTGCTCGATCAGGATGCCGATGAAACGCTCCAGGCTGCCGACGATGGCGCGGTGCAGCATCACCGGGTGCCTGCGCTCCCCCGATTCGGCCACATAGACGGCGTCCAGCCGCTCGGGCATGGAGAAGTCGACCTGCATGGTGCCGCATTGCCACTGGCGGCCGATGGCATCCTTCAGCGTATATTCGATCTTCGGGCCGTAGAAGGCACCCTCGCCCGGCGAGATCACGTACTCGCAGCCGCTCTTCTTCAGGCTTTCGATCAGCGCGTGTTCGGCCTTGTCCCAGCTCTCGTCACTGCCGATGCGCGCATCAGGCCGCGTGGCGATCTTGTAGATGATGTCCTTGAAGCCGAAGTCGGCGTAGACCTTCTGCAGCAGCGCCGTGTAGGCCACGCACTCGTCCAGGATCATGTCCTCGGTGCAGAAGATGTGCCCGTCGTCCTGCGTGAAGGCGCGAACGCGCATGATGCCGTGCAGGCCGCCCGTGGGTTCGTTGCGGTGGCACTGGCCGAATTCGCCGAAGCGCAGCGGCAGATCGCGGTAGCTCTTGATGCCCTGCTTGAAGATCAGGATGTGGCCGGGGCAGTTCATCGGCTTCAGCGCGTAGTGGCGCTTTTCCGACTCCGTGGTGAACATGTTCTCGCGGTATTTGTCCCAGTGCCCCGTCTTCTCCCACAGGCCCTGGTCCAGGATCTGCGGGCCTTTCACCTCCTGGTAGCCGTTGTCGCGGTAGACGGCCCGCATGTATTGCTCCACCTGCTGCCACACCGTCCAGCCGTTGGGGTGCCAGAAGACCGTGCCGGGCGAGTGCTCGTCCAGGTGGAAGAGGTCGAGTTCGCGGCCGAGCCTGCGGTGGTCGCGCTTCTCGGCTTCCTCCAGCATCGTCAGGTACCGCTGCAGCTCGTCCTTGCTCGCCCAGGCCGTGCCGTAGATGCGCTGCAGTTGTTCGTTGGCCTGGTCGCCGCGCCAGTAGGCGCCGGCCACCTTCATCAGCTTGAAGTGGCGCAGCTTGCCCGTGCGCGGCACGTGCGGGCCGCGGCACAGGTCCTCGAAGCTGCCTTCGCGGTACAGCGAAACGTCCTGGTCGGCCGGGATGCTGGCGATGATCTCGGCCTTGTAGTGCTCGCCGACCGACTTGAAGTACGCCACCGCCTCGTCGCGCGGCAGCACGCGGCGCTCGACCGGCTCGTCCTTGGCGGCGAGCTCCACCATGCGCTTTTCGATCGCGGCCAGGTCCTCGGGCGTAAAGGGGCGCTTGTAGGCGAAGTCGTAATAGAAGCCGTTTTCGATCACCGGGCCGATCGTCACCTGGGCGTCGGGAAACAGCTCCTTCACCGCATACGCCAGCAGGTGCGCCGTGCTGTGGCGAATGATCTCCAGGCCGTCGGCGTCCTTGTCGGTGACGATGGCCAGTTGCGCGTCGCGGTCGACGATGTGGCTGCTGTCGACGAGCCGGCCGTCCACACGGCCGGCGATGGCCGCCTTGGCCAGGCCGGCGCCGATGGCGGCCGCCACCGCGGCCACGGAGACGGGGCCGGGAAATTCTCGCCGGGACCCGTCCGGCAGCGTCACGTTCAACATGTTCTTGATCTCCAGAAACGAAAAAACGCGGGGGTTGGCCGCGCTTTGTTCAGGGGGAAGGGGGAACGACAGCGCAGCCGATCAAGCCGGGGCCGGGGCCCCGGCAAAAAAGGTCGTAGTCCGCGGTGTCATAACCAGGATGCCTTTCTCGCCCTTGCTGGTGAATCGAGTCCGAATTCTAGCCCAGGGGCACGTCAAACCAGCGGCTGCGCCGCGATGGGGTGCGACGAAGCCACCGCTTGCGCGAATTCGTCGGCCAGGCGCTGGCTCTCGGTCAGCGCGATGCGCCAGTCGCGCTGGCGGCCGGCTTCGTCCTCGCCGTAGGTCTTGAAGTCGCTGCGGTCGGGCAGCTTGCCCAATGGCAGCGTGCGCAGCCACTCGGGCCGCGGCGCCAGCACGACCACGTTGTCCAGGCTGGCGCTGGCGCGGTGGCGGTATTTCAAGGGCTTGTCCAGCCAGCCGGGCACGACGCGGCTGTGGAAATGCGGATACAGCACCAGGCCGTCGTGCATAGCGGCGTAGTCCAGGTGCAGGTGGTAGTCGGTCAGGCCGCCGTCCCAATAGGTGCCCGGCGGCGCGCCGGGCGGGTCCTGCACGGGGTTCAGCACGAAGGGGATGGAGCAGCTCGCGAGCACGGCGCTGGCCAGGTTTTGTGGCGTCAGCGCGGTCTGCCGGGAGCGGTAGTCGTGCAGAGGGAACGGCAGCGCGTCGCGGGCGTCGCTGAAGACCACGCGCTCCAGCCAGCCGCCCAGGGCGCGGCGGTGCGCGGCGTTGGCGACGAAGGCGCCCAGCGTGCCCAGGGCGGCGTGCAGCCGGCCCGGCCGGTGCAGCAGGTGGCGGCCACGGCTGGTGAAGACATGCAGGCGGCGCTGCGGGTGGCTCAGGATCTCGGCCGCGCGCGGCGCCAGCCGCTGCTGCAGCTTGGCGCCGAAGGCCGCACTCACGGAGGCCGGCGTGGGCATGCGGCCGCGCTCGTGCGGGTAGGTCTGCGTGACGTAGTCCTCGGCCAGTTCGGCCAGCGCCGCGTCGGCGTCGGGCAGGCAGGCGCAGGCCATGCGCCAGGCGCCGATGGACGCGCCGGCCAGGTGCAGCGTGTGGGCCGCGTCGCGCAGCCAATGGCCGAAGAGGAAGCGGTCCAGCGGGATCAACCCCAGGCCCTTCGGCCCGCCGGCCGCCGCCGGGATCACGCGCACGTCGGCCGCTTGCAAGCCGCGCTCACGCAGCTGCGCCAGCGCGCGCGGTCCGGCCAGGATCTGCAGTGCGCGCATGAGAACGCGTGCTCGGCGGCAGGTCGCGTCAGCGCCGGCCCTGCAGGCGCGCAAAGGCGGCGGCCATGGCGCTGGCGCCGGTCGCCGCGGGCTCGGCGGCGCGGCTGCGCTCCTGGCGCGCCGCAGGGCGGTAGCGGTTATCGACGCCGCCTTCGCGTGCCGCCGGCAGCGGTGCATCCAGCCTCATCGTCAACGAGATGCGCTTGCGCGCCAGGTCGACCTCGAGCACCCGAACCTTGACCACCGCGCCGGTCTTCACCACCTCGCGCGCATCGCTCACGAATTTGTGGCTCATCTGGCTCACGTGCACCAGGCCGTCCTGGTGCACGCCCAGGTCGACGAAAGCGCCGAACTGCGCCACGTTGCTCACCGTGCCTTCGAGCACCATGCCGGGCTGCAGGTCCTTGAGGTCGGTGACGCTGTCGTTGAAGCGCGCCACCTTGAAATCGGGACGCGGGTCGCGGCCGGGCTTTTCCAGCTCGGTCAGGATGTCCTTGACGGTGATGGCGCCGAAGCGTTCATCGGCCAGTTCACGCGCGATCGTCTCGGGCTTGAGCGTGCGCAGCACCTCGGCGTGGCCCATCAATTCCTGCACCGGGCGGCCGGTGGCGGCCAGCAGCTTCTGCACCACGGGGTAGGTCTCCGGGTGCACGCCGGTCATGTCCAGCGGGTCGTCGCCGTCGCGGATGCGCAGGAAGCCCGCCGCCTGCTCGAAGGTCTTGGGGCCCAGACCGGCCACGTCCAGCAGCTGCTTGCGGCTGCGAAAGGCGCCATGCGCGTCGCGCCAGCGCACGATGCTGGCCGCCACGGCCGGGCTCAGGCCCGAGACGCGCGCGAGCAGCGGCGCCGAAGCGGTATTGAGGTCCACGCCAACCGCATTGACACAGTCCTCCACCACCGCGTCCAGGCTCCTGGCCAGCCCGCTCTGGTTGACGTCGTGCTGGTACTGGCCCACACCGATGCTCTTGGGGTCGATCTTCACGAGTTCAGCGAGTGGGTCCTGCAGCCGGCGCGCGATACTCACAGCGCCGCGCAGGCTGACGTCGAGCTCGGGCAGCTCCTTGCTCGCGAATTCGCTGGCGCTGTAGACCGAGGCACCGGCTTCGCTGACGACGATCTTGTCGAGCTTCACCTCAGGAGCCAACTGCTGAATGCGCTTGATGAGCTCGGCCGCCAGCTTGTCGGTCTCGCGGCTGGCGGTGCCGTTGCCAATGGCGATAAGATTGACGCCGTGCGTGGCCACGAGTCGGCCCAGGGCGTGCAGAGAACCTTCCCAGTCGCAGCGCGGCTCGTGCGGGTAGACGGTGGCGGTGTCGAGCACACGCCCGGTATCGCTGACCACCGCCACCTTGACGCCGGTGCGGATGCCAGGGTCCAGCCCCATCACCACGCGTTTGCCGGCGGGCGCGGCCAGCAGCAGGTCGCGCAGGTTGTCGGCGAAAACCTTGATCGCCACGGCTTCGGCGGCTTCGCGCAGGCGGCCGAAGAGGTCGCGCTCCAGGCTCAGGCTGAGCTTGACCTTCCAGGTCCAGGCGATGGTCTTGCGGATGAGTTCGTCGGCTGGTCGCTTCGAATGAGACCAGCCCAGATGCCGTGCGATGCGGCCCTCGGCCAGCCCCGGCTGCACAGGCACCACCTCCTCGTCAAGCACCAGCCTGGCGTCCAGCCACTCCTGCGTGCGGCCACGAAAGACCGCCAGCGCGCGGTGGCTGGGCACGCTGCGGATGGGCTCGGCATAGTCGAAATAGTCGCGGAATTTGGCGGCGTCGGGGTGCTGGCCGTCCTTGCCTTCGACCAGCTTGCTCTGCAGCCGGGCCTCGGCCCACAGCCATTCACGCAGCTGACCCACCAGCGCCGCGTCTTCGGCCCAGCGTTCCGAAAGCAGGTCGCGCACGCCGTCGAGCACCGCTGGCGCATCGGCGAATCCGGCCTCGCCCAGGGCGCCGGGTCCGCCCGGGTAGGCGGCCACGAAGGCCGTCGCCTCGGCCAGCGGGTCCAGCCGCGGGTCGGCGAACAACCGGTCGGCCAGCGGCTCCAGCCCCGCCTCGCGGGCGATCATGCCCTTGGTGCGGCGCCGCGGTTTGAATGGCAGGTACAGGTCTTCCAGTTCCTGCTTGGTCGGCGCGGCTTCGATGGCCCCGCGCAGTTCGGGCGTCAGCTTGCCCTGCTCTTCGATGCTCCTGAGCACCGCCGCTCGGCGCTCTTCCAGTTCGCGCAGGTAGGCCAGGCGCGATTCCAGTTCACGCAACTGGATATCGTCCAGGCCGTCGGTGGCTTCCTTGCGGTAGCGGGCGATGAAGGGGACGGTGGAGCCGGCGTCGAGCAGTTCGACGGCGACATTCACCTGGGCCGGCCGAACCTTCAGCTCGGCGGCGATCTGCAGAACGATCTTGTCCAAGAAACGGGGCGCCGCGAGGGCGGTGGTCACGAAGGCCGCGGAGTGTGCCACGGGCCTGCGGCGTCCCGCCCGCCGTTCCGCCCAGCCGCGCCGGCCAACCAGCGCGCCGCACCCTGCCCTGCCGCACGGCCCGTGGCGAAACAAGCCGTGAGCAGGTAGCCGCCGGTGGGCGCTTCCCAGTCGAGCATCTCGCCGGCACAGAACACGCCGGGCAGCACGCGCAGCATCAGTCCGTCATCCAGCGACTCGAAGCGCACGCCGCCGGCGCTGCTGATGGCCTCGGCGATGGGTCGCGGCGCGGTGACGCGGATCGGCAAGGCCTTGATCAGCGCCGCAAGGCGTTCGGGCTGTGCCTGCACCTCCTTGGGCACCAGCTCCCACAGCAGCCCGGCCTTCACGCCCGACAGGTGCAGCCGCGTCTTCAGGTGCGTGGACAGCGTCCGCGGTCCGCGCGGGTGGGCCAGCTCGCGCGCCACCCATTCCAGGGGGCGCTGCGGCAGCAGGTCGAGCTCGAAGGTGGCCGTACCGTCGCGCGCGATGCGATCGCGCAAGGCGGCCGAGACCGCATAGACGAGGCTGCCTTCCAGGCCGCCGGCGGTGACCACGCACTCGCCCACCTGGCGCCAGCCGTCGAAGCTGATGGCCACCGACTTCAGCGGCTCGCCGGCATGGCGACGGCTGAAATGTTCGCTCCAGCCGACGTCGAAGCCGCAGTTGGACGGTTGCAGCGGTGCCAGGTCGACGCCGCGCGCCTGCAGCCAGGGCCACCAGGCGCCGTCGGACCCCAGCCGAGGCCAACTGGCGCCGCCCAGCGCCAGCACGGTGGCCTGCGGCATCACGGACAAGGCGCCCTGCGAGGTGTCGAAGCGCAAGCCGCCGTCGTCGCTGAAGCCCAGCCAGCGGTGCCGCATGTGCAGCCGCACGCCCTGCCCGCGCAGCCGATGCAGCCAGGCGCGCAGCAGCGGCGCGGCCTTCATGTCGATGGGGAAGATGCGCCCCGAGCTGCCGACGAAGGTGGTGATGCCGAGCCCCGCCGCCCAACTGCGCAGCGCATCGGCGCCGAATTCGCACAGCAGCGGCGCCAGCACCGGCGCCCGCGATCCATAGCGCGAAACGAAGGCGTCGAAGGGCTCGCCATGCGTGAGGTTCAGCCCGCCCACGCCGGCGAGCAGGAATTTGCGCCCCGCTGATGGCATGGCGTCGAACACGTCCACGCGGTTGCCGGCGGCGGCCAGCACCTCGGCCGCCATCAGCCCGGCCGGGCCGGCGCCGATGACCGCGACCCCTGCCCCCGCCTCGGCGGACGGCTCCGAAGCGACCCGTGGCGCGCCGTTACCCGGCACGCAGCGCCTGGCGCAAGTGCTCGCCAATCTCGGGCTTGTCCTGGAACGGGTCGCTGGGGTTGCGCGGCGTCATGATGTCTTCCAGCCGCGTCTGCACCGGGCCCAAGGCCTTGGGGTGGCTGTAGATGTAGAAGCGGTTCTCGGCGCAGGCGTCGAAGACGAATTGCGCCACCTGCGCCGCGGTGACACGGCCCTTGCTCACCGCCTGGTCGATCATGGCCTGCTGGATGAGCTGGCTGCGCGTGGGCCTGGCTGCCGCATCGTGCAGGTCGTGCGGGCGGTTGCGTTCGCTGCGGGTGATGCCGGTGGGCACGAAATACGGGCACAGCACGTGGGCGTGCACCTGGTCGCTGACCAGCGCCAGGTCCTGGTAGAGCGACTCGCTCAGCGCCACCACGGCATGCTTGCTGGCGTTGTACAGGCCCATGTTGGGCGGGTTCAGCAGCCCGGCCATGCTGGCGGTATTGACGATGTGGCCGCGCCAGGCCGGGTTGGCCTGCGCAGCGGCCAGCATCAGCGGCGTGAAGGCGCGCACGCCATGCGCCACGCCCATGACGTTGACGCCGAAGACCCATTCCCAGTCGCGCGCGCTGTGCTCCCAGACCAGGCCGCCGGCACCGACGCCGGCATTGTTGAAGACGAGATGCGGCGCGCCGAAGCGCTGCACTGTCGCTGCAGCCAGCGCGTCCACATCGGCAGCGCGGGAGACATCGGTGCGCACCGCCAGCACCTCGGCGCCCGTTCCGCCTGATGCACCCAACGCGGCCACGTCGTGGCTGGACAGTTCCAGCGCGTCGGCCTGCACGTCGGCCATCACGATCTTCATGCCCAGCCGTGCCGCGATGCGGCTGGCTTCCAGGCCGAAGCCCGAGGCGGCGCCGGTGATGACGGCAACGCCGCCTTGCAAGTGGCTCATGAGGTCTCCTATGGGTTGGGTTCGGGCAAGGCGCGCTCGACCAGCGCTTCCAGATCGAGGCCGGCAGGCAGCAGGCCGAAGACGTCGGGCGTGGCCGCCAGGCGCGAGGCGCAGAAGGCGTCGAAGACAAAGGCCGGTGCCTGCCGCTGCAGCAACGCGGCCTGCAGCACCAGCGCCAAGTCGCGTGCCAGGATGCGTGCCTGCGCTTCGTGCACGCCCTGTTCCACGCTGTGCAGCACCAGGCCGGCGGCGCGGTCGAAGGCGGCATGCGCGCCGCGCGCCGGCGCCAGTTCGCGCTCCAGCGCCGGCAGCACGTCGGCACCGCGCAGCGCGCGCAGCAGGTCGATGGCCATGATGTTGCCGGCCCCTTCCCAGATGGAATTCACCGGCATCTCGCGGTAGATGCGCGCCATCACGCCCTCGCCCGCGGCTTCGACGTAGCCGTTGCCGCCCAGGCATTCCATGGCCTCCTGCGCGAAGTGGCTGCCGCGCTTGCAGATCCAGAATTTGGCCACTGGCGTGAGCAGGCGGCGCATCACCGCCTCGTGTTCGTCGGTGGCATGGTCGGTGCGGTCCACCGCCACCGCCACGCGCAGCGCCAGCGCGGTGGCGGCTTCGCTTTCCAGCGCCAGGTCGGCCAGCACGTTCTGCATCAGCGGCTGCGCGATGAGCGGACGGCCGAAGGCGTGGCGCTGCGCGGTGTGGTGCAGCGCCAGCGACAACGCGTGCCGCATCAGCCCGGCCGTGCCCAGCGCGCAGTCCAGTCGCGTCAGCGCGCCCATGGCCAGGATCTGCGGGATGCCGCGCCCTTCTTCGCCCACCAGCCAGGCGGTGGCATGGTCGAATTCGACCTCGGCGCTGGCATTGGCATGGTTGCCCAGCTTGTGCTTGAGCCGCTGCACGGCGATGGCATTCAGGCGCCCGTCGGGCAGGAAACGCGGCATGAACAGGCAGCTCAGGCCGCTGGCCGTCTGCGCCAGCACCAGGAAGGCGTCGCACATGGGCGCCGAGAAAAACCACTTGTGGCCGGTGACGGTGTAGCGCTGGCCCCAGCCGTCGTTGCCATGCGGCGTGGCGCGGGTGGTGTTCGCGCGCACGTCGGAGCCGCCCTGCTTCTCGGTCATGCCCATGCCGATGGTCACGGCCGTCTTCTGGTCGAAGGGGATGAAGCGTTCGTCATAGGCGGTGTGGGCCAACTTCGGCCCCCAGGCCGCGTGCAGCGCCGCATTGGCGCGCAAGGCGGGAGCGGCCGCATAACTCATCGACACGGGGCACAGCACCGAAGGTTCGGCCTCGGTGAAGAGCATGAAGGCCGCGGCGCGTTCGACATGGCCGCCCGGCCCGCGCGACCAGGGCGTGCCGTGCAGGCCGTGACGCAGGGCGCTGGCCAGCAGCGCGTGGTAGCTGGGGTGGAACTCGACCTCGTCGATGCGGCGGCCGTGGCGGTCGTGCGTGTGCAGCACCGGCAGGTGGGCATTGGCGCGGCGGGCGTGGGCCTGCAAGGCGGCCGAGCCAGCCTCGGTGCCCAGTTCGTCCAGGCGCGCCAGCTCGAGTTCGGGCGCGTGCTGGCGCAGAGTGTCGCGCAGCGGCCGGTTGGCGCGGAACAGGTTGACGCCGACATACGGCGTGCTCTGGTTGGTGACTTCGTGGGTGGCGTGCATCACGGGCTCCTGAGCATTTCCAGATGCGGGATGTTGTCTTCCAGATATTCCTCACCGACGCGCCGGAAGTCCCAGCCGCCGTAAAAGCCTTCCAGGTGCGCCTGCGCGCTGATGCGTATGCCCTGCCCTGGCCACA